>Ga0182024_10005770_pt1 | contig 27532 bp, 25 predicted proteins | sample P32metaG_FD_120480 | JGI IMG/M metagenome (GOLD analysis project Ga0182024, IMG submission 120480) | Permafrost microbial communities from Stordalen Mire, Sweden - P3-2 metaG (Illumina Assembly) | ecosystem: Environmental > Terrestrial > Soil > Wetlands > Permafrost | place: Sweden: Stordalen...
GAGGCCGCCGCCGATCCCGAGATCGCGCAGGGCGCGCCCTACAGCACGCCGGTGCGTCGTTTGGATGAGGTCGCCGCGGCCAAGAGCCCCGTGATCAGGCAGGCGATCGGCTGATGGCGATCGAGTACCGCAAACTCGGCAGCACCGGCGTCAGCGTCAGCCCGCTGTGCCTCGGCGCGATGATGTTCGGCGCGTGGGGCAACACCGACCACGACGACTCGGTGGCGATCATCCACCGCGCGCTCGACGCGGGCATCAACTTCATCGACACCGCCGACGTGTACTCGCGTGGGGAGTCCGAGGAGATCGTCGGCAAGGCGCTCGCCGGTGGACGGCGTGACTCGGTCGTGCTCGCCACCAAGGTCCACGGCAAGATGCACGACGACGATCCCAACCAGTTCGGCAACTCGCGGCGCTGGATCGTCAAAGAGGTCGAGAACAGCCTGCGGCGGCTGAAAACGGACTGGATCGACGTCTACCAGATCCACCGTCCCGAGCCCGCCACGGACATCGACGAGACGCTCGGCGCGCTCAGCGACCTGGTGCATGCGGGCAAGGTCCGCTACATCGGCAGCTCGACCTTCCCCGCCCATCAGATCGTCGAGGCGCAGTGGGTCGCCGAGAAGCGCGGCCGCGAGCGCTTCGTGTGCGAGCAGCCGCCCTACTCGATGCTGATCCGGCGGATCGAGGCTGACGTGCTGCCCGTGTGCGAGCAGTACGGCATGGGCGTCATTCCCTGGAGCCCGCTCGCGGGCGGGTGGCTGTCCGGCAGGTACCGCAAGGGCGGTGACTCGCCGGCCGACAGCCGCCGCGCGCAGATGATCCCCTCGCGCTATGACATGTCGATTCCCGGAAACCAGGCGAAGCTCGAGGCCGCGCAGGCGCTCGGCGAGTTGGCGGATGAGACCGGCATGCCGCTGATCGAGATGGCGCTCGCGTTCGTCACCAGCCACCCCGCGGTGAGCGCCGCGATCATCGGCCCGCGCACGATGGAGCAGCTCGAGGGCCAGTTGCCGGCGCTCGAGACGAAGCTGAGCGCGGGCGTGCTCGACCGCATCGACGAGATCGTTCCGCCCGGAACCAACGTCAACCAGGCCGACACCGGCTGGGACCCGCCGTGGCTCGCCGGCAGCTCGCTGCGGCGCCGCTAGCGGCGAGCCGGCGAGTAGAGCGCGACCAGAGGCCGATCGACCAATGCGAATCTTCTCCGGCATCCAGCCGACCGGGCGCAAGCACCTCGGCAACTACATCGGCGCGATCGCCCAATACGTCTCGAGCCAGGAGCGCGGCGAGGGCATCTTCTGCATCGTCGACCTGCACGCGATCACAGTGGCCTATGACCCGCTGGAGCTGCGCGAGCGGCTGTATGACACGACCGCGATCCTGCTTGCCGCGGGCCTCGATCCGCAACGCTGCATCCTCTTTCGCCAGAGCGACGTGCCCGAGCACACCGAGCTCACGTGGCTGCTCTCGAGCGTCACCGAGCTGGGACGCCTGCAGCGCATGCACCAGTTTCGTGACAAGTCGATCGCCCAGCGCGAGCTGGTCTCGGCGGGGCTGCTGCTCTACCCGGTGCTGCAGGCCGCCGACGTGCTCGCTTACCGCGCCGAGGAGGTGCCGGTGGGGGAGGACCAGCGCGAGCACCTGGAGCTGATGCGCGACGTCGCACGCCGCTTCAACGCCCGCTTCGGCGACGGCGAGGAGGTGCTGGTCGTGCCCGAGCACCGCATCCCCGCGGTCGGCGCGCGGATCATGGATCTGCAGGAGCCGACGCGCAAGATGTCCACGACCGCGGCCAGCGAGCAGGGGACCGTGTACGTCCTCGACGAGCCGAAGGCGATCGAGAAGAAGCTCAAGGGCGCGGTCACCGACTCCGGCAGCGAGGTGCGCCGCGATCCGGAGAAGCCCGGCGTGAGTAACCTGATCGAGATCCTTGCGGCGGTGCGCGGCGTCGCTCCCGCGGCGATCGAAGCCGAGCTCGCAGAGGCGCGCTACGGTGAGCTGAAGTCGGCCGTCGCAGCCGCGGTGATCGACTACCTGGCGCCGGTGCGCGAGCACTACGAGCAGCTGCGCGCCGATGCGAGCGCGCTCGAGTCGACTCTGCAGGACGGCGCCGCGCGCGCGCAGGTGATCGCCGCCGCGACGCTCGCGGACGTACGCGAGCAGATGGGCGTCGGAGTTCCACGTCGGGGGCGGGCGCTAACTTGACAACCGTGGCGCTAGCGAACCTGGAGCTCGACCTCGACGTCTTCAGCGGCCCGTTCGACCTGCTGCTCACGCTCGTGCTGCGCGAAGAGGTGGATCTGCTGGAGCTGCAGCTGGCGGACGTCGTGCTCGCCTATCTCGACCACCTCGAGCAGCGCGGCGAGCTGGATCTCGAGACCGCCACCGAGTTCATCGTGCTGGTCGCTGCGCTGCTGGAGCTGAAGTCGCGTCTGATGCTGAGCAGCGAGGAGCAGGAGCTGCTGGACATCGAGCCCGAACAGGCCGCCGAGGAGCTGCTCGCACGGATGCTCGACGCCCGCCGCTACCGCGCCGCCTCGGAGCACCTCGGTGAGCTGCTCGCGGCAGAGCACGGCGTTCGCTTCCGTGCCGCCCCGCCGCCCGCGAGCCTGCGCCGCGCGATCGTCCATGCGGCCGACGGCTCCCACAGCCCGGAGGTCCTGGGCGCGGCGATCGGGCGTCTGCTGCTGATGCCACCCGCGATCAGCATTCGCCACATCTCGGTGCCGAGGGTCTCGGTCGCCGAGCGCCTGGCACACCTGCGCGGCCTGCTGCGCCGCGGCAGCTTCAGCTTCGACGAGGCGGTGCGCGGCGCCGATCGGATGACCGTGGCGGTGACGCTGTTTGCGTTGCTGGAGCTCTACAAACGTGGCGAGGCCGACTGGGAGCAGCACGAGAGCTTCGGCGAGATCGCGATTCGTGGACAGGGCCGCGAGGCCCCCGCGCCGTCGCTCGCGCTGAGCGCCGGCGGGGCGTAATGTTTGCCGCGTGAGTGAGGTCGAGCAGGTCACCGAGGACCCGGCGGCGGCAAGCCAGGCCGAGCAGACGCCTGCTCGCAGCGAAGCCCTGGACGCGGCCGAGGTCGGCGATTCGAGCAGCCACGGCGAGGAGGAGGAGGTGCCATCGCTAGCGCGCACCGTCGAGGCGCTGCTGTTCCTGTCCTCAGATCCACTCAGCCCGACCGAGCTGGCCGACGCGACCGAGGCGGGCGAAGGTGCCGTGCTCGCGGCGCTGGCGGTTCTCGGCGAGCAGTACGCGCCCGGGCGGCGCGGGATCACGCTGCGCGAGCTCGGAGGCGGCTGGACGCTGGCGAGCGACCCCAACACCGAGGATGCCGCACGGCGCCTATTCAGCCGTCCGCGTGCCTCCACGCTCAGCCCCGCGCAGGCTGAGACGCTGGCGATCGTCTCCTACCTTCAGCCGATCTCCCGGCCCGAGATAACCCGCATCCGCGGCGTCAGCGCCGACTCCGCCAGCGGCACCCTGCTCGACCGTGGCCTGATCGAGGAGGCCGGTCACTCGCAGTTCGGCGCAGTGCTCTACCGAACCACCACCCAGTTCCTAAAGCTGTTCGGGCTTCGCAGCCTCGATGAGCTGCCCGACATCGCACGCTGGGACCCCACGCCCGAGGAGCAGACCGAGCTGCGCGAACGTCTGCTGCGGGCCGGCGAGGCGCGCGCGGGCGGGGGGCCGTCCGCGGCCTAGGAGGACTTCCACGCGGTGGCTTCACCGTCGGACGCCCAGCTCTCCCAAGCATCCTCGTACGCGTTCCCAAGGTTCCGGGGCCCCACCTGAGCCGCCAGCTGCCCGCAGGCGGCGGCGATGTCGCGCCCGCGCGTGAGGCGCACTGTGACCGGGACTCCGCGAGACTCGAGCGCGGCGCGGAAGGCGGCGATCGACTCGCGGCTCGAGCCCGTGAACGGCGCCCCGCCACCGGAGTCGGTGGCGTTGTAGGGGATCAGGTTGACCTTGAAGATCGGCGCGGCATCCTCACGCCCGCCCGACAGCGCGTCGGCGAGCGCGAGCGCCTGCTCGTAGCGGTCGTTGACGCCGGCGAGCATCACGTACTCGATGAACACCCGGCGCCGCTTGCGCGCATAGAACGCCCGGCAGGCTTCGATCACCTCAGCCAGCGGATAGCGCTCGTTTACGGGCATCAGCTCCGAGCGCAGCGCTTCGTCGGCGGCGTGCAGCGACAGCGCCAGGCGCATCGGCATGTCGCACTCGGCCAGCCGTTCGATGCCCGGGATCCAGCCGACGGTCGAGATCGTCGTGCGCCGATGGGTGATGCCGATGTCGGGCAGGCGCTCGCAGGCGGCGAGCACGTTGTCGAGGTTCAGCATCGGCTCGCCCATGCCCATGAACACGCAGTGGTCGATCGGTTCGATGCGCCGGAAGTGCAATGCCTGGTCGAGGATCTCCGAGGCGCTCAGGTTGCGTCCGAACTTCATCGTGCCGGTGGCGCAGAACGTGCATGTCAACGGGCAGCCCGACTGCGATGACACGCAGATCGAGCGCCGGCCGCCACCACCTCCGGGAGTGTCCCGGTATCGCATCAGCACCGCCTCGAGCGGCCGGCCGTCGGCCGTGTCGAACAGGGCCTTGATGGTGCCGTCACTGGAGTGCGCCTCGTCGCGGAGGCTCAGCGTGGAGAACGGCAGCTCGTGCGTGAGCGACTCGCGCAGCTCGCCCGGCAGGTTGGTCATCTGCTGATACCCGCTTGCGCCGCGTGCCGCCCACGCCCATACCTGGCCGGCGCGAAAGCGCGGCTGGCCACGGTCGGCGAGCGTCTGGTCGAGCAGTTGGATGTCCATGGTGAAGCAGCCGCCGAGGAGGGAGAGCGACCGTGCGCATCCTATGGTTGCAACAGATGAGCTCTGTCCCGGTCCTTCACGCGTGCGACTAGCCAAGTACCTCGCCCACGCCGGCGTTGCCTCCAGGCGCTCGGCCGAGGGTTTGATCGCCGCTGGGCGCGTGAGTGTCGGCGAGCAGATCGTCACCGATCCGGCCCGCGACGTCGATGAGCACAGCCGCGTCGCGCTCGACGGACGCCCGCTTGCGGGGCCCGAGCCGCGCGTGCTCTACGTGCTCAACAAGCCCGTCGGCGTGGTCTCCACCGCAAGCGACACGCATGGGCGTCGCACGGTCATCGAGCTGGTTCCCGCACGCGGATTGCGCCTGTACCCGGTGGGCCGCCTGGACATCGACAGCTCGGGCCTGATCCTGCTCACCAACGACGGCGAGCTCGCCAACCGCCTGACCCATCCACGCTTCGAAGTGCCCAAGACCTATCGCGCGCGCCTGTCCGGCAAGCCGATCGCCGACGAGGCCCTGAGCCGTTTGCGCGCCGGCGTTCAGCTCGATGACGGCATCACCGCTGCCGCCCGCGTGCGCCGCCTCGGCGGGCGCGGATCGAGCACGATCGAGCTGACGATCCACGAGGGACGCAACCGCCAGGTGCGCAGGATGTGCGAGGCCATCGGCCACCGCGTGCTCGAGCTGGAGCGCACCAGCTTCGGCCCGTTGACGCTCGACGGCCTCGCATCCGGAGCTCACCGGCGGGTGGGGAAAGCCGAGACCGAGGGTCTGCGCGCGCTCGCCGGTGCTCCCAACGGCGGTGCGCTCTGACACAATCGCGCGCCATGCGACTGTTCGCCCTGCGCGGGGCCGTGAGCGTCAAGCTCAACAACGCCCAGGACATCCTCGACGCTACGACCGAGCTGATGCGCGAGATCATGAAGCGCAACGAGCTCGAGCCGGAGAACGTCGTCAGCTGCATCTTCACCGCCACGAGAGATCTCAACGCGGAGTTCCCCGCCGTCGCCGCTCGCGCGCTCGGCTTCGACCACGTGCCGCTGCTGTGCTCACAGGAGATCCCGGTGCCACGATCGATGCCACGCGTGATCCGAGTGCTGATCCACTACTACGCCGGCGAGGAGCACGTGCCCGCGCACGTCTACCTCGGCGACGCCCGCGAGCTGCGCGCAGACCTGCACGCGGCACAATAAGGCCGTGGCGATCGAGTTCTCTAAGCGCATCGGGCGCATCCCCGTCTATCCCGCTGCCGGCGGCTACGCCCAGCAGGAGCCGCTTGTGCGCCTGGCCAGCAACGAGTCGCCGTACCCGCCGCTCGAGGCCGTGCGCGAGGCGATCGACCGCGCGCTGGGCACGCTCAACCGCTACCCCGACCCGAGCAACTCGCTGTTGCGCCAGAAGCTCAGCGACCGTTACGGCGTTCCCCGCTCGCGCATCGCGATCGGCAACGGCTCGTGCGACATCCTGCTGGCCGCCGGCGAGGCGCTGCTCGAGCCGGGCGCCGAGCTCGTGTACGCGTGGCCGTCCTTCTCCGTCTACCCGCACCTCGCCGCCGCCTCCGGTGCGCGCGCGGTGACCGTTGCGCTCGACGAGCACGCGCGCCACGACCTGCAGGGGCTGCTGCGCGAGATCACGGTCGCCACGCGGCTGGTGCTCGTGTGCAACCCCAACAACCCCACCAGCACAGCTGTCCCGCTTGCCGATATCGCCGCTTTCCTCGATGAGGTCCCGGATCACATTTGCGTGATCCTCGATGAGGCCTACTGCGAGTTCAACACGCTCGACGACGCCGATGCCTCCCTGGAGCTGTTGGATCAGCACCCCAACCTCGCGCTGCTGCGGACCTTCTCCAAGGTGCACGGGCTCTGCGGCCTGCGCGTCGGCTTCGCGCTGTGCGGCTCGGAGGATCTACCGCGGGCGCTGGACCAGGTACGCCAGCCGTTCTTCTGCAACGCGCTCGCGCAGGCCGCCGCCGTCGAGGCGCTCGCGCATCAGGACAGCGTCGAGGAACGCGTGATCAGAACAGTCGCCGAGCGCATCTCCGTCGATGAGCGATTGCGCGCGCTTGGCATCGAGCCGGCCGACTCGCAGGCCAACTTCTGCTGGTTCACGCTCGGCGAGGACCGCGACGAGCAGGAGGTCATGCGCGGCCTGCAGGAGCGCGGAGTGCTCGTCCGTGGCGGCAGCGCGCTCGGCAGCGACGTGCCCGCGCTGCGTGTCACCTACGGCCTGCCCGAGGAGAACGTCCGCTTCCTCGACGCGCTCGCCGAGGTGCTTGCACTGAGCACCGCGCGCTGAACGGCTGCGCCGCAATCGGGCGCGTTTGGTCGCGGCTCGATTCACCATCTTCGATCAAGTTGTCTCCCACCCCTCGACTGCGCGCCCTCGGTCTGCTACAAACCCTGCAGGCAGCCATGACAGCGTCGGTCCGCACATCCACCCCCGCAACTCCCGCGCCCGCCGCGTGGCCGTCCTCATGCGCCTATTTCGCCTGGCGATTTATCTAGGCGCTTCGGCCTGCACCCGTCCGTGAGCGGGTTTCAACGGCCGTACCAGGTCCCCAAGCGGGGCCGAGCGCCATCCCAGAGGGCGTCCCCAAGCGTCCTGCTCGCGGACCGACAGAGGGGTGAGCACCCAGCACCTCTAACATGCCCAGGCGTAGTGAAAGGATGAGTCGATGATGATTGTCATGAAAGAGACCGCCACCGAGGACGAGGTGGAGGCGGTCGTCGCCAAGATCGAGAGAGCGGGGGCTCGCGCGCACCGCAGCTCCGGCGCGCGCGTTACCGTGATCGGCGCGATCGGCGACGTGGAGCAGGACGCGAACGTCGAGAGCCTCGGCCTGGAGGGACAGCCCGGCGTGGATCGCGTCGTGCCGATCCTCAAGCCCTACAAGCTCGCCTCCGCGCAGATCACACACGGCGAGCGAACCGTGCTCGACATCGACGGGCGCAAGGTCGGAGGCGACAACTTCGCGCTGATCGCCGGACCGTGCACGGTCGAGTCGCGCGAGCAGACGCTCGAGACCGCGCGTGTGGTGCGTGACGCCGGCGCCACACTGCTACGCGGCGGCGCCTACAAGCCGCGGACGTCTCCCTACGCATTCCAGGGGCTCGGCCAGGAGGGTCTGCGCCTGCTCGCCGAGGCCAAGGCCGAGACTGGCCTGCCGATCGTCACCGAGCTGATGGACATCTCAGACCTGGACGCGGTGCTCGAGGTCGCCGATGTGATTCAGATCGGCGCGCGCAACATGCAGAACTACCCGCTGCTCGCCGAGATCGGGCGCTCGGGTCGTCCGGCACTGCTCAAGCGCGGGCTCTCGGCCACGCTCGACGAGCTGCTGATGGCCGCCGAGTACATCCTCAAGGAAGGCAATCCCAACGTGATGCTCTGCGAGCGCGGCATCCGCACGTTCGAGACGGCCTACCGCTTCACGCTCGACCTGATGGCTGTGCCGGTGCTCAAGGAGCTCTCGCACCTGCCGGTGATCGTCGACCCGAGCCACGCCGCCGGGCGGCGAGACCTGGTGACGCCGCTGTCTTTGGCCGCCGCTGCGGTCGGCGCCGACGGCATCATCGTCGAGGTGCACCCGAACCCCGACGAGGCGATCTGCGACGGGCCGCAGGCGCTGCGGGCGGAGGACTTCGCCGGCTACGCGCTCGCGGTCGAGCAGGCCGCCGCGCTCGCGGGCAAGGCGCTCAGCGCCGTCTGATGGGCCGCGCCGCGGGGCACACTCGTTGAAGGTTGCGGTTCTGGGCGTCGGCCTGATCGGAGGCTCGATCGGTCTGGCCGCGCGCGGGCGCGCCGAGGCCGAGGTCTGCGGCTATGACCCCGATGAGCGCGTGCGCGCCACCGCGCTCGAGCTCGGCGCGATCGACACGCAATCGCCCGACATCGTCGGCGCCGTCGCCGGTGCCGACGTCGTGTTCGCCGCCGCGCCCGTCGGCGCGCTCGCAGAGACCGTCCGGTTCGCGCTCCAGAGCGCCGGCCCCGACTGCGTCGTCAGCGACGTGGGCTCGACCAAGCGCACGCTCGCCGAGGCGGCCGCGGATGAGCGCTTCGTGGGCGGGCATCCGCTTGCCGGAGCCGAGACCGCCGGCGTCGAGCACGCCCGCGAGGATCTGTTCGAAGGCGCCACCTGGTACCTGACGCCTGCCAAAGGCAGCACGGCCGGCGTGCTCTATGAGCGCCTGCACCGGCTGCTCAGCCGCTTCGGCGCGCGCCCCTCCGCGATCGACGCAGAGACGCACGACCGCCTGATGGCGAACGTGTCGCACCTGCCGCACGTGCTTGCCAACCTGCTCGTCGCCCAAGCCACCAGCCTGCCCGTCCTCGGCGACGGTGGGCTCGAGCAGCAAGGGCGCCTGCCGGCGGTCGGGCCGAGCTTCCGTGATGCGACCCGCGTCGCCGGCGCCAACACCGCGATCTGGACTGACATCTACATGTCCAATCGCGATGCCGTGATCGAGAGCATCGACGAGCTCGACCGGCGCCTGCACGAGGTGCGTGGCTGGCTCACCACCGGCGACGCCGCGGCCGTGAGCGTCTGGAACGAGCATGCGCGAGTCACGCGCGAGGCGCTGCTCGACGCCGGGCTGCTCGGCGCCGCCGGCGGCGAGTCGGTGCTCGAGCTGCGCGCCTCGGTACCCAACCGCCCAGGCGTGATCGCCGAGATCGCGCTCGCGCTCGGCGGCGCCGGCGTGAACATCCTCGACATGGTGCTCTCTCCCTCGCAGGACAACAGCCAGGGGGTCGTGGCCCTGTGGATCGCCGGCGAGCAGCTCACCCGCCGCGCCGAGCGGCTGATCGCCGACCTCGGCTTCCCGGTCGTGCAAGCATGAGGGCCAACCGATGAACATGCGCTTCGAGCCCGCGAACGGACTGTCCGGCGAGGTGCGCGCGCCGGCTGACAAGTCGATCTCCCACCGCGCGGCGCTGCTGGGCGCGATGGCCTCCGAGCCGGTGCGCATCGAGGGCTACCTGCATGCGGCCGACACAAGCTCGACGCTCGACGCTGTGCGCGCGCTCGGTGCGCTCGTGGAGGTCCACGGCGAGGACCTGATCGTGCGTGGCACCGGCCTGCGCCAGGCCTGCGAGCCGTCTGGGCCGATCGACGTCGGCAACGCGGGCACGCTGCTGCGGCTGCTGCCGGGCTGGCTGGCGGCGCAGGAGGGATGCACGTTCACACTCGACGGCGACGAGTCGATCCGCCGCCGCCCGGTCGACCGGATCGTCGAGCCGCTGAGCCAGATGGGCGCTCAGCTGCATGCGCGCGAGGGACGCCTGCCGCCGCTCGAGATCCGCGGCACGCGGCTGCGTGCGATCTCCTACGAGCTCGATGTCGCAAGCGCCCAGGTCAAGTCGTGCGTGCTGCTCGCCGCGCTCGCCGCCGAGGGCGCGACCACCGTGGGCGAGCCTGCGCGCAGCCGCGATCACACCGAGCGGATGCTGCTGCGGGCCGGCGTCGCGATCCACCGCAATGGCCTGCGCGTGACCGTCGTCAACACCGACGAGCTGCTGCTCGACAGCGTCAAGGTCCCCGGCGACCCGAGCTCCGCCGCGTTCCTGATCGCGGCCGGCGTGCTCGTTCCCGGCTCGCGCCTGGTGATCGGCGACGTCGGCGTCAACTGGACGCGCACCGGCTTCATCCGCATCGTGCGGCGCATGCGCGGCATCGTCCTCGGCGATCTCGAGGGCGAGTCCGGCGAGCTGGAGGCCGATGAGCCGGTCAGCGACCTCGACGTCGCGCATGGGGCGCTCGAGGGAACCACCGTCGAGCCCGACGAGGTGCCGCTCGCGATCGACGAGCTGCCGCTGGTCGCGCTGCTGGGCTGCTTCGCCGAGGGCGAGACGGTCGTGCGCGGCGCGCAGGAGATGCGCGTCAAGGAGTCCGACCGCATCGCCGGCGTGGTCGACGGCCTGCGCGGGCTCGGGGCGGACATCGAGGCCACCGAGGACGGCTTCGCGGTGCGCGGCAGCGGCGGACTTCGCGGCGGGCGTATCGACGCCCGCGGCGATCACCGCATGGCGATGATGGGAGCCGTGGCCGGGCTTGCCTCGCGCGAGGGGGTGGAGGTGGTGGGGATGGACGCCGCCGCGGTCTCCTACCCGGGCTTCGTCGATGATCTAGCGCGCCTGTGCTCATAGCGATCGCCGGACCAGCAGGAAGGGGCAGGCGTTGCTCGTAGCGATCGACGGTCCGGCCGGCGCCGGCAAGTCGACGGTGGCGCGTGCGCTCGCGCGCGAGCTCGGCTTCACCTACCTGGACAGCGGGGCGATGTACCGCTGCGTCGCGCTGCGCTCGCTGTGGGAGCCCGAGCGCGAGCCGGCGGAGCTTGCTCGCGAGGCAAAGATTGAGCTGTCCGGCACGCCGTCGGGAGCACCGGGCCCGGTGCTGCTGGACGGTCGCGACGTCAGCGAGGAGATCCGTGCCCCCGAGGTCTCCGAGGCGGCGTCGTTCGTCGCCGCCGATCCCGCTGTGCGCGAGGCGCTCGTCGCCAAGCAGCGTGAACTGATCGCTCGAGGGGACTGGGTGGCCGAGGGGCGCGACATCGGCACCGTGGTCGCTCCCGACGCCGCGCTGAAGGTCTTCCTGACGGCTGATCCGCACGAGCGCGCTCTCAGGCGTGCACGGGAGCTCGGCGCCGACGTCGAGACGGTGCTCGCCGAGCAGCTCATGCGCGACGAGCGCGACAGCACACGCGAGCACAGCCCGCTGCAGGCCGCTGCCGACGCGGTCACGCTCGACACGAGCGGGCTCAGCGTCGATGAGGTCGTGCGGCGGATCGCCGGGCTCGCGCGAGCACAGTAGGCATACTGGCTCGATGAAGGTCGCCGTCGTCGGCTATCCAAACGTGGGGAAGTCCTCGCTGATCAACCGCCTCACTGGCACCCGCGAGGCGGTCGTGCACGAGCGCCCAGGGGTCACACGCGACCGCAAGGAGCTCGACTGCGAGTGGAACGGGCGGCGTTTCACGCTGATCGACACAGGCGGCGTGGACTTCGAGGACGAGGACCCGCTGGCGGGCTCGATCCGCGAGCAGGCTCGCGCGGGCATCGCCGACGCGCAGGTGGCGGTGCTGGTGGTCGATGCGCGCGCCGGCGTGCGCCCGGGCGATGAGGAGATGGCAGACCTGCTGCGCCGCGCGCCGCTGCCGACGATCGTCGCTGCGAACAAGTGCGACGGGCTCTCCGAGCTGCCGCTCGCGGCCGAGTTCCATCGGCTCGGGCTGGGCGAGCCGATGCCCGTCTCCGCGGCGCAGGGCCTCGGCACAGGCGACCTGCTCGACCGCATCGTCGAGCTGCTGCCCGCCGGTGACTCCGAGCCCGAGGACGACACCGTGCGCCTGGCGGTGATCGGACGGCCCAACGTCGGCAAGTCCTCGCTGGTCAACCGTTTCCTCGGCGAGGAGCGCGTGATCGTCTCAGACGTCGCCGGTACCACCCGCGATGCGATCGACACGCCGTTGATGGTCGGCGATCGCAAGCTGATCCTCGTCGACACCGCCGGCATCCGCCGTCAGGCGAAGGTCTCGGACTCCGTCGAGTACTACACCTCGCTGCGCTCGCGGCGGGCGGCCGAGCGCGCTGACGTCGCGCTCGTCGTCTGTGACGCCGGCGACGGCGTCACAGCCCAGGACCTGCGCATCGCGGAGCTGGCGATGAAGGCTGGCTGCGCGACTGCGATCGTGCTCAACAAGTGGGACATGCAGGAGCGCGGGGAGGATGCGGAGGGAGTCGGCGTCGACCTCGACCACGAGCGAGCGCGTGTAGCCGAAAAGCTGCGGCTGCGCCCGCGCGTGCTCACCGTAAGCGCCAAGACCGGCCGCCACGTCGCGCGCCTGCTGAACGAGGCGATCACGCTCGGTGACCGCGTCAGCCGGCGTATCCCCACGCCTGAGCTCAACCGCTTCCTCGGCGAGGCGGTGCAGGCACGCCAGCCGCCGGTCGGAACGCGCAGGGGCGCGAGCGGCCATCGCCTGAAGCTGATCTACATGACCCAGATCGAGGAGCGCCCGCCGCGCTTTGCGATCCAGGTCAACTCCCGCACCCGCGTCACCCGCGACTACGCGTACTTCATCGAGAACCGCCTGCGCGCCCGCTACGGGATGGACGGCGTGCCGCTGATCATCGACTTCGTGGAGCGCGGCGAACGCGGACGCGCCCGCGCCGCATAGACTTCCGCGACCCTTTTGCCAACGCGCCGCCGGGTAGCCCGACCGACGGCCCCGACTCTCCGGAGCTGATCCCCAAAACATCATGACTGAGCTAACCGAGAACGAGTTCCTGTTCACCTCCGAGTCGGTCACGGAGGGCCACCCCGACAAGATCGCCGACCAGATCTCCGACGGAGTGCTGGACGCCGTGCTGGCCGACGAACCCTACGGCCGGGTGGCGTGCGAGACGCTCGTGAACACCGGCCTGGTGGTCGTCTCCGGGGAGATCTCGACCGAGACCTATGTCGACATCCAGGAGATCGCCCGCGAGACGATCCGCAAGATCGGCTACACCGACGCCGACCTCGGCTTCTCCGCTGACTCGTGCGCGGTGCTCAACGCGATCGACAAGCAGTCGCCCGACATCGCCCAGGGCGTCGACAAGGCCTATGAGGCCCGCACCGACGCGAGCGACGACGACGAGCTGGACGTCGCCGGAGCCGGCGACCAGGGGATGATGTTCGGCTACGCCAGCAACGAGACAGACACGCTGATGCCGCTGCCGATCTCGCTCGCACATCGCCTTGCCGAGCGCCTGGCCGCCGTCCGCAAGGACGGCACGCTCGACTACCTGCGCCCCGACGGCAAGACGCAGGTCAGCGTGCGCTACCAGGACGGCAAGCCGGTCGAGATCGAAAAGCTGCTGATCTCCACGCAGCACGGCGAGGGCTCGGAAGCATCGATCCCCGGCGACCTCTGGGAGCACGTGGTCGAGCCGATCCTGCCGAGCGAGCTCTACGACGCGGTCAAGCTGCGCAAGAACTTCCTCGTGAACCCCACTGGGCGCTTCGTGATCGGCGGTCCGGTGGGCGACTGCGGGCTGACCGGACGCAAGATCATCGTCGACACCTACGGCGGCATGGCTCGCCACGGCGGCGGTGCGTTCTCGGGCAAGGACCCCTCGAAGGTGGACCGCTCGGCGGCCTACGCCGCGCGCTGGGTCGCGAAGACGATCGTCGCCGCGGGCCTGGCCGAGCGCGCCGAAGTCCAGGTCGCCTACGCGATCGGCGTCGCGCACCCGGTGTCGGTGATGGTCGAGACCTTCGGCACCGAGCAGGAGGGCCGCACCCGCGGGCAGATCGCGCGGGCGGTGGACGAGGTCTTCGACCTGCGCCCAGGGGCGTTCCGCGAGGAGCTCAAGCTGCACCGCCCGATCTACCAGAAGACAGCCGCCTACGGCCATTTCGGCCGCGACGACGCCGACTTCACCTGGGAGCGCACCGACAAGGCCGGCGCGCTGCGCACCGCCGCCGGCCTCTGACCGGAGCGGTCTCTAGGGTCAGGGCGATGTCGAGCATCGCCCAGGTCGAAGACCCCGCGGTCGAGGTCACAGCGGCGTCGCGCATCGCTCAGGTAGAGCCGATGACGACGGCCCGCGCTCTGCGCGGGCCGTTCGACTACCGGCTGCCGGAGTCGCTCGGCGGCGACGTCGGCATCGGCTCGATGCTGGTGGTGCCGTTCGGTCGCCGTCAGGTGCTCGGCGTGGTCGTCGGCCTGGCGGACAGCAGCGATGTCGCCGAGGCGAAGCTGCTCGCGCCGGTGCGTGCGCTCGAGCTCGACGTACCGATCGATCTCGTGGCGCTCGCCGAATGGATCGCCGCCGAGTACTGCTCGACGATCTCGCGCGCGCTCGGCCTTGTGCTGCCGCCGGGCGCCGCGCGCCGGCTCAGCGGCCGCAAGCGACGCGCGGTGGCCCGTCCGCAGCACATGCCGGTGGGGGCGCGCAGCCCGCTGGCACCCGAGCTCACGCTCGAGCAGGAGGCCGCGCTCGCGCCGGTGATCGATGCGCTGCAGGACCGCCGAGCCGAGCAGCGCCTGCTGCGCGGCGTGACCGGCTCGGGCAAGACTGAGATCTACCTTCGTGCCGCTCGCGCCGCGCTCGAGCAGGGGCGTGGCGCGATCGTGCTGGTGCCGGAGATCGCATTGACGCCGCAGATCGTCGGTCGCTTCGTCGAACGCTTCGGCGACACCGTCGCTGTGCTGCACTCGCGCCTGACGCCCGCTCAGCGCTACGCCGAGTGGCGCCGCCTGCGCGAGGGAGACGCAAGGGTCTGCGTGGGACCGCGCTCGGCCGTGTTCGCGCCGATCGAGGATCTCGGCTTGATCGTGGTCGACGAGGAGCACGACTCCTCCTACAAGCATGAGGGCGATCCTCGCTACGACGCCCGCGACGTGGCGGCCGAGCGCGCCGAGCGCTGTGGCGCGGTGCTGCTGCTCGGCAGTGCCACCCCGCGTCCGGAGAGCGTCGAGCGTCTACCCGCCAGCGTCCTCGCCCGGCGTGTCGATGGGCGCCCGCTGCCGGCGGTTCACGTGCTGGACATGCGCGGAGAGGCCCAGGGGCTGCATCCGGTCACCACGCAGGCGCTCGCCGAGGTGCGCGGCGCGCGCGGCAAGGCGATCGTGCTGCTCAACCGCCGCGGCTGGTCGAACTTCCTCTCCTGCCGCTCGTGCGGGCGCGTCTGGAGCTGTCCCGACTGCGACGTCGCGCTTGTGCTGCACCGCGCCGGCGGCTACCTGGCCTGCCACCACTGCGGGCACCGCGAGACGGTCCCAGCGCGCTGCTGTGACTGCGCGTCGACCGCTGTCGCGCGCCACGGCGCCGGCACCGAGCGGCTGCAGCACGATCTCGCGCACGTGCTCGATGACGGCAGCTTCCCGGTGTTCCGCCTCGATGCCGACGCGGTCGGCGAGGACGACAGCGTCGGTGCGATCCTGCGTCGCTTCGAGGCCGCGGACTGCGGCGTGCTGATCGGCACGCAGATGGTCGCCAAGGGCCACGACTTCCCGGACGTGAGCTTGGGCGTGGTGCTTGACGCGGACGCCACGCTGCGCTTTCCCGACTTCCGCGCCGAGGAGCGCACGTTCGCGCTGGTCGCCCAGCTCGCCGGGCGTGCCGGGAGGGGCGGGGACGGACGCGTGCTCGTGCAGACGATCGCGCCCGAAGCACGCTCGATTCTCCACGCCGCACACCATGACAGCGCGGGCTTCATCGCCGGCGAGCTCGAGCGCCGGCGCGCTCTGAGCTATCCGCCGTTCTCGCATCTGATCAGGATCGTGCTGTCGGCGGTGGAATCTGCTCCGGCGCTCGCTGCCGCAAGAGAGGTGCGGGCTCGACTGTCGGACGCGCTCACGCAATCGGAGGCGAGCGTGCTTGGGCCCGCCGCGCTGTTTCGCCTGCGCGGTCGCGAGCGCCATGTGCTCGTCGTGAAGGCCGGCGACCGGCGTGGCGCCGTGCGAGCGGTCGGCGCCGCGGTGAGCGACGTTGCAGGCGGTCGAGCGCACGCGGGCGTGAGCTTCAGCGTCGACGTCGACCCGCAATAGGTTGTATGTGGATTCCGCCGTCTGGTAGGTTCACGCGGTTCAGGACACCGGAATCACATGGACGTGAGGCGGTGGAGATCGGGCTTGCTCACCAGCTGGTGTGCGCTGGCGACTTCGTGAGGAGAAATTGAGAATGCAGGCGCTGCGTACCCAAGGGATGGGGTTGAGCCGGTGGGCCGTGGCGGTGCTGCTCGGCTGCCTGGTCCTCGCCCCCTCGGCACTCGCCAAATCGACGGCCGCGTTCCGAGGTACGCACTACGCGAAGGTTCGCCGAGTGTGCCCCCAGCCGAAGCCAGGCGACGCGACGTGCTTGGCGCTCGTGCGCGTGCCGGTCTCATCCTCAGAGGCCGGCAAGGCCGGGGTTCGGCCCTATGTAGCTGGCAGTGGAGCCGTCGAATCGGGCCCAGCCGGCGGCCTGACGCCCGCAGAGCTCGCGGGCGTCTATGGGTATGACCCAAGCTCAGGAGGGTCCGGGCAGACCATCGCGATCGTCGATGCCTACGACGATCCCAACATCGAAAGCGACCTCGCGACGTTCGACGCCGAGTACGGCATCGCTTCTTGCACGAAAGAAGACGGATGCTTCACCAAGGTCTCCCAGACCGGGAGCACCACCGAACTACCGCCAGCGGATACCACCGGCTGGTCGGTTGAGATCGCTCTCGACGTTGAGATGGCGCACTCGACATGCCCCAACTGCAAGATCCTGCTCGTGGAGGCCGAAAGCGAAAGCTTCAAAGACCTCAGTGCGGCGGTGGCAGAGGCGGTCAGCTTGGAAGCAACAGAGATCTCGAACTCCTATGGTGGCCCCGAGGGAGAGCTGGGGTCCCTCGAAAGCGCCGCCTACAACCATCCGGGCGTGGTGATCGCTGCAGCAACCGGCGACTACGGCTACGACGGCTGGACGTCGTATGTAAACGAAGGAGAAGCACCTCCGGAACGGCCTGACATCCCGGCGTCGTTGCCTTCGGTTGTGGCCGTCGGTGGCACGACGCTGAATCTCGACCCAGCGGGAAAGCGGGAAAGCGAGACCGTGTGGAACGGCAATGGGCTGTTCGACGAAAGTTTTTTCCTAGAAGGGGCGACAGGCGGTGGATGCAGCAGGCTGTTCACCGCCCAGACCTGGCAGCGGGACGCGCCAGGGTTTGCTGCCACCGGCTGCGGCAGCAAACGTCTCGCCGCCGATGTCTCCGCTGACGCTAACCCCTACACCGGTTTTGACATCTATGACAGCTACGACTGTGGCGAAGAATGCGAAGCATATGGGGCCGGGGAAGGCTGGCTTACGATCGGCGGCACATCGCTTGCCACCCCGCTCGTCACCTCGCTCTACGCGCTCGCCGGCGGCAGTAACGGCGTCAGCTACCCGTCACTGACGCTCTACGGCCACCTCGGAGAACCCTCGTCGCTGTATGACGTCACCGAAGGTGGCAACGGGTTCTGCGACGACGACGGTTTCGCGTGCGGCGCAAACGAGATCTTCGGAGCGAACGTGGATTGCGAAGGGACGACCGCCTGCAACGCTGCTCCTGGCTTCGACGGACCCTCGGGCGTTGGCACGCCGAATGGTTTGAGCCTGTTCGAGCCGCTGCCTCCCACTGCCGCGATCACGCCGCCGGACTCGCTGCAGGTGGGCGCCGGCGCGTCCTTCAGCGCCGCCGACTCCCGCGACCCATATCCGGGCGCGACGCTCAGTTACTCCTGGGAATGGGGCGATGGTACGGCGGCGAGCACCGGCGCCGCACCCAGTCACACATACGCAGCTCCCGGCAAATACACAGTGACGCTCACGGTCAGCGATGGCTACGGCTTCAAAAGTGCGCCGGCGACCACCTCGGTGACTGTGCGGACCGCCAAAGAAATAAAAGAAGAACAGGAAGCAAAAGAAGCCAAAGAACGTGAAGCGCGTGAAGCAAGGGAAGCCAAAGAAGCCAAAGAACAGGAAGCAAAGAAAGCGCAAGAAGCCAAAGAAGCCAAAGAACTCCGCGAAGCAAAAGAAGCAAAGCAAAACGAAGAAGCCGCCGTGAAGAAGAAACTCGAAGAAGAAGCGGCCGCCAAATCATCGGTCAACGCGGGCAGCCAGGGCGTCAACGGCTTCCAGGTGCACCTCGCCCCGCCGGTTCCCGACGCTCAGCTCGCGAGCACGTCACTGCAGGTCAGTCGTGCAGGAACGGTGACGCTGAAGATCAGCTGTCCCGCAGCTGAGACCAGATGCTCCCGCACGATCACGCTGCGAACGCTCAGCGCGGTGATCGCCGGCGACGGCCACGCCGCAAGACAGAAACCCTCCGTGCTGACGCTCGCGGGCGGCTCCTTCACGGTGGCCGGCGGCAAGGTGCAGGCGCTGACGCTGCATCTGTCGGCGAAGGCGCGCGCGCTGCTCGCACGGACGCATACGCTGCGCGCCCGCGCCACGCTGCTCGCGCACGACCTCCAGGGCGCCAGTCACACGACGCTCACGATCGTCACACTGCGCGCGCCCAAGCCGCTGCACCACAACGGCTGAGCTTCGCCGTGGTCGCGATTCGCGCGTCCTCGGCTCGCTGCTCATAAACTCAGGCGCACGATGAGCGCCGAGGACCCCATCGACGAGCACGACGACTCGATCGAGCTGCCGGCCCCGACCTCCGAGGAGGCCGACGTCGAGGTTGAGCGGGAGCAGGACGCGCCCGCCGAGCTCGACGAGGAGACCCGTGCGCGCCGCGACGCGGCGCTGCGCTACGTGCGCAAGTTCGGCGACCCGGTGCTGCGCGCGACCGCGCTGCCCGTTGAGCGCTTCGACGATGACCTCGAGACCGAGGTGCAGCGGATGGGCGAGCTGATGCACGACGCTCTGGGGGTCGGGCTCGCTGCCACCCAGCTCGGTGTGCTGCATCGCGTGCTCGTCTACAAAGCCTACGTCGACGATCCCGTCACCGCGCTCGTGAACCCCGAGTTGGAGTGGCTGAGCGAGGAGCTGGAGCTGGGCGACGAGGGCTGCCTGAGCCTGCCCGGCGTGCACGTCGAGGTCGAGCGCCACGCCCAGCTGCGGGTACGCGGACGCGACGAGGCCGGCGCCGAGATCGAGATCGAGGCCGAGGGTCTCGAGGCGCGCGTGATCCAGCACGAGATCGATCATCTCAACGGCGTGCTGATCCTCGACCGCATCTCCCGCGAGGCACGCAAGGAGGCGATGCGCGCGATGCGCGAGGCCCAGGAACCATCCGAGGACCGCTCGGCGGACGCCGCCTAGCGCGGGCGCCGGGGCCAAGCGCGTTGAGCACCGTCTTCATCGGCACCTCCGAGTTCGCCGCAGCCGTGCTCGAGCGCCTCGCGCGCAGCGACGCGCAGCGCCCCGCGCTCGTGATCACACGACCCGACCGTCCCAGCGGACGCGGACGGCGTCTGAGCTCGCCGCCGGTCGCCGACAGTGCGCGGGCGCTGGGGATCCCCGTCGAGCAGCCGCAGAACGTCAACGACGAGCAGGCCCGCGAGACGATCGCGCGGGCATCCACCGGCCCGGTCGTCGTGTGCGCCTTCGGCGCGCTGATCAAGGAGCCGCTGCTCTCCGAACACGAGATCCTCAACGTCCATCCTTCGCTGCTGCCACGCTGGCGCGGCGCAGCCCCGGTCGAGCGCGCGATCATGGCCGGTGACGCGCAGACCGGCGTCTCGATCATGCGCCTGACGGCCGGCCTTGACAGCGGCCCGGTGTGTCTCACCGGCATCGAGCCGATCCACCCCGACGACAGCTACGGCTCGCTCGCAGCACGGCTGCAGGAGCTGGGCGGCGAGCTGCTCGTGCAGGCGCTCGATCAACACCCGCCGTTTCGCGAGCAGCCAGAGGAGGGCGTCACCTACGCAGAGAAGCTGGGACCCGCGGACCGCCTGCTCGACCCCGCGCGTCCCGCCGTCGAGCTCGAGCGCGTCGTGCGCGCGCTGCAGCCGCACATCGGCGCCCGCGCCCAGCTCGCCGACGGCTCGATGCTCGGTGTTCAACGCGCCGCGCTGCTCGACCACGATGCGGCTCCGGCCCACCCGCCAGGGCTGCTCGTGCGCGATGGGCGCCTGTTGCTCGACTGCACCCCCGGTGTGCTCGAGCTGTTGGTCGTGCAGCCGCCCGGCGGGCGCGCAATGGACGCCTCCGCCTATCTACGCGGTCATGGGCTGCCGGAGGGGCTGTAGGGCGCTTACGCGCTGCCGGGGCGCCGGTAGGCGGTCGCGTAGGCAGGAGTCGCGATCCCCGCGTCCAGCCGCGCGTCGGGCTCGGGGGTGCCCGCCGCGCTGATCAGCGGGATCACACCCGCCCACGTCGGCAGCGCATAGTCCTCCTCGTCATCCATCGGATCGCCGCTGCGCACCTTCGCGGAGGCCTCATCGATCGCCAGCGCCAGCACCGCGGTGGCCTTCAGCTCGTTCTCGCTGGGCGCGCGCACGTCAGCCCAGCGCCCGGGCACGATGTGCTCGACCACCGCGCGCAGCGCCGCCAGCTTCTCGTCGGGGTCCTCGACCAGCGTCGCGCACCCGATCAGCATCGCCGAGCGGTAGTTGGCCGAGTGGTGCATCGCCGCGCGCGCGAGCACCAGCCCGTCGATCAGCGACACCGTCAAGCACGCCGGCGCGCCCGCCGCGAGCGCGCGCAGCGTGCGGCTCGCGGTCGAGCCGTGGCAGTAGACCACGTCGCCCCTGCGCACGTGCAGCGTCGGGATCACAAACGGCTGGCCCTGCTCGTCGACGATGCCCAGATGTGCGATCAGCGCCTCGTCGAGGATCGCGTCGATCACGGCCCGGTCATAGCTTCCGCGTTCGCGCTTGCGCCGCAGTCGCACACGCTCAGAGGGGGGTGTGTCCGTCGTCGTTCCAGCCGGCTGTTGCGGGGGCACGTCGCGCTCCTCTCATATAAATATTAAATCTGTAATAGTACAGTGCGATGTCTGACCTGAAACAGTATCGGATGAAAGCCGCCAGCGCGGCCGAGCTCGTCGACGCGATCGAGGCACGCGTCGCCTCCGGCGCGCTCGCTCCCGGCGAGCGGCTGCCCTCGGTGCGCGCGCTCGCCGCGCAGGTGGGGCTCAGCCCCGTCACCGTCGCAGCCGCGCTCGCCGAGCTGCGCCGGCGCGGGGTCGTACTCAGCGAGCCGCGGCGCGGCACCCGCATCGGCCAGGGCCCGCCGATCCGATCCCCGCGCGCGCCGCTGCCCGTGCCGCCCGGCGCGCGCGATCTCTCGCGCGGCAACCCCGATCCGCAGCTGCTGCCCGACCTCGCCGCCGCGCTCGCGCGCTGCGAGCTGCCGGTGCGCCTCTACGGCGAGCCGCAAGCACTGCCGCAGCTCGCCGAGCTCGCGCGCGAGCAGCTGCGCGCAGACGGCGTCCCCGGCGAGGATCTGTGCATCCTCAGCGGCGCGATGGACGCGATCGAGCGCGTGCTGCAGGCACACCTGCGGCCCGGCGACCGCGTCGCCGTCGAGAACCCCGGCTATGCCGCGCTGTATGACCTGCTGCGAGCGCAAGGCCTCGCGCTCGAGCCGGTCGCGCTCGACGAGCGCGGAATGCTTGCCGGCGAGCTGCGCAGCGCGCTCAGCCGCGGCGCCGTCGCCGTCGTGATCACCCCGCGCGGGCAGAACCCCACAGGCGCCGCGCTCGACGCCGCGCGCGCCAGCGAGCTGCACGGTGTGCTGCGTGAGTTCCCGCGCACGTTGCTGATCGAAGACGACCATCTCGGGCCCGTCGCCGGCAGCCCGCTGCACAGCCTGCTCGCCGCCGGCGCTCCGCCAACACATTGGGCGGCCACACGCTCGGTCGCCAAGGCGCTCGGACCCGACCTGCGCCTCGCGGTGCTCGCAGCCGATGCGCAGACGATCGCCCGCGTGCAGGGACGCCAGCAGTGCGGGCCCGGCTGGGTCAGCCAGATCCTGCAGAGCCTCGTGCTCAGCCTCTGGCGCGAGCCCTCCGTGCACGAGCTCGTCCTCCGTGCCAGCGCCACCTACTCGCAGCGGCGCGAGCAGCTGCTCGCGTGCCTGAAGCGCGAAGGCGTCGAGGCGCACGGAGCCTCCGGTCTGAACGTCTGGATACCGGTGCCCGAGGAAGCACAAGCGGTAGGCGCGCTGCTGCAGCGTGGCTGGGTCGTGGCGCCAGGCGCCGCCTACCGCCTGCCCGGATCGGCGCCCGCGATCCGCGTCACCACCGCCACGCTCACCGAGCCCGAAGCCGCGCGCTTCGCACGCGAGCTCGCGCAAGCGCTCGCCCCAAGCCTCATGTCGCGCAGCGGATAGCCGATCATGCCTGCCATCCCCAGCTCGCCCGTCGCCACCATCGCCCCCGCTCGCCGCTGTGCCTACACCGTCCTGCGGCGCGTGTTCGAGCAGGGCGCCTACGCCGACCGCGCGCTCACCGCCGAGGCCGCCGAGCTCGACCCGCGCGATCGCGCCCTCGCGATGCGCCTCGCCTACGGCGCCGTCCAGCGCAAGGGCACGCTCGACCACCTCATCGAGCAGCTCGCCGCGCGCCCGCCCGCCGCGCTCGACCCGCCCCTGCTCGCCGCGCTGCGGCTCGGCCTCTACGAGCTGCTGTATATGCGCGGCGCGCCCGACTACGCCGTCGTCGGCGACGCCGTCGAGCTCGCCAAGGCGCACGCGCGCGCCGGCCACGGACTCGTGAACGCGGTGCTGCGCCGCGCCGCGCGCGAGGGAGCCGATGCGCTGCTCGGGCCACTCGGCGACGACACGCCCGAGCAGGCCGCCGTCAAGCACTCCCACCCGGAGTGGATCGCGCGCCTGTGGTGGGAGTCACTCGGCGCCGAGCAGGCGCGCGCGCTGATGGCCGCCGACAACGAGCCGCTCGAGGTGGCGCTGCGCGCCAACACGCTCGTAAGCGACGCCGCCACGATCGCGCGCGAGCTGCCCGTACGCACGCACCTCGACCCCGCGATCCCCGAGGCGCTCGTGCTCGAGGAGCCGTTCGACGTGCACAGCTCGCCGCTGTGGCAGGCAGGCGCCTTTCACGCGCAGTCGCGCGCCGCAATGCTCGTCGCGCGCGCGCTCGACCCCGCGCCCGGCGAGCGCGTGCTCGACCTCTGCGCCGCCCCCGGCGGCAAGAGCACACATCTCGCCGCGCTCATGCAGGGGCAGGGAGAAGTGCATGCGGTCGAGCGCAACCCACGCCGCGCCGGCAGCCTCGTGCGCACCGCGCGACGGCTGCAAGCCGCCAACGTGATCGTCGAGGTCGCCGACGCCGAGCAATGGTCGCTCGCAGGCCACGATCCAGCGATCGCGCCATTCGATCGTGTGCTCGTCGATCCGCCCTGCTCGGGACTCGGCACGCTGCAGGCTCGCGCCGACCTGCGCTGGCGCGTCAGCCCCGAGGCGATCGCCGAGATGGTGCCCGTGCAGAGCCAGATCCTCGCCGCCGGAGCCAGCGCCCTCCGTCCGGGCGGCGTGCTTGTCTACTCTACCTGCACGATCTCTTCAAATGAGAATGAGCGCCTGATCGCTGCCTTCCTGGACTCCCACTCGCAATTCCGTCTCGACGACGTCGTGGTCACGCTTCCACACCGCGACCACACCGCCGGCTTCTACATCGCGCGCCTGCGAAAGAGCTGAGCGATGGGCGACGAGCCGCAGACGCCGGCCAGGGCCGCGATCGACCTTGGGCCGCAGTGCCCGAACTGCGGCGAGCCCTGGCTGCGCCCGACGAACCTGCCGGGGCGCTACCGCTGCGTGTACTGCCTGCACCGCTTCGAGCTGACCTCCGTGTGCCCCAACTGCGGCGAGCACTCCACGATCGTGCGCATGTCCTCCACCGCGATCCTCAAGTGCAACAACTGCGGCGACTCGATGCTCCAAGCCGTATGAGCGCAGTGGCGCGCAAGCTGCTGGCAGACGTGCGCGTGGCGCCGTCGATCCTGTCGGCCGACTTCGGGCGGCTGCGCGAGCAGGTGCTCGAAGTGCTCCAGGCGGGGGCGCGCGTGATTCACGTCGACGTCATGGACGGGCACTTCGTGCCGCCGATCACCGTCGGGCCGCTGATCGTGGCCGCACTCGCAGACGCCGTCCACGACGCCGGCGCGATGCTCGAGGCGCACCTGATGATCGAGCGTCCCGAGCGCTCCGCCGGCGAGTACGTCAAGGCGGGCGCCGACTCCATCACCTTCCATGCCGAGGCCACGCCGCACATCGCCTACACCGCCAGCCTGATCCGCGAGTCGGGCGCCTGCGTCGGGCTCGCGATCAACCCCGCCACCGCCGTGGGCGCGCTCGCGGAGGTCACCGCGGCGATCGACCTGGCCCTATGCATGACCGTGAACCCCGGCTGGGGCGGGCAGGCGTTCATCGCGCACTCGCTCGAGAAGCTGCCGCGCGTGCGCGCGCTCGTCGGCCACGGCGTCGCGGTCGAGGTCGACGGCGGCATCGACCCCGACATCGCGCCCGCCTGCCTGCAGGCAGGCGCGAGCGTGTTCGTCGCCGGCTCTGCGATCTTCTCCGCCGCCGACCCCGGCGAGGCCTACCGAGCGATCGCCGCGTCCGTCGACGCCGCCTGAGCGCGCGCCGTCGCGGCGGTGCCGCGGCGGTAGAGCGTGCCGAGCATCAGCGCCAGCAGCGCCGTTGCGCCGGCGTAGCCGATCTCCGCCCGCAGCAGCTGTTCGCTGACCGGCGCGCTCAGCATCCACACCAGGAACACCGCCGCCGCGCAGATCCAGCAGCCGGCGGCCGCGCGCGCACGGTCGCGCGCCAACGCCGCCTGGTTGAGCGCTCCCGAGGTCAGGTGCAGGCCCATGCCGACGCCGATCAGCGCCAGGCCGAAGCGGTTGTAGCTGAACGCCTGGCCGAAGAACACGTGGCGCAACGCGAACGGCCCAAGGACCAGCAGGCCGAGCGCCACGGCTGTCGCAAAGGCCGCGATCGCGAGGATCGTCAAGCGAATCGCGCGCGCGAACGCCTCGTGCCCGTCGGTCGCCTCCAGACCCGTCAGGTGCGGCAGCAGCGAGGTCTGGATCGCCTGGAACAGCTGCAGCGGCGCGCGCGCGATCAGCAGCACGTTGAAGACGATGCCCGCCAGCACGCCGCTGTGGGAGGTCGCATCGACGGTCAGCACCGCCGCGTTCAGCAGCGTCTGCTCAGACAGCATGATGCTCGAGACCCACACCGCGAAGCCGCCGCCGCGCCGCAGCGACAGGTCATCGTGCGCCGCCAGCTCCTGCACGCCCTCGGTCCCCGGTCCCGCCAGCGCAGCATCGGCCTCGTCAACCGTGATCGGCGCCTCCGCCAAAGTGCGGTCGCTGCGGCTGCGAGCGAACGCCAACGGCACCACCACGAGCGAGACGAACGGCGCGGCAGCGATGCCCAGCGCCACCGCCGTCTGCCCGTTGGCGATGCCGATCGCGACCGCGATCGCGAAGCTGATGCGCGAGGTGGACTCCATCAGCACCAGCCCCCCGAACAGGCCAAAGCGCTGATGCCCCGCCAGCCAGCCGCGCGCGAAGTAGCTCGCGGCGTAGGCCAGCGTGCCCACCACCAGCACGTCGTACAGGGCGCTCTGATGTTCGAAGACGTCGTTGACGAGCTGATCGTGCAGCGCCAGCGCGACCACCAGGAAGATCAGCGCGAAGCTCGCCTGGATCAGCATCGGCACGCGCAGCGTGTGCTCCGCGTGACCGCGCGCGCGGCGTTCGGCGATCGTGCGCGAGAGCAGCTGTTCGATCGGCCGGTAGATCACCGAGATGATCACGAACATCACCGACCACAGAACGTCGAGCAGCTTCGCCGATTCTTCACCCAGCACATGGCTGGCGATCGAGAAGTACGCGAACGTCAGCAGCCCCGTCGAGGCGATCCCAATAGAGAGGATCCGCGCGCCGGCCCCATAGGAGCGCCCGCTGCTGCCCCCTGCGGAGCCGCCCTGCCCCGTGCTAGAGGCGGACAAGCAACATCGTCCAGGGGAACGGCGAGCGGACCTCGACGACCTCACCGTGGCGCGAGAGCAGCTTCGTGAACGATCGCCTGGACCAGTGGTTGAGATGACCCGGCGTGTTGCCCAGCGCCGGCCAGTAGGCCCCGCGCGCCATGTTCAACATCCGCCACAACGGCTCGCGGGGGACCGACACGAGCAGGTGACGCTCGGCGCAGCGCGCCATCTCGCTGAGCGTGTGCTCGGGGTCGGGCACGTGCTCGAGCACCTCGATCGCGCTTGCCAGACCGAACTCGTTGGCCGCGAACGGCAGGTCCCCCTCCGGGGACGATGTCGCCGCCTCCATCACACGGTATTCGAGGTTCGGCGCCTGGCGCTCGGACCAGCCCGCCTGGATCGACTCCTCCTCGAGGTCGATGCCGACCACGCGGCGCTCTCCCAGCCGCTGCGCCCACTGGTGCACGAGCACGCCCTCGCCGCAGCCGACGTCCAGCACCGAGCTCGGCGCCGCCAGCTCGAACAGCTCGTCGAGCTCGCGCTCGAAGCTCGCCATCAGACGGCGCACCACCGGGTTGCTCGAGCCGTACTTGTCGTAGGTGTTGCCGGTGACGACGCCGTCCTCCGAGACGGTCACGCCGCTCACAGGTGCACCGCCTCGCCGGCGTGCTCGGACTCGCTCGGACGCTCGGGCGCGCGCTGCTGGATGCGCGGTCCCGGCGCCGGCAGCTGCCCCGGTTGCGTGCCCGGTTCGTAGTGCGAGGGCTCCACGCCGAGCTGCAGCTCGATCCGCCGCACCCGCTCGAACGTGCGCTGGGTCATCACCCGCTGGGCCGCCAGCAGATCGCCGATCACCCCGAGCGCGAACAGCACGACGGCGGCCATGAACAGCACCGAGCCGAGGATCAACGACTGCACGTGGCCCTTGCCGTTGCCTTCGGCGTAGGCCACAACGAAGCGAATCCACACGCCGCCCGCCGCCAGCCCCATCAGCAGCGCGAGGCTCCAGAACACGCGCAGCGGCTCGTACTGAGCGTAGATGCGGAAGATCGAGACCGCGTTGCGCCGCACGTACGCGCTCATCGAGGGGAACAGGCGCGACTCGCGCGTCTTCGCGTTCGTGCGCACCGGCACGTGGTCGACCGCCACCAGCAGCTTGCCCGCCTGGATGATCGTCTCGAGTGTGTACGTGAACTTCGAGACCACCATCATCTGGATCGCCGCCTCGCGGTTGTACGCACGGAAGCCCGAGGTCGTATCGGGCACCGAGGTCGAGGACGCCTGGCGCACCACCCATGA
>Ga0182024_10005771_pt1 | contig 27528 bp, 29 predicted proteins | sample P32metaG_FD_120480 | JGI IMG/M metagenome (GOLD analysis project Ga0182024, IMG submission 120480) | Permafrost microbial communities from Stordalen Mire, Sweden - P3-2 metaG (Illumina Assembly) | ecosystem: Environmental > Terrestrial > Soil > Wetlands > Permafrost | place: Sweden: Stordalen...
CGTCGGTCATTCTTGTCAGCATGGTCGGTCCTCCAAATACCGACCACCCATGAGTCACAGATTTACTGATTCGGGAATCCCGTCGCGATATGCTTGGCTGAATCCGTCCACACGGCCTAGCGCCTTCGCCGGCACCGGTCATCCTCGCCCAGCCGCTGGGCGACGAGCCGCAATTCCTGCTGGGCAAGGCGCGCGCGCAATTCGGTCTCGGTCAGTCCGTAGCGGCGATCGCGACGCTCGACGAGTTGCTGCGGCGCTGGCCCAATTTTCATTCCCCCGATGGCCACCTCCTTTACGCCATCGCGCTGGAGGCGGCGGGGCGCGATGACGAAGCGCTCGCCAATTACGCCAATGTCGGCCGATATTTTCCCGGCGCCGAGCCGCGCGTGCGGCAGGCGCAATTGCTGCAAAAGCTCGGCCGCGACGCGGAAGCCAAGGCGGTTGCGCAAGATGTCGTGCGCGGGCTCGCCCGCGCGCCGGCGCATGTGCGGGACTGAATTTTCGGCGAGGAAGCACTTTCGTCCGCCACCAACCGGCTTGCGGAGCTGGCGTTTTTGAGGCCTTTTCAATCGATGTCCACTTCGCCAGACCCTTCCCTTTCGCAATCCTCCGGCGTCCTCACCATCGACCTCACCGCGCTCGCCGAAAATTGGCGCGCGCTGGCGCGCCGCGCCGCGCCCGCCCAATGCGCGGCGGCGGTCAAGGCCGACGCTTACGGCATTGGCATCGAGGCGGCCGCGCCGGCGCTGCATGCGGCAGGCTGTCGCCATTTTTTCGTCGCGCAATTGAACGAGGGGACGCGCGTCAGGGCGGCATTGGCGCCCAGACCGCAGGTGCGGATTTATGTGCTCAACGGCCTGCAAGCCGGCGCCGACCTGCAGGACGATTATTATGCGCATGGGCTTGCGCCGGTCATCGGCAGCGAGGAGGAGTTGGCGCGTTGGGCCGCTTCCTCGGCGCGGCAGATCAGCTCGCCGCCCTGCGCTGTTCACATCGACACCGGCATGAACCGGCTCGGCTTTGCCTCGCTCGGCGCGCTAAAGAGCGCCATCGATCGCTATGGGCGCGACACGCTCGGCATCGACCTGTTGATGAGCCATTTCGTCTCCTCCGAAGAGCCGGACAATCCGCTCAACGCGCTGCAGATCGCGCGTTTCGACGAGGCGCGCGCCGCCTTTCACGGGCTTCCCGCCAGCCTCGCCAATTCGTCGGGCGCCTTCCTCAAGGAGCGCCCGTTCTTCGATCTCATCCGCCCCGGCTACGCGCTTTACGGCGGCAATCCGACGCCCGGCGCGCCCAATCCGATGAAGCGCGTCGTCAGCCTCGAAATCGCGATCCAGCAGGTGCGCTGGATCGAGCCCGGCGAGAGCGTCGGCTATAACGCGCAATGGACCGCCAAGCGCCGCACGCGCCTCGCCACGCTGCTGGCCGGCTATGCCGACGGCCTGCCGCGCGGCGCGGGCGCTACCGATGGGCGCCCCGGCGCCGATGTCGTCATTGCCGGGCGCCGCTGTCCGTTGGTCGGGCGCATGTCGATGGACCTATGCGTCGCCGACGTCACCGACATGCCGGAAGACGCGGCGCGACCCGGCGCCAGCGCACAATTGCTGGGCGATGAAATCGGAATCGACGAATTGGGCGCGCGCTCGGGGGCGATCGGCTATCACGTGCTGACCAGCTTGGGGCAGAGGTATCACCGGCGATATGTGGGGTGAGGTCCCGCCCTAATACCTCGCCCTCACCACCCACGGCTGTTCGCAATTCTGCGCCGCGAACCAGCATTGCTCGCCAAGGCGCAGCGGGCCGCCGTCGGGCGCGGAATAATAGACCTGGCTCGCCGCGCCATTGGTGGTGACGACATTGACGTTGCAGAAAGCGTCGGCGCCGCCGAAGAACGACGCCATGCCGTTGAGTCCGGGCGAAAAGATCCCGCCCTCCACGACGGCGGCGCCCAAGGGATAAGTCCATATCTCGGTAGCGCCGACCCTCAGGCGATGGGCCGGCGCGCCCATACAGGCGAGGATCTTCTTTTTGGGGAGCCCGATCATCTTCTGCTGGGCGATCTGATCGCCTTCCGGCTCCCAGGCCGCCGCCCCGCCGATGAGCGCAAAAAAAGCGACCGTCGCCGCCGATAGAATTGCGATTCTCATGGTCCCTCCGCTCGCTTCGCGGAAGCTAGCATGATTTTGGGAGGCGCCTGCAAATTGCTTGCGCCTCCCATCCGCTAGGCGAGCCGGGTCACTGCAGGAACATGCCAGCCAATCCGACGATGCCGCTCATTCCGCCCATGCCGCCGAAGCCGCCCATTCGCATTCCATGCGAGCCGCCCATTCCCATGCCATGGAACCCGCCCGTTCCCATGCCGTGGAAACCGCCCATCCCGTTCACGCCATGGAGGCCACCGGTCCTATTCATCGCGTGGAAGCCGTTGGTCCTGAGCCCTCCCATATCGCCCATCCCGGAATGAGCGACTTGCGACAGGCGCGGGGTCATCTCGTGCAAGCCCACGCCGGTCGGCGAGATCGAGCGGATTCGGGAGGCTTCGAGCGCCGGCGAACGCTCGATCGGAGCGATCCGATTCGTCGCGACCTGACGCTCGATCGTGTGAGGATGGAGCTCGCCAAGGCTTTGCCTCGGCGCCGGAGCGCCGGCATGACGGGCCTCGTCGCGATCCTCGATCTTGGCGCCGCTTGCCGCTGGCTTGGACGCCGCCTCGCTCGGCGCCTTGACCAGCGGGACGGCCGAATGGGAATCTTCCGCCTTGACGGGAGGCTCTTGCTTGACGGGAGGCTCTTGGCTTTCGCGGCGCTTTTCTTCGTCATGGGTCGGCATGCTGCCGAGCAGCGCGTCGGCGGCGTCGGGCTCTTGCTCGAGAATCTGCTGCAATTTTTCGATCAGCTCCGACGCGGCGGTCTCGGGCGCAGGCTCGTCGCAGCGCTGCGTCGTCTTATAGTGCTGCCAATCCGTGCGCCCGTCGGGGAAGGTGATAATGGTGGTGACATACCAGAAGCAGCTACCGTCCGATTCGGTGAACTTCTGCGAATAGGAATGCGCGGAAACGCCAGGCGGGATCGGCGCCATGATCGGCGGCGGCCAGTCCGGCGGCGGGTCTTGCGCGGGCGCCTTCGCCTCCTCCTTGGCCGCGTCTTCGAGGACGCTCCCGCCGGCTCCCGCCCCGTTGAGCAGATCGTCGCCCGCATCGCTCGGGATTTTGGCGGCGACTTCCGCCGGATCGTCCGAAGCGACATTGGCATCGCCGGCCTGCGGCGAGGCGCCATTGGTTTGTTGCGAATCGGGCGAGGCCGGATCCCTGTCGGCTTCCTGGGCATAGGCCGCCGAGGAAAATACGACAGCGAGAGCGGTGGCCAGCAAGAGCTTTTTCATGATGCGTCTCCCAAGTTGCGGAGCCGGACAATCGCGCCCCGATGCCCATTGGTCGCCGGAGACGGCGAAGAGGTTCAAAGCGGGGAGGAAAATTTTCGGGGGCTAGGCTCTGACGCCGACGCCGTCCTTGAAAGGAGCGCCGCGACGAAACAATTCAGACCAAGGCCGCAATCCCCCCGTCTGGGGAGGCGATCATGGGCGAGAGGAATTTGAATTCAAGGGTGGCCCGAAAGGCCGCCGCTCGGGGCGATCCAATTCTGGACGAGCGGCCCTCGGGCCGTTTCGCTCACCAAAAGGACAGTAAGGAAGAGCCATTGCCGCGCGGAGCGGTCGAGCCCCCGGAACTTTTGACCCGGGGGACCGCCACTGGCGCATTGGCCTTGACGGCGAACACACCATTCGACGTGACGCCCACCTCCCCTCCCCCGCCTCGACATCCCGCCGCGAATCCTGCTTACCCTCCTTTCCCATGGCCAAATCGAAAACCCTGTTCGTCTGCCAGAACTGCGGCGCGATCACGCAGCGCTGGCAGGGCAAGTGCGAATCCTGCGGCGAGTGGAACACGATCGTCGAGGAGGCGGTCGCCGCCGGCATCGCCGCCTCGCGCAACCGCAGCGCCGGGCGCGCCTTTCCGCTCGAGGGCCTGACCGGCGAGGCAAGGCTCGAGGCGCGCATCGTCACCGGCCTTGGCGAACTCGACCGGGTGACGGGCGGCGGTTTTGTCGCGGGCTCGGTGGCGCTGATCGGCGGCGAGCCGGGCATCGGCAAGTCCACTTTGCTGATCCAGGCCTGCGCCTCGCTCGCCCGCAAGGGCGGGCGCGTCGTCTATATCTCGGGGGAGGAATCGACTTCGCAGGTCCGCCTGCGCGCCGCCCGGCTCGGCCTCAGCGACGCCAATGTCGAGCTTGCCGCCCAGACCGGCGTCGAGGATATCGTCGCCACTTTGGGCTCCGGCGATCGGCCGAAGCTCGTGGTGATCGATTCGATCCAGACCATGTGGAGCGATGTGATCGAATCGACGCCAGGCACCGTATCGCAGGTGCGCGGCTCGGCCCAGGCGCTGATCCGCTTCGCCAAGGCGAGCGGCGCCGCGATCATCCTGGTCGGCCATGTCACCAAGGACGGCCAGATCGCCGGCCCACGCGTCGTCGAACATATGGTCGATGCGGTGATGTCGTTCGAGGGCGAGGGCGCGCATGCGTTCCGAATCTTACGCGCCTCCAAGAACCGTTTCGGCGCCACCGACGAGATCGGCGTCTTCGAAATGACCGGCGGCGGCCTTGCCGAGATCGCCAATCCCTCCGCTCTGTTCCTGGCTGGGCGCGATGGGGCAAGTCCGGGCGCCGCGGTCTTCGCCGGGATCGAGGGCGCGCGCCCGCTGCTGGTCGAAATCCAGGCCCTCGTCGCCCCTTCGACGCTCGGCACGCCGCGCCGCGCGGTGGTCGGCTGGGATTCGAGCCGGCTCGCGATGATCCTGGCGGTGCTGGAGGCGCATGGCGGCCTCAAGCTTGGCGGCTATGACGTCTATCTGAATGTCGCGGGCGGCCTCAAAATCGCCGAGCCGGCCGCCGATCTGGCGGCGGCGGCGGCGCTCGTCTCCTCGCTCGTCGGCGTCAGCCTGCCCCATGACGCGGTCTATTTTGGCGAGATCGGCCTGTCGGGGGCGGTTCGCCCCGTCGCCCATTCCGCCTTGCGGCTGAAGGAAGCGGCCAAGCTCGGCTTTACGCGCGCCGTCGCCGCGCCCTCCGCGCAGGCCGAGGGGAACGGAGCGCCGAAGCTGAAGTTGAGCCCGATATCCTCGGTGGCGGGCCTTGTCGCGGAAATCGCGGCGGCTGGAATCGCTGTGAAGAAGACCGTAACAGGGTGACGAAATGAACGTGCTTCGTTATAAGGCGCGGCAGGCGCGGGCATGTCTAGACAGCGCGACCCATTGCGGACGACCAGCGAGGTAAAACGAAATGCCTTCCTATCTCGACCTCGGACTGATCGTCATCATTCTCATCTCCGCGCTGCTGTCGATGGTGCGCGGCTTCACGCGCGAGGTGCTGGCGATCGGCTCCTGGGCGGCAGCGGCGGCGGCGGCCTATTTCTTCTATCCCTATCTTCTGCCGTATGTGACGCCCTACATCCATAAGGACCCGATCCCGCAGATCATATCGGCGGCGGCGGTGTTCTTCGTCACGCTGATCATCGTCTCTGTCCTCACCGTGCGCATTTCCGACGCCATTCTCGACAGCAAGGTCGGCGCGCTCGACCGCTCGCTCGGCTTTGTCTTCGGCGCCGCGCGCGGTTTCCTGCTCGGCGTCGTCGCCTTCTCGATTTTCAACTGGCTGGTCGCCGAAAAGCAGCAGCCCGAATGGGTCAAGGACGCCAAGACGCGGCCGATCATGCTGCAGACGGCCGACCGCATCATCGCTTTGCTGCCGGACGATGCCGAACATACGATCGAGGGTTGGTGGAAGAAGACCAAGGCGACCGGCGCGACCGAGGAGCCGCCCGACGAATCGATGACCGCGCCGGCCGAGGATACGGCCGCGCCGCAACCGCCCAAACAAGCCGTTGCGCCCACCCCCGCCCCCGCTCCCGCGGCCCCGACGGCGGTCGCGCCGGCCGACAAGCAGAAGCTCGACGCCATTCTCAACAAGCCGGCGACGCCGCCGGCCAAGCCCTCGGCGCCGACCCCGCCCGCCAAACCTTGACCGCCGAGCCTTGACCGCTAGGCCGGCAGACACCAAGTTATGGGGCGGCGATGAACGATTCGAGGCCGCCATCTCAACGCAAATGACTCCTGACGATTGTGATCTCGATTTCGATGGCGACCGCCTGCATGAGGAATGCGGCGTCTTCGGCATATTCGGCCATCCGGACGCCGCCGCGATCACCGCCCTCGGCCTGCACGCCCTGCAGCATCGCGGCCAGGAGGCGGCGGGCATCGTCGCCTTTGACGGTCGCCGTTTCCATTCCGAACGCCGCCTCGGTCTGGTCGGCGACCATTTCTCGAATGCGGCGACGATCGAGCGCTTGCCCGGCGCCGCCGCGGTCGGCCATGTGCGCTATTCCACAACCGGCGAGACGATCCTGCGCAATGTCCAGCCGCTGTTTGCCGAACTCGACGGCGGCGGTCTTGCGGTCGCCCATAACGGCAATCTCACCAACGGATTGACGCTACGGCGCGAATTGGTGCGCGAGGGCGCGATCTGCCAGTCGACCTCCGACACCGAAGTGATCCTGCATCTGGTGGCGCGCTCGCGGCGCCCGCGCATCGTCGAGCGTTTCATCGAATCCTTGCGCCAGATCGAAGGCGCCTATGCGCTGGTCGCGCTCACCAACAAGAAGCTGATCGGCGCGCGCGATCCGCTCGGCATACGCCCGCTGGTGCTTGGCGAGCTCACCGGCTGTCCGATTCTCGCCTCCGAAACCTGCGCGCTCGATATTATCGGCGCCAAATTCGTGCGCGACATCGAGAACGGCGAGGTCGTGATCATTTCTCGCGAGGGCGTGCAGAGCCTGCGGCCCTTTCCGCCGCAGCGCATGCGCCCCTGCATCTTCGAATATATCTATTTCGCCCGGCCCGATTCGGTCGTGCACGGGCGCTCGATCTATGACGCGCGCAAAGCGATGGGCGCCGAACTCGCCCGCGAAGCCCCCGCCGACGCGGACGTCGTCGTGCCCGTTCCCGATTCCGGCGTGCCGGCGGCTTTGGGCTATGCGCAGGCCTGCGGCATTCCGTTCGAGCTTGGCATCATCCGCAACCATTATGTCGGGCGCACCTTCATCCAGCCGACGCAGGCGATCCGCGAGCTTGGCGTTCGCCTCAAGCACAACGCCAATCGCGCGGTGGTCGCGGGCAAACGCATCGTCCTCCTCGACGATTCCATCGTGCGCGGCACGACTTCGGTCAAAATCGTCCAGATGATGCGCGAGGCCGGCGCGGCCGAGGTGCATTTGCGCATTTCGTCGCCGCCGATCGCCCATCCCGATTATTACGGCATCGACACGCCCGAGCGCGATAAATTGCTGGCGGCCAGGATGGATCTGGAGGAAATGCGTCGCTTCATGGGCGCCGACAGCCTCGCTTTCCTCTCCGTCGACGGCATTTATCGCGCGATGGGCTATGCGCGGCGCGACGATGCGCAGCCGCAATTCACCGACCATTGCTTTACCGGCGATTACCCTACCCGGCTGACCGATCTGGTGGGCGAATCGGTGAAACAGCAATTGTCGCTGCTTGCGGAAGCCGGTTAGGGCCAAACGCCTTTTTCGCGGATCGACAGATAATATTGCGATGCAGCATTTCTTGTCATGAAAAATTAGCATTCATAAGATCGATTTCAAAATCAAAATGGCGTCACGCCCCGCAATTCACCTCTTCTTCATGCGGTTTCTCGATTGATCGTGACCGATTTATCCTAGTTGTTAACATTTTATTTCATAAGCCATGCTAATTTCGCATTGCTGGTGGACGCAATCACGCCTACTAATCCCAGCCCTCCTCGATTATGTTGCAGCGCACTGGCCAAGGCGATCGTCCATCCGGGATGCGTCGGGCCAACGGTTTAACTGCAAGAAAAAAGGAGAGGCCAATGACCTCGATCAAGACCATCACCGAAAAGCTCAACGCCTGGCGCCGCTACCGCGAGGCCGTGCGCGAACTCTCGCGCCTGAATGATCGCGAGCTAAGCGACATCGGCATCCGCCGCGGCGACATCGAATTCATCGTGCGCCAGAGCATCGCCGCCTGATTGGCGAACAACGCGGGTGGGCGTGGCCGATTCCTCCCTGACGCCATGCCTCTCGCGTATCGAGCGCCCGCCGGATCCTCCCCCGGCGGGCGTTTTTTTATGCGCGTCGTCTGGCCGCGCGTGCGCGCGCGGCGATTGACTCGTTCGCTCTAGCTTGTGACAAGCGGCCCATGAAGGCCATTCACGTTATCGGCGGCGGCCTTGCCGGCAGCGAGGCGGCTTGGCAGATCGCGCGCGCCGGCGTCCGCGTCGTGCTGCACGAAATGCGCCCGAGGCGCGGCACAGCGGCCCATCAGACCGACCGCCTCGCCGAACTCGTCTGTTCGAACTCCTTCCGCTCCGACGATGCGCAGAACAACGCCGTCGGCGTGATCCACCGCGAGATGCGCGCGATGAATTCGCTCATCATGCGCTGCGCCGACTCGCATCAAGTGCCGGCCGGCGGCGCCCTGGCCGTCGACCGCGACGATTTTGCCGCGGCGGTGGAGGCGGCGATCTCGGGCGATCCGCTCGTCGAGATCCTGCGCGAAGAGATCGCCGGCATGCCGCCGCGGGATTGGGACAGCGTCATTATCGCGACCGGACCGTTGACATCGCCTGATCTGGCCGCCGCGATCGGCGGGCTTACCGGCGAAGCCGAACTGGCGTTTTTCGACGCGATCGCGCCGATCGTCCATCGCGAATCGATCGACATGTCAAAAGCCTGGGCGCAGTCGCGCTATGACAAGGCGGGGCCGGGCGGCACCGGTGCCGACTACATCAATTGCCCGCTCGACCGCGCCCAATACGACGACTTCGTGGACGCGCTGTTGAGCGCCGAAAAGACCGAATTCAAAGAGTTCGAGGGCACGCCCTATTTCGACGGCTGCCTACCGATCGAGGTGATGGCAGAGCGCGGACGCGAAACGCTGCGCTTTGGCCCGATGAAACCCGTCGGCCTCACCAACGCGCACCGGCCCCACGTGAAACCCTGGGCGGTCGTCCAGTTGCGCCAGGACAATGCGCTCGGCACGCTTTTCAACATGGTGGGTTTCCAGACCAAGCTTCGATATGCCGAGCAATCGCGCGTGCTGCGCGCCATTCCGGGGCTGGAGGGCGCGGAATTTGCCCGGCTCGGCGGCTTGCACCGCAACACCTATCTCAATTCGCCGCGCCTGCTCGATCCGCTGCTGCGCCTCAAAGCCATGCCGCGCCTGCGTTTTGCCGGGCAGATCACCGGCTGCGAAGGCTATGTCGAGAGCGCGGCGATCGGCCTCATCGCCGGCCGCCTCGCCGCGTCCGAACGGCTGGGGCGGCCGGCCTCGCGCCCGCCCGGCACGACCGCCATCGGCGCGCTCATGAACCACATCACCGGCGGCCATATCGAGGCGATCGACGCCGGCCCGCGCTCGTTTCAGCCGATGAACGTCAATTTCGGCCTGTTTCCGCCGATCGAAGACCCCAAAGCCGACGCCGACGGCAAACGCCTGCGCGGCCCGGAAAAGGGCGCCGCGCGAAAGCGCGCGCTGTCGGCCAGGGCGCAGGTCGATCTGGAGCGCTGGCTGGCCGAGGCGGTTTGACGAGTTCTTCCCTCAGAGAGACCCCTAATGCCGCCGACCGAAACCAAGACGCGAATCGACTGGATCGCTTCAAGTTGCCGCCTCCTGCAATCGACGAGCGCCGAATTTACGCGCACGCAACCCTTCATCGGCCTGACGATCGGCACGGCGATCCATCTGGAGCCGAAAACCGCCGCCCTGCTGATGACCTTGCAGGCCGGCGGCGCGCGCCTCATCGCCACCGGCAATCTCAACAGCACGCAACCGGCGACCATCGATTATCTCAGCGCCCACGGCGTTACGGTCATCGGCGAGGCGCCCACCGATTCTTCGGCGCATGGCCGCTTCCTCGACGCAATACTGGCCGAACAGCCGAACCTGCTGCTCGACAATGGCGGCGATCTGTTCGCCCGCGTCGCGGAGCGCCCCTACGGCGCGCTACGCGGCGGCACGGAGGAGACGACCTCCGGCCGCTCCCGGCTGCTGCCCTTGAGAGAGAAGATCAAAGTCCCGGTTCTCGTCATCAACGACAGTCCGATCAAGCAATTTGCCGAGAACCGGCATGCGGTCGGCCAGAGCCTCATCGAAAGCTACCTGCGCTTCACCAACCGCAGCACGCAGGGCAAACGCGTCGCGGTCTTCGGCTATGGCGCCTGCGGGCGCGGCGTCGCCGCCTGCTTTCGCAACGCCTATAGCCTCGTCAGCGTAGTCGACCTCGATCCCGTGGTGACGCTGGAGGCCCATCTCGACGGATTCGCGACGCCGCTGCGCGAACAGGCGATCCGCAGCGCCGACATAATCGTCACCGTCACCGGCGCGCCCAACGTCATCGCGGCGAGCGATCTGCCCCTGTTGAAAGACGGGGCGATCCTCCTCAACGGTGGGCATTTGCCGCACGAGATCGACGTCGCCGCGATCGCCGCCGATAGCGCCGTAGCCAAGATCGCGCGCTACCCAAGCGAAGGCATCGAGACTTTTGCTCTGGCGGACGGGCGAACGATCCATGTGCTGGGCGGCGGCCATATGGCCAATCTTGCCGGCCCGCGTCCGCTCGGCAATTCGGTGGAATCGATGGACCTCGGCTTCACCTTGCAGGCGCGCTGCCTCGAGCGGGTGGCGCGCGGCGTCGGACCCGGCCATCGCGTCGTGCCGGTTCCAGCCGACATCGACGCGGCGGTGGCGAGCGCCTATCTCGCGCTGAACCGCTGACGCGCGGTCGCGGCCCAAATGGAATAGAGCGCGATGGATTTGCCGTTCCGCAAGATTCTCCCCCGCTCCATGATCGCCCTTTTGCTCGTTACCGCCGTTTCCCCAGCGAGCGCGCAAGGCAATTCATCCATTTCCGGCGACTATGTCTGCGCCTACGGCTGCCGCGTCACGGACGCGGCGCCGAGCGTGCTGATTGACGGAACCGCCGCGACCTGCACGAACGAATTGGGCGGGATTTATCATGGCAAGGCGCTGAGCGACCATTCGATCTATTGCTTCAACAAGACCGGCGTCCTTTTAAAGGACGGCAAGACCATCCAGTGGGACGACGGCGTCATCTGGAAGCGGCTTTCGCGGCCATAGAATTGAAAGTTCCATGGCCATCAAAGCGACGGCCGCCCTTCGGGACCTCACGGCCGACTATGCCGGCGCAAGGGCTTTCACATCCCTGTCGCCAGCCGTCCGACCTCCGCTATGACTCCGTTGCGCGCATCGTCGGACGCCGGCGATTCGGCGTAATAGACCGTTACGATAACCGGCCGGCGGCCGGGCGGCCAGAGGACGGCGATGTCGTTGGTCTGATTATTGCCGCCACTCCCTGTCTTGTCGGCGACGCGCCAGTCCTTGGGAATTCCGGCGCGCAGGCGCTTGTCGCCGGTCTTGTTGGCGAGCATCCAGCTCGTCATCTGATCGCGAGAGGGCGCCGACAGCACGTCTCCCAGGACAATCCTGTGAAGATTGTCCGCCATCGCTCCCGGACTTGTCGTGTCGCGAGGATCGCCGGGCTTGGCCTCGTTCAAAGCCGTCTCGATGCGATCGAGCCGCGTCACGCCATCGCCAAGCGAACGCGCGAACTGGGTCAGACTGGCAGGACCGCCAATGCTTTCGAACATGATATTGGCGGCGGTATTGTCGCTCAGCGTCAACCCCGCCTTGCAGATTTCGCCGAGCGTCATGCCTTCTTCGCCGGAATGTTTTTCCGTTTCCGGAGAATAGGAAACCACGCTCTCCCTGGAATAAACGATGCGCCGATCCAGGCTCTCCTCCTTGCGGTCGACGCGCGTCAAGACAAACGCGGCGGCCAGCATCTTGACGGTGCTGCACATCGCGAACCTCTCGTCGGCCCGATGCTCGATGCGGCGGCCCGTCGCGACATCGAGCACGCAGACGCCGAGGCGCCCGCCGTGATCTTTTTCGAGACCGGCAAGGGCCGTTTGAACGTCGCCGGCGCTGGTTTGCGCCAGAGCCTTCAGGCTCGCAAGAGCGGGAGCGACCAGAAGGCCGCGCATGAGAAGTCCACGGCGTGACAACAAGCGATCGTTCCTCCGTTTCAGATGAGCGTTGATATGGCTTTGCGAGGGCGCTTGCCTAGAGACGCGTGAGTTTTTGGCGAGAATTTTGGCGGGACGAAATGTCACAGTTTATCGGTCGATGAATCTTCGCTTTCGCAAGCCGGACCATCCGGTTGCGTTGAATAGACATCCGGCCCTGCGGCGGTCATCCGGTGCTCGCCCACATTCGAGGGCGGTGCTGCCATCGGCGTGCTCACTGTCAAGGCCAAGCCGCCTTCGGCGGTCGCTTAGCGAGCCTTGACGGCTGCGCTCGTCGATGGCCGTTGGCCACCATGTCCTTTTGGTGAGCGATGCGGCCTCTGGGCCGCATCGCTCACCAAAAGGACATGGATAGCAATAAGCCGCGGCGGCGAGACGCAGTCACGCCGAAGGCGCCGTAACGAAGTGAAGGAGCGGCAAAGCCGCTTGACGGCGGCTCGGCGGCGTGGCCCCTCCGGCTGGGCGGCGCTTTGCATCCCGCTGACCCGTCCCACATCCGCTAAGCCCGCACCCCGTCTTTTTTCCCTCCGCTGTCTCCTCTACAATAGGCCGCATATCTCCACGCAGGGCGGACGCCCCTCGGCAGACCCGGAGCAGCGGCCATGAATCTGACGCCCTATCTCTTCTTCAAGGACACTTGCGAAGAGGCTTTGAAATTTTATGAACATTGCGGCCTCGGTAAGGTCGAAACGCTGAACCGATATGACAAAGCGCCGCCGGAAAGCGATATGGGTCCGAAGATGGGCGCCAAGATCATGCATGCGCGCTTCAAGGGACCGGGCGTCTATTTCATGGCGTCCGACAGTCCGCGCCAAGGCGATGGCGCGTTTGCCGGCTTCAGCCTGTCGCTCGATCCGGCGACGATCGCCGAGGCCGAGCGGCTCTATGACGCGCTTGCCGAAGGCGGCGTCGCGACCATGCCTCTGAAGAAGCAATTCTGGGGCGCGACCTTCGGCATGCTGACCGACAAGTTCGGCGTTCACTGGATGATCAATTGCGAGGCGGCCTGAGCCGCCCTCACATCGCCCGCGCGGCCTGCCACAGCGCCCATTGCCGGCGCCATTGCGGGGCTTCGATTATCGCGGCGAATGGCGAATAGCCGGCTCGCTCCATCCTCTTGAGATAGAGCGGCAGAAAAGCCAGCGGCAGAAACGCGGGCGCGATTTCGCTTGAGGCGCTCAGCGCGAGCGCGAGCGCCTGATCGAGATGCCGGCGCGCATGGACGCGCAATTCGGCCAGCGCGGCGCGCAGGCCCGGACTGTCGCGCCTGGCGACGATATCGTGACGCGAGACGCCGTGACGCGCGAGAATATCGACCGGCAGAAAGACCTGACCGCGCGCGCTGGTCAGCGGCAGCGCCCGCATCAGCCCGACCATCGCATAGGCGACGCCGGCGTGACCGGCCGCATCGGCGCCGCCAAGGTCGCGTCCCCGCGCCAGAATCAGCGCGCCCAGTCGAAAAAGCATCGAGCAGGTCTCGCCGCAATAGCCCTCAAGGTCGTTCAGGCTCGGCATAGGATCGTCGTAGAGATCGAAAGCGCGCGCCGTCAGCAGATTGTCGAAGGCCGGCGACGGCAGGCCGAAGCGCTCGATCGTATCGCTGAGCGCCGCGGCGACCGGGTTCGCCATGGCCTCGCCGCGCCTCGGCCCAGCCAAGGCTTCGCGCCACCATTCGAGCCGCATCTCGCCCGCCAGCGGTTCGCGCACGAAATCGCGCAAGCGGCCGACTTCATAGGAAAAAGCGGTCAGCGCATAGAGATGCCGGCGCGCGTCGGCCGGCGCGAACAGCCCGGCCAGCCAGCGGTCGCGGTCATGATCGCGCGTCAGCGTCTCGCAATGAGCGTAGGCTTGCGCGAGGGCGTCGGAAAATGGAATGCCTGTCATGGCGGGTCGGTGGCGTCTTTGAGCGGACAGCCAAGCGAGCGGAAAGTCCTTTCGAGCAGCCGGCTTCGCAAAGGGGCGTTGCAATGTCGAACCTAGAGCCCTTCGTCACGCGCGTCGAGGACGTCGAGCCGCAAGCATGGAACGACGCGCGGGGACGGCTGTCGTTTCACACGCTGATCAGCGGCGATACGACGCCGAGCAATGGCCTGGTCGCCGGCGTTTCCCTTGTCGAGCCCGGCGGCGAACTGGCGTTGCATTCCCACGCGCCGCCGGAAATCTATTTCGTCCTCGAAGGCGTCGCCATCGTGACGATCGATGGCGTGGCCCGCACCGTCTCGCCGGGCGCCGCCGTGTTCATTCCCGGCGGCGCGCGTCATGCGATCCGAAATTCCTTCGATCAGACCTTCAAGATTCTATACGTGTTTCCGGCCGATCGATTCGATCAGATCCATTATGAGTTCGCCGGCCAGACCTAGAGCGGGGAGTTCAGAGGTCAGCGCCGAAAGTCACGGCGCCGCGATGAGCGCCGCGCCGACGCGGCGGTTTTCGCCGAGCAACACATTATAGACCCGCGCCGCCGGCCCCGTCGCCATCGCCTCGATGCGCAGGCCCGCTTCTTTGAGGCGCGCTTTCACCGGCGCCGACAGCGGCGCCATTGTCTCGCCGGTCCCGACGATGAAGATTTCGATCGAGCGCGGTTGCTCGGCAAGCTCGGCAAAAAGGGGGCCAAGCGAGGCGATCGTAATCTCGTCCGGGGTCAAGGGCTCGAAAGCGCGCACGCCGGTCGGCGTCGCCAGGATCGAGCCCACATGCGACATGCCGGCAAAGCGAAAGCCTCCGGCGCCATAGGCGTCGATCAAATGCCGGCCGGGAACGAAACCCTCGATCCCCGGCGCCGGCGCGCTCATCCCTTCGCCTTGGAGGCCGGGGCGCGTTGTCCTTCGGGCGCGTCTTCGCGATCGAAAACGTCGCCTCTGACGCCAAGATAGATGAGGATCGGCGAGCAGATGAAGACCGAGGAATAGGTCGCCACGAATATGCCCCAGATCATGGCGGCGGAGAACGAGCGGATGACATGGCCGCCCAGGAAGAACAGCGCGAGCAGAGCGAGGAAAACGGTCGTCGCCGTCATGATCGTGCGCGGCAGCACCGCATTGACCGACATGTCGACGATCTCGGCCGTCGAAAGGCGCTTGTATTTGCGCATCACTTCGCGAATGCGGTCGAGCACGACGACGGTCTCGTTGAGCGAATAGCCGACGATGGTCAGAATCGCCGCGATCGAGGTCGTGTTGAATTCGAGCTGGGTCACGCAGAAAAACCCGATCGTCAGCAAAAGATCGTGCATCGTGCCGATGATGGCGCCGACCGCAAATTGCCACTCGAAGCGGAACCACAAATAGGTCAGCACCGCCAGGATCGAGATGACGATGCCGAGCGTGCCCTTCTGTTCCAGTTCGCCCGACACGCGCGGACCCACCGCGTCGACCTGGCGGAAATCGTAAGCGTCGGAAAAGGCCTGGCGCAACTTGCCGACGGCGTTCTGCTGCGCCGCCTCGCCGCCCGGCTGCAGGCCAACCCGCAGCACGGCGTCGGTTTCGGCGCCCGATCGCTGAACCTCGACGGCGCCGAGCCCAAGCGATTCGGCCGTGCCGCGCAAAGCGGCAATGTCGGCATTGCCGCTCTTGGCGCGCAGTTCGACCTGCGTGCCGCCCTCAAAATCGATGCCAAAATTCATGCCGACGAAGAAAAACAGCAGCACGGAGATGATCGACAGGGTCGCCGAGAACGGATAGCTCACGCGCCGTAAGCGCATGAAGCCGAATTTGGTATTCTCGGGCGCGAGGCGCAGCAGTTTCATGAGGCTATTTCCTTGACGGGCGCCTTGCGCATCATATCGGCAGCCGGGTCGGGCGTTTGTAGCGATACCATAGCGCGATCATCATTCGCGTCATGGTCACCGCCGTCACGACCGAAGTGAGAATGCCAAGACCCAGCGAAACGGCAAAGCCGCGCACCGGACCGGTGCCGAAGAGATAGAGGATTACGGCAGCGACGAACATGGTGACGTTGGAATCGATGATCGTCGCAAAGGCCCGTTTGAAGCCGGCGTCGAGCGCGGAAATGATCGAGCGGCCGAGATGCGCCTCTTCGCGAATGCGCTCGTAGATCAGCACGTTGGAATCGACCGCCATGCCGATCGTGAACACGACGCCGGCGATGCCGGGCAAGGTCAGCGTCGCGCCAAGCAGCGCCATCGAGGCGAAAATGAACAATATATGCACCGCCAGCGCAATATCGGCGAATACGCCGAAAATGCCGTAGGTCGCCAGCATGTAGCAGACGACGAGTACGCCGCCGACCAGCGCCGCCCGCTTGCCCGCATCGATCGAATCCTGCCCGAGGCCGGGCCCGACCGTGCGCTCCTCGACGATGGTCAGCTTGGCCGGCAGCGCGCCCGCGCGCAGCAGCACGGCGAGATTGTCGGCCTCCTCGACCGTGAAATTGCCGGTAATTTCACCCGAACCGCCGGTGATCGGCCCCAGAATGCGCGGCGCCGAAATGACTTTGCCGTCCAGCACGATGGCGAACGGGCGCCCGACATTCTCCGACGTCACCTGCCCGAACTGCCGGCCGCCGCGCAGGTTGAAGCTAAATTTGACGTCGGGCTGATTGTTCTGATCGAAGCCGGTCTTGGCGTCGGTCAGGTCCTCGCCCGCCACCATCACGCGCTTTTGGACGGGAATCTGGCCGCCCTGCTGTTGCGGCAGATATTCGAAATCGCCCGGCGGATCGCCGGGGTCGGCCTCGAGCCGGAATTCGAGCTTGGCGGTCGTGCCGAGCAGTTCCTTCAGCCTTGTGGTGTCCTGCAGGCCCGGCACTTCGACGAGCACGCGGTCGGCGCCCTGTTGCTGGATGTTGGGCTCGGTGGTGCCGAGCGCGTCGACGCGCCGGCGCAGGACCTCGATCGACTGGGTGATAGCGCGGCGAATCTTGTCGTTGATCGCCGCGTCGGTCAGCGCCAGCAGAATCGCGGCGTCGCTGGTCTGCGTGATGTCCAGCGTGTGGCCGGACGTGCCGATGATCGCATTGCTGATCGGCTGGTTGAGTGCGCCAAGCAGGTCGAGCGCCCTGGCGCGCTCGGCCGCGTCGCTCACATGAACCTGCACGCCGCGCTGCAGAACGGCGATGCCGCCGCTGATCGAAACCTTGCCCTCGCGCAACTTGCCGCGCACGTCGTCGCGCAGCGCGTCGACCTGCGCCTTGGTCAAGGCGGCGCTGTCGACTTCCATCAGCACATGGGCGCCGCCCTGCAGATCGAGCCCGAGGACGATCGCGCGGATCGGTAAGAACGACGGCAGCGCTTTTTGCAGGCGGGCGAGCGTCTCCGTCCCCAGGAAGCTCGGCACGAGGAGCAGCATGGCCACAAACGTGACCGCCAGAATGGAGGCGACCTTCCAGGGAGCCAGACGAAGCATCGTATTTTACAGTCTCCGCGCGAGATCGATGAGCGGCGCCGAGCGCCTGGCCGCCTATTTGGAAGGAGCGTCCTTGACCGGCTCGCCCTTGGCGCGCACTTCGCCAATGCCGGTTCGGGCCACGCGAACGCGCACATTGGGGGCGATTTCGACCTCGACTTCCGAATCGTCGGTCGCTTTGGTGATTTTGCCGATCAGGCCGCCGGTGGTGACGATCGTGTCGCCGCGCCGCGCGCCCTGCACCATATTGCGCTGCTCCTTGGCCCGGCGCTGCTGCGGGCGCAGGATGAGGAAATACATGATCGCGAATATGACGACGAAGGGCGCGAACTGGATAAGCATGTCGGACGACCCGAAAGCGGTCGCCCCGCTCGCCTGGGCGAAAGCTGGCGTGATGAACAAGGGTTACAACTCCAAAGCGGAACGATCGGCCCCTTGCCGGGGCCTTTTTAAGCGCGCGGCATATATAGCGGGCCGCGCCGTTAAAGCAATTGCGCGCTTTGGCGGCGTTTTTCGCCTCCAGGACCGTCCGTCGTCGCCGAAATATGAGTTGACCTGATTGTCCAGTCTTTCTAGCTTCCGCGCGATCACCCAGTCGGCGAAGCGGCGCCTGGCCGGAACCGGCGCAGGCCGCCGAACCCGCCCCCGTCCTTAATCGCGACGAGTTCAAGGAAGCCAAGACATGTCCCAGGACCGTTTGACCACAACCGCCGGCGCGCCGGTGGCCGACAATCAGAATTCTTTGAGCGCCGGACCGCGCGGCCCGCTGCTGGTGCAGGACTAGCAGCTGATCGAGAAGCTCGCCCATCAGAACCGCGAGCGCATCCCCGAGCGCACCGTCCACGCCAAGGGCTGGGGCGCGCATGGCACGCTCACCATCACCCATGACATCACTCGATATACGAAAGCCAAGATTTTCTCGGAGATCGGCAAGAAAACCGAGATGATTTCGCGCTTTTCGACGGTCGCCGGCGAAGCCGGCGCCGCCGACGCCGAACGCAACGTGCGCGGCTTTTCGCTCAAATTCTACACCGAGGAAGGCAATTGGGACCTTGTCGGCGATAATACCCCGGTGTTTTTCGTCCGCGATCCCTATAAATTCCCCGATTTCATCCATACCCAGAAGCGTCATCCGCGCACCAACCTGCGCTCGCCGACCGCCATGTGGGATTATTGGTCGCTCTCGCCCGAAAGCCTGCATCAGGTGACGATCCTGATGTCCGACCGCGGTCTGCCGACCGGCATTCGCAATATGAACGGCTATGGCTCGCATACCTATTCCTTCATCAATGCGGCCAACGAGCGGTTCTGGGTGAAGTTCCATTTCAAGACCCGGCAGGGCCACAAGCACTGGACCAATGCGGAGGGCGCCGAAGTGGTCGGCCGCACCCGCGAATCCACGCAGGAAGATCTCTATGGCGCGATCGAGCGCGGCGAGTTTCCAAAATGGAATTTGCGCGTGCAGATCATGCCCGAACTCGACGCGGAGAAGACGCCCTACAATCCGTTCGGCCTCACCAAAGTGTGGCCGCACAAGGATTATCCCTTGATCGACGTTGGCGTTCTCGAGCTCAACCGCAATCCCGACAATTATTTCGCGGAAGTCGAACAGGCCGCCTATTCGCCTTCCAACATCGTGCCGGGCATCGGGTTCTCGCCCGACAAGGTGCTGCAGTCGCGCATCTTCTCCTATGCCGACGCCCATCGCCATCGCATCGGCACGCATTATGAAGCGCTGCCCGTCAATGCGCCCAAATGCCCGGTCCATAATTACAATAAGGACGGGGCGATGCATTTCATGGCCCCCAATCCCAATCCGGACGCCTATTACGAGCCCAATTCCTTCAGCGGCCCCAAGGAGACGCCGCAATATCGCGAGCCGCCGCTCAAAATATCGGGCGACGCCGACCGCTATAATCATCGCATCGGCAATGACGACTACAAGCAGCCCGGCGATCTTTTCCGCCTGATGCCGGCCGACGCGCGCGAGCGCCTGATGGACAATGTCGCGGCCGCAATGCAGGGCGTGCCGCTAGAGATCGTCGCGCGGCAGGTCGTGCATTTCTATCGCGCCGACCCCGCCTATGGCGCCGGCGTCGCCAAGCGCATGGGCGTCGAGACGCCGGCCGAGGCGCGAGCCGCCGAATAGCGGCTATACCGAGGCGCGCCTTCGGTGGGCGGCCCTTGGGCCGCCCGTTTCGAACCGCCGCCGGCGACGCGCGGCGCAGATTTCATTGCACTGCAACATGATTTGGCTTGCCAGCGGCCTTCTGCCAAGCCAAAAGGCGGCCATGTTGCATATCAACGACCTTACCTACCGACTGGGCGAACGCCTGCTGATCGATCACGCCACCGTCGCGCTGCCGACGGGAGCGCGCGTTGGCCTCGTCGGGCGCAACGGCGCGGGCAAGACCACGCTATTCCGGCTCATCGCAGAAGAGATTTCGCCCGAGAGCGGCGCGATCTCGATCCCCAAACAGACGCGGATGGGGCGGGTCGAGCAGGAAGCGCCGGGTGGCGAGCAAACGCTGATCGACTTCGTGCTGGAGGCCGACAAGGAGCGCGCCGCGCTGCTGGACGAGGCCGAGCACGCCCGCGACCCGATGCGCATCGCCGAGATCCAGACGCGCCTCGTCGACATCGACGCCCATGCCGCCCCGGCCCGCGCCGCCAGCATTCTCAACGGCCTCGGCTTCGACGAGGCCGCGCAGAACCGCGCTTTGTCGGAATTTTCCGGCGGCTGGCGCATGCGCGTGGCGCTCGCCGCCGTATTGTTCTCGGCGCCCGACCTGCTGCTGCTCGACGAGCCGACCAATTATCTCGATCTGGAAGGCGCGCTGTGGCTCGTCGACTATCTCAAGACCTATCCCGCCACAACCATCGTCATCTCGCATGACCGCGACCTGCTCGACGACGTCGCCGATCACATCCTGCATCTGGAGCGCGCCAAGCTGACCTTGTGGACCGGCGGCTATACGAGCTTCGAGCGCCAGCGCCGCGAGCAGCAGGTATTGCAAGGCAAGGCGGCCAAGAAGCAGGAGGAAAAGCGCGCCCATCTGCAATCCTTCGTCGATCGCTTCCGCGCCAGCGCCGCCAAGGCGACGCAGGCCCAGTCGCGCCTCAAAATGCTGGCGCGCATGGAGCCGGTCGCCGCCATCGTCGACGAGAACGTGCTGCCGTTTCGCTGGCCGGCGCCCCGCAAGCCCTTGAGCCCGCCGATCATCGCGATGGAGCGGGTCAGCGTCGGCTATGGCGATCGCGTCGTGCTCACGAGGCTCGACCTCACCCTCTCGAACGACGATCGCATCGGGCTCTTGGGCTCGAACGGCAACGGCAAATCGACTTTCGCCAAACTGCTGGGTGGGCGCCTCGCGCCAATGTCGGGTTCGATCACCCGCGCCAGCAAGCTGGAGGTCGGATTTTTCGCCCAGCATCAGATCGATGAATTGAGCCCGGAAGGGACGCCCTACAGCCATGTCGCGGAAAAAATGCGCGGCAGTCCGGAATCGAAAATCCGCGGCCGCGCGGCTTTGATCGGCTTTTCCGGCGCCAGGGCGGAGACGCGCATCTCGGATCTCTCGGGCGGCGAAAAGGCGCGCCTGCTGATGGGCCTTGCCACTTTCGACGGGCCGCAGCTCATCATCCTCGACGAGCCGACCAACCATTTGGACATCGACAGCCGCGCCGAACTGATCGACGCGATCAACGAATATGCCGGCGCCTGCATTCTGGTCTCGCATGACCGGCGCCTGCTGGAGGCCTGCGTCGATCGCCTGTGGCTGGTGGCCGACGGCACCGTGCGCACGTTCGATGGCGATGTCGCCGATTACAGCCGCTTCGTGCTGGGCAAGACCGCGCCCAAGGAAAGCCGCAAAAAAGAGGACGCCCCGCCGAAGACGGCCCCCGCCGCCGAGCGCAGCGACAGCGCCCGCTCGCGGCGCGACCTCGGGCCGCTGCGCAAGGAGATCGTCGCGACCGAACAGAAGATGCACCGCTTCCAGGACCTGCTGCGCCGCATCGACGAAGCGCTCGCCAAATCGGGCGACGCGGCCGGCAATTCGGCCAAGGTTATCGATCTGGCGCAAAAGCGCCGCGACCTCGAAAAGGCGCTGCTGGCGACGGAGGAGGCCTGGCTCGCACTTTCCTCCCAGGCGGAGGCGGCGGCTGGGTAGCAGAACCGTCAGTGCGAGCGGAGCGAAGCAATCCAGAGGTCGTGACCTAACAGAATTGTTGGCGACGCTCGGACGAGGGTCATCGGCGGGAGCTCGAAATCCCGGACGGCGCGCTGCCATCGCCGACGAGACGCAGTCACCCGAAGGGTCGAAGCGAAGCGGAGAAGCGGCAAAGCCGCTTGACGGCGCCTTGGCGGCGTGGCCCCCCACTGCGCCCCTCGCCATCGACGCCTGAACAGGCTAAACAAAGACGCATTGACGAGGCGAGCGCATGATCAAATTCACCGATGCCGAGACGGCGAAATCCAAAGAGGCCGCGCGCAAGCCCGGCGACAAGATCGAGGCCAAACCGGCCGGCGCGCCGCCCGAGGCCGCCGCGCCGAAGGCGGCGGCGCCAAAGCGCAGCAAGAGCAAGGCCGGTTGAGGCCGTCGAGGCCGGTTTAGAAAAAGCGGCTGCCGATCCATTGGGCGCCGAGGATCGCTTCCCAGACGAGGATGCCGGCGACAACAAGCATCGTGACGGCGAGGGCGAGCGCGACGGACAGAAACAGCCCGTCCTCCTCGAGATAGGCGATCGCGATCAGTGCGATGGTGAAGGCCGGCGCGACATTGCTCAAGGGGATCGGGCAGAACACGACGGCAAAGCTCAGCAGCACGACGACGAGGCCGACCGCGCGCTTGGTCGTCTGCGGCGGCAGCGCCCAGCGCGGGCGAATGACCTTCTCGATCTGCCGCAAGACGGGCACGATTCGCCGCACCGACGCCGAGAGATAGATGGTCGGCATGGCATAGGCGCCGAGGCGCCGCGGGAAAGCCGGCCCGGGGCGCCCCGCCATCATCTGGACGCCAAGAATGATGTTGAGCAGCCCGGCGATGATCGACACGCCCGGCGCCATCGAGACGATCGCCAGCATGAGGACGACGATCGCAAAGGAGCGCGTCTCCAGGCTGTCCAGCAGCCAGTCGAGCGAAAACTTGCCGGGCGGCGCCGCGTCGCGCAATTCCTGCAGAATCGTGGAAGCGGGACCTAGCTCGCTCAACGGGTCAGGCTCATCGAGCGGATCGCCCGCCGATATTCTTTAAGCAAAATCGTCGCTCCAGGCCGTCCGTCATCGTCGAAGGACGTTTTCGCGGCCTTCCCTGCCCTAGACCAGCGCAAAGCGCAAACGCGAGGGCGCCGAGTCTCACCTCTATCTGAACTCGGACTCAGCCAACGCTTGGAAATCGGTAAGACAATCACCGCCTCAGTCCTTCTCGCTCGCCGGCACGCCGGCGAGCGTGTCGACCCAGGCGAGCGCGGAGCGCCGCCAGATCTGCCGGCGCGGCGAGAAGGCCGCGCGCTCGTTGATCGCGCCGATGCGCAACGTATAGCTTTGCGGATTGTCGATCGCGCAGGCATAGATCGGCGTTCCGCAATCGCCGCAAAAGGCGTGGCGGCGTTTGGCGCCGCTCTCGGCCGTCTTCACATAAGATTTCGGCTCGCCGCGCAGCAGCGCGAACTGGGCGGCCGGCGCCGGAATACTCGCGCGAAAGGCCGAGCCGGACAGCCTCTGGCAATCCGTGCAATGGCAGATGTTGAGCGTCGCCGGATCGACCTCCGCCTCGAAGGCGATCTTCCCGCAATGGCAATTTCCGTCGACTTTCATGGCTGTTGTCCCGTGATCGACCGCCCGGCGCTTTTCCCGCCCGTCCGGCTCACGCGTCGGTTGGCGTAGACATGGGTGAATTCCGCCCCCAACAGGAATATCTGGGAGGAATAATAAACCCAGAGAAGGACGACGATGAGGGCCCCCGCCGCGCCATAGGTGGAGGATATCGCGCTGGCGCCGAGATACCAACCGATGAGCGACTTGCCGATGGTGAACAATAGCGACGTGGCGATCGCGCCTATGACGACATCCCGCCATTCCAACCTCGTGTCGGGCAGGACTTTGTAAATCGCGGCGAACAGAATCGAGATCAGCGCGAAGGAGAGGATTGCGTTCAAGGCGGACAGGATCAGTTTGCCGAACGGAAGATAAGCGTTCACGTAATCACCCAGCGCCGAAAGCGCGGCGCTGACCACCAGCGAAATCAGCAACAGGAACCCTAGCGCGGCGACCAGTCCAAGGCTGGCGGCGCGCGCGCGTATGAGGCGCGAAACCGTCGATCCCCGCGGACTGACCTTCCAGATCCTGTTCAACGCCGATTGCATCTCGCCGAACACACCCGACGCCGCCGCCAGCAGAGTGACCACGCCGATGATCGTCGCAAGAATGCCCGATGATTTTCGCCCCGCATTCTCGATGACGCCTTGCAGCAAGGCGGCGCTCTCATGCCCCATCAGCGTCTCGAACTGCCCGGCAAGCGCGTTTCGCGCGGCGTCTTCGCCAAAAAACAGCCCGGCGATCGCCGCGACGATCAACAGGATGGGGGCGAGCGAGGTGACGGCATAGAATGCCATCGAGGCGCCGCGGCTGAGGGCGTCGTCCTCGATGAAGGAGGCCAGAGTTTCTTTCAGCAGGGTTCCGGCGTTTTTGAGCATGCGGCCTCCGGGCCGCGCGATCCATGCTGCGAACGCGTCGCCCAACGATCCGCTCCAGGCTCGCGAGGGCCGATCGCTTAACTCTCGATTGCCGCTCCGGTTCCGATGCACCGGTATTATGGGACCGCGCCTAACTGTCGACGATCGTCACGCCTTCATGCGCGATCTCGAGGCTTTCGATGGCAATTTCACTGCCGTCGGCCTTGAGGTCGGCGCCGGTGAATTTCGTCGGCCATGCGTTGGTCAGCGTCCACGTCATCGTCGGTTTTCCGCCCTCATCCATCAATTTGATCGTGACGGCGGTCCGCGCGATCGAATTCATCTTGAATTGGGCAAGCCAATCCCAAAACTTACTGTCCCTGGCGACCACGCCCTTTTTCAGGGTCACGTTCGCTGACTTGGCGATGCCGGGCATTTTGATCGGCGAGAAGGCTTTGCCGCCGCCTTGCCGGTAGTCGATCACCTTTGTGCCCGACTCCAACCCCGAGACCTCCTGAAATTGAAGGCCCGCGCCAACCCCGGCAATATCCACAGAAAAATAGAATTTCGGCAGCGGCCAGACGCTTGCCCGTGCGGAACCGTCATCGGTCATCGCTCCCTCCTCAAGCTTCCATCGTTCGTCGATCTCACGAGGCCGACATCGTTTGCTGGGACGTCGGCCGGAGCGCGGCGCCACAGTATAGCAACGGCCTTGGCATTCATGTCGCCGTCCTCGGCTGAACCCACTTGCCGGCAAGCCACGAACACAAAGCCCCGGGGACCGCGCCGACCAAACCGAACGTCAGCACGAAGGGTCCGTGCAAAAATCCCATCGCCAGCGAGCTGAGAAGCGGAAGGAAGCTCATGGCGAAGCCGAACAGCCCGCACCACAAGACGCGATGGCCGGCGTTGCGGCCGGCGAGAATGGCGTCGAACAGGCCAACGAGCAGCGCCGGAACAAGCCCGACCTCATAAGCCAGAGGCATCAGGACGAGTTGGTGATCGTCGAAAACACTTGGGTCCCCGAGCGACCAGCCCAGCACGGGCACGATCCCCCACATTGCCGTGACCAGCCCGAGCGGCGGTCCGAGCAAGGCGAAGACGAGAAATCGCTTCACGAAGGGCTCTCCCGAAGCACGGCGCGCAGATCATCATCCAACTTCTTCTGATATAAGCTGGACCTAATTTATCTGTCTCACTTTCGAGGTGCACTCCAAATGACGAAGAAATAATGCAATGCGTATCCTGTCCCCGTAATTCCAGTCTTTCGCTGAAGGCCGAGGGTTGATATAGTGACGTTGCGCCGAAGCAAGCTTGCTTATCGCTAGGGGGATACTCCACTGAAAATTTGTCGAATCAGCGCGCTTGTCGCTGCAGCTTTAAGCTTGACCCTGATCGGAAGCGGTCACGCTGAGACAATCTTGAACGCTGAATCTGCGGTCGGAGAGCTTCATTCTGGGGAACTGTGCTTGTCGACGATCACTCTTGCCCAAAGGGGCAAATCAAGGAAGTGATAGGTGGCGGCAATAGAAAGCAAGGAACTGACGAGAAACGCTCCGGCGCTCCGCGCCAGCGGCATTGTATTCCTCGTCCGCAGTAGATTCGCGTTGGCGAACGAAAACGGGCATTACGGGGACAGGATACACATAGCGTAATTTCAGCGGTTTCTTTCGCTGGTGGCCTCGTGGGTTGGGCTAGAGCTCGACCATAACCTTTTAGCCTAACCGCACCCAATCTATGGCTTCGAGCACATAGGGAGCGAACAAGAAATCTCGGATCTCGATGATCCGGCTTTCCGACCAGTCGATCAGGACAAAATGCGCCGGTCTTTCCATCGGGCCGGTGCTGTCGAAGACCAGCATGGCCGGCCGTCCTTCAACCGCGCCGAGGGCGAACCGCCATTTCGTCTCTTCCGCATAGCGCGTGAAATAGAGGCCAATCTTGTCGCGCCCTTCCAGTTGGAGCCGGTTCACCAGATCGAGCTTCACGTCATCGGCGAGCATGGCGCGGATTGCGTCGAAATCGCCGCTCCGAAACAGATGGACATAAGCGGTGATCTTCCGCCGGTCCGAATCGGACATCAGCGGTAGCCGGGTGTCTTCGGGCGCTTGCGCCAGTCGCCGCAGCGTAGCGCGCCCGCGCTGAAGCGCCGATTTGGCGGCTGTCGGAGAGCACTCGGCGATGCCCGCGATCTCGTCGACCGAATGACCCAGAACATCCCTAAGGATCACCGCGCAGCGCTGAAGTTTGGGCAACCGCAGAAACGTCTGAAAGCTGATCGCGACGATGTCCGCCTCGGGCATGGGCTCAGCTTCGACGTCTTCGGTGAGCGGAACGACCGTGTTCCGGGACCTGTCGCGCAGGAAATCGAGGCTCGCGTTGTGGGCGATGCGAAACAGCCAGCCCTCGAGATTATCCACCTCGGCGCCCTGGGCTCGCGCGTGAAGGGCCTTGACGAGGGTATCCTGCAATACATCCTCGCCATGGACCGCCGATCCCGTCATGCGCGCGCAGTAGCGATGAAGGCGTGGCCGCAGCGCTTTCAGGCGATCCTCGAATTCGTGCGTGTTCATGTATCGAGACCTACGGCGCTTCCGCGCTCTATTCCGCCAAGGATTGGACACAAATGTCGATGAGAATCTTCGACAGGGTGGCCGGTTGTGGCAGGAATGGCGAGTGGCTGCTTTCCAATGTGTGGGTAATTGTCTTGCCGCCGATGGCGCCGCCAACCGTCGCAATCATGTGATCCTGACCGGTCAACGGAATCGCGCGATCCTGTGTGCAGCGGATGTAATGGCGCGGCACCGCGCCAAATCTTCCAGGCGTAATTTCCGATGGGGCTACGGCGCCGGCGTTCGATTCGTCGCAATGAAGTTGCGACGCCGCATGCGCGAATTCGGACTCCGACACGTCGCCATAAAACGCAGCTTTGAGTAGCGATCTGTAGGCTTCGTCGGTTGATCCGACATGGATCCTTGTCGCGCCGATGGCGGCGGGGTCGCCCACGAACAGCTGAGGCGCCAGAGCCGAAGACAGGGTTTCATGCTGGAGCATCGCGAGCAACGGCATGCCGTTCGGCGCCATGAACCCGGCAAGATATACGACCGCGAGAAGCAGGTTCGGAACCTGCTCGGCGACCGCCGAAATCGTCATCCCGCCGGCCGAGTGCCCGACCAGGATGACCTTGCCGTCGCTGAGTGACGCAGCTTCTTTTACCAACGCGACTACCGCTTGCGTCCGCTCCTCCTGCGTAACGCCGGCGATGGGTGACCGCTCGGCGGCGAAC
>Ga0182024_10005772_pt1 | contig 27527 bp, 23 predicted proteins | sample P32metaG_FD_120480 | JGI IMG/M metagenome (GOLD analysis project Ga0182024, IMG submission 120480) | Permafrost microbial communities from Stordalen Mire, Sweden - P3-2 metaG (Illumina Assembly) | ecosystem: Environmental > Terrestrial > Soil > Wetlands > Permafrost | place: Sweden: Stordalen...
CCGAATTGGCACTTGCTCTCGACGTGATAGTGACCGTGTGCTCGTTTGCTGAGATGCGCCGCGCCTTTCGAGTGGAAGGGGTCGACGTTGGCCATGAGCGTGCAGCGTAGCCCTCAACGCAGGTGAATCGGTTCAAACACCGCGAACGGCGGCGTCTCTGAATATGGAAGCGATGCCGCCGACCGGAAGGGTGCCGCTGACTCTAGACCAATCGCGTAAGGGCATTTTCGCCAAGCTACGTACTCAACATGCAGGCGCGGCGGTGCTACTCGAGAGCACCGCGGGCTCGAAAGACTGCCCGGTCGAGCCCGCCTCACGGGGCGTTCAACTCCGTGAGCGCGAGGTGAGGTTACTTGTCAACCTGTGGGCCAGGCAGGAGAGCGGGGGCGCGTTGTTGCCGACGGGACGCGCCCGGGTCAAGTCCCCGGTTGTGGGGTGAATTCGGTGGAATTCTCACAGCGTTCGTGTCGCTCAAACCGGGGCAGCGCGAGTCCGTCCTGGCGGCCAATAGCACTCCGAGCAAAGCGTGTCCCATGCCCGAGCCGACCTCACACGCTCCGATCATCACCTCAATCGATTCGCTGACAAATCGATTGAGAGAACGGTATCAATTCAACCTTCAGGCTACTTAGGCCGCAAACACGGTTGATGCGATCCCGATCGACACTTGCTCGGTAAGCGGGAGACGGCGATCCCCCGCGCCAGTACCACTACAGTCGGTGGGGTTGAGGTCTCGTACCGCTTTGCTGCAGCTGCGTGAGAGCGCGCCTCAAGTTTGAACCTCTCGGCGGCAGTAGATGACGCGGAGCGAGGACGCACGTGATCAGATGGGCTGGAGCCGGGTGTGCAGGAGGCAGAATTCGTTGCCTTCTGGGTCGGCCAGGACGTGCCAGCTCTCGGTGCCGGTTTGGCCGATTTCGGCGGGCCTGGCGCCGAGACCGAGCAGCCGCTCTAGCTCAGCGTCCTGGTCGCGGTCGGTGGCGTTGACATCGATGTGCAGTCGGAGCTTCCCGGTCCGCGGGTCGCTGCTGGGGCTCAGGACGAGGGTGGGCTGCGGGCCGCCGAAGCCGGCGTCGGGCGGCCCGATCTCGATGCTTCCGTCGTCCTCCCGGCCGAGTTCGACGTAGCCGAGGACGTTGCTCCAGAATTCGGCGAGCCGGTCGGGGTCGGCGGCGTCGATGACCAGCTCACTGATGCGGCATGCCATGCACATCAGTGTACCGATGCGCCCTGCGCTGAACATAAAGGGACGTTTCTATTCAGACCAAATGTTGAGTGAACGTCCGTTTCGGCTAGCGGCCCCGACGCACAGCGTCTCGGGCCGGATGCTGACGCTGCTCCAGGCGGGTCAGGTGATGCACGACCTGTTCTGTGGCCGTTCGTACCTCCGTCGCCAGCCCTGTGGCGACTCGATCGTCCACCGCGGCTGTGGCGGCGAACAGCTTGTCGGCGCGACGAAGCAGCGAGCGAGCATCTCGGAGGAGGGCCGACGTTTCTCTGGCGCTGCGGTCACCGGTCGGGTCGGGCGTGGGCATCGACTTGATTCTGACCCTGTGAAATCAGCGGGAACTTGTCATGGCAATACCGCGCCGAACTGTCAGTGACTTCTCGATTTGGCGTACTACCGTGGCGATGTCGCCGCGTTTCGTCGCGCCCGGGCCGAAGCGGAGCGCCTGCAGCTACGATGTCGCGCATGAAGGCAGACGCGATCTTTGCGATAACAGACTTCAATGAGGCTTCCGTGGCGGTCTGGGAGCAGTCGTTCGACGCCGCCTTCCATGAGGGCAACTACGAGGCGATGACGGCGGCCTACACCCAAGACGCCAAACTGATGAATCAGGACAGCGCCCTCATCCAAGGCCGAGAGGCAATCCGCGCATTCTGGAAGGTCGCATGCGAGCGGGCCAAATCCGTCGAGATGAAGCGCTCAAGGCGAACCGAGGAGTTTGATAGCTCAGGCCACCTCGCCTACAAGCGAACGAGTTTGACCCTCGAGATCCCCGCGCCGGGGGGTGAGACGGTGGTACACCGTCAAATCCATCACCGTCTGGAAACTGCAAGCGGATGGTGTGTGGCGGGTGGCAGTCGACATTTCCAACCGCGACGCTCCACTGGACCTTCAGCAGTTCACGTACGGCGTCGCGCTTGACCATGGCGACGAGGTCCTGCCTGTTCAGGGTGGCCAGGGCGCCAGTCGTTGACCCGCTGCCTCCGAATCCGGCGGTTGACCAAGGTCGCAGCCCTCCACCGATGGGAGTGACCGGCCGCCCCCAAGTAGTCCCCTGCCACGCGAGCTCGAGTCGGCCCGGCCCTGATGGAGCACCACATCTGTGTCACCGACAGTTTCATCCGGAAAAGCGCTGACAACTTCGCGGGGATTCACAGATTCCGACCCCTTCCGGACCCTGAATCCTGACTATCGATAATGGAAAGGTATCGCTAGTCAGGACGCCGAAAATGAGCTTAGAGGCCCGACCGGCCCGGCTACGCGGCTAAGAACACATCACGCAGCGCGAGCGGACCGAACGCGTGCCACTGAGAGCGCCCAGGAGGCCCGGAATGCCAGCGGCTCGACCTGCCGACACCTGGCGGTGGCGACCGCGGAAGACCCCTCGCTAGGTGCGTTTGCTTGATCGCACGACCCTGGCAGTTCAGCTCTCCCGGATGTACGTACCTGACGGTGGTCTGGCGCCCCTCAGATGAGGAGAGGTAGACGCGGGCGCAGCCGGTATCAAGGATGTCCGCTCGGTCGGGATCCCCAGGCTGAAACGCGATAACCCCGGCGGCATATCGGATCTTTGTGCTGTTGACAAGAATCTGCTCGCGACTCTCGGGCGGCATACAGTCCAGGAAGGTCGTGCTGCTGAATTCGAGGACCGGCTGCGTCGCCATGCTCAGGAAACCCTCTGCTGTCGAGTTGAGTCCCGGGTCCGACGCCGCCCAAGTGTCCTGCTTCGTCAGGCCCTCGCGCTGCCGCGCTCTACTCGAGAGTTCACCTCGCTGAGGCGGAGCGACGGCCCCTCCACGATCGCGGAAAGGTTTGCATTGTATAAGGGGAGGCGAGCCATTTGGTTTGCGCCTAATGTGAATTGGACAGCCCAGGTTTCTGACCCTCGCGAGTGTCGCGCTCCTGGCGCCACAGCGCTCGAACAGTTGATAAGGCGGTTCTCTCCTCTACGCGAGCGTGTGCCACGGCGCTCGTACAGCCGACAGCTGAAGTCGCGTGCCTCAGCTCCTGCCGAGTAGGAAGCACCGCAACATGAAGGACGTGCCGCGACCGAAAGGATCGCCCCGACGTCAGCCCGGCCGAGCGCGGCGGGACCGGACCACGGCGAAAGCGGAGGCGATCACTCCGAGTACGACCGCCGCGGCGACGGTACGCTCCCAATGCAACGGCTGAACAACCCCCGCGACAACCGCAGCGACGACGCACACCGCGACGACGATCCACGCGGCCAACACGATCCTGCTCATCGCCATAAGCTTACTGGAGCGGTGTCATGTAGCCACTTCTGGCTGCGGCTCATCTCACCGCATCGCGGACCATGTACGCGCTGGCGCGCGCAGGCTATGTCGTCGGAAGCAACTATCATGCCTCGAGCCTTATCGGCCCCGCGACGACATCGATGTGGCCGATGATGGATGACCGTCTCGGGCGAGGCGTGGACGCGTCATGGACGTCTGATGGACGGGGCGGCGGGAGACGGGGGTCTCCCGCGGGAGTACCACTGCGGCGCGAGCGGTTGACTTCAGCTACCGACTGGCGAATATCGCATGAGTTGTAGCACCAGCGCCATGTATAGCAAGGCCGCGTTGGCCACCTAAGGATTGGTTCGAATCCTGTGAGGCCAGTCTTTGTACGGTGGGCAAACCTTCACCCCCTGGACGTCTGGCAGACGTCTCGTGGACGGGAGTGGGTCGATGAAATTGATTCCGCCGGCTGTGAACGAGCTTCCCTATGCACAACTGCGATTCACCGCTACCGTCGGTTAGCTCCCTACCGTTGGGCCGGGCAGCTCACTGCTCATTGCGACGCATGAGGAACGCGGTCAACGCCGTCGCGGTAAAGCCCATCGCGACCATGACACCCAGGGCAGGCACGCAGCCGGCGGTCCGGCAAGCGTGGAGACGCCCAATGACGAGGGTAGGAGGTGTGCGACAGAATGCGAGCGTGGCGACTTTCCTCGTCTTGCTCCGCCGCTCTGGCCCTCAGTGGGACCCGGCGCTGCCGATGGAGGAGCAGTCCGAGTGGCTCGCGCACGCGTCTTTCATGGACGGGCTCGTGGATGCGGGCTTCATCGTCCTGGGCGGGCCGCTCGGCGACGAGCACCGCGTGGTGCACGCTGTCACGGCCGAGTCAGAGGACGCCGTCCGCGCTACGCTCGCTCGCGATCCGTGGAGCGAGACACACCTCCGGATCGACACCATTGACCCGTGGACGATCCGGCTGGACGGGCTCGCCCTTCTAGCTGGTAGCAGCCGTTTCCGTCCCGAAAACAGCTTGCAACCAGGAGTGCAGATCATGGCTGAAGCTGATCACTCCCCGGCGGCCTTGGAGGAGGAAGGCCACGCGTGCGGGCACGGATCCCAGCATCGCGAGCTTTCGAGTGGGGCGGCAGTCGGGGGCAGCAACGCGAACACCATGTCGCCCCCTCCTCCTGCGACCTCTGGTGAAGTCGGGCGGAGTTCCGGTCTACCCAGCAAGAGTCCTGGCATCGAGCTCACCGCAGATCCGGCCCTCACGGAGTCGCTGCGGAGTCGGCTCGTAGCCACGTGGGTGACCGCAACCAACAACGGGGGGCTGTCGGTTTTCTACCTCCCATCACTGCGGCCGAGGTTAGACCAGTCGCGGATCAGATGTTCGGTCAGGTTGACGAGGGGTCGGCGCACTTGCTGATGGCACAACGAGGGTCCGAAGTGCTCGGCTGGGTCTTCTTGGAAATCGGGTCCATGCCGCTGATAAGTCATTGGGCATGGTTTAAGCGGCTCATGGTGCTGCCGTCTATGCAAGGCCAGGGACTGGGGCGGCGCCTCACCGTTGCGGCGGTGGATCTCGGTCGAGACCTGGGACTGGAGCAGCTGTATCTCACCTGCCGCAGCGAAACCGGTCTTGCAGACTTCTACGGACGGTTGGGGTGGCTTGAAGTCGGTCGCATGCCGCGGAATCTTCGGCTAGCAGACGGCTCGTATCGCGACGAGATCTACATGGTGTTCGAGTTCCTTGCGCCAGGCATCTCGGCGCCCCAGCTGTCGACCGACGCTGATGGCGGTCAACCGACAGGCAACGTCACTCTTTTCGAAGCCAAGTAGCAGCCGTTTCCCTCCCGGAAACAGATTGCAACCCGGCTCTGTCGTGTTGGGTCACGGCTGGGTTGGACGGCGGCCGAGGCCGTCGGCCAGGCTGCACAAGTCGGAATATGCCGATCGGCACCCACACCCTCGTCGGGCTTCGGTTGACAGAGCTACAGATTCTTAGGTACTCTTGGTACTTCTGAAGGGATTGGCTACATTGGGATGATGTGCCAAATTGACGCTTCTCATGCGATTAGGCGCGTGCGAGGATGAGGGGATGAGTGGTGCCAGGGGAATCGGCCCGCAGCCGCAACGGCGCGGCGCCTCGTCCTCGGGTCAGTGTGGTGATCCCCGCCATGAACGAGGCGGACAATCTTCAATTCATTCTCCCCCTGCTGCCTTCGGTGGTCGACGAAGTGGTGCTGGTGGACGGTCGCTCGACCGATGCGACGATTGAGGTGACGCGACTGTTGAGGACGGACGTGGTCATCGTGGCGCAAGAGGGGAAGGGAAAGGGCGATGCACTGGTCGCCGGATTCGAGGCCGCGCGAGGCGAGATCATCGTGACGATGGATGCGGACGGGTCCGCGGATCCCGGTGAGATACCCCGCTTCCTCGCAGCACTCGACCTGGGTGTCGATTTCGCCAAGGGGACGCGCTTCGCTCCAGGGGGTGGCAGTGGGGACATCACTCGGCTGCGGAAGGCCGGGAACCGGGTCCTCACGTGGCTGGTGAACCGGCTGTTTGGGACCCAGTACACCGACCTCTGTTACGGCTACAACGCTTTCCGAGCCGACTGCCTGCCGTACCTCTACGTCGATTGCGACGGGTTCGAGGTGGAGACGTTGATCAACATTCGAGTCGCGAAGGCCGGGCTCCGCGTCACCGAGGTGCCGAGTTTCGAGCACCCGCGGATATTCGGGGTAAGCAATCTGCATGCTGCCCGCGACGGCCGCCGCGTTTTGATGACCATCGTGCGCGAACGGCTCAGCCGCTCGAGTGAGGCCGTTCGCGCCCGTGCGGACCCTCCTGAGGGAATGCAATCGACGGGTGGTCACGGGGATGTGGTGGTCGATCTCCTCGGACGCGTCGCGATGCCGGTGGAAGCGCACGGCGCTCCGCAACCCTGACCCGGCTGACCCACGAGCCAAACATGGCCAAAGGAGAGACGGCGGCGGCAGAACCACGGGGCAGCCAGCCGATGCGAGCCGGTGGTGCCCGTCACGACAGGCTCCGAGAATTCATCGGCTCGGACGGCCTGTTGGGCATGACCAGTTCGCTGGTCGTCTCTCAGGTTCTGACGTCCGGTCTCGGGCTCGCTTTCTGGATCGCGGCCGCGCGGACCCTGTCGGCCACCGACGTCGGCAGGCTCGCGGCTGCTACGTCGGCGATGAACCTCATCGCGACGTTCGCTGCGCTCGGTGTCGGGACCATGCTGATCGCCGAGCTGCAACGAGCCACCGAGTCCGAGCGCGGCGCGATGTTCTCCACCGGAATGTTGACGGCGGCATGCGCTGGGGCAGGCCTCGGACTGCTCTTGGTGATCGCGCTTGCCAGCCACAGCACGAGCCTCGCGTACCTCGAGGCTGACGTCGCGACAGCCGCGGTGTTCGTCGTCGGCAGTGCGGCGACCAGCGTGGCCGCCGCGTTCGTGCTGGCGGTGCTCGGCTTCAAACGAGGACGAGCCCAACTCCTGCAGAATGCGCTGGCCTCCGGCCTCCGGCTGCCGGTGTTCCTCGGATTGGCTTCGCTCGGCCTCCGCGCGCCAGGATTCGCGCTCTTCGCATGGGTGGTCACGCTCGTCGCATCACTGCTGTTGGCCATCCCGCTACTGCCACGAGGCGCTGTAACGTTCGCCTTGGTCGGGACGCTGAGCCGCAGGAGTCTGATTCAGCGGCACTGGCACCAATCGTGGGATCACCATCGTGTCAATCTCGCCCTGACGGCACCGGGGCTGCTCCTGCCCCTGATTGCCGCTTTCCTCCTCACACCCGCCCAGGTTGCCCACTTTGCGGTCGCTAATCTCATCGTGGGAGCACTGCTCGCGGTTCCGTACTTCCTCAGCGTGGGCCTGTTCGCCGCGGGTGCCGCCGATCTGCATCACCTGCGAGCGCGCATGCGCCAGACGCTGCCACTGGGGGTCGGGGCCGGCGTGGTGATCGCCGTGGGCCTTCTGATCAGCTCCGGGCTGATCCTGCAGGTGTTCGGCGCCTCATACGCAACGGGCGGCGCATTTGCACTTCGAACCATGGCGCTCGCTGCCATACCAATGGTGATCAAGGACCACTACATTGCGATGCGCCGCAGTCAGTCGCGTGTCGGTTGGGCAGCCCGTGCGACGCTCATTGGAGGCGCGTGCGAGATTGTCGCGGCGTTCGTCGGGTGCCGCTTCTGGGGCGTCGAGGGCCTGTGCGTGGGCTGGGTGGCGGCCCTGGTCGTCGAAGCCCTGGCGCTCGCAGTACCGTTGCTGTCGTTCCTCCGAGGCGTTGGCCTAGCGGCTGGCGACTCTCGGTAGGGAGGGAATCAACGGATGATTGTAACGCGACTCCGTGGTCGGCCCCCGGCACGCCGAGACGATGAGCACATACTCCGACGCCGCCTCCGTTCCGCGACCAAGCGCGCGCTTGCAGTCGTCGCACCCGCCCCACTCGACAATCGGCGCGTCCTGCTCATCTTCGGATGCCAGCGGTCGGGGACGACCATGCTCCAGCAGACATTTCTCGACAGATCCCGGCGCATCCTCATTCTCGAGGAACACGACCGTCGGCTGGTCGGCGGCGATCCCGAGCGGATCCAGTGGCGCCCACTCACTGAGGTTGCGGCACAGATTCGCCGACTTCCGTTCGAGCTCGTCGTCGCAAAACCGCTTGTCGAAAGTCATCGTGTGCTGCAGATTCTCGATGTGCTCCCAACCGCGCGCGCAGTCTGGTTGCTCCGATCGTATCGCGACGTGGCACTCTCGAACGTCAGAAAGTTCGGAGCCGCGAAGGGCTTCGATGACATTCGGAGAGTCGTGGAAGGCAGCGTGACCGACTGGCGACGAGCCGGCGCAAGTGACCGTACCGTCCAGACACTCACCGAGTTTCGCCGTCTCGATCTGACCGCACTCGATGCGGCCGCGTTGTTCTGGTGGGTGAGAAATCGCCTCTTTTACGAGCAGAATCTGCAGTCCGATCGCAGAGTCCTCTTGCTTCGCTATGAGGCCCTGATCCGAGAGCCTGAGACCTGCTTGGCACGCGTGACCGAGCACGGTGGTTTCCGGCGTGGCCTGCGCTCTCCCGCGAAGCGCGTTCGAAGCAACAGCCACAATCCAGGCTCCACCCTGTCCGCGCCCGTCGAGGCACTGTGTGCCGAGTTGTGGTCGGAGTTCGGATGGCTCAAGGGAGATGACTTGGCACCGAGAGCTTCGCGCCGGAGGGCCGGCTGTGATGCTGGCTAAGGGCTTCGCGGCCGGTCAGCCGGTGGCCGGTCTGAGTGAGGCGACGGCTCGGTCGCACCGAGCGGAGCCTGCCGTGTCGGTGATCATCTGCGTCTTCACGGAGCAACGCTGGCAGTCCATCCTCCGTGCCTTGGATAGCCTCACGACTCAATCGCATCCCCCCGTCGAAGTCATTGTCGTGGTCGATTGCAATGAGTCGTTGAAGCATCGTCTCGAGATCGCCTTCCCCGACCTCAGAGTGATCGCAAACGCCCACGCGCGAGGACTCTCCGGCGGACGCAACACCGGCATCGAGTCCGCGCGTGGAGAGATCGTCGCGTTCATTGACGACGACGCACGAGCACACAAGGAGTGGGTGGCTGCGTTGCTCGCTGCATACGCCGACGATTCGGTCATCGGAGTCGGCGGCCTGGTGCTACCGGAGTGGTCTCATGACCTAGCGCCTGCGTGGTTTCCTGCTGAGTTCCTCTGGGTGGTCGGCTGCAGCTACGCGGGTCAGCCACTGACCTTGGGTGAAGTGCGCAATGTGCTGGGGGCGAACATGTCCTTTCGGCGCACGGCCTTTGATCGGGTCGGGCTGTTCAACTCTGCCATCGGACGCAACGCGACGGAGACGCGCCCGCTGGGCTGCGAGGAGACCGAGTTGTGCATCCGTATACGCTCCGAGTTCCCCGACTCTAGGATCCTCTACGAACCGCTGGCTGTCGTCTACCACCGAGTGGACCGATCGCGCGCCACATGGCGCTACTTCCGAGAGCGATGCTACGCAGAGGGCGTCTCCAAGGAACTTGTGGCCGAGTCCGTCGGCACCAGCGCCGCTCTCAGCTCCGAGCGTCGCTTCGCCACACGAACACTTCCCCGTGCAGCCTGGGGCGAATTGAGTCGCCTGGCCCGCGGCGCAGGCGTGGAGCATCTGAGCCGACTTGCCGCGTTGACGGTCGGTTTTTCCTGGACACTTGCAGGCTACGTGAACGGACGCGCTGGGCGTGCGAGCCGACGATGTGTGCGGACGCAGGACGGCACTCGATGACGGTGCGCCCGAGAGTCCCCCTGCAAGAGACCGCCGATCCGGATGCGGTCGGCAGGGACGTTTCGGTGATCATTTGCACGCACAGTGTCGAGCGCTGGCCGTGGCTGCTCAAATGCCTTGCCGCCTTGGGGAAACAGAGCCTCGAGCCTCTCGAGGTCATCGTCGTCGTCGATGGGAGCGCAGAGGTACTGCGCCGTCTCCACCAGCGCCACGGACCGGAGAAGGTGCTGCACACCGCGGTGCCGATGGGACTGTCTCCCGCCCGTAACCTTGGTCTGGCTGTGGCGACGGGGACGTTCGTCTGCTTTCTCGAGGACGATGCGGTCGCCGACCCGAACTGTCTGTCCATTCTCCGCAATGCGGTGAGCGATGGCAGGGTGGCGTGGGCAAGCGGCTGCTCGCTTCCGCTGTGGAGCGGCGTGCAGCCTCGTTGGCTGCCCCAGGAACTTCTCTGGACGCTTGGCAACGGCCGCGGCTTTCACGGCATGGCATCGTTGGGCACGGACGCTGAGAGTGTGGACGCCTGCGTGTGCATGCGCCGGGAGTTGTACGTGCTCTTTGACGCGGGGAATGACAACTACGAACGCTCGCCTCGAGCGCGGGACGGCGGGGAGCCAACGGAGCTGTATGCGAGTGTTCGAGATCGTATGTCAGCTCTCCGTTTTGTCCACGAACCGGCGGCGATCGTGCACCAACCCGTGTCAGACGATCGCCGGGGAGCCGCGCACGTGCTCGCACGGTGCTGGGAAGACGGCGTCTCGAACGCGACGATCGGAGCCGGAACTGCAATCGGCGCCGAAATAGTCCGGGAGCGTGAGCGTCGCTACCGGACGGTCCCGGCGAAACTGGGTTCCTACCTTCGACAGGCGCTCCACGGCGACGGCGCGGCGCTGCAGAGGGCCGGAATCCTCGTCGCCGCGCCGTCGATTACCTTGGCAGGCCACGCCAGCGAATCGGTTCGGCGATTTGCGACATTCGGTCGCTTGGAGCACGTCGCGACTCTCGGCGGTGCGCGACCACCTGGCGTGGTCGTCGACGACGGCCCCGAGGCCAGGGAGAGCGGCACACCGCCGCAGCGTCGCCCGTGGTGGGACCTTTCGACCTCGGAGTCTCGGACGGGGACGGTTGCCGCACTCACAGCATTGGGACTGCTCGTGGTTGCGATCGGCTATGCGATCGGGTGGGCGGGCGACGATGGTCTCTCGGTGCCCATCTTCTACGCCGGGATCTCGGCGATCTTCGTGCCGAGTGCCTGGCGCCTTCTCGGCCGGGCGGCGCGCCGGAGGGAGCGACTGCAGGTTGCGGTCATCCTTGGCCTCTTCCTGCTCGTCGCGTACTACCTGAGCAGCCCGCTGCTCTTCGACAGGTACGACGAGCTCCTTCACGGCACCACCCTGTGGCAGTTGATGGACCAGCGACAGCTGTTCACGTTCAACGCCGCCCTGCCGATCAGCCCGTACTACCCGGGTCTGGAGCTGCTCACGCTCGGCGTGCACTGGGGCACCGGTCTCCCGGTCGTCGCGAGTGAACTTCTTGTCGTGGCCGTTTCTCGCGTGGTGCTCGTGCTCAGCGTCTTCCTCATTGTCGAGCGGCTGACGCGATCCTCGTTCGCCGGGGGGATCGCGGTGCTCGCCTATGCGACAAGCACTCAGTTCTTTGCGTTCAACGCCGCGTTCGCATACCAGACCCTCGCCCTCGCGCTCGCCCTCGCGACGGTCCATTTCCTGCTCGTGTCCATCGATCGCCCGGCACCGCGAGTTGACCGCAACCTCGTGCTCGCTGTCACCTGTATCGCTGCTCTGACGATCACCCATCACCTGGTCAGCTGGCTCACGGTCCTGTGGCTCGTCGTATGGGCTGTCGCGTTGCTGAGAGCAGGTCGGAGAGACGCCGCGCGACTGGTGGGGTGGGCCGCCGGTATCGGCGTCGCCCTGGTGGCGACATGGACAGTTGCGGTGGTCGGCGGTCAGCTGCTGAATTATCTCGCGCCCCTCTTCAGCGCGGGAATCGATCAACTCGCGGCCGTCCTGAGCGGAGCAGTGCCCGGGCGGGCGCTCTTCACCGATCCTGCCGGCGCCGTCGAGCCGATCTGGGAGCGTCTCCTCGAGGTCGGGTCGGTGCTCGCATGGGGTCTGCTGCTCATCCCAGCCACTTGGGCCGCGTACAAGCGCCGCTCGATCCGAGGACGGATCCTGGCGTTGATACCGGTTGCCGTCGCGGTCGCCTATCCATTACTTGTGGTGGCGCGCCTCGCGCCCGAGGCAGGGGCGATCGCCGAGCGGGCGTCCACGTTTGTCTTCATCGCCATGGCGATCCTGGTCAGCGCGTGGCTCGGCCTAAACAGGCGCCGAGGACTCGTTGGAATCCTGGTCCTCATCGCCCTCGTGTGCTTCCTCGGAGGCCAGATGATCGGCTCAGGGCCGCCCTGGTCGCAGACGCCCGGGCCATACCTTGTGTCAGCGGATCAGCGCTCAGTCGATGCAGCGAGCATCGCGGCCGCGCAATGGGCGCGCGGTCACCTTCCGGCGAGCAGCCATATGGCCGCCGATCTTGTCAACAGTGTCCTGATGGCCGCTGTCGGCCACATGTCACCCGTGAACGAGCTCAGTGGTCAGGTGAACGTTGGCCCCATCTACTTCGACCAGACGTTTACCGCGAACGACCTCTCCCTGATTCGTGAGGCACAAATACGGTACTTCGTGGTCGATGACCGGCTCACGGCGAGCCTGCCGCATGAGGGGGTGTACTTCGCACCAGGTGAAACGCCAACGCCGCAGCGACTGACCGCAGCTGAGCTCGCGAAATTCCAAGACTTCCCGGGACTCGTTCGCATCTACGACAACGGGCCAATCCAGATTTACGACGCCTCGGCACTGCTCGGTATCCCCAGCGTCCGTGGCGCGTCGGGAACGGCAGGTGCACCCTTGCAGGACGGTGCGGATCCCCTGGTGCTCGTGCTGGCGGCGATGCTCATCGCAATCTGGGTGCTGGTGTTGGCTGGACGGAGAGCAACGAGCGAGTCCGTGCTCCGCGGCCTAGTCATCGCTATGACCACGGGCATCGCGGCAACCCTGATCATCGTTCCGACGCGACTGCCGACCCAACCGATCGTCATCGGCCTGCTGGTCCTGGGTGCGTTGGGCGCGCTCCCGGTTCTCGCGGGACGACGCCCGTGGACCAAACCCCGTGGGTTCAGGATCCGCGCCGCGCTGGCGGTGGCTCTCGCTCTGACCGGGCTGAGTGTGGCGATTGCTATCGCTGCTGAGGACATCGCGTGGCAAGCCCCCACGCAGCTCTCGGTGCAGCGCGATTCCAGCGGAGGATGGGAGGTCGCCGTGAGCCTGGGCTCCGGCGTCTCCGCACAGCCTCGTCTCGAGTTGACCGACCTGGGCAACGTGGTGTGGTCGTCGGCACTTGCCTCAGGCACGTCGATGCAACACGTGATGCTGCCTTCGAGCCTCGCGTCGACGTCCCAAACGGTCGTGCTGACGATCGGAGGTCACCGTGCGTTGTCGGTCGCGACATGAGCGCCCAGTCGAGGTCAGGCGGTGGGCTGCGTGTGGGGATGGTCGCGGCGCGATACCTGCCAGACATCGGCGGCATTGAGACGCACGTCGACGTGGTGGCGCGCCGGCTCGCCGCCCTGGGACATCAGGTCACGGTGCTCACCACCGACACCACCGGGCAGAAGCCCCGATATGAGGAGCGACAAGGCTTCGTCGTCAGGCGATTCCCGGCAGTGCCGCGTCACAGGGACTACTACCTCTCGCCGGCCCTTGGTCGAGCGCTGTGGGAGGGGACATTCGACGTCCTCCACGTGCAGGGGATACATACGCTCGTGCCACCGGTGGCGCTCGGCGTTGCGCAGCGGCGTCGCATTCCAACGGTCCTCACGTTTCACACAGGGGGCAGTTCGAGTCGCGTTCGGACGCTGATGCGTGCATCGCAGTGGATGGCCCTGCGACCACTGCTGCGCAATGCCGCCGCCCTGGTCGCGGTGTGCGAGTACGAGGTCGAGACCTTCGTGCGACGGTTGGGGCTGCCTCGCTCGAGTGTTCGACTCATCAGAAACGGCGCAGCGGCTTTCCCCGAATCCGGCGGGATACCATCCGCAATGACGGGTGCTCCGCTCATCCTCTCGATCGGCAGGCTGGAGCGGTACAAGGGGCATCAGCGACTGCTTGGGGCGATGCCTGAGGTGCTTCGCCGCGCGCCCGCGGCACGGCTGGCGATCATCGGGACCGGACCGTATGAGGAGACGCTGCGCACGGCCGCTGCGCGACTTGGGATCGGAGACGCGGTGTCCTTTGCCGCGTTCGGCAGCAGCGACCGCAGCGCGTTCGGGGCGCTCGTGCGTTCCGCCGATGTTGTCGCCCTCCTCAGTGAGTACGAGGCGCATCCGGTTGCCATCATGGAGTCCCTGGCAACGGGGGTGAGAGCCGTGGTGGCCGCAACCTCCGGGTTGTCCGAGCTGGCGCGGCACGGTTGGGCAGTGTCGGTTCCCATCGATGCCACTCCACGCGCGATCGCGCGCACCCTCCTTGCCGAAGCGGCGGAAGGACGCGCCACGGCGTTCGACCCCCCGCTGCCAACGTGGGATGGGTGTGTCGACGCGCTGGTCGGCGTCTATCGAGAGGTCGTCTCGTGCGCATCCTGATGCTCTCCCAGTTCTATCCGCCGACTCTCGGCGGTGAAGAACAACACGTACGTGGTCTCGCAATCGAAATGACGCGTCGCGGGCACGTGGTGGAGGTGCTGACCATCGCAACGCCGGGCACCGAGGTTGGAGCAGAGATGGAGGATGGGATTTGGGTTCACCGGGTGAAAACCTCCGCGCAGCGAATCCCAGGGGCGTACAGCGACGCGGGGCGCCCGCACGCTCTGCCGCTCCCCGACCCGGAGACAGCGCGTGCCATCGGCCGCGTTCTCGACAGCGGGCGATTCGATGTGCTGCATGCTCACAACTGGATCGCAAACTCCGCGTTGGCCGTCGCCCACCGGAGCCACTGCCCACTGGTGCTCACCCTGCACGACTACAGCCATGTCTGTGCCACTAAGCGATTCATGCGGCGGGAGCGCGTGTGCTCGGGCCCAGGTCTCCGATGCCTGCCCTGCGCGACGAACCACTACGGACCGCTCATCGGAGCGCCGACCGCGGTGGCGAACGCGGTTGCCGCTGTGCGCCGGCGCTCCGGTGTCGCCGCGTTCATCGCCGTCAGCCGGTCCGTCGCCGATCGGAGCGCCCTGTTTCGGGAGGGAATCCCGTTCGACGTGATTCCCAATTTCGTGCCGGACGAGATCGTCGAATCACGGTCCTCCGACAACCACGATGGCCCGCTTCTCTACGTGGGCGACCTGAGCCGCGACAAGGGCGTTGAGGTGCTGGCTGGGGCGTATCGTCGCCTGCGAGACGCCACACCCCTGGTCCTGGTCGGGCGCCGGGTGCCCGGAACGCGAATCGATGCGGCCGCGGGTGTCGCGGTCCTCGACCCGGTGCCACACAACGAGGTCCTGACCTTGATCAGATCGGCTCGTATCGTCGTGGTGCCGTCCGTTTGGCCCGATCCCTGTCCGACGGTCGTCCTCGAAGCCATGGCCATGGGTAGGGCCGTCGTCGCGGCGGCGAGCGGCGGCATCGTCGACCTGGTTGAAGACGGGGTCACGGGCCGTCTCGTCGAGCCGGGAGATCAAGCCGCCCTGGCACGCGTGCTCGACGAGGTGCTGCATGCGCCGGACGTTGTCACCCGGATGGGCGACGCGGCCCTGCGGTCGGTGCGGCGCTTCACCGCGTCTGTGGTTGCCGAACGCATCGAGGCCATGTATGAGCGCGTGGCGATCCCTCGAGCAGGCTAGACAGGAACGCCCTCGACCGCGCTCACGGCGGCGCGCAGCGATCGCACAGCATCGGGCACGGCCACGCCCCGTCCCTCGATCGCGACCGCGGCGGCGAAACCCTCGCCCGCGTTGAATTTGGCGATCGTCCAGTCACCTCGCTCGCGATCAGGGTGTTTATCAGCTCCGCGTGCCACCGCGAACCCGATCCCGATCGCCTTGAGATACGCCTCCGTACGGGTCCAGAGGGCGAAGGCGAGATCGACGCGAGGGCCTGGCGGCAGGGCGGCGAGCAACAGCTGGTCTCGCAGGGAGAAGCATCGACGCGCGACCGCTTCCACCGGGAGGTCGTGACGCACTCGCTCGACGTCCACGCCGATCTCGCGGTCACGGGTGACGGCGAAGACGGCCAACCCGTCCGAGTGCGAGACGTTGAAACGCAGCCAATGCCCTGCGGGGACGATGACCCGGGGCTTGCCGAAGGCGTTCTCACCGAGTCCAATCCCGGCGGCGTCGATGTCGAGATAGCCGGACAGCAGCCGGCGCAGCCACCCGCGCCCTGCCGCGAAACGCGTCCGATCGCGAGAGAAACGAAGGTGCAGTGCTTGGGCGCGTTCCGCCAATGACAGGGAGACGCTCAGGGCGCGGAGCGCTGGCGGTTCGACGTCCAGAGGCGCTTCCCAGAGATGGACTTCGCCGTCGCTCGGAGCCAAAAACGCGGACATGCTCAGCTCACCATGAGCTCACGCGTGCCGCCAGCCTGATGGAGGCAGCCCCGCACCAGATCCGCAAGGGCAAGGACATCGGGCTCGGTCACGATCGACAGGTGATCCCCATGCACACGGTGGACTCGCAACAGACCCTTGTGAAGCTCATCCCAGCCGAGCGAGTCATCGGCAGCGGCGGCGGCGCGCTCATCGCTCACGAACAGATCCATGGTTGCGTCGTTACCCGAGCACGCATACCGATTGGCAAGCGCCCTCGCGCCACGCCAATCGAACTCGTCGCTCATTTTCGAGGAGCGCAGGCCGGCGCTGACCAGCCCCCGGTTGAGGTGATTCCGAAGGTAGCCGTTGGTCCTCCGCACCGCGGTCCAGATGCCCCGCTCCCACTGCTCGGCGACGCGCTGACTCAGTGAGATTTGGTGCTCAACGCGGAGCGCACCCGCCGCTGGGGTGTATGCGTCGATCACGCCGAGCCACGCAACCTCCTCGCCGGCAGCTCGGAGCCGTCCCGCGAGCTCGTATGCGAGCAGGCCACCGAGCGAGAAGCCGGCGAGGAAATACGGACCGTGCGGCTGTTTCTCTCGGACGGTCGCCAGCATGGGCAGCGCGAGGTCCTCGATGCCGCGGGTGCGGTCAAAACGACGGCCGATCCGCTGCGGCAGCAGGCCGATGACGGACTGGTCGGGGCCGAAAGGCCCGGTGAAGTGGCGCAGGGTGAGCAGGCTGGACTCGTCCGCGTGCACGAAGAAAAGGATCGGCGTCGTCCCGTGCCGCCGTACCGGTACGACGAGTCGGTCCGCTGTCGCGGCGCTGTTGCTGTTCTCGACAACGGCGGCGAGGCCGGCGACGGTCACACCCGATTCGATGAACGATGCGAGCGGCACCTCCACGTTCAGGTCGCGCTCCAGCTCGACAAGCAAGCGTACCGCGAGCAGAGAGTGACCGCCGAGCGTGAAGAAGTCGTCGTGAATGCCGACCGACTCGATGCCAAGCGTACGGGCCCAAATCCTTGCCACGCGTTCTTCGAGTTCGGTGCGCGGTTGCTCGTACCCCGCGGCACTCTCGCGCTCGTTCCACTGCGGAGCGGGCAACGCCGTGCGATCGATTTTCCCATTGGCCGTCAGCGGGAGGCTGTCCATCACGACGAACGCGGACGGGACCATATGCTCCGGGAGCGTGGCGCCGAGCCGCCGGCGCAGCTCGGCGCTGCGTGGCGCCGAACCCGCCGGCACGACATACGCGACCAGGCGCGTGTCGCCGGAGCTCTGCTGGCGGGCCACGACGACAGCGGCGGTCAGGTCACCCTCCGTCAGCAGCACGGCCTCGATCTCGCCCGGTTCGACGCGATGACCGCGGAGTTTCATCTGGTGGTCGAGACGGCCCAGATGCTCGATGCGCCCGTCCGCGAGAAAGCGTCCGAGATCGCCGGTCGCATACATCCGCGTCGACGGCGCCGCGGGGTCGGGGACGAATCGGCGCTGGTTCAGCTCGGGTCGGTTCAGATAGCCGCCGGTGACGCCTGCGCCGGCGATGAAGATCTCGCCTGCAACGCCAACCGGAACCGGACGACCTCGATTGTCGAGGATGTACACCATCGTGTTCGCGATCGGCCGGCCCACCGTCACACCCGCGCCCGGCTCGATGCGCGCGAGGGTCGACCACACCGTGGTCTCCGTCGGCCCGTAGGCATTCCAGAGCCCGGCGGTCCGCTCCGCGATCCAGCCGGCGAGCGATGCCGGCAGCGTCTCGGCGCCGCTCAGCGCGACCAGGGTCCTGCTGCCGCCCCACCCAACGTCGCGCAGCATCTGCCAGGTGGACGGTGTCGCCTGCATGAAGGTGGCGCGGGAATCGCTGATCAGGCGGCTCAATTCGCGAACGTCCCTCACGACATCGGGTTGCGCGATCACGAGCCGGGCGCCGGTGACGAGCGGCAAGAACAGTTCCGGCACCGACATATCGAAGGAGCATTTGGTGAGTGCCAGGACCGTGTCCGATGGACCGATGCCGGGCTCGTTGGCCATCGAGGTCAGGAGGTTGACCACGCCAGCGTGGCGAACCTGCACGCCCTTTGGCTTGCCGGTCGAGCCGGACGTGTAGATCAGGTATGCGAGGTCGTCCGGCGAGGTCCTCTGCGCCGCGGGCAGCGCGGTTCCCTCGAGGCCGCGACCGTCGATGACGACGACACGAGCAGCGGTGTCGGGGAGCGTGGCACGAAGGCTCCGCTGGGTCAGGAGCACCGCTGCCCCCGAGTCCTCGAGGAGGAGGGCGGTCCGGCCGGCGGGATCGCCGGGGTCGAGTGGCAGGTACGCCGCCCCCGTCTTCAGAATGCCGAGCAGCCCGACGATCATGTTGAGCGAGCGCTGGACATAGAGCGCGACGATCTCGCCGCGTGCGGCCCTCGCGACGCGCAGCCGCTGCGCCACCGCGTTCGCTCGGCTCTCGAGCTCGCTGAAGGTGAGTTGCTCGTCCCCGGCGACGACCGCCACCGCATCCGGCGTGCGTCGCGCCTGTGCGCTGACCAGGTCGTGGACGCAGGCGTCTCGGGGAAAGTCGGCCGCGGTGTGGTTCCACTCAGCAAGCTGGATGTGTTCATCCTCGGTGAGGAGGGGAAGCGCCGAGATCCGTTGCAGTGGATCGGTCGCGATGCCCTCCAGCAGTCGGTTCCAGTGGCCGGCCATTCGATGCGCCGTCGACGGATCGAAGAGATCGGTGTTGTAGATGAGCCGCCCGGTGACGTGGCCGTCCGGCTGCTCGTCGAGTTCGATGTGAAGGTCGAGCTTTGCGTGCCCCACCGCATTGCCGATCGCCACCTCCATCTGCTGGAGGCTCCACGAGGGATCGGCGACGATCGTGGGGGGCTCGAGCACGATCATCGCCTGAAAGATCGGATTCAGGCCGGTCGACCGCTGCACCTTGAGCCCGCGCAGGATGCGCTCGAACGGGGCTTGATTGGCGAGCCCGTCGAGGAGCTCTCCCCGAAGACGCGCAAGGAGCTCGAGAAACGTCGGGTCGCCGGAAGCGTCGGTTCGCAAGACGAGCGGCGTGAGGCAATAGCCGACCATGAGTTCGAGTTCCGAGCGCTGTCGCTGGTCCGCGATCGTCGCGAAGACCACGTCATCCTGACCCGTGTAGCGATGCAGAAGGGCCGCGAATGCGCTGGCCACCGTCTGGAAGAACGTCGCGCCCGCATCCCGGCTCAGGGCTCTGAGCCGCTCGGCAAGTTCCGCGGAGATGGAGACCGGCTCCATACCCCCACGGAATCGTTGCTGAGCCGGGCGCGGATGGTCGAGGGGGAGCTGCAACGTCGCGGCTCCGGCGAGACGTCGCTGCCAGTGACCGAGCCGGCCGCCGAACGCCGATCCGTCGGCGAGCTCCCTCTCCCAGACCGCAAAGTCGGCATATTGAATGGGGCGGTCCGCGAGGGGCGATGGACGGCCCGCGCTGAACGCGTCGTACATGGCGACGAGCTCCGGGAGGATGACCCGGTAGAGCGTCACCCCGTCGAAGATCAGGTGATGCAACCCGAGGTAGAGGCGGTGGTGATTCTCTGCGAAGCGCACGAGCAGGGGTCGGAGCAGCGGGTCTCGATCCAGGGCGTACGGCCGCGACGAATCCTCCGCTGCCAACCGGACGGCCTCACGCTCGGCGCTCGCCCGGGGCATCGAGCCGAGATCGAGCACGGGCAACTCGTACGTCGGCGCGGGGTGCACGACCTGCACCGGCTCACCGTCGACGACTTCAAACGTCGATCGCCAGATCTCGTGGCGGCCTACGAGCTGGTTGAATGCAGCCCGCAAGGCGTCCACATTGAGCGGGCCGTCCCTGCGGATCGTGACCAGCTCGTTGTAGACGGGGTTGCCCGGGGCCAGCTGGCTGAAATACCAGAGCTGCTCCTGCTCGATGGAGAGTGGCGTGGGGCCCGGCTGCGCGCGGCGGGTCACGGGGCGAGCGACGCGTCCTTGATCTGACCGGCCGCGTATTCGCGCCTCGAGAATGCGACGCCTCGCGTCCGAGAGACCGGCGTCGTCGCCGCTCATCGCCTCCATCCGACGCGCAGGGCGGTCAGCCCGCGCAGTCCGAGGTTCGGGCGCCAGTTGATCGCCTCCGACGCATGGTGGATCTCGGGAAGCCGCCGAAGCATCGTCTCGAGGACGATGTGTCCTTCGATGCGTGCGAGCGGTGCGCCGAAGCAGAAGTGGCTGGCCCAACCGAAGGCCACATGCCGATTGTCGGTACGGGCGAGGTCGAGGCGGTCTGGATCGAGGAACCGCGCCGGATCGCGATTGGCAGCCCCCATCACGGCGATGACCGCGTCGCGCTGCCTGATTTCCTGGCCCCCCAGCTCCACGTCCGTGGGGGCAAGGCGCGCGGTGTGCTGGCTCAGGCTCTCGTAACGGAGCAATTCCTCGACGGCCGACGGCATCAACGCCGGGTTCTCGCGGAGTCGTTGCAACTCCTCGGGATGTCGAAGCAGGCTCAGGAGACCATTGCCGATCAGGTTGGTGGTGGTCTCCTGACCGCCGACCATGGTGACGATGATGTTCGCCACCACCTCCTCGTCGCTGAGGCGATCGCCCTCGACCTCGGCGCTGGCGAGCGCATTGATCAAGCCCTCGGTCGGATGCGTGGCCTGCCGGCGCACGGCGTCCCCGAAGTACGCGGACATTGAATCCACCGCCGCAAGGACGCGCGGTGTCCGCCCAGGGTTGTGCTGGAAATTCCCGAGCATCTCGGCGAAGTCCTGCGACCATCCCTTGAGCATCCTGTGGTCGTCGCTCGGCATGCCGAACATCTCGGCCGTGACGATTGCCGGCAACGGGTTGGCGATTGCCTCCATGACGTCCATCTCGCCGGCAGCGAAGACGGAGTCGATGAGGCTGTCGGTGATCTCCTGGATGCGCACACGCAGCCCATCGACTCGCCGAGGTGTGAAGACGTTGGCGGCCAGCCTGCGCACCCGGGTGTGGTCGGGCGGATCCATGAAGAGCATCTGACGCACCATCACCCGCGCGATCGGACCCAACTGCTCCATGCCCAACGCCGCCAGCTTCTCCGGCGAGGGGGTGCGATCCGCGGAAAACACCTGCAGGACCTTGATGACGTCGGCGTACCGAGTGACCACCCACGCGTGCAGGTACGGATCCCAGTGAACGGGGTCCTCCGTCCTCATGCGCTCGTAGAGCGGGTACGGGTCTGCCAGGACCTCCGGATCGAGAAGGTGATAGAGGCTGAGCGACGCGCTGGTGGAAATCGCCATTCGACCCGGAGCTACTGCTCCGCTCCGATCGCGACGAGACGATGCATTACGCTGCGCTGTCGCCGAGGCTGCGCGCCAGCCGCTCGGCCTCCTCGTCGCTCATCGCGGTGAGCTCCGCTACCAACAGCTGCTCGACCTCGACTGCCATGTCTGTGACAGTTGGATGGTCGAACAGCGTTCGCAAGGGCAGCTCGACGCCAAAGGTGTCGCCGATCCGCGCGATCAACTGCGCTCCGAGCAGCGAGTGCCCTCCGAGCGTGAAGAAGTTCTGGTCGGTTCCGACAGTATCAAGACCGAGCAGCTCGGCGACGATGGTGACCAGAACCGCTTCCAGCTCATTTCGGGGTGCGGAGCCGTCTGCTGGTCGCGACAAGCTCACCACCTCTGGCATTGCGAGCGCCTTTCGGTCCACTTTCCCACCGGCTGTCAGGGGCAGCTCCGGCAACCACACGAATTCCACCGGAATCATATGGCTCGGCAGTTTCCTCGCGAGGTTCTTGCGGAGGATCTCCGGATCGCGTTGCGCCTCCTCTGCCGGCACAACGTAGGCGACAAGACGCTGCTCGCCTGATGGATTTTTGGTCGTGTCGACGACGGCGGCCCGGACGCCGGGTTGGCCGTTCAGGATGGTCTCGATCTCTCCGAGCTCGACGCGCTGACCGCGGATCTTGACCTGTTCATCAACGCGACCAAGGAAATCGAGCTCACCATCAGGCCGGAATCGGACCAGGTCTCCGGTTCGATACAGGCGAACGCTTTCCTGCTCGCCGACCCCGGCATGGACAAACCTCGCGGTGGTGAGATCGGGCCGGTTCAAGTATCCTCGAGCGACTCCTGCGCCTCCGATCAGCAACTCGCCGACCTCGCCGGTGGCCACCGGGTTGAGGTCCTCATCGACGATGTGGATGTGCACACCCTCGATGGGCTTGCCGATCGAGGGCACTTCATCGGAGAAAGCATCGACGGGAACAACGCCCGACGTCGTCACCACTGTTGCCTCGGTGGGACCGTAATTGTTGACGAGCATGAACGGAACGCTCGTTCCCGGACGGCGGTGCAGCGCGTCACCACCTGTGAGCATGTAGCGAAGGGATGACCGGACCGGCCAGTCGAGTCCGATGACCGTCTCCGCCAGCGCAGTCGGCAGGAAGGTGACCGTGATCCCGTTGTCGACCAGCCAGTCGCGCAGCGCCACCGGGTCAGTCCGGAGGTCATCGGGCGGGACATGCAGCGAGGCGCCTGCCGTAAGCGATGGCCAGAGCTCCCAGACAACTGCGTCGAAGCCGGGACTCGCGATGAGCGTGGTGCGGTCGGTTTCGGACATGGAGAAGGTGCTGTTGTGCCAGCGAACGAGATTCACGAGGCTTGCGTGCTCGACGAGGACACCTTTCGGTAGGCCGGTCGAGCCCGATGTGTAGATCACGTACGCGAGATCATCCGGTCTCGAATCGATCGACAGCGGATCGCTCGTTTCGGTGTCGAGCGTGGTCAGACCGGGATCAAGGGCGATCACCGTTGCGGATCCTCTGACCGCACGTGCAAGCGAGGGACGGGCGATCACTACCCTCGACCCCGAGTCGCGGATCATGAACTCGAGGCGCTCCGCCGGATAGCTCGGGTCGAGCGCGACGTAGGCACCTCCCGCCTTCAGGATGCCGAGCGCACCCACCACGAGCACCGCTGAGCGCTCTAGGCAGAGCCCGATCGGGGTCTCGCGGGTGACACCGAGCGCCATGAGACGGCGGGCGAGCTGATTGGAGCGCTTCTCCAGTTGGGCATACGTGAGGGTGCCGTCCGGCGCCGAGACCGCTACTGCGTCAGGCCGGCGTCTGGCCTGGACGCTGAACCTGTCCTGGACAGGTTCAAATGGCGCGCCGTCTCGAGCCGAGGTGTGCGCCACCCCGGCCGAATCCCTGGTTCCCCTCGTCAACGGATCGACCCCCTGCGTGAGCTTTGATTGTAGAGCATCGGCTGACGCGTTTGGAGCGCAAGGTCCGCCGGAAAGCAGACGTCGCGTCACACGAGGACCACGGAGCGATCACATGTCGTATCTAGGGTGGGACATGCGCAAAATGACGCCATCCCCGTTTTCCGAGGCCAGGCACATGCGCTTCCGTCCCCTGATCGTCCTCGTCCTTGCGTCTGTGGCTACGGCCGCGCCTGCTGCCGCTGCGGTTCTGCCCGGGCCCACCCAGGCAGTTGGGGCTCGGTCGGCGCCAGTAACACAACCGCTCGCATCTGCGGACCAGGCTTCTGGCCACAAGCGGCATCATCATTTCGTACCGAAGCCAACCCCTTCAGCGGTACCGACCCCGACTGCCGCACCCACCGACACCCCGATGCCGACCCCCGTTCTCACAGCGACACCCACGCCAACGCCCGCAACGACACCATCTGCCACATCCAACCCGATGCCTCCTCCGCCTGGCTACAAGAACCTGATCTTCGACGACCAGTTCAGCAGCACCTCGCTCGATAGTGCGAAGTGGAACACCTACCTCGCGAGCAACGCATCCAAGGGGTGGCCATGGAACGGCAATGGGGACGGCGGAAGCGGCGGCGCACCAAACGGGAACGACGCGGCATATTTCGAGCCGAGCCAGGTTTCAGTCAAGAACGGCCTTAATCTGACCGCGACCAGAGTTTCGAGTCAGCCCGGCTATGAGTGGACTTCGGGCGTTGTGTCGACCTACGGCAAATTCGAGTTCGAGGGCGGCTACGTTCAGATCGACGCCAGGATGCCGAACGGAGATGGGATGTGGCCGGGGCTCTGGATGCTCCCCGGCCCCGGCGGCACGTCAGGTGATAATTTCGAGATCGACCAGTTCGAGGGCAGCTTCCTCGACGGCGGTGCCAATGCCCTCGAGGAGTACGCCTGGCATCTGCATACCCCGGGAGGGACTGGCGGTGGCGGCACAAATGTCAACGTCGATCTCAGCGCCGACTATCACGTCTACGGTCTGAACTGGGTGCCCGGGCAGTCGATCACGTGGTATCTCGATGGCCGGCAGGTCGGGCAAGTGACCAGTGCCGAGTACCCAATCCCAGACGAACCCATGGAACTCATCCTCAGTCTCTATGTCGCGAGCAGCCTCGCATCGGGATGGCATCAAGCGTACGACGCCTTGACACCGAGCCCCTCAGTGATGGCTGTCGCGGAGGTCCAGGTCTACCAATAGGCAGGAGCAACCTCGTCACCCTCACAAAGGCGGACGAACTCCTCAGGCTGCCCCTGTGGTGCCGCATCAAAGAGAGCACGTTCACGCGCGGTAGGCGGAACAAGAACGATCTGATCGCTCGCATCACCGAGCTCATCTGGCGAGAGATCGCCACCACGGTCCCCAACAAGGGCGACGACGCCGCGTGGCTGCGCTCGTTGGGGCATGCGATCCGCGCTGCCGACGGCCGCCATCCCAGAGCGCTGCAGGCGGTCGTGGTCGGCGTCGATGGCTTCCCCGGACATGCTCGAGGTCATCGCCGCTCAGTTCTACCTCCACGGCGGCGACGACCACGATCCGGGGCTGGTGAACGGCATCAGCACGGTGACCGCGCTCGCCCTCGTCTGGATCCTCTGCACCAGCCCGGTTTGCGGGGCCCGGCGCAAACTGGCCCGAAACCGAACGGCGCCGGATCCGGCGCGTTACTCGCTCTTGCCCTCCGATACCCCGAACCGTCTCGTCGACGCCCCCATCGCCGTCTGTGCCAGTAACGCCGATGCCCTGTTCGCCAGCGGACTCGAGGCCGTGATCAACGGCTGCGTGCTCCTCGCGAATTTGGGCTAACGTGTCCATCCGCTCTCCGGGAGCCTGAACCCCTCCGTTCGCACGCCTACGTGGCAGCGCGGCAAGGTGGATTTTCTCCGCGACGTTGCGAGTGCAGTGCCCAGCTACACGTGCCGACCATGCTCGGGGTGTCCTGCAGCCGACTCGTCGGGCGACCCGAGACGACGTGGACGGTCCGCGCACCCCTTGACTCCGTACCACGGTACAGGCCGTACCGTGCGTCTATGCGAATCGTGGGAGTGCCCGTCGAGACAGAAATGAACAGGCAAACCGAGGCGCGATGCTGAGCCGTTGTCACACGGCAACAAAGGTCCTGAGGAGAAACCAATGCCCGTGACACAAAGCCGAGACCTCTTACGGACACCGACGGCCCTATGGATATCGTGCTTGTCGATACTGATTGTGATTTTCACAAATAGTACGTCGATCAACGGGCATCCCCTTCCATTCACCGTCGCAGGTGTACCGCTAACCGTTGCCACTCTCTGGATTGGAGTGGCCTGCTACGTGAATGGACGCAATTGCGGTCGCATCCATTGCAAGATCGACGGCGCTCTGCTGCCTCTCCTCAGCGTGCTGGGTCTGGTGAACCTCCTGCGGGTTACATCCCTCAGTTGGGCCGGATATACCGATGTGCTCACCGGTGTCGTCATTCTCAGCTTTGTCGTCGAGTACATCAACACGAGACTACGCGACAGAGAGCGCTCTGCCTCGGTTCGTTGATCTGAGACTCGGCGCACGGCGACCATGCCCTTTTTACCAAAGCAATACAGCAAGCGAGATCTCCGTGTGCCGATGGATCTACGTCACCGCGAGACCAGCGCCCAGAGGAGGACAGTCGTCGACGAGGCACGTTTCCGCGAGTATCTGGCTGACGTGACCTCGGAGGGACTGATCGCGCGTTGTCAGGCGCTCTCGGATCCGCTGCGCACCCTGCATCGGCGGATAGTGAGCCGTTTCGCTGACACGGACCGTGCCCCGAGCTCGGAGAGCCTACGGACCTGGGCGGGTGAGCTTCATGTTGATGCCGCCGATAGCCTAGCTCAGCTGATGGCGGTCGACTTGGCCCAAGGCGCTCCCGAGACTGGACGCGTCTATGGCGCTTACCCCTTCGTCTCCGAACCCCGCGGCCACCGCGTCGACATCGATGGCGGCCCGACTGTTGAAGCGACCTGCGCAGTGGACGCACTCGGTATTTCCGCAAATGCTCCATCGCGCCGTCACCATCACCTCCCGGGACCCCCACAGCGGTGCTGAGATCCATGTAGAGGTGCGCGGCGAGAGCGCCAGCCGGGAACCCATCGAGGCGGTCGTTACGATGCCAACGGGCGAGGCTGTCGACGCCGACGATCGGCAAGCAGGTGACTCCCGATGCCCAACGGTCAACTTCTATGCCTCCGCGGCAAATGCCCGAGCCTATGCGCACGCTCACGGCCTCACTTTGGCCATCCTTACCGTGTACCAGGCCCACCAACTTGGGTCGGCCGTCTTCGGTGACCTTCTGGAGGCTGACCTGACGAAGATGTGACCCAAGCCCAGCGCGAGCGTGAGGGCGTGAGCGGTCGATGACCTGGAGCACGAGCGCGGGCAGCCATTCCCAGCACGCGCCGGCAAGGCGAGCCTCCGACGCCCCGTCGCGCCGCTGGGCGCCAACCCCCAGGACTCAACAGCACACACGATCTGACCCGCGCTGCCGCGGAGCTGCACGTTGGCCGGACATGGGTCGCCGGATCGCCGACGTGCGCGTCGAGGGCATCGTTCGCACACTGCTGATGTCGCGGCGGCAGCAGTCCCGCGTTTTCCGTGCCGGCTGCTCGTCGCGCGCATCGACTCAATCGTGCCAACCCCGCGCATCTCGCGTCGTTCGCGAACGTCGCATCGTTCGCGAGTGTCGCCTGGTTCGCGGACCGCGCGCGTTCGGCAGGTCTTGCGCGTGCCGCCAATCACGCATGTCTCGCACATCTCGCGCATCTCGCGCGTGCCGCTGCCATCGCCTAGATGTAATACCCAGACACGTTGTTGAGACGTGAGATGGGTGGGAGCTGACCAAGGCTGGTGTGGGCTCGGTGATGGTTGTACAGGTGAAGCCAAGGCGTCAAGGCGTGGGCGCGTTCCTGGTTTGAGGTATAGGGGCGAACGTAGGCCCATTCCTCGAGCAAGGTTCGGTTGA
>Ga0182024_10005773_pt1 | contig 27525 bp, 22 predicted proteins | sample P32metaG_FD_120480 | JGI IMG/M metagenome (GOLD analysis project Ga0182024, IMG submission 120480) | Permafrost microbial communities from Stordalen Mire, Sweden - P3-2 metaG (Illumina Assembly) | ecosystem: Environmental > Terrestrial > Soil > Wetlands > Permafrost | place: Sweden: Stordalen...
GACGATCCCCGAGCACGCGTGCAGCCCGTCGTGCTCGCGCATGGCTCCCACAAGCTCGTGCGCGGCGAGCTTTGCGATCGCGTAGGGCGTGGTGGGACGGCACGGCGTGTCCTCCCGCTGCGGGCTCTGAAGCGCGTCGCCGAACATCGCGCCGGAGGCCGCGACGAACACTCGCGTGCCGGGGCCGATCTCGCGCACGACCTCGAGCAGGCTCGCGGTCGAGCCGGCGATCGCACTCAACGCCTCTCCCGGGCGCTCCCACGAGGCCGGCACGAACGATGGGCCTCCGAGGTGGTAGATCTCGGCTGGTTGGCTCTCCTCGATCGCCGCCTGCAGGGAGCCCGGATCGAGCAGGTCGCCACGCACCAGGTCAACCTGCTCGCGCAGGTGCTCAGAGCAGCCGAGCGAGCGGTCGGAGGAGCCACGCACGAGGCCGGTGACGTGGTACCCATGCTCCAAGAGCAGCTCCGTCAGGAACGATCCATCCTGGCCGGTGAGGCCGGTGATCAGAGCTTTCCGAGTCATGGATGGCGCGACGGACACCGCCGGAGCTTATGTCGCCGCGTCGTAGATCGACGCCAGCGACGCCGCCACCCGCTCCGGTGAGCACAGAGCCCGGACTCGCTCCAACCCTCGCGCCCCCGCGGCCCTGTCCGCGGCCAGCCGGATGATCGCCTGAGCCAGCGCGCCCGCGTCCGCGGCTGGAACCAGGCCCTGCTCGTCGACCAGCTCCCCGAGCGCGCCGACCCGGCTCGCGGCCACCGGCAGACCCGCCGCCATTGCCTCGGCCGCCGCCAACCCAAAGGTCTCAGCCGAGCGCGATGGCACGAGCGCAATCGCCGCGCCGGCGCGTAGCGCCACCAGCTCAGCGTCATCCACATGACCGACGAAGCGCACCTCCGAGTCGCCGGCTTGTACTTGTAGAGCCTCTCGCTCTGGGCCGTCGCCGGCCACGACCAGTGGGACGCCCGCGGTCCGGCAGGCGTCGATCGCGACGTCGACACCCTTCTCCGGCGCGAGACGGGAGACCACCAAGGCATAGGACCCCGGCTGCGCCTGGGTCCTGGGAGACGGCTCATGCACCGGCGGCGGGAGCACATGCACACGATCCCAGTCAAGCGGGGCGCCGAGCTCGCGCAGCCGCTCGCGCGCGAACGCGCTCGGCACGATCACCGCATCGGCCTGTTCGGCCAGACGGCGCTGCCACAGAGCCAGCGACGCGCCATAGGCGGCCGCCTCTGGAAGGCTCGAGCGGCAGTTCAAGCGCACGCCCGGCAGCGTGTTGCGCCCGTGACAGCGCGTGCACTGCGCCCCGCGCGTGAAGCAGACCCCGATCGCACAGACGATCCGGTACTGGTGCAGGTGCAGCACGACACGCGCTCCGGCCTCGCGCGCCGCCGCCAGCGCACGCCAGCCGAGCGTTGGATTGAGGTTGTGCGCATGCACCACACGCGCACCGCTCAGCCGCACCGCCCTCGCCACGTCCTCAGGGTTCAGTCCCCCCCGCAGCAGCCCGGCCGCCGCGCCGCCCCGGCCCAGTGTCGACGAGTCCCGCTCCAGCAGCTGCGCTTCCTCTCCCAGCTGCTCGCGCACGAGCGCCATCAGGTCCGCGACCACGCGCTCCTCGCCGCCCGTGGTGCGGTAGCGGTTGTGCAGGAACAGGACCATGTGAGCTCGGGAGCCTATTCCGCTGGTGGAAGAGCAACGGCCGATCTTCGATCGCCGGGGACAGAGCGCCAACCTAGACTGTTCCAGCCATGACTGCACCCGCATCGATCGCGATCCCCACCCGCGCGCGTCCCGACTATCTGGAGATTGCGCTCAGCTCAATCGTTCCCCAGGCCGCAGCAGCCGGAGCCGAGGTGCTGGTGATCGACGACGCCGGGCCCTCGCCCGCGATGCGCGCGCTGGTGGAGCGTCTCGGCGCTCGCTACGAGCCACATCCCGGCCCGCTCGGGCTGAACGTGGCGCGCAATACCGGCGTGGAGCGCTCGAGGAGTGAGCTCGTCGTGTTCGTCGACGACGATGTTCGGGTACAGCCGGGATGGTTGCAGGCGTTGCTCGACGCGGCGCGGGAGCATCCGGAGGTGGACGTCTTCACCGGCCCGATCGAACCTCGCCTGGAGGGCCGGGGCACGGGGGGGCGGATCCGCGGCTGCGGCCGAGAGGGGCCGCCGATCACCTCCCTGGACCTGGGCCCGGACGACACGAACGCGCGCTATGCCTGGGGCGCGAACATGACGATCCGCCGCTCCGCGCTTGCGCGAGTCGGTCCGTTCGAGATCGGGCTCGAGCATGGCGGCGACGAGCAGGAGTGGCAGGACCGCCTGCGCGCGGCCAGGCCGGACGCCCGGGTTCTGTACGTGGCGGGGGCGGCGCTCGAGCACCGCCGCGCCGGCCCGGACGCGCGGCTGCGATCGCTCGCGCGCGGCGCTTATGCACGTGGGCGCGCCAGCCGCCGCTTCGACAGCTTTCGCGGTCAGGCGCCTTCGCGTGGAGGTGAGCTGCGCACACTCGGCGGATGCCTCGGACATGTGCTTCGCCGCCGCTGTCTCGCCGGGCTGGTGATGGTCGCACACAGCGCCGGGCGCCTTTGGGAGAGCCTGCAAGGACAGCCGGACAGCTCGCCGGTCACTGGAGCCGCGACGCGGTCGCCCGTGCTCTCTCTCGAGGGTGGCGCCCCGGCGAATGGAGCGCAGTCTGCGCACGGAAGCTCAAGCGACGACTTCCTGTCCGGCGCGAGCGGGACGGTCGGGGGGGCTGACGCGATCCGTCGTCGCGCGTGCGACGAGGCGATGAAGGCATGGGAGCTTGTCAGCGGCCGGCGCTTGCGTCTGAAGCTCGCCGCGCGCCGCGACCCACCCCGGCGGAAGGTGCTCGTGCTCGGTGTCGAGCGCCCCGAGCACGGTGCGCTGGCGCAGAAGATCCGCCGCGGGCTGCTGCGCTCACGCCACGATGTCGAGCTGCACACCGGACCGCCGGGAGATCTCGGCAAGTTCGAGAACCTCAACCTGCTGCTCACGGGCGGGGTGAGGGGGTCTTCGATACCGGATCACGATTGGCTGCTGGTGATCGACGACGATGTGGAGCTGCCCCACGACTTCCTCGATCGCTTCCTGTTCCTCGCGGAGCGCTTCTCGCTCGATTTGGCTCAGCCGGCGCACCAGTTGAACTCCCACGCGGCCTGGCTTGTGACACGCCGACGCCCGGGCAGCGTGGTGCGCGAGACATCGTTTGTGGAGATCGGCCCGGTGACCGCCTTCGCACACTCGACATTCTCGACGTTGCTGCCCTTTCCCTCGCTGCGCATGGGATGGGGCTTGGATCTCCACTGGGCCGCTCTGGCTCGGGAGCATGCCTGGCGCTGCGGCGTGATCGACGCGACGGCGATCGGTCACAGGGTTGCGCCCGCTGCCAACGCCTACTCGCGCGAGGTGGCTGTGGCCGAGGCGCGCGCCTTCCTCGCCGAGCATCCCTACCTGCGCGCGGGCGAAGCGCAACATACCCTGGCCACCCACCGGCACTGGTGAAAGCCGGCATGTGGGTCGTGAGCGAGTCGTGAAGGTCGCCGTTGTCGCCGAGTTCTACCCGAGCCACGGCGATCCGGTGCTGGGCGTCTGGGCGCACCGCCAGGCGCTCGCCGCGCGCGACGCCGGCGCGGAGGTTCGCGTCCTCGTCCTGCATCGTCTGATCCCCCCGCGCGCCTCGTTCGCGGACGGCCCGCGCGGCGCCGTGGACGCACTGGCAAAGCTCGTGCGCGAGCCTCACAAGCAGACACACGACGGCCTCGATGTCTCCTACATCCCCTATGTCTCGCCACCGCGCTCCGGCTCCTATGCGACATGGGGAGCGTGGGCCGCACCGACCCTCGGGCTGGCGCTGCGCAGGCTGCGCCGCTCGTTCGGATTCGAGGTGATTCACGCCCACAACGCCGTGCCGGCCGGCGACGCCGTGCGCCGTGCACGCGTGGAGGAGCCGTTGGTGGTCTCTGTGCACGGTGGCGACGTGCTCTACACGGCCGCCGATCCGCCGACCGGCAGCGCGGCGGGCGCCGCGGCGGTGGCGCGCGGGCTGGGCGCGGCACGCCTGGTGCTCGCCAACAGCCGTGGAATCGCAGAGCTCTCGCGCACACATGGCGCCGGCGAGACGCGTGTGGTGCATCTCGGCGCCGATCTACCCAGCCCCCGGCATTCGTCACGACGCACGGAATCGCCAGGGCGGGCGGGGATCATGAGGATGGGCGGCCCGGCGGGCGGTCCAATTCTCGTGACGGTCGCGCACCTGGTTGCGCGTAAGCGCCACGCCGACGTCCTACGTGCGCTGGCGGTGCTTTCTGAGCGACATCCGACGCTGCGCTACGAGATCATCGGCGAAGGCCCCGAGCGGGTTGCGCTCGAGGGGCTCGCGGCCCGTCTGGGGATCACCGAGCGAGTCGAGTTCCACGGACAGATGCCACCCGCGGAGGCGATCGAGCAGGCGCGGCGCTGCACGCTGTTCGTGATGCCCTCGACCGAGGAGGCGTTTGGGGTGGCCTATATCGAGGCGATGGCCGGCGGCCTGCCCGCAATCGGTTGCCGCGGCGAGCCCGGGCCCGAGGAGATCGCCGCGGCCGGTGACGGCTTCATGCTCGTGCCTCCCGGCGACATCGAGCGGCTCTCGCAGCGCATCGACGAGCTCCTGTCTGACCCTCATCGGCTGCGTGAGGCCTCCCAGCGCGCGCGTGCGACCGTCGCCGCCAACTTCACCTGGGAGCGCTGCGGTGAGCAGACGGTCGCCGCCTACGCACACGCCCTGCGCTCCGGAGGGAAAGAGATGGTGGGTTGATGGTGGTGGGACCGCCAGATGTCTCCCTACGGGCGGGGCCCCCCCAACCATGAAGCCCGTCCTGTTTGTCACCGGGCACGCCCCGCCCGACCGTGTCGGCGCCTTCGCCCGCCTGCATGAAGTGGAGAACGTCGAGCTCGCGCTGTTCGGAGGGCGCTCCAAGCACGGTGGCGAGGCGTTTGCGGGAGAGCTGCCCTTCCCGCACCGGCACATCCGCCAACACGAGCCGTCGGCGCTCGCCGCGAGCGGACGCTATCGCGCCGTCATCTGCTCCAACGGCGGGCGCATCGCGCTGGGCGCGAGTTGGGCGGGCGCGCGCCGCGCCGGACTGCCGCTGATCCTGTGGAGCGCGCTGTGGGCGCACCCACGCAGCGCCGCACACGCCCTCAGTTTCCTCGCCCTGGCGCGTCTCTACCGCTCCGCGGACGCGGTCGTCACCTACGGACCGCACGTCAGCGCCTATGTCCGCGCGCGCGGCGCGGACAACGTTCACATCGCTCCGCAGGCCGTCGACAACGCCTTCTGGAGCGCTGCCGACGTCGCCGCGCCACGGTGGCCGCCCGGCGGCAGCGGCACTCACAACAGGGATGGCGGCGGCCGATCGGATCGCCTCGAGCAAGCGACGGTGAAGTTTCTGTTTGTGGGTCGTCCCGCCCGGGAAAAGGGGTTAAGGGTGCTTACAGAGGCCTGGCGCACAACGGGTCTTCGAGCCCCATCCGCCGCGCTCGTCCTCGTCGGTGTGGGATCCAATCCCCCTTGGGTCCCCGCCGGCGGCGCGGCGGAAGATCCGGGAGACGGGGTTCTGTGGATGGACCCCGTCCCTCCCGTGGAGCTGCGTAAGATCTACGCCGCCTGCGATGTCCTGGTGGTGCCGTCGATCGCCACACCAACGTTTCGCGAGCCCTGGGGCCTCGTGGTCAACGAGGCGATGAACCAGGGGCTGCCGGTGATCGCCAGCGACGCCGTCGGAGCGGCTGCCGGAGGGCTGGTTCGTCACGGCCACAACGGGCTGGTGGTCCCCGCGGGAGATCACGACGCGCTCGCCCGCGCGATCAGCCGGCTGGCGGCAGAGCCCGGGCTGCGGGCGCGCCTGGGGGAGGCCGGCACGCAGGACGTGGGCGCCTTCACCTACGAGGCGTGGGCGGAAGGCTTCTCTCGGGCGCTCGCAAGCCTCGGCCTCTCCCAGGGAGGAGATTAGGTTCCTGGCCGCGTCGATCGTCGGCCGGCGGGGGTGCAGTGGACGGCACCGGATCATCTGGGGGTAGCGAGTTGCGGCGACTCCGGCCATCGGTTCGGCTACCTCGCCACCCCGCCCGGAGCCGTTGGTAGCGTTATCACGCTCAATATGAGAATCGTTATTCCAATGCGAGCGCTCGTCCTGTCGGTCTCGCTGCTGCTGGGCATGCTGCTGTCCGCGGCGACGGCCCAGGCCGACATCGGCGAAAAGATCATCCTTCGCTGCACGCACGGCGAATCGCTGGCCGGGTTCACCCAGAAGGACTACAACAAAGCTCTGAAAGAGCTGGAAACGAGCAGCGAAGAGTACAGCGACTGCGCCAGCCTGATTCATCAAGCTCAGTTGGCGGCGGCAGGCTCCCGTAGGGGATCGGGCGGCGGCGGTGGGGGCTCCGCGACCGGTGGGGGCGCCCCGAGCGCCATCACTCCCGCAACTCCGGCTGAGCAACACGCGCTGAGCCGCGCGCCGAGCGCCGGCGCGGCGCCGCTGCAGATCGGCGACCAGGTGATCCGCCCCGGCGTCGTGCACGCCGACATCGCCTCGGCCTTCAGCTCGCTGCCCACCCCGCTGCTTGCCGTCCTGCTGTTCCTGTTCGCGTGCGCGGTGGCGCTCGCGGGGGGAGTGCTCCAGAACCGTGTCCGCGGCCGCCACGACGACTGATCCCCTCGCGCCCGCGGGGCTCGCCACCGATCTCGCCGACGAGCTCGGGGACAGCCCTCGCGCCCACGGCTCGCGGTCCTTCCCGCTCGGAGAGCGAGCGTCGATGTGGCTGCTGACGCTGCTCACGGCCGCGATCTTCTGCTTCATCACCTTTTACGCCGGCGGCGGCCTGCCGCCGGTCCAGCAGACGACCACGATGGAGATCATCCTCACGCTCGGCTGTGGCGCGATCGTCGCAGCCGCGGTGATCCTCACGCCCCGGGGTAGGCGTGTGTACGGGATGTGGCCGGTGGGGCTGCTGCTCGTCTTCGCCGCGCTGAGCGCGCTGTCGGTGGTGTGGTCGGTGCAGCCCGACGCCAGCTGGCAGAACGCCGGGCTGATGTTCGCCTACAGCGCCGTCTTCGGCGCCGCCGTCGTGCTCGCCCGTGCCGCGCCCGCGCGCTGGCCCGCGGTGATCGGCGGGGTGACGCTGGCTGCCGTCGTGTTGTGCGGCTACGCGCTGCTCACAAAGGTCTTCCCGTCCTGGCTCGACGCCCACGACATCTACGCGCGCCTGCAGGCGCCCTACGGCTACTGGAACGCGACCGGCCTGACCGCCGCGATGGGCGTGATCGGCTGCCTCTGGCTGGGAGCCCGGCGCGCCGGACACGCGCTGCTGAGCGCGCTCGCCTACCCCGCGATCGGCCTGCTGCTCGTCACGCTGATGCTCGCCTACTCGCGCGGCGCGCTGGTCGCGCTGGCCCTCGGTTCGGCGCTGTGGTTCTGTGTCGTGCCGCTGCGCCTACGTGGCGCCTGCGTGCTGCTCGTCGGTGCGATCGGCGCCGGGCTCGTGGTCGCGTGGGACTTCTCCCAGCATGCGCTCAGCGCCGAAAGTGTCGCGCTGCACTCGCGCGTGGTGGCCGGGCGCCAGCTCGGGGCACTGCTGATCGCGATGCTCATCCTGCTCACGCTCGCCGGGCTGGCGATCGGCTTCTCCACCAGCCGCCGCCGCCTCTCACGCGCCGCCCGAACGAACGCGGGAGCCGTCCTGCTGTGTGCGCTCGCGCTGCTCGTCGTCGCCTTCGCGGGAGCTCTCGCCGTCAGCCACCGCGGGCTCACCGGCAGCATCTCTCACGGTTTGCACTCGCTGACCAATACTCACGCGGCGGTCCCCGCCAACACCCCCGGTCGCCTGACCGCGATCGGCAGCGTCCGCGCCGTCTACTGGAACGAGGCGCTGAAGGTCTTCCAGGCCCATCCCGCGCTCGGGGCCGGCGCGCGTAGCTACGGAACGGCCCGCCTGCGCTACCGCACCGAGGATCTCGAAGCAAACGACGCTCACGGCTTCATCGTCCAGACGCTCGCCGACCTGGGTCTCGTGGGACTGGCGATCGTGCTCGCGCTGCTCGCCACCTGGCTCGCGGCCGCCGGGCGCGCCACCCATCCCTTCAACCGGTGCTGGACAAGCTGGCGCGAGCTGCGCAGCACAGGCTGGCAAAGCCTCGGCTGGCGCCCTGTCGGAGATCGAGGAGAGCTGGGAGAGCAGCGCACCTATAGCCCCGAGCGCATCGGGATGCTCAGCATGCTCTGCCTCGTGGTCGTGTTCGGCGTTCACTCCACGATCGACTGGACCTGGTTCGTGCCCGGTGACGCCTGTGTGGCGTTGCTCTGCGCCGGTTGGCTTGCCGGCCGCGGGCCACTTGCGGGGACTGCTGGAGTCGATCTCCCAACCGAGGATGCTCTGCAGAGACCAGGTCTGCCCTCTCTGCGCGAGATCGGTCCACTACGGATCGGGATCGCCGCGGCCATCGTGGTCGCGGCGTTGCTCGCCGCGTGGGCGCAGTGGCAGCCGCAGCGCTCGGCCGACGCCTCCCAGGAAGCGCTGGCTCTGAGCGCGCGCAATCCGGTCGCTGCGCGCGCGGCGGCGCAGCGCGCCGTCAACTACGACCCGGTTTCCGCCGAAGCCCTGTTCACGCTCTCCACGATCCAGGAGCACGCCGGTCAGAGCGCGCTGGCGCGCGCCACGCTCGTGCGGGCTGTGCACCTGCAGCCGTCGAACCCACAGACCTGGAAGGCGCTCGGCGAATACGACCTGCGGACGGGTAATTACACGGCCGCGCTGAACGAGCTGCGCGCCACCGTCTACCTGAACCCCGAGGCGGTCGCGCCGCTGTCGGTGATCCAATACGACCCCGAACTGCTCGCGATCCAGAACGCCTACATCCAAGCGCTGCGCGAGACCATGAAATCGTCGGCGAACGTCAAACACGTGACCGTGGTGCGCTCACCGAGGAGCGTCAAAGCCATCGTACGCTCGCCCGCCGGTGTCAAAAGCGTGACCGTCGTGCGCTCACCAGCAGCTCTCGCCGCGCGCCGGGCAGCCCGCCGGCGCGCCGCACTTCGACGTCTTGAAAGCCGAAATCCTCGAGCAGCTCGCTGACGGTGCGGCTCCTGTAGAAGCGCAGGTGGTCGGCGCGGGGGTCGAAGTGGGCCTCGAACGCGCGCGGCGCAAGCGCCCAGCGGAGCATTCGCAGGCGTCCGTGGTCAGGCGTGCTCAGCAGCAGACTGCCGCCGGAGCGCAGCACCCTGCGTGCCTCGGACAGCCAGCCGGCGGTGTCGGCGACATGCTCGATCACCTCACCCGTCCACACCGCGTCGAAGCTCGCGTCCTCTAGCGGCCAGGCTCCTTCGGCGGACATCTGGCGCAGGTCGAGCTCGGGGTGGCGCTCCCGCGCGCGCCGCAGCGGCTCGGCGACGACGTCGATCCCCACCACCTCCGCCCCCGCTTTGACGAGCTCGGCGGCAAAGCGCCCCTCGCCGCAGCCGACGTCGAGCAACCGTTCGCCCGCACGGACGTGGCCCAGGAGGAAGTCGCGACGCAGCGCGAAGTCGACCGGCTCCAGGCCCTCCGGAACCGCTTCCCAGAGAGCCTCGTGGTAGTCCTCGCTCGTGGGCATCGCTCCGCACAAGGCTAGACCGCGCCGGCCCGACCGGCGCAAAATGCACTCTCAGGCCGCGAGCGGGTGCAGCCCGGCTGTCATCTCTACCCAAGGCTTCGCTAAAGGACTATCTTGCCTTGCGTGCATTCCTCGGGGGTCCTGTGAACAATCGAGTGGAGTCGAGGAGCCGCCCGTGAGGGTCGCCTTCGACAGCCGTCCCGCCGCCGATCCACGCGGCGTCGGGCGCTACTCCCGCTGCCTGCTCGACGCCCTGCGCGACACGGCCGCTGGGGAGAACGAGATCGAGGAGACCCATCAGCCCCGGCGCGTCTCCGATGTCTTCCACGCGCCGTGGATGGAGGGCGCGATGCTGCGCAGCCCGTGTCCGATGGTCGTCACGCTGCACGATCTGGCGGCGCTCAAGCGCCGCTCTGAGCACCTGCGGATGGGTATACGTCTGCGTTTGCGCCAGCTGGCAGTGCAGCGCGCGATGCGGGTGATCGTGCCGACCGAGGCGGTGGCCCGCGACGCCGTCGAGCGCCTCGGTCTGGAGCGTGAGCGCGTCGTCGTGATCGCCGAGGCTCCCGACTCGATGATGTATCCGCGCCCAGCTCACGAGATTGCCGAGGCACGCGCGCGCTTTGCTTTGCCCGAGCGCTATCTGGTGTGGGTCGGTGGCCTGCAGCATCCCGACCCGCGCAAGCTCGTCGCCAAGCTCGCTGCCACCCCCCGCAAGCTGCCCCTCGTACTCGTCGGACCCACGCGTCCCTGGGCGCACGAGCTGGGAGACGTGACGCTCACAGGGCACGTCTCCGACGAGCACCTCGCCGCGATCTACTCCGGCGCCCACGCGCTCGTGCTGCCCTCCGAGGACGAGGGCTTCGGGCTGCCGGCGGTCGAGGCGCTGGCCTGCGGAACGCCGGTCGTCGCCTGCGAGGTTCCTGCCCTGCGCGAGGTCCTCGACGAGCGCGCCACGTTTGTGGCGGCCGGTGACCTGAAGGCTTTGATCGACGCCGCCGAGACCTCCAGTCGCCCGGCGCCGCCACCACCCGCCTGGACGTGGCGGGACGCAGGGCGCGCGACCTGGGGTGTCTACGAGGAGGCTTTGGCGGGCTGTCAGTAGGCGCCGCGCTGCATGATCACCGCGGGGATCGTCTTCAGGATGATCGTCAAATCGAGCGCCAGCGACCAGCGCTCGAGGTAGATGAAGTCGAGGTTCACGAGGTCGTCGAAGTCGAGCTCGGAGCGGCCCGAGACCTGCCATAGGCCGGTGATCCCAGGGAGCACGAGGTAGCGCTTGCGGTGCCAGTCCTCGAGCATCTCGTAATCGCGCTCGGGCAGCGGACGCGGCCCGACGAGCGACATCTCGCCGCGCAGCACGTTCACCAGCTGCGGCAGCTCGTCCAGCGAATAGCGGCGCAGGGTGCGCCCGACGCGCGTCATCCGCGGGTCGTCCTTGATCTTGAACAGTGCCCCCGAGGCCTCGTTCAGCTCTTCCAGGTCCGCCTGGCGCTGCTCGGCGTCGGTGTGCATCGTGCGAAACTTCAGGCACGCGAACGGTCGCTGCCCGATCCCCCGGCGCGTCGATCGGAACACGATCGGCCCGCGCGAGGACAGCTTCACGGCGAGCGCGATCGCCAGCAACAGCGGGCTCAGCAGCACCAGCAGCAGCGTCGCCCCGACCACGTCAAAGGTGCGCTTGAGCGCGAAGTCGACGCCCTCGAACACGGGCGAACTGAGCTCGAACAGCGGCACCGACTGGCCCGGCACGAACTCGGCGCGGTGGATCAATATCTCCATCGTCGACGGCGCGAGCCTTACGCGCACCCCGCGCCGGTGGCAGTGGTCGACCAGCTCCACGGCCTCGACCTGCGGGAAGTCCGGGTCGGCGATGATCACCTCGTCGATCCTTTCCGTGTCGAGCACGCTCTGGAGCTTCGCCAGCGAGCCCAGCGAGCGCAGCCCGTTCGCGGGCAGCTCCGTCGGTGAGAGGAAGCCGACGACTTCGATCGGCGAGTGCTGCGCGTCGGAGAGCGCGTGGGCAACATCGCGGATGTGCTTGCCCGTGCCCACCAGCACCGCGCGGCGGCGGTAGCCGGCGGCGCGCAGCAGCGCTCCCGTCAGCCACTCATACGCCCCCCGCAGCGAGGACACGTACAGCAGTGCGAAGCCCAGCGAGCCCCAGAAGATGTAGAAGCTCTGAAAGTGTTCGCCGCTCACAACCGCGAACACCAGCGCGACGAACGCGACTTGAAAAAGCGCCCCCACGATCCGTGACAGGCCCGGACGCTGCGCCCGCTCGGCGTACAGTCCCGAGCGCGCGAACAGCAGCGCGGTCACGAGGTAGGCGAAGGCGAGGATCCGCCTGGTTTCTTCGAACGCCTGGCTCGCGTCGACGTGGCCGAGCACCGCGGCCTTCAGCACGAGCGCCGTGAAGATCGCGAGCGCCACCGCGGCGAAGTCGAGCGCAAGCAGCGAGAGTACGCGTCCCAAGCGCCTTGCCGTCGCCATCCGCAGCAGGAACGACATCGCCGGGGGACGCTTTTTGCGCATGTCGCGGTCGGAGGGCTCCTTGCGCGCCGTCGCCTCCGACAGCACCGCGCGCTCGCGCGGAGGCACTGGCGCAGGTGTAGGTGTGCGCCGCACCCGCGGGGTGGGCGGAGCGGACGTTCCCGAAGAACGTTGCATCTCGCCTTTCACAACGCCTCAGACTCGCAGATGTAGCGGTCGGGTGGCGATTTTCCGACCAGCAGGGTCAGCCGATCAGGACCTTCGCGCCGGATGCGTCGATCGTGCGCTGCAGTCCCTCGCGCAGGGAGACCTCCGGAGACCAGCCCAGCAGGTCTTTCGCGAGCGTGATGTCGGGCTTGCGCTGTTTCGGATCGTCCTCCGGCAGCGCCTCGTAGACGAACTCCGAGCTCGAGCCCGTCAGCTCCTTGATCGTCTCGCCCAGCTCCAGCAGCGTGAACTCGTCGGGGTTGCCGATGTTCACCGGGTTGTGGTGCCCGGACTCGGCCAGCGCGATCAGTCCGCGGATCAGGTCGCTCACGTAACAGAACGACCGCGTCTGACTCCCATCGCCGAACACCGTCAGCGGCCGGTTCGCAAGCGCCTGGCGCAGGAACGTCGGGATCACGCGACCGTCGTGCGGTCGCATCCGATTGCCGTACGTGTTGAAGATCCGCACGATCGCCGTGTCCACACCCTGCTGGCGGTGGTAGGCCATCGTCAGCGCCTCCGCGTAGCGCTTCGCCTCGTCGTACACGCCCCTTGGCCCGATCGGGTTGACGTGACCCCAGTAGGACTCCGTCTGCGGGTGCACCTGCGGGTCACCGTACACCTCGCTCGTCGAGGCGATCAAAAAGCGCGCGCGCTTGGCCTTGGCCAGCCCGAGCGTGTGGTGTGTGCCGTAGGAGCCCACCTTCAGCGTGTGCAACGGCAGCCGCAGGTAATCGATCGGCGACGCGGGCGAGGCGAGGTGGTAAACGAAGTCGATCGGCTCGTCGACGTAGTACGGCTCGATGATGTCCGTGCCCAGGTGCACGAACCGCTCCGGCTCGCGGATGTGCTCGATGTTCTGAAGCGTTCCCGTCTCGAGGTTGTCGACGCAGATCACCCTGTTGTCGCGCTTGAGCAGCTCGTCGCACAGGTGCGATCCCAGGAACCCGGCACCGCCGGTGACCAAGCAGGTGGACATTGCCGCAGGATACCCTGCGGGCATGACTCAGACAGACGAGCACCTGACCGTCGCACCGATCGTCGGGCCCGAGGACCCGCGTCGCTTCACCGACTCGGGGATCGAGATCTCCGAGCTCTACACCGAGGCGGACCTGCCGGTTCAGCTCGAACTCGGCGAACCGGGCGACTTTCCCTATACACGCGGCGTGCACCGCGAGATGTATCGCAAGCAGACCTGGACGATGCGCCAGTACGCCGGCTACGCCTCGGCGAAGGAGTCAAACGAGCGCTACCGCTACCTCATCTCCAAGGGCTCCACCGGCCTCTCGATGGCGTTTGACCTGCCCACCCAGCTGGGCCTGGACTCCGACAACCCGCGCTGCCTCGGCGAGGTCGGCCGCACCGGTGTGGCGATCGACACGATCGATGACATGCGCACCGCCTTCGACGGGATTCCCTTGGACCAGGTGTCGACGTCAATGACGATCAACGCGCCCGCCGCCTGCCTGCTATTGCTGTACGAGCTCATCGGCGAGGAGCAGGGCGTGCCGTCCGAGAAGCTTCGCGGCACCACCCAGAACGACGTTCTCAAGGAGTACATCGCGCGCGGGAACTACATCTACCCGCCCGCTCCGACGATGCGCCTGACGACCGACCTGTTCCAGTACTGCCACGAGCGCGTCCCGCGCTGGAACACGATCTCGATCTCCGGCTATCACTTCCGCGAGAAGGGCTGCTCGGCCGTGCAGGAGGTCGCCTTCACCCTGTCCTCGGGGATCGCCTACGTTCAGGCGGCGATCGACGCCGGCCTGTCGGTCGACGAGTTCGCCCCCCGCCTGGCCTTCTTCTTCAACGGCCACAACAACGTCTTCCAGGAGGTCGCCAAGTTCCGCGCCGCCCGGCGCATGTGGGCGCAGATCATGCGCGAGCGCTTCGGAGCCACCAACCCGAAGGCGACGATGCTGCGATTCCACACCCAGACCGGCGGCGTCACGCTGACCGCCCAGCAGCCGGAGAACAACATCGTGCGGGTCGCTTTGCAGGGCTTCGCCGCCGTCTGCGGGGGCACCCAGTCGCTACACACCAACGGCTTCGACGAGGCTTTGGCTTTGCCCACCGAGCGCGCCGCGAAAATCGCTCTGCGCACCCAGCAGATCCTCGCCCACGAGTCCGGCGCCGCCGACACGGTCGACCCTTTCGCCGGCTCCTACTTCGTCGAGTCGCTGACCGACGAGATCGAACTGCGCGCTCTGGAGCTGATCGGCAAGGTCGACGCGCTCGGCGGCTCGGTCAACGCAATCCAGTTCATCACCGGCGAGATCGACGAGTCCGCCTGGGGCTACCAGGAGCGCTACCGAATCGGCCAGGACATCGTCGTCGGCGTCAACGCCTACGAGGAAGAAGGCATCGAGGTTCCCGACCTCCTCCGCGTCGACCCCGAGTCCGAGCACGAACAGGTCTCGCGCCTGGCCGAGTTCAAGGCCAACCGTGATCTTCCGCTCGTCGAGCAGCGCCTGGATGAGTTGCGCGGGGTCGCGCGGGGTGATGAGAACCTGCTCCCCTCGATCCGCCAGGCGTTGAAGGACCGCTGCTCTCTGGGCGAGGTCTGCGGGGCGATGCAAGACGTCTTCGGCAAGTACGCGCCGACGTTCTGAGTCCCGCCCGCGGCACCGGTTAGGCTTCCCCCGTGCTCGTCATCCCCGCCGTCGAGTTCTACGAAGTCGTCCTCGCGCTGCACATCCTCGCGGTCGTGATCGCGTTCGGCGCGACCTTCGCCTACCCAGTCCTGCTTGGCACCGTCACCAAGGCCGATCCGCGCGCGCTGCCCGCTCTCTACCGGGCGCTGCACGCGATCAGTCAGCGCGTGATCATGCCCGGGGTAGCGGCGATCCTGGTCTTTGGCATCTACCTCGCCTCCCACCTGCACCTGTGGAACACGTTCTTCGTGCAGTGGGGCCTCGGCGTCGTGATCGTGATCGGGGCCGTCGAGGGCGCCTACCTCGGTCCGCGCGAGAAGCGCCTGATCGAGGTCGCCGACCGGGACGTGGCAGCCGCGGACGACGGCCCTGTGACGTTCGGCGCCGAGCACGACTCGCTCGTTCGGGTGATCGGCGGCGTGGGGGCTTTGATGGATTTGCTGGTCGTGATCACGATCTACTTCATGGCAACGCACACGGGCCAGTAGTCCCGGCGCTGCGCTCCCTCGGGCCGATACCCTGAGGAGCATGAGTCAGGGCTATCGAGTCGCCGTCGTCGGGGCCACCGGACAGGTGGGCACGCTGATGCTCGGTCTGCTGCGCGAGCGCGCATTCCCGGCGAGTGAGATCGTCGCGTTTGCCTCCGAGCGATCGGTCGGGCGGGTGCTCGAGGGCGCGGGTCCCGACGGCGCCGATCTGACGGTGCAGGGTCTTGCTGAGGAGTCGATCCAGGGTTTCGACCTCGCCCTGTTCTCCGCCGGCGGCTCTACCTCAGGCGAGTGGGCGCCGCGCTTCGCCGCCGCGAGGGCCGTCGTAGTCGACAACTCCTCGCGCTGGCGCATGCAGGAGGACGTTCCGCTCGTCGTCAGCGAGGTCAACCCCGAGGCGCTCGCCGACCATCACGGGATCGTGGCGAACCCGAACTGCTCGACGATGCAGATGGTCGTGGCCCTCAAGCCGATCTACGACGCGGCCGGGATTGAGCGGCTGGTGATCTCCACCTACCAAGCCGTCTCCGGTACCGGTCGGCAAGCTGTGGAGGAGCTGCTCGATCAGTCCCACGCGCTTCTGCACGAGCGCGAGATCTCCCCGCCCGCGTCCTACGCCCATCAGATCGCCTTCAACGCGCTACCCCACGCCGGCTCGTTCGCCGCCGGCGAGGATCACACCGACGAGGAGCGCAAGCTGATCAACGAGACGCGCAAGATCCTTGGCGACTCTTCGATTCGCGTTTCCGCGACATGCGTACGCGTGCCCGTCGTCAATGGCCACTCCGAGGCGGTCAACGTGCAGACGCGCGAGCCCCTCTCCCCCGAGCGCGCCCGCGAGCTGCTGGCGGCCGCGCCGGGTGTGACCGTGCTCGACGACCCCGCCTCCGCGTTGTATCCGCTGGCAATTGACGCGACCGGACAGGACGATGTGTTCGTCGGGCGGATCCGCCGCGACCCCGGGCACGAGCGCGCGCTCGAGTTGTGGATCGTCTCGGACAACCTTCGTAAGGGGGCCGCGCTCAATGCCGTCCAGATCGCTGAGCTGCTTCATCAGCGCAACCTGATCGCCACGCAGGAGGCCCGCTCGGTGGCATAGAAGGAGTAGCGCGCGATCGCTCGAAAGGTGGAGCGATGATCTCCTCGGAGGTGCAGCGCACATTGGTCAAGTCCCCGCCCGAGCTGTGGGCGGAGCTGAGTGACCCGGCTGCCCTCGCTCGCCACCTCGGTGAGTTCGGCGAGATCCGCATCACCCGCACCGAGCCGGAGAAGTTGGTGGAATGGGAGGCCACCGACACCTCCGGCAAGGTTTTGCTCAAGCCCTCGGGTTGGGGTACCAAAGTCACGCTGATCGCAGCCCGAGAGCTCTCGGAGCCCGAGCCGTCGCCCGAGCCCGAGCCCGAGCCATCGATGGAAGTCGAGCCGGAACCGGAGCCAGAGCCAGAGCCAATGGTCGCGGAGGAGCCAGAGCCCGAGCCACATCCTGGGTTCTTCGCCAGGCTCTTTCGCCGTCGTAAAGAAGTCGTACAGCCAGAGCCGGAGCAACCGGCGATCATCGAGGTCGACGAGCCCGAGCGACCTCAGGACGAGGACATCAAGGACATCGCCGCGGAACTGAAGGCCGCCGAGGAGGAAGTCGCGGTAGAGGAAGTGACCGCCGTGCTCACCGCGGTGCTCGACCGGCTCGGCGCCGCGCACCACCGACCATTCTCGCGGGCCTGAGTCGGGCCTGAGTCCGGCGCGAGAACCGCCCCGGCGCGAGCACGCGGATAAGATCCCGCGCCGGATGGCCTCGAACGCACACGATCGGCAGAACGACGCCGCGCTGCTCGCCGCTTCCCGCAGCGGGCACCGCAAACCGCCGCGCCAGAAGGCACCGGAGACCTACGAGGAGAAGCTCGCCCAGCTGCAGGAGCTGCGCGAGGCCGCGATCCATTCATCGCCGGAGGCCGAGGAGAAGCAGCACGCGCGCGGCAAGTACACGGCGCGCGAGCGCGTAGAAAAGCTGCTCGACGAGGAGTCCTTCCAGGAGCTCGACACGTTCGTGCGCCACCGCACGTACGACTTCGACATGCAGAAGAACCGGCCCTGGGGCGACGCCGTGGTCACCGGCCACGGCACGATCGACGGCCGCACCGTGTGCGTGTTCAGCCAGGACTTCACCGTGTTCGGGGGCTCGCTGGGCGAGGTGATGGGCGAGAAGATGTGCAAGATCATGGATCTGGCCGCGAAGATCGGCTGTCCGGTGATCGGCATCAATGACTCCGGCGGAGCGCGGATTCAGGAGGGCGTCGTCTCGCTCGGCTCCTACGGCGACGTGTTCTTGCGCAACGTGCGCAGCTCCGGTGTGATCCCGCAGATCAGTCTTGTGATGGGCCCATGCGCCGGTGGCGCGGTCTACTCGCCGGCGATCACCGACTTCATTTTCATGGTCAAGGAGACCTCGCACATGTTCATCACCGGCCCCGACGTGATCAAGACGGTGACCGGCGAGGAGGTCGGCTTCGAGGAGCTCGGCGGGGCGATGTCGCACAACACGAAGTCGGGCGTCGCGCAGTTCGCCTCCGAGGACGAGGACGCCTGCCTGGAGGACTGCCGCTACCTGCTGAGCTTCCTCCCGCAGAACAACCTGCAGAGCACCCCCCGCGTGCAGCCCTCAGACGACCCGGAGCGGATGGACCCCGAGCTCGACCAGGTTGTCCCGGATAACCCGAACAAGCCGTATGACATGCGCGACGTCGTCAAGCTGATCGTCGACGACGAGGAATTCTTTGAGGTGCACGAGCACTACGCCAAGAACATCATCTGCGGCTTCTCTCGCATGGACGGCTTCACGATCGGCATCGTCGGCAACCAGCCTGCGCAGCTCGCCGGCGTGCTCGATATCGACGCCTCCGCGAAGGCTGCGCGGTTCGTGCGCACGTGCGACGCGTTCAACATCCCGCTGCTCACGTTCTGCGACGTGCCCGGATTTCTCCCGGGGACCGCACAGGAGTGGGGCGGCATCATCCGCCACGGCGCGAAGCTGCTGTACGCGTTCGCCGAGGCGACGGTGCCGAAGGTCACGATCATCACGCGCAAGGCCTACGGGGGCGCCTACGACGTGATGTCCTCGAAGCACCTCGGGGCGGATTTCAACTTCGCCTGGCCGACGGCCGAGGTCGCGGTGATGGGCCCGGAGGGCGCCGTGAACATCATCTACCGTCGCGACCTCGCGCAGAGCCCGACTCCGGACGAGCGCCGTCAGAAGCTGATGGACGACTACAAGGCGCGCTTTGCCAATCCCTATACGGCGGCCGAGCGGGGATACATCGATGATGTGATCGTCCCGCACGAGACGCGCCCGCGGCTGATCGCGGCGCTGGAGACGCTGCGCTCCAAGCGCGAGCCGGGGCCGAAGCGCAAGCACGGCAACATCCCCCTGTGAAGTCAGCCTCTCCCGAGCAGGCCGCAGCGATCGCGGCGGCGATCGAGCAGTTCGTGCGTGCGACGGCGCCGCCGGCGATCTCGGAGGACGAGCGCCCCGATCCCTGGATTCGCGCGGCTATCCTCGAAGGGGTCACGCGCGATCCAGAGCTCACGTTTCCGGCGTCTGGATAAATACCCGAAAGCCGCTAGGCTTTAGGGCAATCTTTAGATAGTCCAGCTTCCCGCCGCACAACTCGCCCCGGACCAGGAACCCGCAGGAGGTCTCGCACAGATGGAGTCAGCTTCAGCACCCGCACAGGCCTCGGCCCCCGCCCAGCGCGGCACGCTCGCGGATCCCGAGATCCTGCAGAACGTGCCCGGGCACCTGATCCCGATCATCGAGCGGGAGTTCGACGACTTCAAGACGGAGTCGACGAAGTTCCTGCAGGGCGAGATGCCCGAAGACGAGTTCATCAAGTTCCGCCTCAAGCAGGGCGTCTACGGCCAGCGCCAGGCCGACGTGCAGATGATCCGCGTGAAGCTACCGTTCGGCGGGATCACCCCGGAGCAGATGGAGTCCTTCGCGGACGTGATCGAGAAGTACGTGCCGCTGAACAAGGGCCACATCACCACCAGACAGAACATCCAGATGCACCACATCCCGCTGCCGGAAGTCGAGTTGGCGATCCGCGAGCTGGGCGAGACGGGGCTGTCGAGCCGCGAGGGCTGCGGCAACACCGTCAGGAACGTGACCGGCGACCCCTGGGCGGGCGTCGCGAAGGACGAGCTGTTCGACATGACCCCGTACGCCGGCGCGTACGTGCGCTACTTCGTGCGCCACCCGACGACACAGGCGATGCCGCGCAAGATCAAGACGGCTTTCGACGGCTCCCCGCGCGACCGCGCGATCTCAGGCATCCACGACATCGCCTTCCGCGCACGCACGAAGGAGATCGACGGTCGCGGCACCGTCCGCGGCGCGGAGATGCTCGTCGGCGGTGGCACCTCGATCATGCCGCGCGTGGCGCCGGCCTTGTACGAGTTCGTCGAGCTCGACAACGGCGAGTACCTGAAGCTCGCCGAGGCCGTGTTCCGGATCTTCGACCGCCAGGACTGGCTGCGCCAGAACCGGGCGCGCGCGCGGATCAAGGTGTTCGTCGACAAGTTCGGAATCGACGAGCTGCGCAACCAGGTCGAGGAGGAGCTAAAGGGCGACTGGGTCACAGAACGGGACTTCTCGATCGAGGACAGGCTGTTCCTCGACGACGAGCGCGAGGGCGCGCCTGCGCCGCGGGAGCAATACGGCAGCCCGAATGGCGAGGAGAGCGAGTTCGAACGCTTCCGCAACGCGAACGTGCGCGAGCAGAAGCAGGAGGGCTACGTGACCGTCGAGGTGAAAGTCCTGCGCGGCGACCTCACGCCAGAGCAGTTCAGGGGACTGGCGGCGGCGATGCGCGAGTACGCCGGCGGCTACGCGCGTACGACAGTGCAGCAGAACTTCGTGCTGCGCTGGGTGCGCGAGGAGAGCGTCTACGACCTCTGGCGCGCGCTCTCTGAGCTCGGCCTCGGCGAGCCCGGCTCACGCGAGATCACCGATGTGGTCTCCTGCCCCGGGACGGACTCGTGCAAGCTTGGGATCACGAGCTCGATGGGGCTGAACGAGGCGGTGCAGGAGCGGATCGTCGCGATGGACATCACCGACGAGATCACACGGAAGCTGAACGTGAAGATCTCGGGCTGCCCGAACGGCTGCGGCCAGCACCACGTCGCGTCGATCGGTTTCACCGGCGCGTCGATCAAAGTCGGCGAGCACACGATCCCCGCCTACATCCCCCATGTCGGCGGCGTGTTCGAAGGCGGTGAGGTGAAGTTCGGCACGCGCCTGAAGCTGCGCCTGCCCTCCAAGCGCGTCCCGGACGCGATCGAGCGCTGGATCGGCCACTATGAGTCCAACCGCAACGATGGCGAGGAGTGGAACGACTTCACCGAGCGCGTCGGCACCGCCGAGCTCGAGGCGCTCGTCAAGGATCTGTCGATGCCCGTGGACTTCGGGCTGGAGACGATGAACACGTTTATCGACTGGAACCGCAACGTTCCCTTCGAAGTGATTCGCGGCGAGGGCGAGTGCGCGGTATAGCTCAAGGACTGACGCGAACGAGACGACCAGGACAGAGAGAAAGAGCAAGACAAGCGAGACAAGCAGAACATGAGCCCTCGAGACAGCCATACAGCGGAGATCACCCTCGGGCGCGAGCAGGCGCTCAGCCCGATCGACCCCGGCCTCAGCCTGACCCACACCTTGCGCGAGGCGGCGCGCCACGGCGAGCGAGCCGTGTTGCTGTGCTCGTTCCAGAAGGAGGAGTCGGTGCTGCTCGATGAGCTGCTGCGGCTGGGAGAGGAAATGAACCCCGCGCACGGGGACGAGAACCCCACCCACCCGGTGAGAATCGTGACAATCGACACCGGCGTCCTGTTCCCCGAGACGTTGCAAACCTGGCGCGCGTTCGAGGAGCGTTTCGGCGTGAAGATCGAGGTGCGGGACGCAAGCAGCGGCGGCGAGCCGTGGAGCGGACCGGAGCACTGCTGCTCGGTCGCGAAGGTGGCGGCACTGGAGAGCTCGCTGGCCGGCGCCGAGGGCTGGATCACCGGCATCCGCCGCGAGCAGGGCCCGACAAGAGCGAAGACTGAGCTGATCGAACGCGACGAAGGCCGCGGCTTGTGGAAGTACAACCCCCTCGCCCACTGGACCGACAAGGACCTGTGGCGGCGGATCAACGAGCGCGACCTCCCATACAACCCACTGCACGACCAGGGTTATGAGTCGATCGGCTGTGCGCCGTGCACGCAGCCGGGCAGTGGCCGCGAAGGCCGCTGGGCAGGCACGGACAAGACGGAGTGCGGCATCCATGTCGTAGAGCCCGTCCGCTGACTCGATGAGCGTCGCGGCCCGTCCACAGCTCAGTCACCTGCGCGCGCTGGAGTCAGAGGCGATCCACGTGATGCGCGAGGTCGCGGCCGAACTGGAGCGACCCGTGCTGCTGTTCAGCGGCGGGAAGGACTCGATCGTGCTGCTGCGGCTGGCCGAGAAGGCGTTCCGCCCGGCGCCGTTCCCGTTCCCGCTGATGCACGTGGACACGGGACACAACTTCGGAGAGGTGATTGAGTTCCGCGACCGGCGCGTGACCGAGCTGGGCGAGCGGCTGATCGTGGCGAGCGTGCAGGAGTCGATCGACAAGGGCCGAGCAGTCGAGGAGACAGGGCCGCGAGCCTCGCGCAACCGGCTGCAGACGGTGACGCTGCTCGACGCGCTTGCCGAGCACGGCTTCGACGCGGCCTTCGGCGGCGCGCGGCGCGACGAGGAGCGCGCGCGGGCGAAGGAGCGGATGTTCTCGTTCCGCGACGACTTCGGGCAGTGGGACCCCAAGAACCAGCGCCCAGAGCTGTGGAATCTCTACAACGGCCGTATAAAACAGGGCGAGAACGTGCGCGTCTTCCCCCTGTCGAACTGGACCGAGCTCGACGTGTGGGAGTACATCGACCAGGAGGACCTCGAGGTCCCCTCGATCTACTTCGCGCACGAGCGCGAGGTGTTCGGGCGCGACGGGATGCTGTACGCCTGGCGCGAGGGCGCGGAGCTGATCGAGGGCGAGCAGGTCACGCGCGAGACGGTGCGCTACCGCACGGTCGGCGACATGACCTGCACCGGGGGCGTGCGCTCGCACGCGGCGACGCTCGAGGAGGTTGTGACCGAGATCGCGGCGACGCGGATCACCGAGCGCGGCGAGACGCGAGCCGATGACCGGGTGACGGAGGCCGCGATGGAGGACCGCAAGAAGGCCGGGTACTTCTAGATGACCCTCGACCTACTCCGGTTCACGACCGCGGGCTCCGTCGACGACGGCAAGAGCACGCTGATCGGCCGGCTCTTGTACGACACGAAGCAGGTGTTCGAGGACCAGCTCGAGCACGTCGAAGCGGCCAGCGAGCGGCGCGGCGGTGAGGGCTCGCTGGATCTGGCGCTGTTGACCGACGGGTTGCGGGCCGAGCGCGAGCAGGGGATCACGATCGACGTGGCCTACCGCTACTTCGCGACGCCGAAGCGGCGCTTCATCATCGCCGACTGCCCCGGGCACAGGCAGTACACGCGGAACATGGTCACGGGCGCCTCGACCGCCGATGTCGCGGTGATCCTGCTCGACGCGCGCAAAGGGGTCCTGGAGCAGTCAAAGCGCCACGCGTTCATCAGCGCGCTGCTCGGTATCCCCAAGCTCGTCGTCGCGGTCAACAAGATGGACCTCGTCGGGTACTCCCAGGAGCGCTTCGAAGAGGTCGTGGCGGAGTTCGAGGGCTTTGCACCCAACCTGCGCGAGGGCGGGCGCAGGGCAGGCGATCAGTACGAGATCATCTACATGCCGATCTCGGCGCTCAATGGCGACAACGTCGTCGAGCGCTCGCAGGCGATGGCTTGGTTTGACGATCCCACCCACCCCCCGACGCTGCTGGAGCTGCTGGAGCAGGTCGAGGTCGCCTACGACCACCCGTACGATCGGCCCGCGAGATTCCCCGTGCAGTGGGTGATCCGACCCACCGCGACCGTGGCGGTGAACGGCAGCGCCACCACGGCGAACGGCGGCGCGGCGAGCGTGGACGACTACCGCGGCTACGCCGGCCAGCTGGCGAGTGGAGCGCTGCGCAAGGGCGAGGAGGTCGTGGCGCTGCCGAGCGGTCGCACGACGAAGATCGCCGCGATCGACACGTTCGACGGCGAACTCGACGAGGTGATGGCGCCAATGTCGCTGACGCTGCGGTTGGAGGACGAGCTCGACGTCTCCCGCGGCGAGACGATCTGCCGCCCGGAGGAGGCGCCGACGGTCGCGCGCGAGCTGGAAGCCGACATCTGCTGGATGGCCGAGCGCCCGCTGAAGCCTGGAGGCCGCTACGCGATCAAGCACACCACGCGCAGCGTCACCGCCGTCATCGATGCAATCACAGACCACGTCGACGTGGACACGCTCGAGCGCGGCGCGGCACCCGCAGAGCTGAGACTGAACGAGATCGGCCGGGTGCGGTTGAGAACGAGCGCCCCGCTCGTGTTCGACCCCTATGCTAGCAACCGCCGCACCGGCAGCTTCATCCTGATCGACGAGGCCTCGAACGAGACCGTCGGCGCGGGGATGATTGCCGCGTCAGCGGCCTGATCGATGCGCCGCCTCATTAACTAAGCTACCCGCCCGATGTTCTCGAAGGTATTGATCGCCAACCGCGGCGAGATCGCAGTCCGCATCGTGCGCGCGCTCGATGAGCTGGGCGTGGCCAGCGTCGCCGTCTACTCCGAGCTCGACCGCGACGCGCTGCATGTGAGGAGGGCCGGCGAGGCCTACAACCTCGGCGAGGGACCGGCGGCAGAGAACTACCTGAGCATCGAGAAGATCCTTGACGTCGCCAAGCGCTCGGGCGCCGAGGCGATCCACCCGGGGTATGGGTTCCTCGCAGAGAACGCCCCTTTCGCGCAGGCCTGCGAGGACGCGGGCATCGTCTTCATCGGACCCCCGGCGAGTGCGATCGACGCGATGGGCTCGAAGACGAAGGCCCGTGAGCTGATGCAGGCCGCTGGTGTCCCGATCGTGCCGGGCACGACCGAGGCGGTCGCCACGGTCGAGGACGCGATGAGGATCGCCAAGAACGAGATCGGTTTCCCGGTCGCGGTCAAGGCGGCGGGTGGCGGCGGCGGCAAGGGCTTCCGGGTGGCGCTGACCGAGGACGAGCTGGAGGGCGCGTTCGAGGGATCGAGCAGGGAAGGCGAGAAGTTCTTCTCCGACGCGACCGTCTACCTTGAGCGCTATCTGCACGACCCACGTCACGTCGAGGTCCAGGTGCTGGCGGACCGTCACGGCAACGTGATCCACCTCGGCGAGCGCGACTGCTCGATCCAGCGCCGCCATCAGAAGGTGATCGAGGAGTCCCCAGCGCCGGAGTGGGTGGTCGACGAGGCAATGCGCGCCCGGATCGGGCAGATCGGCGTGGAGGCGGCGAGGGCGGTCGAGTACGTCGGCGCCGGCACGATCGAGGGTCTGTTCTCAGCACGCGATGGCGCGGAGCCCGAGTACTTCTTCCTGGAGATGAACACGCGCGTGCAGGTCGAGCACTGCGTGACCGAGATGACGACCGGGGTGGACATCGTCAAGGAGGGCATCAAAGCGGCCGCGGGCGAGAAGCTGTCCTACGCGCAGGAGGAGATCGAGCTGCGAGGGCACGCGATCGAGTGCCGGATCAACGCCGAGGACGCCTCCAAGAACTTCGCCCCGGCGCCGGGGAAGATCGGCGCCTATAAAGAGCCGAGCGGCCCGGGCGTGCGCGTGGATTCGGGCGTCGGCGCGGGCGGCGAAGTCTCGCCGATGTACGACCCGATGGTGGCGAAGCTAATCGTGTGGGACTCAGACCGCCAGCAGGCGACGCAGCGGATGCTGCGTGCGCTGGGGGAATACGAGATCGAGGGGTTGAAGACGCTGATTCCCTTCCATAAGGCACTGCTCGCAACCGAGCAGTGGGCCAAGGGCGAGACATGTCGAGACCTGTTGGAGGACAAAGCCTGGCTGAAGACGCTCGCCTTTCCCGCGCCGGAGCCTCCGGGAGATGACGCCGGCGAGGAGAAGGTCGAGCAGACCTACGAGGTCGAGGTGTCGGGGCAGCGCTTCGACGTGCGGGTGGTCGGACCACCGTTCGCAGGTAGCGGTGGCGCAAACGGCTCCGCTCCGGGCGGCCGCGCAGCACCGAAGCGCAAGCAGCGCGAGAGCTCCAGCGGCGGAGGGCCGGACACTCTCCTTTCCCCCCTGCAGGGGAACATGTGGAAGGTGCTCGTCAAGCAGGACGACACCGTGCAGGAGGGCCAACTGCTGTGCATCATCGAGGCGATGAAGATGGAGAACGAGATCACCGCGCACAAGGCGGGCACGATCATCGAGCTGCCGATCGAGGAGGGCGCCCCGATCGCAGCAGGCGCCCCGATCGCGACGATCAAGTCGCCTGAGTAAGCGCAGCGACGTTCTCCTCCAGAACCCCGAGCGCCCGCTCGGAGTCCATTACTGGCCCGTGGCCGGGGACGATGTGGTCGGCTGACGCCACCAGCGGACGCAGGCGCTCCAGGGTGGCGAGGTAGGCGTCGCGATCTCCACCGTCGTTCAGCGTCGGTGGCTCGACCGTCGAGAGATAGTCGCCGGCGACGAGCACACGCGCCCAGGGGATCCAGACGGCCATCCCATCCGCGGTATGCCCATCAGCGGCGTGCAGCTCCAACTCACGGTCGCCGATCCCGCAGCGCCCGGGGACCGGAAACGCCTGGACCGACCCGAGCGCGAGCGGACGGGGCCGCTCGATCAGGAGGTCCTTGTCGAACGCGCGCAGCTCGCGCTGGGCTTCACCCGGAGATGCCTGCAGCCGCTCCGCGGTCCTCTCCGCGCAGCCGAGCGCGACGCCCGGAAACGCAAGGCGCCCAAGCAGGTGGTCCCAGTCGCCGTGCGTGGCGAGCAGTCCGCTGGGACTCGGAAACCGGGCCTGCTCGAGCAGCGCGGGCAGCGTGGCGAGCTCGTCGGGGAGAACCGGCGAGTCGATCACGAAGACCTCGGCGGCCCGGCCCGGATCACCGACGTCCCCCTCCGGAGCGTCGGCTTGCTCGGAGGCGAGGATCTCATCGTCCCCTGCGACCGGCCCGCGAACGATCACGCAGTTGACCTGGAGGAGGGCACTGGTGGCGACGAGCACGTCGCGATGGAGAGAGACGGCTCTCACCGCAGCAGCCCTACTACCTCAGGTGATGCCGAGCAACTTGGCGGCCTCTTTGAGGTTGTGCACTTCCGCCGTCGGTTTTTTTTGCGACGAGTCCAGCGTCTCCTTATTGCGATTCGCCCAGATCACGGGCACCCGCTGTTTGACGCACGGGGCGACATCGTGATAGTGACTGGCGGCGACGTGAACCCAGCCACGCTTACCGCCCATGCGCCTCGCGCACTCGGTGAAGTGGGCGAGTTCAGGCTTGTAGGAGCGCACCTGCTGAGCGGTGACGACCAGGTCGAAGTCGGTCGGGATGTGACGGCGGGTCTGGCCGAGCAGCTTGTCGTCGATGTTCGAGAGCAGACCGAGCTTGTACTTCTTCGCGAGCTTCGCCAGCTGGATGTTCGTCTCCTTGAAGGGCTTCCAGCGCTGCACCGAGTCGGGCAGGAAACCCGAGCGCGAGGGCTCAAGCTTCCACTCCATGCGCTTGGCGACCTCGATCGCGGTGCGACGCAGCACCTCCGCATAGAGCTCGTAGGAGCCGCCCTCGATCTCGCGCGAGATCTCGTGAAAGAGCGGGATCAGGACGGCGCGGTCGATCTCGAAGCCGTCGCGCTCGGCCTCCTTGGCGAAGGCTTCGTAGATCCCGGTCTCCCAATCGATCAGCGTGCCGTAGACGTCGAAAGTGACGAAGGTGACGTTCTTGGGAATCGGCATCGGCTCGGCATTATGCCCTGCTCACGCCTCCGCGCGCGGTCACGCTCCTTTCGGTTAGAGTCCCGCGCCGCATGGACCTGCTCGAGTACCAAGGCAAGCAACTGTTCGCCCGCCACGGCCTGCGGGTGTCC
>Ga0182024_10005774_pt1 | contig 27522 bp, 27 predicted proteins | sample P32metaG_FD_120480 | JGI IMG/M metagenome (GOLD analysis project Ga0182024, IMG submission 120480) | Permafrost microbial communities from Stordalen Mire, Sweden - P3-2 metaG (Illumina Assembly) | ecosystem: Environmental > Terrestrial > Soil > Wetlands > Permafrost | place: Sweden: Stordalen...
CCGTCGCGCATGCGCACGATCCGATCGCAGCGCGCGGCGGCCTCGGTGCTATGCGTCGCCATCAAGATCGTCTGGCCGCCGTCGGCCAGGGCGCGCAGGAGCGAAAGCACGATCTCGCCGTTCTGCGAGTCGAGATTCCCGGTGGGCTCGTCGGCCAGCACGATCGCGGGCCGATGGACGATCGCGCGCGCGATCGCGACCCGCTGCAACTGGCCGCCGGACAGTTGCGCCGGATACGCGCGCGCTTTCTCGCTGACGCCGACCGCATCGAGCGCAGCGGTGACGCGCGCGCCGATCTCCCGCCGCGCGACGCGCTGTAACACGAGCGGAAGCGCAACGTTGTCCGCGATGCGCAGCGCCGGCAGCAGGTTGAAGAATTGAAACACGGTGCCGATCCGCTCGCGGCGAAGTCGGGTCAGCGCGTCGTCGCTCAATCCGGTGGTCGTATATCCATCGACCACGACGACACCCGCAGTGGGCAGATCGACACCACCGACGAGGTTGAGCAGGGTGGACTTTCCGCAGCCGCTCGGTCCGACCAGGGCGACCATCTCGCCGCGTTCGATGCGCAGCGAGACGCCGCTCAGCGCATGGACGGCCTCGTCACGTTCGCCGTAGATCTTGTCGACGTCGCGCAACACTACCGGCGGCGGCACGTCCGGCGCGGACGCGGCCGGAGCATCATTCAACGGCGCGAAAGACGAGTGCCGCGTTGATCCCGCCGAAGCCGGCCGAGTTCGACAGGACGGCGCGCACCGGCTGCTCGATGCGCTGCTGCGTCACGGCCACTTCGCAATCGGCGTCGTCGCTGTTGACGCTGCGCGGCAGGACGCCGCGCTCGATCGCCAGCAGCGAGAGCGCCGCTTCCCATGCGCCGGTCGCACCGAGCGCGTGTCCGTGCTGTCCCTTTGTCGCGGTGACCGGAATCGCGGTCGCGCGTTCGCCGAACACCTGCTGCATCGCGAGAGCCTCGCAACGGTCGCCCAGCGGCGTTCCGCTCCCGTGCGCGTTGACCGCGTCGATCTCGGTGGAGGACATGTGCGCTTCATCGAGCGCGCGCTCCATGGCGGCGGCGTTCATCGACGCGTCGGGACGCGGGGCCGACATGTGGTACGCGTCATTCGTCAGTCCGTATCCGACGATTTCACCGTAGACGTGCGCGCCGCGCGCGATTGCGTCGTCGAGCGCCTCGAGCACCAGCACGCCGGCGCCCTCAGCCATCACGAACCCGTCACGTTCGCGGTCGAACGGCCGGCTGGCGTGCTGCGGGTCGTCATTGCGGGTCGACATTGCCTTGATGACCGTGAATGCTCCGTAGACGAGCGGCGAGAGCGGCGCTTCGACGCCGCCCGCCAGCGCCGCTCGGGCATCACCGCGCGCAACAGCGCGATATGCGTCGCCGATCGCGACCGCGCCCGACGCGCACGAGTTGCCGTTCGCGACGGTCGGTCCGCGCAGATTGAATTCGATCGCAACGTTGCAGGTCGCCGAACCGCCGAACACCGAGAGGGCGAGCAACGGCTTTACCGCGTCGATTCCCTGTTCGCGAAAGACGTCGTGTTGTTCGTCGGCGAAGGCGAGACCGCCGAGCGCGGAGCCCAAGTAGACGCCGACCTCCCGCGAGTCGCCGTTGGGATGATAAGCGGCATCTTCCATCGCGAGCCGCGCCGCGGCGATCGATAGCTGCGAGAAGCGATCGGTCCAGTGCAGGCGTTTACCGGCCACGAAATCGCGCGGCTCGAAGTCGTCGATCTGCGCGGCGATGCGCGAACGATACCCGCCGGCGTCGAAACGGGTGATCGGGCCGACCGCCACGCGCTCAGCCAGCACGGCATCCCAGAACGCTTCGATCCCCGTTCCCAGCGGCGTCACCACGCCGATCCCGGTGACCACGACGCGACGAGGACGCGCAGCGCCGCCGTTCACGCCGCGCCCTCGGCGATCGCCTTGACGCGCGCCAGCGTTTTCGCGGCGACACCGTGAATGAAATAATTCGAAACGAGATTGCGTCCGAGCCATTCCGCGGCGATCGGAAACGCGAACTGCAACCGGTGCTCGATCGTCACGCGCGTACCGCCGTCGATCGGTTCGAAGATCCACTCGACGTCCATGCCGCGCGTCCAGCCGCGGATATGCCGAAAAGTGATGTGCGGCTTCGCCGGATCGTTGACTTGCTCGGCGACCCACCGAATCGGAAAGACGTCTTGCCAGGCGCTCATGGCGACCAGGCGCGTGCGCTCGTGCTCCTGGAGTACGCGCACGTATCGATAATGCGGTAGAATCGAAGGCCAGCGTTCGGTCGCCGAGCCGAGCGCGTACACGGTCTCCGCCGGCGCGGCGACGTCGACGCTGTTGCGGGTGACCGTCATACGAGCAGTCGGCCCAAGACGCTCGGCCGAAACGCGCGCTGCGGCGGAATCGCACCGGCCAATGCCTCCATCAGCAACGCGGCCGTCTCCGGAAAGCGTGACAGGCGCAATGCCGCGCGGCGAGCGAGCGGCGGTACGTCGACGAGCAGCGCGACGGTCGCGCACAGGCGGCGTCGCCATGCGACGTCATCGGCGCGCCACCGCGCGTAGGCGGCAAATGCCGCTTCGGTTCGGCTGCGGTCGTGCAGCGCGCCGAGGATCGCCTCGGCGGCGTGCTCCGCCCCGGTCAGCGCGAGAAAGACGCCTTGCCCGGTGAACGGGTCGACGAAGCCGGCGGCATCGCCGATCAGCAGCGCATCGGCGGTGGCGGCGGACCGTACATGGTGGGCCAGCGGACCGATCGAGACGCGCGCGCCGAGCCGCGTCACTCCTTCGAACGAGCGAACGCCGTGTGCGAGCGCGGCCGCGGCCTCTCCGACGCCCGTATCGACATCCCTCGACCATTGCGACAAACGTTGCTTCGGTACCACGACCATGACATTGGCACGAAGTTCTGAAAGCGGGTTGAGCGCAAAATAGGCGCCGCCGCCGACGTACATCTCGACCTGCGCGTCGAAGCTACCGAAGCCCGCATAGTGTCCACCAATCGCGTAACGTCCGCGCCCGTGCGCCGGTTTGGTGAGACCCAGCTTGCGCGCGACGACCGAACCGATACCGTCGGCGCCGGCGACGAGTGCCGCGCGGCGCGGTTCGAGCGTTCCCTCGCTCGTCCTGACGAGCACGCCCGCACAGCGCCCGTCTTCCATGAGGAGCTCCTCGACCCGCGCGCGCTCGACGACGGCGCCCGCTTCGAGCGCGGCGTCGAGCAGCATCGCGTCGAGATCTTCGCGCGCGCAGGCCAGCGCCGCGTGCTCGAACGCGAGCGAAACCGGGGCGATGCCCTGGGTGACGAGCCGAACGCCGCGCAGCGGCGACGCGCGCGTGCGCACGCGTTCGAGGACGCCGAGCCGATCGAGCGCCTCGACCGCTCCACCGCTCAGATACTCACCGCACACCTTGCGGCGCGGAGACGCGGAGCGCTCGATGATCCGCACCGCGACGCCCGCGCGCGCCAGCAGCAACGCCGTCGCGCTGCCGGCCGGTCCGGCGCCGGCGATGAGGACGTCGTCGCTCACGCCGCGCCGTCGGTAAGCGTCATACGAAAGAACGGCTCCTTTCGCACCCGCGGTGCGCGCCAGCCCGCGCCGCGCGCCAGCGCGATCGCTTCGGCGGGCGTATACGCACGCCGAACCGAGAGCGGCGCGTCGTGGCGGGTGAGACGATTGCCCGACGTGCGCGACCATAGCCAGGTGAGCGCGAAGCCGAGCACCGAGCGCCGCAGGTCGCACACGACCGGTGCGACGCGCGCCACGCGCCGCAGCTCGCGCAGCATCGCTCGCGCGTCGGCCGGATCGAAATGATGCAGCGCCAACGTGCACGTCGCGACGTCGAATGCGCCGTCGGCGAACGGCAGCGCGCCGCCGTCGGCGCGCACGAATGCGAACGTCGCAGCGCCGCCGATCGCCGCGCGCGCGATCGCCAACATGTGGTCGCTGTGATCCAGGCACGTCACCTGCAGCTCGACGCCGCGCCGCGACGCGTCATGCGCGAGCGCGAGCGCAACGTCGCCGGCGCCGCTGCCGACGTCGAGCAAGGACAGCTGGGACGCGTCGATCCGGCGCAGCGCGCGCACGACCGGTGCGGTGCCGCCGAGATGCGCGTTCGCAAACGCGATGTCACGCAGATTTGCGGCGAGCTCGTCGACGTCGTCGACGGGCCCGTCCATCAGTTCGCGAGCGGACGAACGGCGCACGCGAGGGCCATCAGCGGCGGGCGGTTATTTCTTGAACCACTCCGCGTTGATCTCGATATAGTTCTTCCACTTTTCGGGGATATCGGAATCCGCGTAGATCGCCTCGACGGGGCAAGCCGAGACACACGCACCACAGTCGATGCAGACCTCGGGATCGATGAACAGCATCGTGTCGTCTTCGTTCCCGTGGATGCAGTCGACCGGACACACGTCAACGCACGACTTATCCTTCGTGCCGATGCATGGTTCGGTGATGATGTACGCCATGGCGAAGGTGAGGGTTGCGCGGGGGGGCGGGCCGCTCCTACCGACAAAAGCCGGAAACGCCCGCCGACACGGGCGAGCGTTTCGAGCTCGTTCACAGGTGCGTCAGCGCGTGGCCCGGCGGCCCGAGATCGCGCGCAGGATGAACAGCAGGATCACTGCTCCGACGAATGCGACCAGAATGCTCCACCAGGTGAACCCGTCGTACCCGATGTGCCCGAACTGGTTGAACACCCAGCCCCCGATGAAGGCGCCGATGACGCCGACGACGAGATCGCCGATGACGCCGCCGGGACCCTCGCCGGGGACAACGTACTTGGCGAGAACCCCCGCGATGAGTCCGACGAGTAAGAAGATCAGAAGTCCCATTTTTTCTGTTTGCCCTTTCCCTCTGCCCGGTGCGCGACGGGAGACCAACCGGCCGCCGTCTGTTCCGAGATTTCTTCCCCGCAACCGATTTCGTCAAAACGGCGCCGCCGGTGCTGTAGCGTACGTTGAGGGGCTACGATGAAGTACCAGCTTGGAGCGCTCGCCGCTTGCGCGGTCGTCGCGCTCGCCGTCCCTGCGGCCGCGCAGACCGCAGCGCCGGGCGCGCGGCTCGTCGCGCACCTCGACGTCTCCGGTCAGGGGAGCGTCGATCGCCTGCCGGACCAGGCGGTCGTGACGTTTTCGGTCGTGGCGAGCGACGACGACGCCACCCGCGCGACGTCGGTCGCGAACGCGACCTACAACGCGCTCGTCGCGCGGTTGCACGGTCTCGGCCTCGATGCATCCGCGATCAAGACGTCGTCGTACAACGTCAATTTCAATCCTCGGCCCCAACAGCCGAATGCGCAGAGCCAAGGACCGTTTGGGTTCATCGTCACCCGCGAGGTCGCGGTGACGAGCGGCAAGGTCGATCAAGTCGGCGCAATCGTCGACGCCGGCGTCTCGGCGGGCGTCAGGGACGTGAACAACATCGTCTTCGCGGTGCGCGACTATCGCGGCGCGTACCGCGCCGCGCTCGCGGTCGCGGTCGCCGACGCCGGCGCACAGGCAAGCGCGCTGGCGGCCGCGGCGCACCTGCGCATCGTGCGCATCCTGTCGATCGGAAACACGCAGCTTCCGGCGCGCCCCATGACGAGCTACGTGCTCGCGGGGCAGGCGGCGAAGAGCCTGGCCGTTCCGACGGAAGTCCAGCCGAGCGACCTGAGCATCGCCGCAACCGTGAACGTGACGTACGAGGTCGCGCCGCTACCCTGAAGCGAGGGCCGAAACCGGGGTGGCCCGGTGCGGGTAGGTGAGGGGTGATGACCGCAACCTGCGAGGTCTGCCGGGAGAAGCCCGCCAGCGTGCGCGATTTCGCGCTTCGGGCCGGGCGCTGGGTGCAGGCCGAAGTCTGCGAGGACTGCGCCCGCAAGCGCCGCCGTGCGCCGCTGGCGATCCTCGGGATCGCCGCCGGTGCGGCCGCCCTGTTCGGCGGCGCAGCGCTGGCGATTGATGCGGTAGGACGGCGTAACAATCCGAGCAGCGGCGAATCGGCACCGTCAGCGCAGCCGCTGAGCGATCTGGGCCGCGTCTTTCGCGGCAACTCGACGCTCGGTCAGTACTCGCGCGACCTCACCGAGGCCGCCAAGCGTGGCGAGCTCGATCCGGTGATCGGACGCTCCGGCGAGGTTGAGCGCGTCGTCTCGATCTTGGCGCGGCGCAGCAAGAACAACCCAGTGCTGATCGGCGAGCCGGGCGTGGGCAAGACGGCGATCGTCGAAGGCCTCGCGCAGCGCATCGCGCTCGGCGATGTTCCGTCGGCGTTGCGCGAGAAGCGCGTGCTCGCGCTCTCGCTCGGTCCGCTGGTGGCGGGCACAAAATACCGCGGCGAATTCGAAGGCCGCGTCAAGCGCATTCTCGACGAGATCAAACGCGCGGGACGGGACATCATCCTGTTCATCGACGAGCTGCACACGCTCGTCGGCGCCGGTGCGGCCGAAGGCTCATTGGACCTGAGCTCGATGATCAAGCCGGAGCTGGCGCGCGGCGAGCTGCAGTGCATCGGTGCGACGACGTTCGACGAGTATCGCAAGTACATCGAATCGGACGCCGCGCTCGAACGGCGCTTTCAACCGGTTCAGGTCAACGAACCGTCGATCGAACAAACGGTCGCGATCCTGCGCGGGCTGCGACCGAAGTACGCCGCGCACCATAACGTGCAGATCGACGACGAAGCGCTTGAAGCCGCGGCCGCGCTGGCCGCGCGCTACATCGCCGACCGCTATCTTCCCGACAAGGCAATCGATGTCGTCGACGAAGCCGCGGCCTCGGCGTCGATGCGCGGTGACACGCGGGTCGACGCGGCCTGTATCGCGTCGATCGTCTCGCGCTGGACCGGGATTCCGCAAGGAACGATCACCGACGCCCAGCGCGCCGGCCTGCTCGCGCTCGAAGACCGGCTCACCGAACGCGTCGTCGGCCAGTCAACCGCCGTGCGGGCCGTCGCCGAAGCGATCCGCCGCGCGCGCGCCGGGTTGAAGGATCCACGCAAACCCGTCGGCGGTTTCTTGTTCGTCGGTCCGAGCGGTGTCGGCAAGACCGAGCTGGCGCGTGCGCTCGCGCACGCGCTGTTCGGCACCGACGACGCGCTGGTACGACTCGATCTTTCCGAGTACACCGAGCCGCACACCGTGTCGCGCTTGCTCGGCGCGCCGCCCGGGTATCAAGGTCACGACGAGCCGGGTCAGTTGACCGAACCGATTCGCCGGCGGCCGTACTCCGTCGTGCTGTTCGACGAGATCGAGAAGGCGCACCCCGACGTCTCGGCGATCTTGCTGCAGATTCTCGACGACGGCCGGGTGACCGACGCGAAGGGGCGTACGATCGATTTCCGTCACGCGATTCTGGTGCTCACGTCGAATCTCGATCGCGAGGATCTCGAGGCGGCGCTGCGGCCCGAACTACTCGACCGGGTCGACGAGATCGTCGTCTTCGCCGAACTCGGCCCGCGCGAGATCGAGCAGGTCGTGCAGTTGCAGGTCGCCCTGCTGGCCGACCGGCTGGGTGCGCACGCAATGCAGCTCGATCTCTCCGAACCAGCTCGCCGCTTCCTGGCCACCGAGTCCTCGGCGCAGGGCAGCGGTGCGCGCTACGTCGCGCGCGCGATCGCGCGCCACGTGACCACCCCGCTCTCCGAAGCGATCTTGCGTGGACGGCTCGGCAGCGGGCACACGGCGCGCGTCGACTACGACGGAAGCGCCATCACGGTGGAGGCAGCATGAACCGTCTTCTGTTGACCGCAGCCTTGGCGCTGGCGACGACGACCACCGCGTTCGCCCAAGCGACGACCCCGATCGGCACGCCGCCGCCGCCCGGGCGTCCGACCGCGAACCTCGTGCTCGACGCGATGATGGCGACCGCGCGCGCCGCAGCGACGAATCCGGCGGCGGCGCAAGCCGCATCGCTCAACACGTCGGCCGCGTTCGAACGCTACAACATGGGCGACCTCAACGGCGCGCGCGCCGCCGCGATTCAGGCGCTGATCGAGGCCAGCCGCGTGCAGCCCGGCACGACGATCCCGATTCTGCGGTCGACGATCCCGCAAACGAGCGCGCTTCAGACGCAGCCCTTCCCGCTGGCCGGCGGCAGCGTCGGCGCGATCGACGCGCACGCGTTCATCGCGCAAGCGCGCGGCGCCGTCGCCGCCTGCGCCTCGCGCAACTCGGCCAATACCGCCGCCGCGACGCAACATCTCACCAACGCGCAGCGCGACGAACAGTCCGGCAAGTATCTCGACGTCACCACCGAAGCGCGCGCCGCCGTCGACCTGTGCGCCGCCGCGCAACGCACGATCAACGCCCAGCCGTAAGCGCACAGTGCGGTTGCAACGGTGAAGAGGTGCCGAGGACGTCGCACGACGCCGTTGCATGGGTAAGACGTCTTCGGCCTCCCGGCCAGATTGGGTGACATCATGGGTCTCAAAGATGCGTTCGACAAAGGCGTCGACGCCGTAAAGCAAGGCGCTGAAAACGTGAAGGACGCGGTCAGTGAAGCTGGTCATCGTTCGGCCGCCGAAGGCGAACAGGCCAAGCGCGACGCCGTCGGCGATCGCATGACCACGGGCGAAAAGATCGGCTCCGTATTCAACCAGGGGAAGGAAACCGTGAAAGCTGACATCGACGCCGGAAAGCGCGACGTCCGCAACAACACCTGACGATCGACGAACGTCCGCAGAGCGGCTTCGCCTCGCCACGACGCGAGACGAAGCCGCCGCGCTACTTCAGGGCGGTTAGGATCGCGGCTTCGATCTCGGCCGGGTTCATCTCGCCGAGGCGGTAGGTCGTAACCACGCCGTGGCGGTCGATGAAAACGTGGACCGGCATCGCGATCGCGCCGTAGGTCTTTCCAACGGCACCGTTCTCGTCGATCGCAATAATCCCGTACGGGTTACCGTGCTTCTGGGCGAACGCGGCCCCTTGGCCCGGAGCATCGAGCTCGTCGATGCCGACGACCTGCAAGCCCCTCTTGGCGTACTGCGCGCGCAACGTGCCGATCGACGGCGCCTCGACGTTGCACGGGCCGCACCACGACGCGTAGAAGTTGACGTAGACCGGCTTGCCGCGCAGCGCGTCGAGCGTAATCGTCTTGCCGTCGGGCGCGGGCAGCGAGAACGCGGGTGCGGGCTTGCCGACTTGGGGAACGGCGAGCGCGGCGGTGGGCAGGAAGCTGAGCGCCGCGACGGCGGCGATGACGGTACGAAGACGCACGCGACTATGAACGCCTCGCGCACGCCGGGGGTTCCGGGGCGCGCCGTTCACAGCAAGCCCGTCGTCGCCGGGACGCTGTTGTGCCAGCGGCCGTACTGCGAGGGGTGGGCGCGCAAGTAGGTCGTGATCCGGCCGATGCGGTCCGCCGTCGACGGGTGCTGTTGCGTGTACTGCTCGTAGCCGGCGTCGCCGACGATGCGCTCGAGCTGCTGGAAGAACCACACCGTTCCCCACGGGTTGAAGCCGGCTTTGGCGGCCAGTTTCGCGCCGAACTCGTCGGCAGCGTATTCTTGTTGGCGGGTGAAGTTGAGGAACGTGTAGTTGCCGACCTTGCTCGCAGCGTCGAACGTATTCTGCGTGGCCGGCGAGCCCTGGCGCGCGAACATCTTGCCGAAGTTGAGGATGAAGTTCTTGCGCTTCTCCTGCGTCCGCTTCGCATCGACGTGACCGAGCGCCAAGTGTGCCGTCTCGTGGCCGAGGACGTTGGCCAGCTCGTCACGGTCGTTGAGCGCGCGCAACAAGCCTTCGTCGACGAAAACGTAACCGCCGGGCGCCGAGAAGGCGTTGACCTCGTTCCCGCGCACGACGTAGAACCGTTCGGTGAAGCCGTGCAACTGCGCGGCGGCAGCAACCCGCGCCCCGACGCTGCGAAGAACCGGTAGATATTTTGAGTGCGGCAGCAACTGGTACTTGGCTCGCAGATCGTCGTAGACTTTGCGGCCCAGCGCCGCGTCGTCGCTGCGCTGGTCGGCGCGCGCCGGCGCTGCCCCGAAGAGCATGGCCGCCGCGATGCACGGCGCGAGTATTCCGATGACAAACCGCGCGTTCACTTGGGCTCCTTGTGCGAGTGTTCGAGGTTGACCCCGTGCGCGTAGAGCGCGCTCGCGGCGACTGTTGCGAACATCGAGAGTTCCTGAATCTCGTCCGAGGCGAAGTGTTCGACTTCTTCACGCTCCGGCCGCCCGCAGAACAAGATCCCGAACGGCTTTCCGCCGACCGGCATGGTGACCGCCAGCTCCGCGTCCGGGATCGCGTCGTGACTGCAGCCCAAACACAGATGCTTGCGGCGTGCGAGCAGCGGTAAGGGCGGCTGTTTCTCGGCGAGATACGGCGGCTTGGGCGTCCGGCTCGACAGATAGGCACCGTAGCCGCCCTTGCCGTCGTGGACGAAGATGTCGGCGAAGGTGGCGGAGATCGCATGGCCGAGCGCGTGGCGCAAGACCTGTTCCAATTCGGCCAAATCCTCGACGAAGGGGATGCGCGCGATCACTGAGTGCAGCCGGTCGCGACGCTTCTCGCGCTCGGGCAAGATGACGTGGTCGACGCGTTTACCGATGCGGTGCTCGAGCGGCCGCCAGAGCAGCAAGAACGGGATTCCGATCGCGTACTTGAGCAGCGAGTTCTCTTCGATCTTGAAAACCGCCAGAAGTGATTCGTGGACGAACAGTTCGACCGCGGTCAGGATGCAAGCGACGATCAGCGATGCCAGCGTGTACGATACGCTGCGTTTGACGACGTACTCGACGTCGAAGAGGCGCTTGCGCGTGGCCGCGTACAGCAGTCCGAGCGGGAAGAGCAGCGTCGTGACCGCGTCGGCCACCTGGAGCAGCGCGATCGCCGCGCTCGGCAGGTTCAAGCGCGCGACGAAGTCGATGATCGTTCCGAGCGCGAAGATCGCGCTGACGAAGGCGACGAGCAGCGTGCGCTGACGGTATTCGGGCGATGAGCGCAGGTACCCGATCATGGCTGCCGTGACGATCGCGGCGCGCAGCACGGCGTCCGCGACGAGATAGGCATCGAGCGCGAAGATCGCGCTATCGCCGACGATGCACGTGTCGGTGCCGTGCACGAAGAAAAAGCAGGTGCGAATATAGGCGATACCGTGCCAGAGACCGATCAGCGAGAGCACGGCCCCAAGCGGCAGCGCGGCGGCGCGCAGCCATTGCCGCAGCATGCCGCCGGTCGCGTCGCCGAAGCTCGCGCAAACGCGCAGCAGCAGACCCAAGCCCAGACCGACGGCGACGTACTTCACGATCATCTCGGTCCACTCGAGCGGCTTGCCGCCCAAATGGCGATAGGTCGTCTGCCAATACGTATCCAGCGAGAGGCAAATCACGCCCCACATCAGGAGCTGCAGTGTCCGATCGCCCTGCGTGCGGACCACGGCGAGCACCGCGAGCACCAGCATCAGCACGCGAGCGACGAGCTCGATCCCAAGGTCGAGCCGGGACGGGCTCAGGGCGCCGCCGATCGCATCGACGACGATGAAGCCGGCCGAAACCGCGACCAGCGCGTAGACGCCCAGCCGCCGCGGAACGGACACCGGGATCGTCGACGCGCCCGCGGTCTCGACGTGCATGCGCTACAGGCGTCGGGCGTGCCGGTAGGCGTTGATCAGCGGATCGGGATCGTCGAAGTTGCAGCCGCTCACCCGGAACTGCGCGCCGCGCACCTGCGCCTTCGACGCATCCGCCACGCCGCGCAAGCACGGCCCGCTCGGCGCGAAACGAATCGGACCGATCAGCGTGGAGTCGGCGACGATCGCCGCGCTGCCCTGGCCCTCAGCCTCATTCGACGTCGTGCTCGAGCCGTTCGAGCTCGGATGCACCGTCTTGTTCACGTTGCCGAACAGGCGCTGAAAGAAACTGTGCTTGGGAGGCGGCTTTGCGCCGCCGCTCGCGCCGGAGAGCTGACCACCCTCGAAAGTGATCGACGCGCCGGCCGAGTTGGCATACACGATGCGATAGGAACGATTGCCGGGCAACGCGTTCGCTTGCGTGACGCGGAATCCGGCCGGCAGTGCGGCGGTGCCGACGATCGGTATTCCCAACTGGTGCAAGCGCGCAAGCTGCGCGCTGCTCAGGCCACCACGCGATTGCGCGAGCGCGCCGGCCGGGATGGTACAAACCACCACAACGGCTGCGCAACGAGTGAAGAACCATCGAGCGTCGACCACAGCCCTGCCTCCAAATCGTTCGACTCGATTATACGCAGGGAGCCGCGGGGCCTACGGCCTCACACGACCGACGGAAACTTCACCCCGGCGGCGTCCTCGCGCATCTGCGCGATCAGCTCGTCGACCGAATCGAACCGGCGCTGCGGCCGAACGAAGCGAAACGCGCGCAGCGCGAGCTCCTCGCCGTACAGCGCGCCGTTGAAATCGAGCAGCCACGCTTCGACCGTCCGCGGCGCTTCGCCGAAGGTCGGATTCGTCCCGATCGAGACGAGCCCGAGGTAATCGCGCCCGTCGTGCCGTCCGGTTGCGCGATAGACGCCGTCGGGCGGCAGCAGCTTTCCCGGGCCGACCGCGACGTTCGCGGTCGGATAGCCGAGATCGTGGCCGCGACCGGCGCCGAACGTCACCGTGCCGCGGATCGTGTACGGCGTGCCCAGCAGCCGGTCGGCCAATTCGAGATCGCCGGATTGGATCGCGCCGCGAATGCGCGTGCTCGAGACGCGCTCACCGTCGAGCTGCTCGTTCGGCACCGCGACGATCGCGCGACCGGAACCGGTGAAATGCTCGCGCGCGAACGCGACGTCACCGGCGCGCTTTTGGCCGAACCGAAAGTTCTCACCGACCACCATCGCGCGCGCACCAATGCGCTCGACCAGCGTCTCGTCCAAGAACGCGGCCGGCGACAATGAGGCAATCGACGCATCGAACGGCAGCACGTACGCCTCGTCGATTCCGGCGCGCGCAAATGCGTTGACGCGCTCTCCGAGCGACGCGATCATCGGCGGATCGTTGCCCGGCCGCAAGAACGCCGTCGGATGTTCGCGGAACGTCAGCACCGCCGTCCGTTCTCCGGGCCGCCGTTCCCACAGCGCCGCACGCACGATCGCCCGATGACCCAAATGGAATCCGTCGAAGAAACCGACCGCGACGACGAACGCGCGCTCGGGCGCAGTGTCCGGCAACGCATGATGGACCTTCACAGAAACACCTTGCGCGGCGCGAGCAGCGCACCGACCGTCTCGCCGACGCCGACCAGCGCGCGCGCCGAATCGCGCACGAAAACGTGTTTGTCAGGCGGCGGTTGCGCGAGCGGCACGAGCCGCCCGGCCCGAAAGTCCGTGGCCAGCCGGCCGTCGAGCACGACCGTCGGGATGGGGATCACCCGCTCGGGTGGCACCAGGGAGCCCTCCGGATCGCGCGCGACGTCGTCGATCAGCACGCTCTCGGACAGCACGAACGGTCCGGAAGCATCGCGCAGCAGCGCCCCCATGTGACCGACCGTGCCGCAGGCGAGCGCGAGATCCTCGCAGAGCGTACGCACGTAGGTTCCCTCACTGCACGCGATGCGCAGCCGCACGACGTTCGCGTCACGCCCGAGAACGCGCAATGCATAGATGGTGATCGTCCGCGCCGCGCGTTCGACGGTCTTCCCCGCGCGCGCGAGATCGTACAGGCGCTGTCCCGCGCTCTGCACCGCGCTGTACATCGGGGGCACCTGAGTCACCGAACCGATGAACGCCGAAACCGCGCCGGCCAGCCGTGCGTCGACGTCGCCCGGAACGTCGCGCTCGGCGATCGTCTCGCCGGTTCCGTCAGCCGTTGCAGTCGCGCGCCCCAGCACGAGCGTGCACACGTATCCTTTGCGCCGATCGGCGATGAGCGGCAATAACCGCGTCGCTTTCCCCAGCGCTATCGGCAGCACGCCGGCCGCTTGAGGATCGAGCGTCCCCAAATGTCCGACCGCGAGTTTCCCCGCGGGGTCACGATAGATGCGCCGCAGCCGCGCGCCGAACTGCGTCGACGACGGCCCGGCCGGTTTGAATAGGTTGAGAAAACCGAGCAGCGCGCTACAGGCCTTGTGCGCGGAGCGCAGCGTGCACGCCCTCGATCGCCGCCGGCAGCGGACCCTCGAACGTCAGCCCGGCGGCCATGAAATGGCCGCCGCCGTCGAGCTCTGCCGCCGCCGCCTGGACGTTGATGCGCCCGCTCGAGCGCAAGCTGACGCGCACCGCGCCTTCGTAGTCCTTGAACAGCGCCGCCGCCTCGACACCCTCGACCGCCCGCAAGTGTTGCACGATCTCTTCGGTGTCTTCACCGTCGGCGTTCGCCGCGCGCAACATCTCTTCGTCGACATACGTCCAGCAGTAGCGGCCGTCGTCCTCCAGCACTGCCCGCTCGAGCGCCATCCCGAGCAGTCTCGTCGCGGCGAACCGCTTGTTGGCGAAGATCTCTTCGGTGATGAGCGGTTTGTCCGCACCCAGATCGATCATCTCGGCCGACATCCGCAGCACCGCCGCCGTCGTGTTGGTGTGCATGAACGCGCCCGTATCGGTCATGATCGTCGTCAAGATGCACGTCGCGATATCCGACGTGATCGTGACACCTAGCGCATGCAACAACCGCAGCACGCACGTCCCGGTCGAAGCCTCGCTCGGCAGAACGTAGTTCATTCCGCCGAAATGCGAGTTCCCCAGATGGTGATCGACGTCGAGCATGTTCTTTCGCTCGAGTTTCGGGAGAAACTCGCCGGCCCGCGAAAAATCGCTCATGTCGCAGAACACCCATAACGTGTCCGCCGGCAGATCGCTGGGCACGTCCCGCGTGACGTGCTCGGAGTCCGGCAGAAACCGCAGGTTCCGCGGCACCGGATCCTGCTGAAAATACCCGATGCGCTTGCCCAACTGCTTGAGCGCCAGCCCGAGCGCCAAACCCGCGCCGAGCGTGTCGCCGTCCGGCTTCACGTGCGAAACGAAAACGAACGACGAGCGCCGCCGCAATTCCGCCACGACCGCTTCGGTCGAATCGGAAACCGCGACCACCCCGTCGGCGCGTACCGTACTACTCATCGATCACCTTTGCTCGCTCGAGCGTCTTGTGTAACGCGATCGCCCTCTCGGTCGTCCGATCTTCGACGAACGTGAGCTCCGGCGTATATCGTAACTCGACCGCGTGCCCGAGCTCGCCGCGCAAGAACCCCGAGGCGCTCTCGAGCGCATCCATCGACTGCCGCGCAACATGCCGATCCCCGATGATCGACACGAACACCTTGCAGAACCTCATGTCCTGCGTGATCTCACAACGCACGACCGTCACGAACCCCAGCCGCGGATCCTTGAGCTGCTCGCCGATGATCGTCGCCAACGCCCGCTGAATCTCATGATCGATCCGAGCCTGCCGCTGCTGCTTCACCGCTCACCATGCTGGAGTTGCGCGACGTAGTCGTGCCAGGCGTTCGGGGCGGGGATGATGCCTCGACGGGGCGTCACAGAAATTCGCGGAGCCCGGAGGGCGGCAGCGAATTTTGTGCCGAGCAGCAATTTCCCAAGGATGGGAAATTGCGGGCGTCCCCGGCGAGGCATCATCCCCGCCCCGAACGCCCGCCCCAACGCAGACACTACGCCGGCTGCAGTTCCGGCGCGACAAGCTCCGAGGTGAAGGCCTCGATGACGTCGCCCTGCTTGAGATCCGCAAACCGCGCCACTTGGATACCGCATTCGAAGTTTTCGGCAACTTCGCGCACGTCGTCCTTGAAGCGGCGCAGCGACTCGATCTCACCGTCCCAGACTACGGCGGCGTCGCGCAGGACGCGGACCTTGGCGTTGCGCGTGATCTTGCCGGACTGCACGTAGCAACCCGCGATCGAGCCGACTTTCGAGACCTTGAAGATTTCGCGGACTTCGGCACGACCGAGCACGATCTCGCGGAACTTCGGTGCGAGCAGTCCGACCATGGCTTTCTTGAGGTCGTTCTCGACGTCGTAGATGACCTGATAGAAGCGCAGATCGACTTGCTCCGATTCGGCGAGGCGCTTGACCGACTCGTCGGGCCGGATATTGAAACCGATCAGCACCGCGTTCGAGGCCGAGGCGAGGTTGACGTCGTTCTCGGTGATCCCGCCCACGCCGGACAGGACGACGGCGACGTTGACCTCGCCGGTCGCGAGCGACTCGACGCGGCTGCGCAGTGCTTCGACCGAACCTTGACCGTCGGCTTTGAGCACGAGGTTGAGCGTTTTCTGTCCGCCGTCGGCCGGCATGAGCATGAACGTCTCGAGCGAGACCTTGGCGCCGCCGGTGGTCGCGGCCATGCGCACGTCGCGCCGTTTGGTCGAACGTTTGGCAGCCGCTTCACGGGCGGACTTCTCGTCGGAGACGACCATGACGGTGTCGCCGGCGGAGGGGACGTCGTTGAGCCCCATGATCTCGACCGGGACCGACGGTCCGGCCTTCTTCGTCTGTTTGCCTTTGTCGTCGATGAGCGCACGGATCTTGCCGTAGGTCGGCCCGACGACGACAATGTCGCCGACGCGCAGCGTGCCGGTTTGCACGAGTACCGTCGCGACCGGACCGCGTCCGCGGTCGAGCGCCGACTCGATCACGACGCCGCCCGCGCGGCGGTGCGGATTGGCCTTGAGCTCCTTGAGGTCGGCCTCGAGCAGCACCGTCTCGAGCAGCTTGTCGATGTTGTCGCCGCGTCGCGCGGAAACCGGAACCATCTCGATGGCACCGCCCCACTCGACGGGCTGGAGGCCTTCGTCGGTCAGTTGCTGCTTGACGCGGTCGGGTTGTGCGTCTTCCTTGTCGATCTTGTTGATCGCGACGACGATCGGGACGCCGGCGGCTTTGATGTGCGAGATCGCTTCGCGCGTCTGCGGCATCACGCCGTCGTCGGCGGCGACGACCAGGATCGCGACGTCGGTGACCTTCGCGCCGCGGGCACGCATTGCGGTGAACGCTTCGTGACCGGGGGTGTCGATGAAGGTGATCGCGCGGCCGTTCTGCTCGACGGTGTACGCGCCGATCTTCTGCGTGATCCCGCCGGCCTCACCGGCGGCGACGCTGGCCGAGCGAATCTTGTCGAGCAGCGACGTCTTGCCGTGATCGACGTGACCGAGGACGGTGACGACCGGGGGCCGCGGCTGCAGCATCTCCGGCTTGTCTTCTTCTTGCTCGACGACGACTTCGTCGCCGGCTTCTTTGACGATCGCGTTGAAACCGAACTTGCGCGCGACGGCCGTCGCTTGATCCGACGAGATGTTCTGGTTGATCGTCGCCATCGTGCCCATGCGGAAGAGCTCTTTGATGACGTCCGCTGCCGGAACGATCATCGACGTCGCCAGCTCCTGCACCGTCAGGACGTCCGGGATCTCGATCGACTCGAGCTTCTTGGTCGGATCCTCAACGCGGTCGACGTACGCACCGCTGCGGCGCCGCTGCTTCTCGAGGCGCATCTCCGCATCGCGGGCCTTTTTCGCTTCGAGCTGCTCGCGTGTCGAGCGGCCGCGCCCACCGCCGGGGCGTCCGCCGGGGCCACCCGACGAGGGCATGGGGCCGCCACCGGGGGTGATCGGGCCGTTACCGGCCGGTCCGCCGGGACGCGCTCCACCGAACGGCCGCGGGCTCGCGGTTCCGCCGGGGATCGCACGAAACGCACCGTTGCCGGCCGGACGGCGGGCAACCGGGGCGCCGGGGGCGACGGGGGCGCCCGGGGCGGCTGGGGCTCCGGGGGCACCGGGCACGCCGGTGCGCGGCGCTTGATACTGACCCGGGCCACCCTGGCCCGGACGCGGCGCAACGCCGGGCCGGCCCGGAATCTGGCCGTTGCCCAGCGGCGGGCTGAGGGGTCGCGCGGGCGGGCGCGGCGGACGGACCGAGGCCTGACCGGCCGGCACGGGCCGGAGGGTCGGGACGAGCTCGCTCGGCGCGACCGGGCGGCGCGGTGGCGGACTGTCGGGTTCTGCCGGCGGCGGGGCGACGGGTGGAACGACGGCCTCGGCGACCGGCGCGGCTTCAGGGACGGACGCTGCCGGACGGGCCTGGGCCGGCCGCGCGCGCGGCGTCGGCTTGCCGGCCGGAACCGGACGGAGCTGCGGAATCGGCGCGACGGGCGGCGCCGGTGCGGCGTCCGGGGCTACCGGCGCTTCCGGTGCGGCCTTGACCGGCGCGCGACGCGTCGGGGCGGCGGGCTCGGCCGCCGGCGCTTCGGCTACCGCGGCGGCTGCGGCGGGCGGTTCCACGGCAGCAGCGCGCGAGGGCGCGGCGGCGCGCGGCGCAGCCTCAGTGGCAGCAGCGGGCGCGCTGGGTGCCGGTTTGGCGGCGGCTGCTGCGCCTTTGAGCTGTGCGCGGAGGAGGTCGGCGACCTTCGGCTCGACGACGCTAAGCTGATTCTTCGCCTCGAGACCAAGCCGGCCGAACAGGCCGAGCAAGTCCTTCGACGACATACCGAGCTCTTTCGCGAGCTCAAAAATCCTGGGTTTACCGGTTGCCATGCAGTCCTTCAAAGATAGGGCGCCCGAAAGGGCCGCCGCCCGTTATGTCATTCTGATCGAGCTCCGAGATCCGGAGTGGGACACCATTGTAACAGAGCTTCCACACTGAACCCAGGATAACGCTTGTTCTTTGCGACGCGCTCGGCGCATTGTTTCGAACAAAGGTACGCGCCGCGCCCGTCGCGCCGTGACCCGCTGTCGGCAAGCCATCGGCCGGCGTGCCGCGTGAAGCGCCGCAAGGCCGGCTGCGGGAAGATGGTCCGGCAGCCGACGCAGGTGCGCTGCGGGATCATTCGTTCGTGAACATCTCCCGCTTGAACTCCTCGAGTCGCCGCAGCAACTCGTCCTGATCGATCGCCGCCTCGTCGGGCTCCTCGGCGACCGCTTCCTCGGCGACGGCTTCCTCGGGCTCGACACCCGCTTGCGCCGCGCGCGCCTCGCGTTCGGCGAGATAGCGCTCGCGCGTCTCGGCCGCCTCCGAGTCGCTGGTGATGTCCATGCGCCAGCCGGTCAACCGCGCGGCGAGCCGCACATTTTGGCCTTCGCGACCGATCGCCAGCGAAAGCTGATGGTCGGGGACGGTGACCAGAGCGATCCCTTCTTCTTCGAAGAGCTCGACGCCGAGCACTTTGGCCGGCGCGAGCGCGTTGGCGACGAACGTCGGCAAGTCGGCAGCCCAGCGAATGACGTCGATCTTCTCGCCGCGCAACTCGTCGGAGACGTTCGCGATTCGTGACGACTTCGGACCCAGGCACGCGCCGACCGCGTCGATCTCCGGGCGCTTCGAGGTGACGGCCACTTTGGTGCGCGCGCCGGGTTCGCGGGCGATCGCCATGATCTCGACGATGTCGTCCTGGATCTCCGGCACCTGAAACTCGATCAGCCGCTGCACGAGCCCTTCGGCGGCACGCGACAGCACGACCAGCGGACCCTTGTTGGTCTTGCGCACGTCGAGCACGTAGGCGCGAATGCGATCGTTGATGCGGTAGTTCTCGCGCGGAACCTGTTCGCTGAACGGCAGCAGCGCTTCGGTCTTGCGGTCGTCGAGCAGCACGTACATGTTGCGCTGCTCGTAACGCTGCACGTTGCCGAGCACGATGTCGTGAAGCTTGGCGGAATACGTGTTGTAGACCGTGTCGCGCTCGGCCTCGCGGATCCGCTGCACGATCACTTGCTTCGCCGTCTGCGCCGCGATGCGACCAAAATCACGCGGCGTGACGACCTCGTCGTAGAAGTCGCCGGGCTCGTAGCGCGAGCCCGCCGCGCGATTTCCGATCTCGAGCTTCGGATCCGTCACCTCAGCGTCGTTCACGACGGTGCGGCGGTGATAGACCTGATAGTCGCCGGTCTGACGGTCGATCGTCACGATCGCGTTCGCCTCGCCGCCGAAGTTGCGCTTGTAAGCGGAGATCAGCGCCGCTTCGAGCGCCTCGAGCAGCGACTCGAAGCTGATGTTGCGTTCGGTTTCGATCTCGCGGAGCGCCGCGATCATCTCTGCGTTCATCGGTTCTTCTCTCGTTGTTTCGCGCGCTGGAGATCGGCTCGCGGGTCGTATTCCAAGTTCGCCGACTTGATGACGGCGAGCGGGATCGGCAGCTCACCGTTTTTGCGAACGAGGATCACGTTGGTGCCGCGCACGCCGTCGAGCACACCGCGGTGCGTCTTGGCGTTTTCGATGGCGAGCGTGGTGACGATCTTCACTTCGCGGCCGTTGAAGCGTTCGTAATCGGACGGCTTGGTCAGCGGCCGGTTCAGCCCGGCCGACCGGACTTCGAGCGTGTAGGGATCGGGAAAGGCTTCGAGCGCGGCGTTGATGCGCGATGCGATACGCTCGCAGGTCGCGATGTCGACGCCGTCACGCCGGTCGACGATGACGTGCAGATCGGTTTGCGCACGCGCGCGATGTGCGCTCGTGCCGACGATCTCGACGTCGCGAAACTCGGGTTGGTGCGGCAATGCGTGAACGACGCGTTCGAACGCTTCTGCGAACAGCGTCTTCTCGTCATACGACTCCACCGCCAACCTCCTTCCCCCTTACAACACAGAAGCGCGGGCATTGCCCACGCTCCTTAGCGTCTACGTCCACGCGCCATCATACGACGGCGCGCGGTTTCTCGCAAGGCCGCCGCGGCGCGCCTGCTCGCTACGGGCGGGCTGCCGGAGCGGGCGATTTGAGCAGCGACCCCGGCTCGACCGCCTGCAGCCCGCGGGCGTCGCAGTTGACGTTGACGTACTCGATTTCCGGCTTGATGTTCGGCGCATCAGGCCCGAACTGCATCGGATGGTTGGGGTCGAACCGCGGCGGCGCCGACGGCAAGGGGTGCGGCGTGAAGCGCAGCGCCCGGCAGGCCTCGCGCCCGAAAATGTCCTTGCGGCGCTCGAACACGTAGGTCACCGAGTCGGCCCGAAACGTCGTTCGCGTGACCCGAATCAACCCGAAGGTCTCTGCCAGCACGTTGACCGGAACGAACTCCCGCACGAGGTCGAGGTCCGGTGCGGTGAAGCCCGGCGTGTACCGCCCGACCGTCTTCGCGTCCCCGTGCGGCAGCAGCGAGCGCAGCCGGTCGTTGAGCGAGGCCAAGCCGTTCGACGGCGCGGCCGACGGCTGACCGGACGCCTTCGGCCCCGGTGGCCCCCCAGGGCCGGCCGGCGTGGACGAGACGGGCGCCGGACCGGAGCCCGGGGCAGCGCGCGGCTCCGACGCCGGGCCGGCCGTACCACGCGCTGCCGGTGACCCTTGTGCCGGTCCCGGTGCGACCGGGTTCGGCGCGCCGGACGGCGCTGAGCGCGGCGCGGTCGTCCCGGCCGGGCGCGGCGAACCCGTGGCTGCCGCGGTCGCCAACGGATGCGGCGTCCCCGCCGCCGCGGTCGGCGCGGCGGTCGTCACGGCTACCGCTGGAGCGCGCGTCGGCGCCGCGGTCGGACGCGTGGTCGGCGCGGCCGTCGCGGCGACCGTCGGGGCGCTGGTCGGTGCGGTTGTTGGCGCGGCCGTCGGACGGGCCGTGGGCGCGATCGTCGGTGGCGCGGTCGCGGCTGCCGTCGGTGGCGCGGTGCGCGGCGTGACCGTCGGCGGAACGGTCCGCGGCGTCTGCGTCGGGGGTGCGGTCGGCGGGGCCGTCGGCGCGACGGTGGGTCGCGCGGTAGGCGGCAGCGTGGGCGCCGAAGTCGGCGGGGAGGTCGGCGCCACCGTCTCGACCGCGACGACCGCGGTGGGGACCGCAGTCGGGGATCGCGTCGGCGGCACCGTCGGCGGTTCGGTCGGCGGTACGGTGGGCGGAACGGTGGGTTGGGCCGGAGCCGACGGCACGATCCGAGCGAGCTCGTGGTGCCGCGGCGGCGGCGGTGTGGGCGTGACGACCCGCTTGCGCGGCAGCGGCCGGGCCGCGACCGGGCGACGCGGGATCGGCGGCTGCGTGCGGTGCGGTTGCGGCGGCGGGACGGTCGCGACCGGGACCGGCGATGCGGCGGGCGGCGGCGGGGGAGGCGGCGCGGCCTTCTCCTCGATGATCACCTCGGCGGTCACGGGCGTCTCTTCCGGTGAGCCGGCGGCCGAGTTCGCCAGCAAAAGGACGGCGAGCAAGGCGAGCGCGTGGATGACGAACGAGATGCCGAGCGCGATCGCATCGCGACGCCGCGACGGCCGTTCGATATGACGGTCCCGAACTGCGTCGTGCATCCAAGCGTCTCTTTCCTGCGCCACGCCCCGGCTCCATGCCCCGCGATCGGCAAAGTGATTTCAACCGGGAACAATCGGCTCGGTGCTTTCCATCAGTCGCAGGACCGGGCCGCACGTCGAGGAACGCCGCGCGCCGATGCAGCCACCGCCCAAACGGACGAAGATCGTCGCGACCGTCGGACCCGCGTCGCGCGATCCGGCGATGCTACGCTCGTTCTTTTTAGCCGGCGTCAACGTCGTCCGCTTGAACTTTTCGCACGGCACGCACGAGGAACACGCCGCCACGATTGCCGACGTGCGCCGCATCGCGGGCGAGCTGGGCCTGCACATTGCGATCCTTCAGGACCTGCCGGGACCCAAGGTGCGCACCGGGACGTTCGCCGAGGGCACGACCTCGGTGCGTTTGACCGAAGGCGCGACGTTCGTGCTCACCATCGAGCAGGTCCCCGGCGACGGCGGACACGTTTCGGTATCGTATCCGGGCTTGGCGCGCGACGTTGAAGTCGGCAAGCGCATCTACCTCGCCGACGGTTCCATCGCGCTGCGGGTGACCGCGATCGACGGACCGCGCATCACGACCGTCGTCGAAGTCGGCGGCGAGCTGCGTGAAAAGCAAGGGATCAACTATCCCGACGGCACGCTCGAGCTCGAAGCGGTCACCGAGCGCGACCTCGAGCACCTCGACTTCGGCATCGCGCAGGGCATCGACTGGGTCGCCGTATCGTTCGTGCGCACCGCGCAAGACGTCTGGCGCGTGAAATCACACATCGCCCAGGCCGGCGTCGCCATCCCGGTCATGGCGAAGATCGAAAAGCACGAAGCGCTCGAACACATCGACGACATCCTGCTCGTCGCCGACGGGATCATGGTCGCGCGCGGCGATCTTGGGATCGAGGTTCCGCTCGAAACCGTTCCGCTGATTCAGAAAGACTTGATCGCGCGCTCGAACGGTGCATCGAAACCGGTCGTCACCGCGACGCAGATGCTCGAGTCGATGATCGTGTCGGCACGGCCGACGCGCGCCGAGACGACGGACGTCGCCAACGCGATCCTCGACGGGACCGATGCGGTGATGCTGTCGGGCGAGACGGCGCGCGGCGCGTATCCGCTCGAAGCGGTCCGCACGATGGCTCGCATCGCTACCCAGGTCGAAGCGGTATATCCACACTTGGAGATGCGCGCGCGACGACTCACGTCGGAGGCCGCCGTCACCGAAACCGACGAGGACATCGGCATGTCGATCGCCGAGGCTGCCGTGCGTAGCGCCGACTCGCTGGGCTTGCGGTTGATCGTCAGCGGCACGACGACCGGCAATACGGCGCGCTACGTCTCGTCGTTCCGGCCGCGCGCGAAGATCGTGGCGCTCACACCCATCGCCGAGGTCGCGCGCCAAATGGCGATGGTCTGGGGCGTTGAGTCATCGGTCGTGCAAACGTACCGCTACATCGAAACGCTGATCGAGATCGCCGAAGCCCGCATCGTCGCCGAGGGACACGCCGCGCCGGGCGAGACGATTGCGATCACCAGCGGGATGCCGGTCGGCGCCGGCGGCACCAACGTGCTCAAGGTCCACCGTTTGCCGTCATAAGGGCATGTCATCCTGAGCTTGTCGAAGGATGAGCCCTGCCTTGCATTTGCGACCCTGAGCTTGTCGAAGGGTCGTGTACCCTAAGTGCCGCAGGAACGAGTTCGTAGGCGGCGATGCGTTTGCGCCATTCGGCGGGAACCTCGATCGAACGGTTCGCGTCGTAGTCGAACGCGACGAGCGCGGACGTACCGTGCCCCGCGCGCTCGTCGCCGTGCCACAATTCGTAGGTCAGCTCGAGCGACTTGCGTCCGATGCGCGAGCAGCGGCAGCCCATTACGAGCAGATCGTCGTGCTTCGCTTGGCGTTCGTAGGTGAACGTCTGCGCGGCCATGATGACGTTCGTGCGCGCACCCAGCGGACGGTCGAAGGCGAACTTGCAATAGTCGATCCGGGCCGTTTCCATCCAGGTGATGTACGCGACGTTGTTGGTGTGGCGGTAGTAGTCGATGTCGTGGAAGACGACCCGGATATCGAGCCGGTAGTGGAAGTCCTCGAGCGCCATCAGACGGCCGTCGACGCGATCGACTTTTGCGGCGCGGCGATGCGCCAGACCGCGTCGGCGAAGGCGTGCACGTCGGCCGGCGTCGTATCCCAGGCGGTCATCCAGCGCGCGACGTCGCGCTCGGCGTCCCACATGTAGAAGCGGCGCACGGCCTGCAGCGGTTCAATCGCCGGGCGGGGGAGCACCGGAAAGACCGCGTTCGCTTCGACCGGATACGCCAGTTGCACGACGTCATCGAGATCGCGCAGCCGCGCCGCGAGCAATTGCGCCATCGCGTTCGCGTGTCGAGCATTCTCGAGCCACAAGCCCGTCTCGATCAGCGCCTCGAACTGGGCCGCGACGAAGCGCATCTTCGAGGTCAGTTGCATCCCCTGCTTGCGGGTGAACGCGAGCGCGTCGGCCGCCGGATGCGGCTGGGGGAAGACGATCGCCTCGCCGAACATCAATCCGTTCTTCGTCCCGCCGAACGTGCAGACGTCGATCCCGGTGTCGACCAGCATCGCACGCGGATCCGCGCCGAGCGACGCGAGCGCGTTCGAGAGGCGCGCGCCGTCGACATGAAACAGCAGACCGTGCTTGCGCGCGACGGCACCCAGGGCGCGCAGCTCGTCGAGCGAGTAGACGGTGCCGACCTCGGTCGATTGCGAGATCGAGATCGCACCCGGCTGAATGTGGTGCTGATCGCCGACGCCACGAATGTTCCGCTCGACGTCGTCCGGCGTGAGCTTGCCGCCGGACGTCGCGACGGCGAGCAGCTTCCCGCCGACGAACCGCTCGAACGCGCCGCACTCATCAACGTCCAAATGCGCGGCGGCCGGACAGATGACGGCCTGATACGGCCTCAGCGCCGAAGCGAGGGCCACGACGTTGGCGCCGGTTCCGTTGAACGCGAAGAACACGCGCGACTGATCGCCGAGCAGTCGCGCGAACGCCGCCTCGGCACGCTTGGTGTACGCGTCGTCACCGTAGCTCGGAACGTGTCCGGCGTTCGCGGCGACGACGGCCTCGAGGATGCGCGGGTGGACGCCCGCGTTGTTGTCGGAGGCGAAATGCACGTCGGCCATCGCGCCATAGTACGGGCTGCGGTGCGGCCGAACCTATGGTGCCGTGCCGACCGACGATTCGATGGTGGTGAAGTCGGCGTAGTCCGCCTCGAGCTCGGCCTTCATGCGCGGCAGATTGATCGTCGCGACTTGCTTTGCGACGTACTCGTGACCCGCGACGGGTTCGTATGTCTGCACGAGATTGATGACGCCGCCGTCGGCGCGCGTCCAGGTCGCCTTGAGGATTCGGCCGTGCGCCGGATCGACGGCGACTTCGAGTGACTTCACCATCACCGGCGCCTTCGGAATCAGACGCAGCACCGGTGTTTCGGCCGTCGATGCCGGTGCGAACGCGATGTCGTAGCGCTCGGGCCAGCGCGACGGATCGCCGAGGTCGTACTTCATGTCGGAGAACGCGCGCGCGATCAAGGGGACGCCGCGAAAGACGAACCGGTAGAGGCCGGGACGCTTGTACCACGAGTCGCCGTGCAGCGTCACCCGAATGAACGGAAAGACGCGCATCCGCACGTGCAGCGCGACCGACGCTTTGTATTCACCGGCTTGTTCCTGCGCGGAGGCCAGGGCCGCAAGCACCGCCGGAACGGTCGCCGCTTCATCGGCCGCGACCGCCTGAGGGATCAACACCAGGAGCGCTGCGAACAGGATCGCCCGCATCTCGGACCCTTACCGCCCGGTGCCGTCCTCGCCTGCCGGGACGAGCTTGCTCGCTAGGGGCGGTTGGCGGCTCCTACGTTCGCGCCTTGGGACGCGGGCGGCGCGCCGAACTGATCAGCTCGGCGGCGTGCTCGAGCGCGACGCCGCCTTCACCACCGGAAAGCATTCGCGCGATCTCCGCGCGGCGCGCGCCCGCGTCGAGCGTGACGACCTCGATCGTCGTGTGCTCGCCGTCGTCGCGCTTGCGCAACGCAATGTGGGCCTCGCCGTGCGAGGCGATCTGCGCAAGGTGCGTCACGCACAACACCTGCGCGTCGCGCGCCAGCCGCGCCAAACGAACGCCGACCGCCGATGCGGTCGCACCGCCGACCCCGGCGTCGATCTCGTCGAACACAAAGGCGGTGCGAGCGCGCCGATCGTGGGCGACCAGAACCAGCGCGAGCAGCACGCGCGAGAGCTCGCCGCCCGAGGCGATGCGCGCGAGCGCGCGCTCCGGCTCACCCGGATTCGCGGCAAAGCGCAGCTCGGCGCGCTCGGCACCGCTCGGACCGATTGCGCCGAGCGGTTCGAGTGCTACCCGGAAGCGTGCCGCCGGTAGCGCGAGCTCGGCGAGCTCGGCGGTCACGGCGTCGCCGATTGCCTTTGCCGCCTCGCGCCGGCGTGCCCCGAGCGCGGCGGCGCGCTCAGCCAGCGCGCCTGCGACCTGCTCGGCTTCGCGTTGCGCCGCGGCGATGCGCGCGTCGCGATCGTCGACGTCCGCGACCTCGGCCACGAAGGCGTCGCGCTGCGCGCGCACCGCCGCGAGCGTTCCGCCATACTTCCTTTTGAGGGCGTCGAGAGCGTCGAGCCGCGCGCCGACCGCGTCGAGCTGCGCCGGATCGAGCTCGATAGCGTCGCGTTCGCGCGCAATCCGTGCGGCGAGTTCGTTGACCTCGGACTGGAGCGCGCCCGCGGAACTCGCGAGCTCGACAAAGCGCTCGGCATAGCGCGCAAGACCCAACAGCGCGGTCTCCGTCGCGCCGAGCGCGTCGACCGCGCCGGTATCGTCTTCGAGCGCCGCGGATGCGATCGTCAGCGACGCCACGACACGCTCCGCGTTGGCCAGGACGTCGCGGCGTTCGCGCAGCCGTTCGTCCTCTGCATCGTCGTCGACCGCGGCGCCGTCGATCTCGGCCACGGCAAAACGCGCGAACTCGGCGCGGGCGAGCCGGTGGCCGTCGTCATCGCGCAACGCGGCGACGCGCTCGTTCGCGATGCGCAGTTCTTCATGAAGGTGGTGGACCTGGTCGCGCAGCGCGAGCGTCTCCGCGCCGCCGAAACGGTCGGCGGCGTCGAGCGCGTAGGCAGGCGACAATAGCTGCTGCGCTTCGTGCTGCGAAACCACGTCGACGAGCACGCCCGCCAGTTCGCGAAGTTGGCTCGCGCTGGCCGGTAAGCCGTTGATTCTCGCTTGCGAGCGACCCGCTGCGAGCACTTCGCGCTGCACGATGAGATCGTCGTCGCCGGCGAGCGGAAACCCCGCCTCGGCGAGCCGCGCGCGCAGCGCGTCATCGGGCGCAATCTCGAGCACCGCTCGCGCGCGTTCGGCACCCTGTC
>Ga0182024_10005775_pt1 | contig 27521 bp, 17 predicted proteins | sample P32metaG_FD_120480 | JGI IMG/M metagenome (GOLD analysis project Ga0182024, IMG submission 120480) | Permafrost microbial communities from Stordalen Mire, Sweden - P3-2 metaG (Illumina Assembly) | ecosystem: Environmental > Terrestrial > Soil > Wetlands > Permafrost | place: Sweden: Stordalen...
AAGCAGTGGATATACCCACCATCCCTCTAGCCGTCGTGTAATTTCCTTGCAGCGGGCGCGACCCAACGTTGACCGCTGCCGGGAGAGGGCAGGGGCCTCGGGTGCGGATTTTCCAACCCACAAAAGATGATGCCTTGTACGACTTACGGGTATTTTGGCAGTCCTCGCGGTCTTGTAAGTTGTTGTAAAACCTAATCACGCAGCGCTGTCACGGCAGAGGCCGCGGGTTCGAGTCCCGTCGTCCCCGCCACATCCTAAAGCACTTGACTCCGGTATTACGATACAGTAAGGACACACACCGACTGTCGAGTGCTTTTCTTTCAGGCGTTTGCTGCCTTCCCTCCGAAGCCACAGTGTGGTCTCGCGGCCGAGCGCCGTCTCGCAGATCCAAGGAAAGATTTAGAGTTGACACTGTTCCCTATCGTTTTATAATTATTCTTATCCGATAATCATGCGCTTCAGCCATGAACAGTTCCGTGAGCTGGCCGAGAAACACGGTTTGGCGGTCACGCACCAGCGTCAGGTGGTCTATGAGGCCGTCATCGCTTCCGACGGACACTATTCCCCGGAAGACATTTACGCCGCGGTGCGGCGCCGCGTTCCGTCCATTTCTCTCGCCACCGTCTACAACAATCTGCGGCTTTTCATCGAGTGTGGGTTGCTGCGAGAGGTCACTCCTCATGCGTCCACTTTGCGCGTGGACGGCAATCTCAAACCGCATCATCATCTCGTCTGCTCGCGCTGCAAATCGGTGCAGGATATCGAAGGAGAGTTCATCGATTTCAAGCGGCTATCCCGGCATCTGCCGGATGGCTTTGATCTGACGCAGCCGCTGGTCGAGGTCTTTGGCCTCTGCCGCCGCTGCGCCGCCAAAAAGTAGTTAAGGCAGCACTCATTCATGACTGGAAGGAAGAAAACATATGGAAAATACACTCGCGACTTCATCGGGGAGCGTTTCCCCCGAAGCTAAGGACAAAAGCACCATAGCCGAATCGAAGTGCCCAGTAGCGCACGGCACTCGCCAATCCCGCACGAACGTTGACTGGTGGCCGAATCAGGTGAACCTGAAGGTCCTGCACCAGCATTCATCAAAGTCCGATCCCATGGGAAAGGAGTTCAATTACGCGGAAGAGTTCAAGACGCTCGACCTGAATGCCGTGGTCAAGGACCTGCATGCCCTGATGACGGATTCGCAGGAGTGGTGGCCGGCCGACTTTGGGCACTATGGGCCGCTTTTCATTCGTATGGCGTGGCACAGCGCTGGCACGTACCGCATCGGCGACGGTCGTGGCGGGGCCGGGGCCGGTCAGCAACGCTTCGCGCCGCTCAATAGCTGGCCCGACAACGTGAATCTGGACAAGGCACGTCGGCTGCTATGGCCGATCAAGCAGAAGTATGGGCGGAAAATTTCCTGGGCCGACCTCATAATTCTCGCCGGCAACGTCGCCCTCGATTCGATGGGCTTTAAGACATTCGGTTTTGGCGGCGGGCGCGCGGACGTGTGGGAGCCCGAAGAGGAAATTTATTGGGGACCTGAGGGCACGTGGCTGGCGGACGAGCGCTACAGCGGCGATCGTGATCTTCAGAATCCGCTTGGCGCTGTGCAAATGGGCCTGATTTATGTGAATCCGGAAGGGCCGAATGGCAAGCCCGATCCGATTGCGGCGGCGCGGGATATACGGGAGACTTTCGCCCGCATGGCGATGAATGACGAAGAGACCGTTGCGCTCATTGCCGGCGGACACACCTTCGGCAAAACCCACGGCGCGGCCGTTCCCGCTCAATATGTGGGCAACGAACCAGAGGGTGCCGCCATTGAGGATCAAGGCTTCGGGTGGAAGAATAAATTTGGCAAAGGCTTCGGTGCTGACACGATCGGCAGCGGCCTGGAAGTCACCTGGAGCACCACGCCCACGAAGTGGAGCAACAACTTCTTCACCAACCTGTTCAGCTACGAATGGGAGCTGACGAAGAGCCCGGCCGGGGCGCATCAGTGGACACCGAAAAATGGCGCTGGCAACGGGACGGTGCCGGATGCGCACGATCCGTCGAAGCGTCATGCGCCATCCATGCTGACCACTGACCTCGCCTTGCGGTTGGACCCTGCTTACGAAAAGATTTCGCGGCGCTTCTACGAGCATCCGGATCAGTTCGCAGACGCGTTTGCGCGGGCGTGGTTCAAGCTGACGCACCGCGACATGGGACCGATCCCGCGGTATCTTGGCCCGCTCGTTCCGAAGGAGCCTCAGATATGGCAAGACCCTGTTCCCGCCGTGGATCATAAATTGATCGATGAGCAGGACGTTGCTGCACTGAAGGCGAAGATCCTTGCATCTGGACTCTCGATCTCCCAACTGGTCACGACTGCCTGGGCGTCGGCGTCGTCGTTCCGCGGCTCCGACAAGCGCGGCGGGGCGAACGGAGCGCGCATTCGTCTAACGCCGCAAAAGGATTGGGAAGTGAACCAGCCAGCCGAACTGGCGAAGGTTCTGCGGACGCTGGAGACGATCCAAAAGGATTTCAACAGCGCGCAGTCCAATGGGAACAAAGGGAAGAAGGTTTCGCTGGCTGACCTGATCGTTCTGGGCGGCTGCGCAGCCGTCAAGGAAGCTGCGAAGAAGGCCGGGCACGACGTGAAAATTCCTTTCACACCTGGACGCACGGATGCTTCGCAGGAGCAAACCGACGTGCATTCATTCGCAGTAATGGAGCCGGTCGCCGACGGATTCCGCAACTATTTCCGAAGCGGACAGGTTTTGTCGGCTGAGGAGTTGCTGGTGGATCGGGCGCAGTTGCTGACACTGACTGCACCCGAGATGACAGTACTCGTCGGCGGCCTGCGCGCCCTGAATGCCAACTTCGGGCAGACCAAACATGGCGTCTTCACCAACCGGCCGGGGACGCTGACGAATGATTTCTTCGTCAACCTGCTCGACATGAACACGAAGTGGGAGCCCGCTCCTGCATCGGAAGGCGTGTATGAGGGGCGGGATCGGGCGACTAGCAAACTCAAGTGGACTGCGACGCGCGTCGATCTCGTCTTCGGTTCGAACTCCCAGCTCCGATCACTCGCAGAAGTCTATGCGTCTAACGACGCAAAAGATGCGTTTGTGAAGGACTTCGCGGCTGCATGGAACAAGGTAATGAACCTGGGTCGCTACGACCTGGCATGAGCTCGCTGGAAAAGGGAGCTGTCAACTTGGCACGAACGACGGTAGTGGGGCTACTTTCATTTCAAAGTAGCCCACTACCCTAACCCCGTTCTTTCGTTTATGACTGGGACGGGTTTCTTACAATGGCCTCATCCCACCCGCCGCTCTGGCACCTCTTGGTGTGAAGAATCGACAAACTCTCGTACCAATGCGGCGATCTCGTCGGCCGCCGTATCCAAGGCGAAATGGCCGGCGTCGAGAACGTGAACTTGAGCATTTGGAACGTCCTTGCGGTAGCGTTCCGGTTCGCCGAGATCGAACGAGAGATCGTGTTTGCCCCACAGAACCAAAAGCTCTGGCTGCGTCTTCTGTAGCCATGCCTGCCACTTGGGATAAGCATCGACATTCGTGCGGTAGTCATAGAAGAGGTCGCTCTGAATCTGCGCCTGCCCGGGCGCGTTTAGAAACGCGTATTCATCGGTCCAGAGATCCGGATCATAGAGCTCAATCTTCGGATCGTCTCCGACATGCCGCGTCTTTGTGGTTGGAAGCGAGAGCAGATTTTCGCGCAAAGCTTCTTCGTGGGCAGGCCGGTCGGCCCAAAAGGCTCGCCTCGTCTTCCAATTCACGCCGAGGCCCTCGTTGTGCGCGACCGCGTCTTGAACGATGAGAGCCTCGATGCGATCGGGGTGAGCCAAAGCCATGCGAAAGCCCACGGGGCCGCCGTAATCCTGCATGTAAAGCGTGTAGCGTGAGAGCGCGAGCGCCTCGGTGAAATGATTCATGATCTCGGCGTAGTGATCGAACGTATAGGCGAATGTCTTCGGGTCCGGCCAATCGCTGTGTCCGAAGCCTGGATAATCGGGTGCGACCAGGTGATAGCGATCGGAGAGCCGGGAGAAGAGCGGCTCGAACATTCGCGACGAAGAGGGAAGTCCGTGGAGCAGGAGAAGCACTGGCGCGTCTTTGGGGCCTGCTTCCCTATAGAAGATTGAGAGCCCGTCGACTTTTACGGTGCGATAAAAGGTGCGATCGGAGACAGGTTGCGACATGCGTGATCCTTTCTCGGTAGTGGTTTTCTATTTCGCGGCTCATGCCGCCACGTTCGCCTCGTCAATTGGGTTCTCCTTAAGGAGTCGAGCCACCAGAGCGGAACTATCCGCGTTACGAGTTGTTGAGTGATCGGTGTCGCCCGCCCCACTCACATTGTCAGGACAACACGGAACTCAGCCTTGCCGCTCATCATGCGCGCGAAGGCCTCGGCCGCTTTTTCGAGCGGATAGGTTTCAATCATGGGACGCACGCCGCTTATTTCGGCGAAGTGCAGGGTGTCCTCGGAATCGGCTGCTGTACCGGCGGCCCAGCCTTGAATGGTTCGACTGCCATTAATGAGCTGTACCGGCGAGACCTCAATGGGATCGAAGGTCGCGCCGATGACGATGAGTTTGCCGTTCGGCCCCAGACCGTCGATCAGCTCGGACATCGCTTTTGAGTTGGGGGCAGTCGCCAGAATTACGCGCGCTCCGCCCAGCTTTTGCAACGCCTCGGCCGGTTTCGTCGATGCGCTGTCGATGTACACGCTGGCCCCGAGTTTCTTGGCGAGCGGTGCGGTTTCATATCCGCGGCCGATCGCCGCGACCTGATAACCAAATTTATTAGCAAATTGAATTCCGAGGTGACCTAGACCGCCGATTCCCTGTATTGCGACGAGATCGCCGGGAAGAGCACCGCTGTGACGCAGCGCATTGTAGGTCGTAATTCCGGCGCAGAGCAGCGGTGCCGCATCGACGTCGCTGAGAGTCTCCGGTATGGGCACCAGCGCTTCGACGGGTGCGATCATATATTGCTGGTATCCGCCGTCATAGCTGATGCCGGGAATCTTCAGGTTGCGGCAGTTGCGAAAATCTCCGCGACGGCATTCGCGGCAGGTGTTGTCCTGGCCGCCGTGCCAGCCGACACCGACGCGCTGGCCTTTCTTCCACGCAGAAACACCGTCACCAACTTCATCGATGATGCCCGCGACTTCGTGTCCCGGAACGCGGGGGTATTGAATTCCGGGCCACAAGCCTTCTTTGGTGAGCACATCGCTGTGGCAGACTCCACAGGCTTGTACCTTGATGCGCACTTGTCCTGCAGTTGGCTCAGGAATCTCGCGTTCGACGATTTGGAAATCTGTTCCAGGACTTGGGACCTGCGCGGCTTTCATCTGCGTCATCTTCATTGGAACTACTCTGCTCGTTGCCATAAACTCCTCCTGTGAATTGTCCGCCTATGGTAGTTGCATCTCGATCAGATTACCTCATGGGGTAGTTGGTGAAGCTGCATGACACTGTTAACAAACACTTCTGTTAGCTGCGTGCCCTATCGGGCGCCAGCCAACAGGAGCACCTTCTCTGGCGCTTCGCGAAAATGACTTCAAACGCGGCCTCGGCGATGAGCAAAGTGCTTGCGACAATCCTAGTTTCCGGCCATAGGCTGTTCCCCGGCGGCCTTCGCCATCAAACGCAGGTGAAGGAGAATGGTCAGGCGATTTCCTACGAGGTTATTGAAATTCTGCTGGACACCGATGTCCTCGGCATTGGCGGCGTGAGGCGCTTCAGGAAGTCCGGCAGTTTTCAGGAATGTTCCCGTGCATTGCGAGCCGCTGTAGGCTTCGCTTACGTCAGGCGTTTGACAATTTTCGTCCTGGACCAGGGTCGGCCAGTAGGTATTGACTACAGTCTTCACCAGTTGGGGAAAATCCTCGCGGAACATGCTCGTAGACCCCGAGGCTTGGATATCGCCGTTTTTCTGCCCGTTCCCGTTGGAGTCCCGAAGGTCGATGACAAAAGTTGCTTCGCGCGCAACACGGTGAATCATGGGAGGGCCATAGACGGGCCCCGCATATCCTTCGGTCGGTGTTGCATCGACGTTGCGGTCCACACGCGTCACGGCGAGTTCGCCAGTGGTTTGCAGACGGCCATCGGGTAGCCGCTCGACCCGTTTGGAGTGGAAGCACACGAGCGTATGGTTGGATAGGTTTTCCAGCCATTTGCTCAAGAATTTCCCGTCTTCATCGATGGGAGGCTCCATCGATGTGGCCGGATAGAAACTGAATTCGATATTGGATTTTGCGGGATCGCCATCGTCGATCTTTATTCTTCCGTAGATTCTGGCGTAGCCCAGAGTTACGTTCATTTTGGTTTTGCCGTAGTCGGTCGTCGCGTCGGTGATAAGTTTGGCATCGGAGTGGCGAGTGTCCACCTGCCAGGGCCCCGCCGTCGAAGCAGGTTTACTAGGAGCATCGAACCCCAGAAAACCCATGGAGAGAATTCCAACCACTGCGAATACAGCCGTGTGCTTTAGCATTGTCTTCTCCTTTTACCTCAATTAGCGCAGCGATTGAAACGCTGCGGGGATCACTTTCAAGTTTGCTGACAAATTGAAGATTTCTACCGGGGCTTGTGTTACCCGATGCCACACGTTAGTGGCAGGATTCGCAAAAACGAGATTTTCTTAGCAATCCTTTCTTAGCAACCCTGCGATAGCCCATTTTGTGTGCGGGACGAATCTCCAGCGGTTTACTCGTAAAGCATTCTGTCATTTCACAGGAAGCATGCAGCGCTCCAATCAACGGTGCGACCGCGATTTATGCTAAAGCGATTAAAACGAAATGAGTTAGGCAGACTTTGAGGGGCAGAAGGGAGTTTAGCGATGTGTCGTTGAGACGTCACCAGAACTCACGGTACGTCCGCCGATGGACACTAATGGAGAATGACCGCCAAGGAAAATGATCGACGATGGGCAGCGTTTGGCTTATGAAGGCGCGATCGTCGGAGTGGCGCGGGAGTCCCTGAAATTCACGGCATTCTAGAGAGGTGCGATGCTCCACGGCGAGAACTAAAGGACGGAGCGAGTGCTGAGGGTTTCGATGGGACAACAAATTGCTTAGACACGAAACGTGACGCAACAATTATTAGAAGTGCTTGACTTCGTCTTCGGCTGTTGGCACCGCCAACTCAGTCGGCCATTCACGCTTTCCGGACAGACGTACCAAGTGTGCCTCGATTGCGGAAAGCAGTTTCCGTACCTTCGTGCTGATCCTAGCTTTCAGGGTGACGAGGTTCAGGCGCAGAAACAATGAACTCAGTATTTGGAATAGAGACGAAAATGGAGTCCGTTAAAATTTCAACGGTATTCGTCGTCGAATCGACGGTCACTCGCATAGGTAATCGATACCGGGTTTGCTGAAATCGAAAGGCTTGTCGCCCGAAAGTTTTGGGGACTGGAGGCGCCGGCGCCACGACGAAGCAATGTGTCAGCCTTCCATGGTAGAGACGTCGCCCGCGTCGACACCGGCTTCCTGAGCTTTAAGGATACGTCGCAATATTTTTCCGGATCGAGTTTTGGGCAAGGCTGCGACGAACTCCAACGACGAAGGAGTCGCAATCGGCCCCAGCTCTCGGCGAACGTGTTCGATCAATGCCGCGGCCAAGGCGTCGGAAGCCACGTGACCAAGGCGAACTTGCACGAAGACTTTGATGCTCTCGCCCTTCAGCGGATCGGGTACGCCAATCGCCGCCGCTTCCGCCACTGCCGGATGCGACACCAGCGCGCTTTCGACTTCGGCTGTGCCGATACGATGTCCGGCAACGTTGAGTACGTCATCGTAGCGGCCGAGCACCGCTATGTATCCATCTTTATCTTTAGTCGCAACATCGCCCGTCACATAGCAGCCGGGAACTACCTGCCAGTCGCGTTCATAGCGCGCCGGATCGCGCCATACGGTGCGCAACATGTGCGGGAACGGCCGCTTCAGCACCAGACGGCCGCCGATTCCAGCGGGGGCCGACTGGCCATTTTCATCGAGCACATCGGCTTCTGCTCCGGGGACTGCCACGCCGACTCTCCCCGGACGCATCGCCATCGAGGCGGGAGTGCCGAGCGTGGGTCCGCCTAATTCGGTTTGCCACCAGTTATCAATGAGGTAGCCCCACTTGCCATCGCCGGCTAGATGAGTCTGCGCCCAGCGCCAAGCTTCGGGATTCAACGGTTCACCGGCGCACGCGATTACGCGCAAGGTGGTCAGGTCGTGCGCCGCTGGATAGCTTTCGCCATAGCGCATAAACATCCGCAAGGCGGTGGGCGCGGTGAACATCTTGGTGACACCATAGCGCTCTACGATTTCCCAGGCAATACCCGGGTTCGGATAATCGATGGCGCCTTCGCGGAACAGCGTGGTCACCCCTGCGCACAGCGGCGCGTAAGTGATGTAGGAGTGGCCGACGACCCAGCCAATATCGGAAGTGCACCAGAAAATGTCGCGGTCGCCGACATCGTAATAACTTTCGAGATGATAAGTTGTGCCGACCATGTAGCCGCCGTGCACATGCACCACGCCCTTGGGCTTGCCGGTTGAGCCGGAGGTGTAGAGCAGGAAGAGCGGATCTTCCGCGTCCATCTCTTCTGCTTCGCAGTAAGGAGAAAATTTGAGCAGATCGTTGAAATCTATCTCGCGCGGCCCTGAAACCGCGGTTCCGCCGCGCGAATACACCACGATCTTCTCCACGCACTCCAGGTTGTCGACTGCCTCATCGACGATGGTCTTGAGGGCGACGGTTTTGCCGCGACGGAAGCCGACGTCTCCCACGATCACGACTTTTGCTTCGGCGTCGGTAATGCGGTCGCGCAGAGCGGTGTGACCGAGGCCGGCGTAGACGACTGAGTGGATCGCACCGAGACGAGCGCAGGCCAGCATGGAGACCACGCCTTCGATGGTCAGAGGCATATAGATGACCACGCGATCGCCTTTGACTACTCCCAGTGATTTCAGGCCATTGGCGAAGCGGCAGACTAACCGGTGGAGTTGTCCGTAAGTGACGACGCGCTCGCTGCCATCTTCGCCCAGCCAGATGTAGGCGGCGCGATTGCGGCGATCCGAGTCGGCGTGCCGGTCGAGCGCATTAATCGTGATATTGGTCTTGGCGCCGGTAAACCACTTGTGATGCACACCATCCCACTCCAACACATGATCCCACTTCCGCGACCAGGTAAAGCGCGATGCGTAATCGGCCCAGAACTGGTCTGGATCTTTCCGGGCGCGATCGCACTCTCCTTGCCAGTCTTTCTCAATCACGTTGCGAGCCACGATGTCGGGCGCGGCATATTCCTGATCCATGACCAACAGGTTAGAGATGTCTTCGGGCTTGGAAGTGGTGAGAGCGCTCATGCGGGGACCTCCGAAATTTCGGGCGAGCTTGGGAAGCGGTCGACGTGGATATTGCTTCGTTTATCCCGAGCCGGCAGTGATGTAGATCACAGCATAGCGTGTTTAAGCGACGCGGGGATTCGTGGCTAGGCTTCCAGTCCTCATCGCAGACCTTTCGCGAGCGCTGATTTGAGCGCGACTAGAGACAAATCCTTGGAAACATAATTGACGGAAATCACGCTCGTCTGTGACCGCCGTCACAGCACCGTTCAAAAAAAACACATAGCGTTGGCCCGCATGTTCTGTGCTCCGGCTTGAGCCGCGCCCGAACAAGGAGGACACCTTCCATGTTGAAGCTGAAGAGTTGGTTCTTTGCCGTGCTGGTGCTGGCCCTAGCGGCCGCCCCGGTTATGGCCGGAAACAACAACGCCAAGACGTCCAACGACAACACAGCGAACACTGCGAACGCCGAAGCTAGCCCCGCGGCGAGCCCCGACCCGAACCCAAGCCCTAATCCTAATCCCAGTCCTAGACCCAGTCCCAGCGTGAGCTTGGCCGCGACCGATGCGAATGTCACTGCACTGCTGGGCGTTTTGGTGATGAAAGGTGTTCTGGCGCCGACCGAGGCGAATGCCATTCAAAATGCTGCTCCCAGCGCTCAATTTCAAGCTCTGGTCGAAGCGCTCAACCGGAAAGGTGTGTTGAATGTGGCGGATTTGTCTGCCGCCGCGAAAACGCCAACACCGGCGATCGCAGTGGCCGCTCCAGAAGCCATGTCCAGTTCTCTCGATAGCGCGGAAGCCGCGCAAGCGCAGCCGCCTAACCCGGGGCGGGTAGCGGGCGAGGTGCCGCCTCCCTCACCTACGGTGGTACCAGCGGTGATTCCGGTCCGCGTGTTCCCGGTCGACCCCCCCAAGACCGGTGGCCTAGCTGGCATAAAAGCGGGCCCGATCACGCTTGCGCCTTATGGCTTCATCAAGGCGACGATCGTGCATGACAGCAGCGACCCCGATGGCGACGACTTCCCATTTCCTGGCATATTTCTGAATGCCGGGCCGAACTCGACCTTCAATACCGGCCCAACCGAGGATCCCGAGGTCCACATCAAGGCGCGGTCCACGCGCTTTGGTCTCAACCTCGAATGGCCGGACATCTCGAAGAACCTAACGCTGACCGGCAAGATCGAGGGCGACTTCGAAGGCAACTTCACCTCTGTTGACAACGCCGACGTTTCCTCGATTCGCAACAGCGCTCCGAGAATACGTTTGGCCAACGTCCGCCTCGACTACCACGCCAGCGACACTACTGACATATTCTTCGTTGGTGGACAAGACTGGACGCTTTTCGGATCCGGCGCAATGATGAACATTGTGGAAACCACCTTCAATGGCGCATATTGGGGCAACATTTACACCCGTTCGCCACAACTGCGCGGTGGGTTTATACAGACGCTGAGCAGGGAACACAACGTCAATCTCGAGGGTCAGTTTGGGGTCATGATGCCGAGCACAGGTCAAATCGAGAAGCTCTGCGGCTATGGCGCCTTAGGCGGCAATAACACCTGCCTGGCCGGTTTCGAGGCGCAGCAGGGACAAGGTGAGCGCGAGGGTGCTGACGCTGACCGTCCCGAGTGGGAGGGCAGGGCGGCCTTGAGCTTCCAACTCGACAAAGCGAGGGGTGTGGCCCCGGCGCAAATCGCGTTTGCTGGATTCCGCTCCAGGCGCACGTCGATCGTTCCAAACTCCTCATACTGCACCGATCCGTCGAGTTGCAGCTCAACCCAAACTCTTATTCCAGCAAGCTACGAGGCTGCCTTCCCGAACGGCTTTGAGGCTACCAGCAAACAGTGGGGCGGCCAAATCGTGGCGCAATTGCCCACGCGCTGGTTTACCTTGGTTGCGAGCGCCTATAAGGGAGGCGACTTGCGCTTCTACTTCGGCGGCCAAATCAACGGTTTCGCCACCGATACAGGCGGGCTGACGGGCGTCACAGGTTCCTTCATTGCTGCCGATGGCGGTCCCCTGGCCGCTTCCGGTGGCTCCGTATTGGGCTGCACGGGCGTATTCAACTCCGAAACGGGAACCTGCAGCGGCAGTATTGTGGTCGCTCCGCAGCGGCCCGTCCGGTCGTTTGGCGGATTCATGCAACTCGGCCTGCCGCTTTCGCGCTGGTTCAATGCCGATCCGCATGGTCACAACGCGGGCTGGCAGCTTCAGCTCCTCGTCGGCAAGGACCAGATGGTGGATCGTGACCTGAATAATCCTGGCTTTAGTGGCACATTACCAATGTCGATGGGCAAGGTGGGTGCGTTGACCCTGTACTACAAACTGAATCCGTGGGCCACTTTCGCCTTCGAGCAGTCGGTCTATGCGACCCGTCTAGAGGACCACCTCACCTTATACGAAATTGCTGGGAGTCCATCCAACGAATGGCAAGATCACCGGACGGAGTTCGGGCCGATCTTTACGTTCTAGTGTCCTCTAGCTGAAACGGCCGGTGCAGATGGAGTGCACCGGCTTCCTATCAAGGGGACGGGCGGCGCTGGGGCGATAGCCTGCGGCTGAGTCTGTCCTCAAACCTCCTCCCGTGGGGAAAGCGATTGTGCTGAACAGGCCAAGGGAGCACAATGTACCGAATCTGCGAGGCCGGCTTCCAGAAAATCGTTTGGGAAACCGGGTTTGCGACGGTTGCATCGCAGTGTTTGGAGGAGTTGGTTTGATGAGTATCCGTAGGAGGGCGGTCCTTCAGGCAGGTCTCCTGTTGGTGGCCATGCTCGCGAACGCCGCATCGCTGAAAAATACGATAAAGATTACGGTGCTGGGCTCTGAAACGCGGGCATTGAAGCTTAATGACAACGGCGTTCCCACAAATTGCGAACAAGTCACTTTCGACGCATATTGCCGTTCCACGAGTACCGCGCCACTGGTGAACATCTTGCTCGTTCAAGTAGGCAACGAGCCGCCGTTCCGCATCACTTGCACCATCGAATCAAGATTCTCGAAGTGCACGCCATTGCCGACGGGCGAAAGTTTCGAGGCGAGAAGAGAAAAGAAGGGAATCACTGTCTATTACATAGATGACAAGGGCAAGGCGCGAAGGGAGCTGTACACGCTGGTGAATGACGGCGGGAAGGCCGGTCCGCCGCCGGCTGCGGTCGCAGTTGCAACGCCGCCAAGGCACGCTCCGGTTGAGAATGTTGGGGGGCCTGCATCTGGTGGGTCGCAGGCCGTATCGTCGCCTGTGCAGAGCTCACCAGTACAGCCACCAGCGGTCTCCGCATCATCAGTACCCGCGGTGAAAGTAAAGTGCGATTTCACATCGACGCCGCCGGGCGCGGAAATCAACGTCGATTGGCGATACGTGGGCAACACTCCGTCTGAAATCGGCCTGAGCGCTGGCACGCATGTTGTCGTGATTTCCATGCCAGGCTTTGCCGAGTGGAAGCGGGAGCTTACGGTGGGCTCGGATTCGCAGGTGAACGTGGCGGCTACGTTGGAGAAGGCACAGCCGTGAGCCGGATTGCCGTTGCAGGGCAGATTTAAGCTAGCGTCTTGAGGTTGGACCGCTGTATGATATCGCGCGAAAGTTTGTGGTCCGTTTGATGAACCAGCACGCACATGCCGTACGGGAGCGTGGTGATTGTGGAAGAAGACCGGCTTCCGGTTCTCATTTCACTTTTATAAAGGAGAAAAATTGTGGCTAACGCAAATGTTGCATCCAATCCCGGCGCTCCTGGCATAAGCCGTTGGTGGCGCGTGGTCGGCGGGATGTCCATGAACCTGGCGCTGGGCACGCTATATGCCTGGAGTGTGTTTGTGGCCCCACTGGAGAAAGAATTTGGCTGGAAGCGGGCACAAACTTCCAATGTGTTCACCATCGCGGTGGTCGTGTTCGCACTAACGTTTATTGTGGCGGGACGCCTGCAAGACAAGTTCGGCCCCTTCTGGGTTTCCCTAACGGGCGGCGTGTTGGTCAGCCTGGGATTCTTTCTGTGTGCCTTCACGCACAGCTTGAATTACCTCTATGTCTGCTTCGGCGTGATTGGCGGGCTGGGCAACGGATTTGGCTATGCCACGCCTATTCCGGTGATGTCCAAATGGTTTCCCGATAAACGCGGCCTCGCCGTAGGACTGGCGGTGGGCGGATACGGCGGAGGGTCGGCAATCTTTGGGCCTCTGGCCAACCTGAAGCTGATTCCCGCCTATGGTGTTCACACCACGTTCATGATCCTGGGGGGGATTTTCCTGGTCATGACGGTTTTCGGCGCCTTCCTGCTGCATAATCCGCCGGTCGGATACAAGCCCGCCGGTTGGGCACCCGCGCCAGCCGCCAAGGCTGCCGCGACCACCTATGAGTTCAGCCCCGGCGAAGTGCTGCACACGCCCGCGTTCTACTTCATGTGGGTTGCCTATGCGCTGGGTACCTCGGCCGGACTGATGGTGATCAGCCAACTGGTGCCATTCGCTAAAAGCGTTCATATTTCCAGCGCGGAACTGGCCACGATGGGCCTCGTCGTCGGCGCAATCGGCAATGCCGCGGGCCGCATCCTGTCCGGCTGGATGTCGGATGCACTCGGTCGCCTGAACGTGTTGCGACTTATGATCGGCATCTCGATGATTGCCATGCCCATTCTCTACCAAGTGGGCGGCAATGTGACGCTGCTGTACGTAACCGTGTTCGTCGTGTACTGGTGCTACGGAACGCAGCTTTCGGTGAATGGCTCGACTGCGGCGGATTTCTGGGGTACCAAGAACGCCGGCATCAACTACGGAATGCTGTTCACCGCGTGGGGAGTAGCCGGCATCATTGGTCCGCGGATCGCGGGGGTACTGTTCGACAAGTACAAGAACTACCAGATGGCGTTCTACGCGGCGGCGGTTCTGGCGGTAGTTGCCCTGATCTGCGAACTGGCAGCCAAACGCCCGGCCGTGCCGGCAGCAGCGGCGGCAGGAAAGAAGGTGCCGGCGGTAGCCTAAGGTAAGGTTCAAGAAACCGCTTCCAGGCGCCGCGCGAGAGCCCGGGAGCGCAGTACCGGCGGGTTCTTAGGGACCGAGTACGGGCCTTGATTCGACTCCGTGCTGGCGGAGAACCGCCAGTGTTGCATCACAAATTCATAAATTTAAGGGGTAACCAATATGGCGGAAATACGTCAGAAACCACAAATCGTCAGCGAAGCCACCGAGGCTCAGATTGCAGTCCATTGGCGGGAGGAGGAATATTACTATCCTTCCGCGAAATTTATCGGCCAGGCGAATCTGACCGATCCCGATGTCATCGAACGCTTCAGCGAGAAGAATTTCCCGGAATGCTTCCGCGAGTACGCCGACCTGCTGAGCTGGGACAAGTACTGGGACACCACGCTCGACACCAGCGATCCGCCGTTCTGGAAGTGGTTCGTGGGCGGCAAGATCAACGCCTCGTACAACTGCGTGGACCGGCACCTCGCCAATTACAAGAACAAAGCGGCGCTGATCTTTGTACCGGAGCCGGAATCCGAAGCGCCCGTAGCCGTTACTTATCGCGAACTCTATGTGAGAGTGAATGAATTCGCGGCGCTGCTGCGCGATTTCTGCGGCCTAAAAGCCGGAGATCGGGTCACCATCCATATGCCGATGGTCCCCGAGTTGCCCATCACCATGCTGGCCTGCGCCCGCCTGGGAGTGGTCCACTCGGTTGTGTTTGGGGGGTTCAGCGGCGAGGCTTGTGGAACGCGTGCCGCCGATTCGCAAAGCCAAGTCCTGATTACGATGGATGGTTACTATCGCAATGGCAAGCTGCTCGACCACAAAGCGGGCGCCGATATCGCGCTGGAGATTGCCAAGAAGGAAGGCCAGACCGTGGACAAGGTCCTGGTCTGGAGGCGGCACGCGGGCCAGAATGCGTCCGCTACGCCTTTTGTGAAAGGGCGCGATTTCTTCGTTGATGAAGTGCTCACGAAATACAAAGGCCAACTGGTGGCTCCCGTCCCCATGGATGCGGAGGCGCCGCTGTTTCTCATGTACACCAGCGGCAGCACCGGAAAGCCCAAAGGCTGTCAACATCGCACGGGCGGCTACCTCGCCTATGTGACCGGCACCTCCAAGTACATTCAGGACATTCATCCCGAGGATGTTTACTGGTGCATGGCCGACATCGGCTGGATCACGGGCCACTCGTATATTGTTTACGGTCCCCTGGCGTTGGCCGCTACCAGCGTCATGTACGAAGGTGTTCCCACATACCCCGACGCCGGCAGGGTATGGAGAATCGCCGAGCGCCTGGATGTCAACATCTTCCACACCTCGCCCACGGCGATTCGCATGTTGCGCAAGTCCGGTCACGATGAACCCGACAAGTACAACTACCATTTCAAGCACATGACCACGGTGGGAGAGCCCATCGAGCCCGAGGTCTGGCGCTGGTATCACGAAACGGTGGGCAAAGGTGAGGCAGTGATTGTCGACACCTGGTGGCAAACCGAAAACGGAGGATTCCTCTGCAGCACCAAGCCGGCGCTCGATCCCATGAAGCCGGGAAGCGCGGGCCCAGGCATGCCTGGAATCTATCCGGTGATCATTGACGAAAACAACCAGGAAGTCGCGGCTGGATCCGGGAAGGCGGGCAACATCTGCATCCGGAATCCCTGGCCCGGGATCATGCAAACCATTTGGGGCTCTCACGACCGCTTCGTTGCCCAGTACTACGCAAAATACTGCAAGAATCGCAACAGCAAGGATTGGCGTGACTGGCCATATTTTGCGGCGGACGGAGCTGTGCTGGCCGCCGACGGCTATTTCCGCATTCTCGGACGCGTGGATGACGTCATCAACGTAGCCGGGCACCGCCTGGGCACAAAGGAAATCGAGTCTGCGTGTCTGACGGTCTCCGAGGTGGCGGAAGCAGCGGTGGTGCCGGTGGCGGACGAGATCAAGGGCCGTGTGCCGGAAGTCTATATCGCCCTGAAACCCGGTGTTCAGCCGAGCCAGGCGATCATTGACAAAGTCAACAAGGTCATTGAAACCATGATTGGCAAGATTGCCCGTCCGAAGCATGTCCACATCGTTCCGGATATGCCCAAGACCCGTTCCGGCAAGCTCATGCGCCGTGTGCTCGCCGCCCTCTCCAACAACATGAATACTGGCGATATCACTACCCTGGCCAATCCTGACGTGGTGGAGAACATCCGGGAACTGGTTCAGGGCAAAGAGGCGGTGGCGTTGACAGACGGACCGGAGGATCTGAAAAGATTCGGGACCGAGGAGTAAAAGCTGGGAACAATTGAAAGCGAGATCAAGGGCAGACCTCGGGGAAACCCGCAGGTTTGTCCTTGTTTTTTATCCACCCGCACAGGGAACCCCTCGTTGCAAATAGCGCGGAGAAAATCGTGACTCACCAAAGACACGAAGTATCACGAAGGTGTTTCATCTCAAGAATTTCCTTCGTGTACCTTCGTGCCCTTCGTGGTTAACGGTCTTGGCATTTTGCTATAGCGCATATACCGCCGACTCATCATCCCTCTTTTTCGTTTTGAACTGATTCCGTGTATCATGCCGCTACTTCACGATAAACCGGAGAGTGCATGCGGAGACAATCACTGGCTCCGCTGCGTCAGTCGGAGCCCAATGCGGAAAGGCAAAAATTAATGGAGTGGTATTTTTTGTTTTTTTTCGTCTCCGGATTCTGTAGCGTCTTGTGCGAGCTTATCTGGCTGCGGTTGTCGATGGCGCAGTTCGGTGTCACCACCGCGCTCACGTCGATCGTCCTATCGGTCTTTATGGCAGGGCTCGGCGTCGGCTCCTGGCTAGCGGGTGCGCTGGTGCGCCGCTACGAAAGCCGCATCAGCTTTTCTCCGCTCCGCCTCTACGCCGTGCTCGAATTCATGATTGGCTTGTCCGCGCTGGCCGTTCCCGCGGAACTGATCTGGGGCCATCGCCTGCTTGAGTTGTTAGCCGATCGCGCTGCGGTATCGTCGGCCGCCTATTACTTGTTGTCGGGCCTGTGGCTATCGCTGACCATGGTGCCGTGGTGCGCGTGTATGGGGGCGACAATTCCAGTAGCCATGTTCGCAATCCGCAAGAGCCAGCAACAAGGCGATGGCCGCTCCTTCAGCTTTCTCTATCTCGCGAATGTGCTGGGCGCGATGCTCGGTTCGTTCCTTCCACTACTTCTCATCGAGCCCTATGGTTTTCATAAGACCCTTTACATCGGTGCAGCTTTGAATGTGGCCATCGCTGCATCAGCCTTCCTGGTCTCACTTAAATCAAGTAAGGATCAACCGCACGCGCCGACCGCTGCTGCTACCGTGCGTGGTGTCAGCATTGCGATGACAGCCATCGACAATCACCGAACCATTTTGCTCCTGCTCTTCACCACTGGCCTCGCTACCATGGGTATGGAACTGATCTGGATTCGCCTCTTCACACCGTATATCGGACCGGTAGTTTATTCCTTCGGGATGATTTTGGTGGCTTATCTGCTCGCTACATTTGTGGGTTCGCGAGTTTACCGCCGGTGGAGCCGCAAACACAGGCAGGAAAGCCGACTCGCCTGGATCTCTCTGGCACTGCTCGGAATTCTGCCGTTATTGACGGCGGACACGCGGGTCCCGTTGAATCTGGTGGCGAGAGTTTTCCTCGGCGTCATGCCCTTCGCCGCGATGATTGGGTTTCTCACTCCCATGCTTGTCGACCGTTGGTCGGGCGGCGATCCCGATCGCGCCGGTCGCGCCTATGCTGTCAATGTGGTCGGTTGCATTGTCGGTCCGCTGGTTGCCGGATTCCTGCTGCTGCCGCTCGTCGGCGAACGCTGGTCGGTGCTCTTGCTATCGTTGCCATGGTTCGCCATGGCCTTTCGTATTCCGCATGTTTCGGGCGCTCGATCTTTCAGTCGTGCGTTAGCCTACCTCATTGTCGTTCTGGCTTTTTCTGTTTTTCTCGCGACCCAAGATTTCGAAAACCAGTTTCCTTCGCGAAGAGTGCAGCGCGATTCCACCGCAACCGTGATCGCTTACGGAGAAGGCATGCAGCGGCGCCTTCTGGTGAATGGCATGGGGATGACCTCGCTCACTCCCATCACAAAAATGATGGCCCACTTGACCTTGGCCTCTCTCGACCACACGCCCCACAGGGCGTTAGTCATCTGTTTTGGGATGGGCACTACGTTCCGCTCGGTCGAGTCATGGAATATTTCAGGAACGGCGGTCGAACTGGTGCCGAGCGTGCCAAAAATGTTCAGTTATTACCATGCCGACGCCGCCACTGTGCTTTCGTCGCCGCTGGCGCATGTGGTCATCGACGATGGGCGCCGTTTCCTTGAACGCTCGCCCGCCAAGTACGACGCCATCATTCTCGATCCTCCTCCGCCGGTGCAGACGGCGGGTTCGAGCTTGCTCTATTCGCAAGATTTTTATACTGTCGCCAAGGCTAGATTGCAGCCAGGCGGGATTCTGCAGCAATGGCTGCCCGAGGCTGACGATGCGACGCAGGCGGCAGTGGCACGATCGATCAAGAATTCGTTTCCTTATATCCGCGTGTTTCAAGGGATGGACGGCTGGGGCTGGCATTTCCTGGCCAGCGAGCGTCCCATTCCCGTTAGGACCGCTGCCGAGTTAGTGGCGCGCATGCCGCAGGGCGCAATCGAGGACATGATGGAGTGGGGGCCTGCGAAGTCACCAGAAGAGGAGATGCAACTGCTTCTCGCTCACGAATCACCGATTGACGAAATCATCGCGCTCTCCCCGTCAACCGCACCCCTGACCGACGATCGCCCAATCAATGAATACTTTCTTTTGCGCACTCCTTTAGATAAGCTATCGGACCTGGATTAAAAGGCGCTGGAGGTCGCAACCGCAGCGAAATAAAAGAAGAAGCATTTAGCGACCGCGCCTTGCAGACTGTCATCTAAGAGAAACTGGGTGGTGGGGCGTCTCGCTTCGCTTGTCCAATCCCCCTTCCAGGCTGGGAGCGCGGTATGCTTGCTGCACAGAAGGACGCCGTATCTTCAAGTGAGATTTCGCGAAGTGAGGTTTCGCGCGAACTTATGGAGCGCTTCTCCACGGCGAGACGCGAAAGCGACGCGCTCTTCGATCTGGTGCGCGACGAGTCGTTGTATGAACGGCCGATTGCCGAGCGCCATCGCATCATCTTTTATGTAGGGCACCTCGAAGCCTTCGATTGGAACCTGCTCAATGACAATGCCGCCGGTTTCGGGCTAAGGTCAGTAAACCCCGTGCTGGATCGCCTGTTTGCTTTCGGCATCGATCCGGTTGGCGGCGGGTTGCCATCGGACGTGCCCTCGGATTGGCCGACTCTCGGAGTTGTCCGCACGTATGTCAGCGACGTGCGCCGCAATCTCGACGCAACCCTAGACAAGGCGATTCTCGATTCCGACTCGCAAGGGCGAAACGGTTTTCCCCTCACCGCTTTGCTCAACGTAGCCGTCGAGCATCGGTTGATGCATGTCGAAACGTTAGCCTACATGCTCCATCAATTGCCGCTCGACATGAAAGTGCGGCCGAGCGTTATGCAGATCGTGCCGCCATACAAGGCCAGCGGCCCCTTCGGTGCAGCCATGATGCCTGTGTCAGCCGGTCCCGCAACGCTGGGCCTGTCGCGCGACTCCGCGAGTTTTGGTTGGGACAATGAATATGAAGCGCACACTGTCGATGTTCCTGCCTTCGAGATCGATCAATATAAGGTGACCAATCGGCAGTATCTCGAGTTCATCGGAGTCCGCGGCTATGATACGCGGGATCTATGGACAGACGCTGATTGGGACTGGAAGAGCGCTAATGGAATTTCTCATCCAAAGTTCTGGGAGAAGCAGGAGAGATCTTCATCGGATCGAAGCTCGCGCCCCGGCGCATGGCTCTACCGAACGATGTTCGACAGAATTCCATTCGAGGATGCGGAGGTTCTCAACTGGCCGGTTTACGTGAGCCAGGCTGAGGCAGCCGCCTACGCGCGATGGGCAGGGAAGTCGCTTCCCACTGAAGCCGAGTGGCAGCGTGCGGCTTATAGCGCGCCAGACGGAAGCGCAAGGCCGTATCCCTGGGGCACCGAACCGCCTAACGCTAGCCTCGGCAATTTTGATCTGCACCACTGGGATCCGATGCCGGTAGATTCATTTGCGCGGAGCCAGAGCGCGTTCGGCATCCACGATATGTTGGGCAACGGATGGGAGTGGACCTCCACCGCATTTGCACCATTTGCAGGTTTCGAGCCATTCCCGTTTTATCGCGGTTACTCGGCCGATTTTTTTGACGGAAAGCATTTTGTTATGAAGGGTGGTTCGTCGCGCACCGCCTCCTGCATGCTGCGATCCACATTTCGCAATTGGTTTCAGCCGCACTACCAGAATGTGTATGTGGGCTTTCGCTGTGTAAGACGTTGAGGATCGACTAAGGGCTGTGACGGGTCGAGTAAAAGATCGTGCGGATGCTCGCCGCCGATCAAAGGGGATTCATATGCTGGTTCACGCAATCAACAACGCCGCCAATAACGCCACTTATCAATTCCCATCCGGATTCACCTCCGGCTTCGCTGCCGACGTTCGCGCCGGGCTCACGCGTAAACAGAAAGAGCTGCCGTCGAAGTATCTTTACGACGACGTGGGATCGGCGCTCTTTGAGGTGATCAGCCATCTGCCGGAGTACGGGCTTACCCGCGCCGATGAGCGCCTCTTGCAGCGGCATGCGAGCGAGATTGTCGCGCGTCTCGACGCTCCGGTCGCCGTCGCTGAACTGGGCAGTGGCAGCGGTAAAAAGACTCGCTGGATTCTGGAGGCGCTAAGCCGTTGGCAGCGGACGTTCTATTACCCGGTCGAAATCTCCCGTTCCGCCCTGGTCATGTGCGAGCGCGAACTGAGCGATATTGATTCCATCAGCATCGTTGGATTTGAGCGCGAGTATCTGGATGGTCTAGTGGAAGTGGCCGCGCATCGACAGCGGCACCAGCATTTGTTCGTGCTTTTTCTCGGGAGCACCATCGGGAATTTCGATCGTCCCGCAGCCGTGAAATTCCTGGCCGAACTGCGCCGCATTCTCGAACCCGGAGATTCGCTTCTTCTAGGAACCGATCTCGAGAAATCCAGTGCGCAATTGCTGAGCGCTTATGACGATCCAGTCGGCGTGACTGCTGCTTTCAATCTCAATCTCTTGGCGCGCATCAACCGGGAACTTGATGCGGATTTCGATCTGAGTCAATTCGGTCACATCGCAAGAATTAATCGCGAGGCCCGCAGCGTCGAAATGCATCTCCAGTCTAAGCGGCGCCAGACGGTGCACATTCCGGCGTCCGATTTGCGCGTGGATTTCCTGGAAGGAGAAACCATCTGGACGGAGAGCAGCCACAAATACTCGGCGGAGGAAGTCTTCCAGATGGCCAGCACTGCCGGTTTTCGATGCGACGCTCAGTGGATTGACGATCAGTGGCCTTTTGCCGAAAATCTGCTCACTGCGGTGTGAAGCTTATATCGCCCCCATCATCGCGGCTGTTGGGAGTTCCAGATATTAAGACCGCTGCTGTCGTGTCCCGCCACGTCCGCAGATTATTGACGCTGAGCACAATGCAGAATATGTTCGCTGGAATGAAACCGAGTTGCCCAGTCCTGACACCAATGACGCACATGATCAAGCTATTGACTGTTGCCAGCAGCCAGCCTTCCCAGCACCGCCGTCCGACCAGAATTGTAGAAGCGACCGTCAACACACATGAGAGATAATCGAGACGCAACACAGATGAAATACCCCCGTGTAATCATTCTGAGTGAAGTTGGACCGGTTTACTGTGTTCTTGTTTCATTGGTCAGGTAACGAAAGTCATACAACTGCGGAGCGCCAGTTAAGAAAACACAGGAGGCGTCAATGCCACAAGAATGCACGCACCTCGATCAAATAAAAGTAACGGAGACCGACAAGCATGTATGTGAAGACTGCATTAAGACAGGCGACACGTGGGTTCACCTGCGCATGTGCCTCATCTGCGGTCATGCTGCCTGTTGTGACTCCTCGAAGAACAAGCACGCCACCAAACATTTTCACAAAACGAAGCATCCTCTGATGCGTTCCATCGAACCCGGCGAGGCATGGGTCTGGTGCTATGTCGATGAAATCGTGGCGGACGAGCTAGCCGCGTAACGATTTCGCGACCAAAATGTGCTCTCTTGTATCTAACGTGCTTGAGCGTTGCCTCAGACTTGCTATCGGCAGTAATCTTTTTCATTCCGACTGATAGTGAAGGCCGAGCATCCAGGCTACGACCTACCATGCCGAAACCAATTTTGCTGAGCGTCGACGACGACTCCGATGTGTTGCGGGCGATCGAGCGCGACCTGCGTTCGCAATACGGAGCGGAGTATCGCGTCATAGGCAGCGATTCGCCCGAGAGCGCGTTACAACTGCTGAAGCAGCTTAAGGTGCGCAATGACAGCGTTGCCTTGCTTCTGGCCGATCAGCGCATGCCGCGAATGGATGGAGTTGCCTTTTTGCAGGAGGCGACTCAGATTTTCCCCGACGCGAAACGCGCTCTGCTCACAGCCTATGCCGACACGAATGCCGCCATCAGCGCCATCAATCAGGCCAGCATCAATTATTTTTTCCTGAAACCATGGGATCCTCCGACAGAGCATCTCTATCCGCAGCTCAACGACCTTCTCGATGACTGGCAGGCAAACTACCACCCGGCCTTTCAGGGAATCCGCGTTCTTGGCACCAGATGGTCTCCCCGCTCGTATGAACTGCGCGATTTTCTGGCGCGCAATCGCGTTCCCTACCAATGGATTGACGTCGAATATTCCGCCAATGATCCTGAGACGAAGCGCCTGGTTGAGGCTCTCGGGCCCGAGGCCGCTAGTCTGCCGGTCGTGCTTTTTCCTGACGGAACGAAACTTTTGGAGAGCCTGCCGGCCGATGTGGCGCAAAAAGTTGGCTTGCGAACTCGCGCCCAAACTGATTTCTACGATTTGGCAATTGTTGGCGGCGGCCCTGCCGGCCTGGCCGCTGCGGTTTACGGCGCATCGGAAGGCCTGCACACAGTGATGATTGAACGTGAGGCCCCTGGCGGCCAGGCGGGTATGAGTTCGCGGATTGAGAACTATCTCGGGTTTCCTTCAGGTCTCAGTGGCAACGATCTTGCACGTCGCGCCGTGGCGCAGGCGCAACGTTTTGGAGTGGAAATTCTTTCTCCGCAGGAAGCGGTCGGTGTTCGCACAGAAGGTTCGTACCGCATCATCAAGCTCGCCGACAAAAGCGAGCTCTCTTGCCACGCGCTGATGATCGCAAGTGGGGTGCAGTGGCGGAAGCTGGATGCACCCGGAATCGACCGCCTGCAGGGCGCTGGCGTCTACTACGGCGGCGGCGCGACCGAAGCTTTGTCCTGCAAGGGCGAAATGATTTACGTGGTCGGAGGCGCGAATTCTGCCGGCCAGGCAGCCATGAACTTCGCCAAGTATGCCGATCGCGTCGTCATGCTCATCCGCGGCGCGTCTCTTGCCAGCACGATGTCGCAGTATCTAATCACCAGATCAAAGAAACGCCCAATATCCAGTTGTGGCCGCAAGCCAGTATTGTCGAGGCCCACGGAGAAAGTCGTCTTGAAGAAATCTCTGTCCTCTGCTCTGATACCAACAAAGTGGAACGCGTATCGGCGAACGCAATTTTCATTTTTATTGGAGCGCTGCCCCGCACAGACTGGCTCGGAGATCTCGTCGAGCGCGACGAGCGCGGCTTTCTGCTGACGGGACCCGACCTGATTCGCGATGGAAAGCGTCCGAAGGGCTGGGCGCTCGAGCGCGATCCGTTTCTCCTCGAGACAAACATTCCGGGCATCTTTGCCGTCGGTGATGTGCGCCACGGATCGGTAAAGCGAGTCGCATCCGGTGTTGGCGAAGGATCGGTGGCAGTGCAATTCATCCATCAGTATTTGAGCAAGGTATAAATGGCCGATAAATCAGAACTGCTTCGCGTCCCCGCGTTCGCGGATTTGCCCGACGATCAACTGGAATGGTTTCTCAGCCAATCCCAGGAACTTAACTACAAAGCTGGGGACACCTATTTGCGCCAGGGCACTCCTGCGGATTCGATGTTTGTGATTCTTGAGGGGCAGCTTGAAGTCCACGGCGACATGGGCGGCGACAGTGTTTCATTTTCCCTGAAGGCGGGGGACGTTACGGGAACTCTTCCTTATTCGAGGATGACGCACTTTAAGGTGAATGGACGCTCGGTCACGGATAGTCGCGTCTTGCGATTTCCGGCGGCGCTATTTCCAGAACTGGTGCAGAAGATGCCGGAGTTGGCCAAACGGCTGGTGGGCCTGATGGCCGATCGAATCCGCGAAACCACTCGGATCGAACAGCAGCGCGACCGCTTGGCCGCTCTGGGAAAGCTTTCCGCGGGCTTGGCTCACGAGCTGAATAATCCTGCGTCTGCCGCGAAGCGAGCCACCGGCCAATTGCGCGACATTCTGAAGAAAATCAAGAATGCGAGCTTAGAACTTGGCCGTCGCGATCTCACTGCAGCGCAGAGAGCAGAAATCGAAAAATTGGAAACATCATTCATTCAGCACGACGAGCCTCCTCCTGATCCCTTGACGGCCAGCGATCTGGAAGAACAGGTTGATTCTTTGTTGCGCAGTCACGGGCTAAACGACTTGTGGCAACTGGCGGCTGATCTGGCCAAGAAGAACATCAAGCCGGAAGCGTTGGAATCACTATTTGCGGCCCTCGATGCCGATACTGCCCGTGCCGCTCTGGTGCGGATTGCCGCCTCCGTCGAGATTGCGAACCTGCTGAACGAGATCGAGAGTAGCACATCCCGAATCTCAGACCTGGTCTGTGCGATCAAGGAATACACGCACATGGATCAAGCTCCGGTGCAAAATGTCGACATCGTGAAAAGCCTGGAAACTACGCTCACCATCCTCAACCATAAGCTTAAACGCGGAGTGACGGTGCAGCGCGATTATGCGCGCACACCGTTCCTGGTGAATTCATTTGGAAGCGAACTCAACCAGGTCTGGACCAACATTATTGATAACGCTGTCGACGCCATGGGCGGCAAAGGCGAGCTGCGAGTTCGAACCTATCGCGATGATCATTGCGTGGTCGTGGAGATTGGCGACAACGGTCCCGGAATCTCACCCGAGGTCCAGTCGCACATCTTCGAACCATTCTTCACCACCAAAGGAGTCGGCGAGGGAACAGGCCTGGGCCTCGACACGGTGCAGCGCATCGTGAAAAAACACAGAGGGAATATCCAGGTCACTTCGGGGCCCGGCGACACGCGTTTTCAGGTCTGGTTGCCGCTGTCGGAAGCCTCAAGCTAAGGTGCTGAGTTGCTAGGGCAACAGGCCCAATACCCCCACGCCGCTCGTCGTGCCCACATATACTTTGCCGTTGGCAATCATCGGCGTGATGAATTTATTCCCATCGCCGAAGTTGTCACGCCCGCCTGCTGCCTGATTCGAGTTATATAACTCCACAGAGAGGTTGTTACCACTGAAAGCATGCAGCACCGCAGGCGAAGTATTTTCTGTGGCCCATAAAATCAAATTGGCTTCCGAACTGCCCGAGATACTAGGCGTAGCGCCCGGATAGCCGAACTGGGTGCCCGTCGCCGAAGACGGCGTGATATTCAGTAGTCCGCTGCCGTTGAAAGAAAAAGCCTTAATCGCGTCCCCTACAGCGCCGTAATAAATTCGCTTGCCATCAAATGCCGGCGCCGAATACACCGATCCCGCCAGCGCTCCCGTTACTTCCTGATAAATCTGACTATTATTGTTCGGGTTAAACTTCCCCATGTTTGCCCGATTCGCGAGATAGATGTTCGAGTCCTTGCCCGCGCCCACAACCAGTTCGTGGAGGACGCCGCTAGAGTCTTTGAAATTCGGAACGATCATCGCGCCGCCCGATCCCAAGTCTTCATCCGCATCCGACTCACTCACCGTGTTGTACATATTAAAGTAGTCGGAGACAGCCAGTTGTCCCTTCTTGGTTGATACCTTCATAATGGCATTCCCATAATCCCCATTCGCAGGGAAGCCTTTATCGTTGAGCGAAGTATCAAACGTTCCATTGGCATCGAGAAAATAAATGTTTCCGCTTGAGTCAGCAGCCGGACCTGCCCCAGCACCCCATATGGCACCTTCATTGCCATTCGGAGTTACATTGAGTACCGACCGCTGCGCCAGCGTTCCTTCGTTGTAACTGATGATCCAGCCGGTATAAGGTCGATCGTCGCAGTGAGAAGCCCACGTCGTATAAACGATATGGTTGACGAGTAACAACGCTGCCCGCTCCTTATACTGCTTGGGGTCGAAAACCACGTAGCCATTCTGGCTGTTATCGCCCGACCCCGGGTACTGGGCAATGATCTCCACCGGTCCGCCAAACTCTTCCGCTCCTGTTGTAATGTCGAGCGCGTGCAGGCGCTGATGATAGTTAGAGCTGGAATCCTTACTCATAGCTACGACGTAGATAGTTCCGTGCGGCCCTTCGCTAAGATCAATGACAGGAGTGGACGTAACTCCTATCTCCGGAGTAACCTGCGAGCACCCTCGGTTATCCGAGGGAACTTCGCCACTCGCGAGCATAGTTACTTGCCAGAGATTATTTCCGTTATCCGCATCAAAGCCATACACCGTGTCGTTTTCTGTCGCCACAAATAGCACGTTGTGCGTGCCGTTTCCCGGGATGCCGATATTCGGCGCATATAGAGGTTCTGCATCCACCAGTCCGTCTGTCGGGATCATGAAAAGTTTCCCAAACGTTGTGGAATTTACGTTTTTGAGCGTGAGCGTGCTCTCGATCGGGTTTCTTCCCGTCCGCAGGTTGTCGTTGTGATAAGTAAGCACGCCCCTAAAGGCCAGCGCAGCTCCCACTAATGCTTCGTAGCGGAAGACCAGAATCGATACGATCAGCAGGGCAATAGAAAGTAGAAGGACTCGCAGGGGGAGAGCTCGTTTCATCACGCACCTCGGGGAGCTGTGATCCGGAACATTAGTTCCGGATTTTGAATTAGTTGGCTAGATGCCAGAACGAAGGCGCGCTCAACAAGTTTACTCTAAACTCCAGAGAAAGGATCGACCGTGTACTCGTCCAGTAGATGGGTGACACTTTTCATTCCTTTCGTTGGGATAGGTTCTGTCGTAGGAATTGCAGCGGGGTTAGGTAGCCGAGCGCCTGATGCGGGCGCACGGTATTGTAGATTC
>Ga0182024_10005776_pt1 | contig 27519 bp, 27 predicted proteins | sample P32metaG_FD_120480 | JGI IMG/M metagenome (GOLD analysis project Ga0182024, IMG submission 120480) | Permafrost microbial communities from Stordalen Mire, Sweden - P3-2 metaG (Illumina Assembly) | ecosystem: Environmental > Terrestrial > Soil > Wetlands > Permafrost | place: Sweden: Stordalen...
ACGGCCAGGATCTAAAAGGGAGCGACGACGTATCGCGGCTGCTGGAAGGCACGGCGGATAAACGCGTGGTGCTGCGCGTTGGTCCAGATCCCGCGGGAGCGAACTCGCGCGAGATAACGGTGATGCCGGTGGCGAGTGAACAGCAATTGCGATATCAGGCGTGGGTGGAAGAAAATCGCCGCAAGGTGGATCAGTTGAGCGGCGGCAAGCTGGCGTACGTCTACATGCCGGACACCGGGCAGGGCGGATTCACCAGCTTCAACCGGTATTACTTCGCGCAGGTGGACAAGCAGGGCGTCATCATGGACGAGCGTTTCAATGCCGGAGGCCAAGCGGCCGACTACGTCATTGACGTGTTGAACCGTCCGTTGGAAGGCTGGTGGAGTCCGCGCTATGGCGCCATCTACCGCACGCCGGCGGCTGCGATCTTCGGGCCCAAGGTGATGATCACCAATGAAATGGCGGGTTCGGGAGGAGACATGATGCCGTGGATGTTCCGGCACACACACGTCGGAACGCTGGTGGGCAAACGCACCTGGGGTGGACTGATTGGCGTCTCGCAGTATCCAACATTGATGGATGGAGGCGCGGTTACGGCGCCCAATTTCGGATTTTTCAATCCGTCGGGCCAGTGGGATGTGGAGAACCACGGTGTCGCGCCGGACGTAGAGGTGGATCTCGATCCGAGGGCGGTGCATGCCGGCCACGACCCGCAACTGGAGCGGGCGGTAGCGATCGCGATGGAGCAATTGGAGAAGAATCCGCCGCCGACGCCGCATCGGCCACCTTTCCCGAATTATCAGAATCCGAGCCAGAGGCCGCGTCCGGCTAGTGTGCCGGATGCGAGTGGGAATCAGTAGCGCACGCACTCGTGCGTGCCGCGTTCACATTCGTGTGAACGCCCGGCTCTCTCGCGCACACTGGTGTTCGCAGGAGTGCGAACACGGCACGCACGAGTGCGTGCGCCACGGTTACCCGTGGAGATACTGGCGTAGTTCTTCCAGGCGGAAGCAATGAGCTAGCGCTGCATCGCGGCTGATTTTGCCGGCGTTCACCAGTTCCGCGAGCGATTGTTCCATGGTGATCATTCCGTCGGCGCGGCCGGTTCCGATGGCGCTGTGGATCTGGTGGTCTTCCCCTCTGCGAATCAAGTTTCGCACCGCGTGTGTGGCGATCATAATCTCAACTGCCGGATAGCGTTCGCGATCGTTCGTGGAAGGGATCAACTGTTGCGCGATTACCGCCAGCAGAGCGAGCGAGATTTGCTGGCGGATTTGAGGCTGGTTTCCGGCTGGGAAAGAGTCCAAAATGCGTGAAACCGATTGCGCGGCATCGTTGGTATGCAACGTCGAAAGCACCAGATGCCCGGTCTCGGCCGCGGTAAGAACAGTGGCAATGGTCTCCGGATCGCGCATTTCTCCCACCAGAATCACGTCGGGAGTCTGACGCAGGATGCCACGCACGGAGCTGGCGAAATCCGGAGAGTCGGTTCCCACCTCGATCTGTTCGACGATCGAGCTGCGATTGGCGTGCATGAATTCGATGGGATCCTCGATGGTCACAATGTGATTGCGGCGCTGGGCATTGATCAAGTCGACTAACGCAGCCAGTGTCGAGCTCTTGCCGCAGCCGGTGGGACCAGTGATGAGGATCAATCCCTGGCGCGATTCGGCCAAACGGCGGAGCGTGGCTGGAAGATGGAGGGATTCAAGGGTCGGAATTTTGTCGGGGAGCAGGCGGATGCTGCCCGCCAGTGTTCCTCTCTGATGATGGACGTTAGCGCGGAAGCGTCCGATCCCTTCGCGCGTAAAGCACAAATCCACCGATTTGTTCTGTTGCAGGTCCTGGTATTGCTTGGGGACCAGCAAAGGCAGCAGCAGGTTGCGCGTATCTTCGGCAGTCAGCGCGGGACCAGCCGCAGGCGTCAGCGCACCGTTTACACGCATGGAAACTGGGACGCCCGAGATCAACAGCACATCGGAAGCGCCTTGGCGCGCTGCAAACACCAGCAATTGGTCGAGCGTGGCAGTTCCCTGCCCGCTCGGGAGTTGTTGCGCTTGCCGCGACCCGGGCGCGACACGGTTCAGATCAGCGACAATCTGCGCAAGTTCATCGTCGAAGACAGCCACAAGAAATAGTATGACGCGTGTGCGAGGTGGTGCGTTGCGGCCCGCGTTACACTAGAGGGACAGTTAGCTCGCTCCCAGAATCAGATTCCCATGAGTAACGGCAACGCCACGGAAGCGCGTGTTCCCGGATTCTGGCCCTCGCTGCGCGAAGCGGTGATGGGGTCGAGCCAGGATTTCACCGAAGGCAGCATCGGCCGAGCCATCGTGTTGCTGGCGGTCCCAATGGTGCTCGAGATGATCATGGAATCGCTGTTCGGCGTGGTGGACGTCTTCTGGGTAGCGCACCTGGGAGCGGATGCGATCACCACCGTTGGGCTGACCGAGACCTGCCTGACTATCGTATTCGTGATTGCTTTGGGGCTCAGCATGGGCGCCACAGCAATGGTGGCGCGGCGCATTGGCGAGAAGGACGAAGCGGCGGCGGGTCTGGTGGCGGTTCAGGCAATCGTGGTTGGCTTAGTGGTTTCGGGGATAGCCGCCGCGGTGGGGTACTTCTATGCAGCGGACCTGCTGCGCCTGATGGGTGCGACGGAAAACGTAGTAAAGATCGGTACCGGTTATACGCGGATGATCTTTGGAGGCAGCGCAACTATTTTTCTACTGTTCCTGATCAATGCGGTGTTTCGCGGTGCGGGCGATGCGGTGGTTGCAATGCGCGCGCTGTGGATCGCTAACATCGTGAATATTTGTTTGAATCCGTGCCTGATTTTCGGAATCGGTCCGTTTCCGCGGCTGGGCGTCACGGGCTCAGCGGTCGGCACCACCATTGGGCGTGGCATCGGCGTGATGTTTCAACTTTGGATACTGACTTCGGGGCGCGGCCGCTTCGTGATTCGTGCTCCGCAGGTGCGTCTGGATTTCGCCGTGATGGCGCGAATGATCCGGCTTTCGTTGAGTGCGATTTTCCAATACCTGGTGCAAATGGCGAGTTGGATCGGGGTGGTGCGCATCATCGCAAGCTTCGGCAGCGCGGCCGCCGCAGCCAATACGCTGGCCATCCGGATCATAATCTTTGCGATTTTGCCTTCCTGGGGAATGAGCAATGCAGCGGCGACGTTGGTGGGTCAGAATCTTGGGGCCGGAAAGCCGGAGCGAGCGGAACTTTCGGTGTGGCGCACTGGATTCTACAACATGGTGTTCCTGGGCGCGGTGGGGCTGATCTTTATTGCGTTCGCCGAGAGAATTATCGCGCTTTTCACAAGCGATCCAGCAGTGGTTCCCATAGCGGTCACGGGCCTGCGGCTGCTGAGCTACGGCAACATTTCTTACGCCTACGGCATGGTGGTGACGGCGGCATTCAATGGCGCGGGCGATACTTTCACTCCGACGGTTCTGAATCTGATTTGTTTCTGGGTGTGTCAGATTCCCGTAGCTTGGCTGTTGGCTTTCCACACTAGTCTGGGACCGCGTGGAGCCTTCATCGCGGTGGTGGTTTCGGACTCGCTGCTGGCGCTGCTGGGGGTGCTGTGGTTCCGGCGCGGGACGTGGAAGCGCACGGTCGTTTAGTAGCTCGGTTTCGAAACAATCGACAGAGCACCGACTCCCTTACGGTCGCGGTTCGGTAACACCTCTTTCCGAACCGCGACCGTAAGGAAGCCGGCTGCTGGGTACTTGACAAGGCAGTATCGTGGACGGGCTCCGAACATTTTTGGTGGATGGCGCGCTGCATGCCGGCGACCTGTTGCCGCCGGTGCGGGAGCTGGCTTTCGAGCTGGGCGTCCACTTTAATACCGTTGCGGAAGCTTACAGGATTCTGGCGGACGAAGGTTGGCTCGACCTGAAGCGGCGGCGGGGCGCGCAGGTGTTGGAGCGGAGAAAGAGAACGGCCGATCCGCAGAAGCGCGAGCAATTTGCGCGGCGGCTACGGGAAATGATCGCCGAATTGAAAGCCGATGGTGTGCGCCTCGACGATATTCGGCGGGAATTGAATTTGGTAATGAAAGGACTGGATGTATGAAGTGGATTGAGAGCGGTATCTTAAGTTTTACTCACGTTGGCGAGTTGGTGGGCGCCTCCCCAGAGTAGAAACAAGGTCCCCTTGACATCTTTCACCAGGTAATCCTTCAGCGGGGCTGCTTCCGTGTGAAATCCCACGTTGATGAGAATTGGCTTCAGCGGCCCCATCAGTTCCAGGTTGGCGGCGTTCAACGCGTCGATCTGGCCTTGCGCGGACGCGATGGTTGCGCAGATTTCAGGCGTCCGATATTGAACCAATTGTTGGCGTGGTGGGCCGTCCTTTGGTCTTGAGTAAAGGCGAGAGGCACCCAATAGCGGACTTCGGGATCGACAAAAAAGAAAGTTACGCGGCATAACGCCAACGATCTGAAAGGGACGGTCGTTGAGACGGAGTTCGCGTCCCAGTACAGTAAGGTCGCCGGCATAGAGCTTTTGCCACAGCGCGTAACTGAGAATCACTTTCAGATGAGCTCCGACCTCGCTTTCGCTATCCATGAAGACGCGGCCGAGGGCGGGTGCAACTTGCAAGAGCCGGAACAGCGAGGGCGTGGCGGTCATACCGGGAATCCGCTCAGCAGTGCCGTGTTCGTTGAGGGTGAGAGCGATCGGCTCATACATCGCTTGATCCTGAAATACAGTGACGGCGCGCAGACGGTCGTAATAGTCGCCGCTGCTGCTCATGCTCGAATCGCCGCTCCCCGCTTTCGGGTACTTATTCGACATCAGGATGATAGCGTCCGCGCCCGGCACCGGCAGCGGTTGCAGCAGGACGGAGTTAACGATGGTGAATAGCGCGGTGTTGGCGCCGATGCAGATGGTGAGCGTCAGCACAACCATCGCCGCGAAACGACAGTCCTTCCGGACGGATCTAACGCCGTACCTGAAGTCACTGAGCAGAGTTTCCATGTTCGAGCGGAGACCTCCTTAGGTATGTAGCGCACGTACTTTTGCGTGCCGCGTTCACAATCGTGTGAACGCCTGGTGTTCGCAAGAGTGCGAACACGGCAAGCCGGAGGCTTGCGCTACGGGGACCGCTACAGCATTTTGTCCTTCTGGATATTGCGCATTTCATCTATGATGCGCTCGAAGACTCGCTGCACGGCTTCCGCACTCAACGGGCCTTGGTTCGCGGTTGTGACGTTGTGGAACACCTGGTCTTCGCGCTTGGGCTCATAGATGGGCATCTTGAGCTTCTGCTTGATTCGCCCGATCTCTTCCACCACACGTGTCCGCTCATTCAGCAGCCCTAGGATTTTCACATCCAGGATGTCGATGCGTTTGCGGTACTCGGCCAGCGCTTCCATGCTCATGGATTCTTCGATGGTAAACCACTGGCTAGCTCGCGGGCTAGGGCTTCGAGCTTGGCGGGAAGATCGGCGCTGGCGGCGTTCTGCTCCACAACTCGCACGATCGCGGTGCCGACTATGACGCCATCCGCAATCGTGCCTACGGTGCGGACCTGGTCAGCATTAGAAATTCCGAATCCGACGGCGAGCGGCAGTGCTGTAACTTTTCGCATGGCGTTCACCAGCGGCGTCACGGCGTCGGAAACTGTAAAACGTTCCCCGGTGACGCCGGTTCTTGAAACCAGGTAAACGAAGCCGGTGGAATACTTCGCCACTAACTCCAGACGGCGCTGAGTGCTGGTGGGGGCGGCCAGGAAGACCGTGTCGAGACCGGCGTTCCGCATTGCGCCGACATAAGGCTCGGCCTCTTCGACGCTCAGGTCGATTAGCAGACATCCGTCGATTCCACGCGCGGCTGCATCACGCGCGAGCGCCTCCAAACCGTAATGCAACACGGGATTCATATAGGTAAACAGAAGCAGCGGAATCTCGGAGCGTTTGCGAATCTCGGCGGCGATATCCAGCACCGTCGAGACTCTGGTACCAGCCTTCAGCGCGCGATCCGATCCGCGCTGGATTACCGGACCGTCAGCGATTGGATCGGAAAAAGGAACACCGAGCTCGATCAGATCCGCGCCACCACGTTCGAGCGCGGCAACTAATTCCGGCGTGCGATCGGGCGAGGGATCTCCGGCGGTGATGTAGGCGATCAAGGCCGGACGGCGTTCCGTCGTCCGCAGCCGTTCAAAGAGCCGGCCGATTCTGGTCTGGCTCATCCAGCTCCTTTAGGTTTTCACGATAAATGTCGGTGTCTTTGTCGCCGCGTCCGGAGAGATTGATGATGAAAAGTTGATCTTTGCTGCCCGGAGCGCGGCGCACAGCTTCGGCCACCGCGTGCGCGGATTCTAGTGCGGGAATAATTCCTTCGAGATGCGCCAACGTTCGGGCGGCTTCGAGCGCTTCTTGATCCGTGGCGGACACGTATTCGGTGCGGCCCTGATCGCGTAGCCACGCATGCTCTGGTCCGACCAGCGCGTAATCCAGGCCCGCGGAGACCGAATGTGTCAGCGATACTTGGCCGTCGGTGTCCTGCAAAAGATAGCTGTAAGCGCCGTGAAGAACGCCGGGCGATCCGCCGGAGAACCGCGCGGCATGCGCGCCGAGCTCAGCGCTACGCCCGCCGGCCTCAATTCCAATCAAACGAACGCCCGAGTCGCCTAGAAAAGCATGGAAGATTCCGATGGCGTTGCTGCCACCGCCGACACAGGCGAAAATCGAATCCGGCAGCCGGTGCTCGCGCTCCAGGATTTGTCTGCGCGTCTCTTCTCCGATCACGCGGTGAAAATCGCGGACCATCATCGGATAGGGATGCGCGCCCAATGCGGAACCTAGCAGATAATGTGTGGTTTCCACATTGGTCACCCAATCGCGCATGGCTTCGCTAATGGCATCCTTCAAAGTGCGGCTGCCGCTAGCCACGCCGACAACCTTCGCGCCCAGCATCCGCATTCGAAAAACGTTTAGGCGCTGCCGCCGCATGTCCTCTTCGCCCATGTAGACGACGCATTCCAGGCCAAAGAGCGCGCAAACCGTGGCGCTTGCCACGCCGTGCTGGCCAGCTCCGGTTTCGGCGACGATGCGCTTTTTGCCCATGCGCCGGGCGAGCAGCGCTTGTCCCAGGCAGTTGTTGATCTTGTGCGCGCCGGTGTGCAACAGGTCTTCACGCTTGATATAAATCTTTGCGCCACCCGAAATTTCGCTCAGCCGCTTGGCGTGATAGAGGGGCGTGGGGCGTCCGGCATAGTTCGCGAGCAGATCCTTGAGTTCGGCTTGAAACTCGGGATCGAGACGCGCTTCGAGATAGGCCTGCTCCAGTTGCTCGAGCGGCGCCATCAGGACTTCGGGAACGTAGCGGCCACCGTAGGGGCCGAAGTGGCCTCCGGAGTCAGGGGACTGGGGACTGGGGGCTGGGGGCTGAGGTGACGTCATGGATTCAACTTTTGAGAGCGGCTTTTATGAACTCGCACATTTTGTCGTGGTCTTTTAGGCCTGGGGATTTTTCGAGGCGCGAGCACGCGTCTACGCCCCATGGTTGCGCTTCCTCGATCGCACGGCCGACATTGGATGCGTCCAGGCCACCGGCGATGATGATTTTCTTCGGAAGACCTTTCGCGCTGGGCCAATCGAAGGTCCGGCCCGTGCCACCGTACTCCTCGTCACCTTCTGATTCTGAGGGCGCGTCGAGCAAAAGTGCTTCCACCGTCTGGTCGCTTAGGCCGGAGGAGATGCCCTCGTTGTTTCGGCAGGCACGCCATATACGGATTCCGCGCGCTTCCGACATTCCGTACAACTGTGCCACATCCAGCCCGACGCTGAGTACAATCTTGGCCACCGATTCCGCGGTTTCACCCACGAAGATGCCAACCTTCCATACGTTGACGGGAATCTTCTCGGCGATGAGGCCCGCGCCGGTAGGTGAAATGTAGCGCGGACTATGGGGATAAAAATTGAATCCGATGGCGGACGCTCCGGCTTCCACCGCGGCCACTGCATCATCGCAGTTTGTGATGCCGCAAATCTTGACCATCATGACAAGAGCGCCCGCAAGGCTTGTGCAGGATCGCCCGATTTCATCAAATGCTCGCCCACCAAGAAGGCCTGGTAGCCGGCCGCGCGAAGACGTTGGACATCGGTGGAGGAATGGATGCCGCTCTCGGTGACTTTGACTATGCCATCGGGAATCTTGCCGGCCAGATGCAGCGAAACCGTGAGGTCCACCTTGAATGTGTGCAGATCGCGATTGTTCACTCCGATAATGCGGGCGCCGGAAGCGATTGCCGGTTTCAGCTCCTCTTCATCGTGCACTTCCACCAAGGCGGACATGCGGTAGGTCTCCGCCAACTCGCGAAAGTCGCGCATCTGATGCTCAGTGAGGATGGCGGCAATCAGCAGAATCGCATCCGCACCATGCGCGGCTGCCTGGTGCACGTGGTAACTGTCGATGGTGAAATCCTTGCGCAAGACTGGCAAGCTTACCGCGGCTCGCGCCGCTTCAAGATCCGCCAAACTGCCCTTGAAATGTTTTTTGTCCGTGAGGACGGATAGCGCGGCCGCGCCACCTTGCTGATACGCCTCCGCAATTGAAACCGGATCAAAATCCTCCTGCAGCACGCCTCGGCTCGGTGACGCTTTTTTTATTTCAGCGATGATGGCAGGCTGGCGGCTGGTGATGGCATACAAGAAATCCCGGCGGTGCGCGACAGAATCCTCGGCGGCGCGTGCAATCCCACCCACACGCTGGACGAGCTCGGCTTTCTTATGCTCGACAATTTGGGCCAGGATGTCGGGGACCGTTTTGAGCATAGGCGGGAATCCCTATTGTAGCGCACGCACTTTTGCGTGCCGTGTTCGCACTCCTCGGAACACGCGTTCACACGAGTGTGAACGCGGCACGCACGAGTGCGTGCGCCACGGTTAGTTTCCGGCGAGGGATTTCACTAGGTCGTACAGGAACACCGATCCTTCATAAAAATCGTTGATCCCTACGCGCTCATCGCGGCCGTGCGCGCGAAAATCGTCAATGAAAATTCCTTGGATTCCGTAGGTGGGAATGCCGGCGCTTCGCAAATACAGACCGTCCGTGGCGCCCATCACCATGGTTGGGATGGCGAGAACTCCCGGCCACATACTATCGGTGATGCGAGAAGCCGCTCGGAAGAGATCCGGACGCATCGGCGATGGGGGGCCCGCGTCCATTTCGCGCCCTACGGTAATCGAAACTTGGTCGTCGGCGACCACCTTCTTTAAAGTGGCGAGAACTTCCTCCGGCTTCATTTCAGGAAGAATGCGGCAATTCACCATCGCACCGGCGGTTTGCGGCAGGGCGTTCAGAGCGTGGCCGCCGTCGAGCATAGTGGCCACACACGTGGTACGCAATGTGGCGTTGAATTGCGTCGAACCCGCCGACAGTTTTTCCATCGCGTCTGTCGATCCCGCAGCCGCGGCTTTCATCTGAGACGACACTGGCTCTGGTTGAATCTTGGCCATTTGCTCTAAGAATGCTTTAGTCACATCGTTGGTCTGGACTGGAAAATTATATTTCGATAGGCGAACCAACGCTTCCGCCAGCCGGTAGATCGCATTGTCGGGAACCGGTAACGAGCTGTGGCCGCCTTTGTTCTTTACTTCCAGGCGATAGTTGCCGACGTACTTCTCGCTCACCTGCACGTTGTTCGACACACGCTTGCCATCCACCATGTAGCCCCATCCGCCCTCATTGAGACAGAATTCGGCGTCGATGAGGTCGCGATGATTTTTCAGCAGCCAGACCACGCCGTTGTAGGGACCGCCTCCTTCTTCGTCCGCCGTGAGGGCGACGATGAGGTCGCGGTCCGGCTTGAAGCCCTCGCGCTTATAACGGATCAGGTTCGCGATCCAGATAGCGGCCTGGGCTTTGTCGTCGATGGTTCCGCGCCCATAGTAAAAGCCGTCCTTTTCGGTGAGCAGGAACGGATCCATCGACCAATCCGAGCGCTTCGCTTCCACTACATCCAGATGCGCGAGCAGCAGCAGAGGTTTGCGTTGACCGGTTCCGTGATAACGCACGACAACGTTCATCTTGTGCGGCGCGGCGCCCAGCACCTGGATGTCGGACGCCGGGAAACCTTCGGCCTTAAGCCGCTCGGCTACCGCTTGCGCGGCCGGCGTGGTGGCGCCGGTGCTGTAGGAGGTATTGATCTCGATCAGTTGCTTGTAAATGTCGTGCGTGAGTTTCTGGTATTCGGGTGGAGGAAGCGTGGTGGAACTCGCCGACAGGGACAGGAACGCCGACAAGGCGGAAGCAGACAGGAGGTGCTTCATTAGCATATTGACTTATGTTACTCGGTATCCGGTAATGGGGCAGTTTCAGGGTGTGGAGCAGGTTGGTAAGCCTGCGCGCCGATTGGCAATCGGAGCAAACTGCGCGGGTTAACAACCCGCGCGCAGGATGGCATCCGAATGTCACTTAGTTTTCCCAAGACTGGGGATTCTGGCGTCATAGTGGGGCAGACCCCCAGGTCTGCAAGGGTCCCCCTGGACCCGCTCTTCGCCAACGGAATCAGCTTCCTTCAAAACCCGGCAAGCCGACGAGGGCGTCGGCTGCGGTCCAGGGGGACCGCCCCACTTAAGAATGCAAATTGAGTAATCTTGAAAAAACTAAGTGACATTGGAATGCCATCCATCCCCACAAGCAAGCTGATCCATTTACGAATCGCTACCGAAGATAAATTAAGAACCTGCTATTCTGATTGGTCATGGGACGTATTGCTGGGTTATTGCTTGCTTTCAGTTTCTTGCTTAGCGCTGCGCCGCCGGCGCGTGATCCACAGACGGATTCGCGATTGCGGAAGGCTTTTCGCCGGCCGGAGCAGAACGGTTGGAACTATGTACACCTGGAAGGGACGCCGTCGGAGATCGGATTTCAACACGGATATCTGCTCGCGCCCGAGATCGAGGACGTGCAAAAGGTAGTGGTGCTGGGGTTGACGCACGATTCGAAGAAAGAATATGCGTTCTTCCGCGCGGCGGCTGAGAAGGTGCTATGGCCGCACGTCGAGCCGCAGTATCGCGAAGAGCTGAAGGGCATCGCCGAAGGGCTGAAGGCCAAGGGTGTCGCGCTGGATCTTTGGGACGTGGTGGTGCTGAACGCGTGGCTCGAACTCTCGCCCTATTACACGAACTGGTACGACAAGGAACACAAGCTGGTTTCCGTTATGCGCCCGATTCCCGAACATTGCAGCGCGTTCGTCGCCACCGGCAGTTACACTACGGACGGCAAGATCATCATCGCGCATAACAATTGGAGCGAATACAAGGAAGGCTCGCGCTGGAACGTGATCTTCGACATAGCGCCTTTGAAGGGCCATCGCATGCTGATGGACGGCATGCCGGGTCTGATCCACAGCGGCGACGATTTCGGCGTGAACAGCGCGGGTCTTGCCATCACGGAAACCACCATCGGCAGCTTCGAGGGATTCGATCCCAACGGTGTTCCGGAATTCGTCCGGGCACGCAAAGCCATGCAGTACTCGGCATCGATCGACGACTTCGCCCGAATCATGAAGGAGGGCAACAACGGAGGCTACGCCAACACTTGGCTCGTAGCTGACAATAAGAACAACGAAATCGCCAACCTGGAATTGGGATTGAAGCACGTAACGCTCGCACGTACCAAGGATGGTTATTTCGTGGGCGCCAATTTCCCGGCGAACCCGGAGTTGATTCGCGATGAAGCCGGCAATTTCCCGGTGAATGACATGAGCGTCAGCGCCAACGCGCGCCACGTCCGCTGGGACCAATTGATGGCGGAGAACAAAGGCAAGATCGACGTCGCAGCCGCCCAGCGTTTTCTAGCCGATCATTACGACACGTTCGACAAGAAAACTGAGCCGAGCGAACGGACGCTGTGCGGCCACATTGATCTTTCGCCGCGGGGATCAAAGCCCTGGCAGCCGGAATACGGCCCTGCGGGCGCGGTGCAGAACAAGGTGGCCAATGGATCGATGGTAGATCAGATGGCGTTCACTGCCGCGATGGGTCATTCGTGCGGGCTCAGCTTCAAGGCCGCGCAACATTTGAAAGAGCATTCCGGGTTCGAGTGGCAGAAGGACGCGTTGCGGGATCTGGACACGCACGCGTGGACTACTTTTCGGATTGCACAGTAGGCAGCGCATGGCGCTGCCCCACAGCGTCAGGGCTCAGTAGGCGGACGTTGGTGCCGCTCAGCTCCCAACCGGCTTCAGGAAGACGGTCCGGCGAAGCGCTGAATATTATCTGAAAAACATTTCGATCGTTCGACGCAGTTAGCGGCTTGCCTGGCCTGGGGAAGACCAGCGCGAGATATTTCAAGATGGTATAAACGTCGGCCTCTTCCGGAAGCTGCCAATCCACATCCTGAGTGCAGAATCGCACGCGCGAACCACGCTGGGACATGTTCCAGGCTAGAAAAGCGCAGCGATCCACGGCGGTCTCAAACCACGCAGCCTGATCCTCTGGAACGTCCAGATCCAGAAAAAACGCAACGGCCTGCTCTTTCTCGCGGGAGAATTCGCGAACCTGCAGGTCGCCTGTGTGGGCGGTAGCTTTCCAATCTACATGCCGCGCGCTCTCCAGTACTTCATAAGGACGAATCCGATAAAAGTCGTGACCCTGGCCGCGGTAGAAGGATGCGATCTCGCCTTCAAGCGAGAGCAGCAGATCTTCGAAGCCGGGTTGCGGGTCGATGGATGGATAAATCAATACCTCACGCAGCAGAGGGACGTTGATCCTACGCTCAGTGAATCCGAACGGGAATCGGGTGGAGAAGCGAAAGCTGTTCTGGCGATACGAACCGCGCCGGGCAAACAGAAGCTCCACTGGTTCCTCGACGCGCTCGCCGCCGGGGATGACGGGAAAATAGAGCGGGAACGAAAGCCCGCTGTCGCCGGACGCAGTCACGTGGATGGAGAACGAGGGCATCCAACCCTTGGTATTGCGAATGACGATGCGAGCGTACAATTTTCGGCGCGCGGAGATATGTTCGGGGAGCAGGAAATCCAGTTCTAGACCGGCCAGCGACAGGCGGCTTATGAACCCGGAGACCATGAACGTGGCCAGCATAATGGCCAGGATGAGAAACAGGAGATTGTTGGCGGACCCGAAAGCGCCCAGAGCGACGACGACGCAAGCCATGGTGAACAACAGACCCAGGCGCGTCACCTGTTGGCGCATGCCGAGATCGAGCGAAGAATGGATGCGGGACCAGAGGCGAGTCACTTCCTTTAGAATACGAGGAATTCAAGGAAGGGACCGCTGCGCGCTCCCGAAGTCGAGGAAGAAAGCCCCGACCGATCGTCTTCTTCCCGGACTTCGGGGACGCGTAGCGCCCCGTTCCTGAATGCCTCGTATTCTTTGGAGCCTGTAGATTGTAAGCCGGTTTCTGTACCCGATAAAGGGCGATGGCCATTCATCTGGGCCAAGCATTTCTGCCTGGCTCTAGCGACCTACCCGAGAGTCGAACGGAGCGGGCAGCTCCTCCCCTCCTATTTGGTCTTGCTCCGCATGGGGTTTACCCTGCCGGCGCGGATTACTCCGTCCGCGGTGCGCTCTTACCGCACCTTTTCACCCTTACCCCCGACACGGGCTCGAAAGCCCGCGCCACGGGCGGTATATTTTCTGTGGCACTTTCCGTAAAACTCGCTTTGAGCGAGTCCCCCCGGCCGTTAGCCGGCATGCTGCCCTATGGAGACCGGACTTTCCTCCCGGCCGGCGAATCGAAATCCGCCACCGAGCGGCCACCCGTCTACAGGCCCACGTTCATTGTCGCAGCTATTTGGTACCGGATCGCGAACTGAAAGGATTCCAAAGCTTGTACGGCTTGGAGCGCGCGACCGGTTTCGGCTGATTCTGCTTCTTCGCGTCGGTTGGGCCCGTGAATACTTGAGAGATGTAGTCCTGCTCTCGTTGCTCAAATGCAACCACTGCAGGATGCGCTTGGCCGATCAGGAAACCCTCCACGGTTTTTCCATTTTCTCCAGCTACGGAAACGGCGTAACAAGTTTGCGGTCCTCCCTCCAGGCTGTGACGAACCACCACCGTGTCGGAGCTTTGAACGATGCGCTTTACCACGGACGAATCCGAACAGTCGGAGAACAAGAGCGCCGAGTCGGATTGTGCCGTGAGAGCCGCCCCAGCCAGAAGAAGGACCGCACCCAGTTTCGGGTTCATGCACTTCCCATTCAATCGAAATAGGCGGGCAGTGAATACCGGCCAAGCGTTCCAATTCAGGTGTGCGCAGTACTAGTCAATTGGTTTGGTGAGTTTGTGCGATCGCTGCCTCGTTCCGAGCTTCAACTTAAGCCAACGAGATAGGCATAGCGAGAGGCTCACGTCGTGATCCTTATGAAGCGCATAAAGCACCACCAAAAAGACGAGTACAAGGCCGAAGAGCAACAAGAGATCAATCCTCACCTGAAACACCTCCGCTACTTAATTGCCGTCAAGTTGAGAAACACATGTGGTGATCGAGAGGATAGCGCCCGGTTGGTCCTAACTCATTGGAACGATTAGACGTAATGTCGGAGGTTTAGATCGAGAGCGGTCGTAGTGCCAATTCGCTGTGGGTTGTTGGGCCGAGAGTGAATCTCACCCGCGTCTGCCGCGTGTGGCTGAGATGGCCTCGTCGACCAACGTGTCAACGTCTTTCTCGTTGACGTCTTGAACCCGTGAGCCGATCTCCTGGGCTTGAGCTACGATCTCCCGTCTGAGGCTCTCGCGTTCGTCGCCCATAGGTGCTGAGTGCGGCCGGTAGGCGTTCAAGGTAATGGTTTCGTCGTTGGAAAGAGCACGACCAAGCCAACGTTCAACAACGAGCCGCTCGTCGTGGGCCAAGTCGCCCGCTTTGTGTACGGAATGGTCAAGCATCGAAGCACTCTCGTCACCAGGATACCGAACTCAGAGGTGGCCGGAGCGATCATTGGATTGAAAAGAAACGGTACAGTACTGTTGTTCGAGAAGCAACCAACAGGATGAACGCCCGCCTCATGGAAAGCACTGGGGAGCAAATCACACTGCGCCCCGTGCGCGGGACGTCGCCGCTTACGAAGGAGCACGGCGTTTGGGTATTTCGGAGTGGGCAACCTTTACCCGCCTCCGCTGCTGACGAGATGCCGCAGCAAATCCGCGAAGAGCGCGACGCGGCCAGTTCGACTTCCCTGACCGGTGAACCCGCTACACAATCCTAAGAGCCGTCCTGCACCACGCACGTCCTGACTGCGACATTTTCGTCGCTAAAACCCCGCGCGGCGAATATGCTTGCGGTCATGAGGAATATTCAGCTTGTATCCTGCGCGTTTGCTATCGGTCTGTGCCTCTTATCCGCGTGTGCCTGGGGCGCCGAACCGATCAAAGTTTCGATGACTCCTGAGCATTGGAAAACAAACGGCAACGTGGAGTTCGTCAAGCACGATGGATTTGATGCAATGGAACTGAAACCGTTCGACCGGGCGACGCAAACGCCGACCGGGAACGCCACTCCCGTTGGTGTTTCGTTTCGTAACGGAACGATCGAGTTCGATGTGGACAAGCCCTGGTCGATGGGTACGGGGATCGCGTTCCGGCGCGACAATGACAAGTCCGAGAACTTCGAGTATTTCTATTTGAGACCCCAAGCGAATTGTGCCGAAGCTGTGGACTGCATACAGTACGCTCCGCAAACCCACGGGGTCCTGCTGTGGGATGTCCTGCCGCAATATCAAGCGCCCGCGCCGTTGCGGGAAGGCGAGTGGAACCATGTGAAGTTGGTAGTGTCCGGGCAGCGGATGAACATATTCGTGAACGGCGCGAAATCGCCGACGCTGAAGGTCGGCAGGCTGGAAGGCGACACTCAGGAGGGAGGTCTGTCACTGGCAGGACCTGGTTTCTTTGCAAACTTGATCGTTACACCGGATGCCGTCGATGGGCTTCCCGCCGAGCCGGCGAAAGATCCGACAGCAGGCGATCGTCGTTACGTTCGCAATTGGAAGATCGCGCCGTTCTACGCGCTGGAGGCGAGTAGAGAGCCGAGCGCCGAGGATCTGCCGGGACCTTCGGCTACTTGGACAAAGCTCGCAGCCGAACGCAACGGATTTGTTAACCTCAGCCGGCAGTACGGAGTCCCAATGCAAGGCAAACCGGACCGGCCGGTTGTGTGGATGAAAACCACCATCACATCCGACGGGAATAAGACGAAGAAGGTGGCCATTGGATGGCTCCGTGAGGTGTGGGTGTTTGTGAATGGGCAACCGGTATTTGCGGACAAGAATTTCTATCAACCTCCTTCGGCGCGAAAAAAACCGGATGGAAGATGCTCACTCGAAAACGGATCGTTTGAACTGCCTCTGAAAGCCGGTGTCAACGAGATTGATGTGGCGATTGCCAGCAACTTCTACGGGTGGGGCCTCATAATGCGCCTCAATGATTTAGATGGTGTTCGTTTAGAGACGAAGTAGAGCTCGCTCATTGGCCGCACGTTACAATACCAAGCGAGTGCGCTGATGAGGAATAGGATTACCCGGTTCGTGGTTGCGGCCTTGGCCTGGACAGCGATTGGTGTGGTCTTCGCGCTTCCCAACCTAGCGAGCGGAGACTGGAAACGGTACTTACTTGGATCGCTCACGCAATGGTGGTCCTGGGGATTGGTGACCCCGCTCATTCTGGCGTTCGACCGCCGGTTGCCGTTTTTCCGAACGCCAACTTCCCCGGCGGATCGCGGCCCACTTGCTGCCCAGTCTCCTCTTCACGTCGGCCTACATGTATGTTTTTGCCGCGGCACGGGTTGGTTGGCTTGGGAAAGTGGAGCGCAGTGCTGGATGCGCAGACCCTGCTCGCGACTTTACGCGGGATGTTTCTGTGGAGCTGGCTGGTTTACTGGCTGATCCTTGGCGCCTGGCAGGTACGCGAGTATTACGAGCGTTACCTGTCGAGTGAACTCCGTAGGGAGCGATTGGAGAGAAGCTTCTCGGAAGCCCGTTTGAATGCGCTGCGCATGCAACTCGATCCGCATTTTCTCTTCAATGCCTTGAATACCATCTCGTCCCAGGTGGAGCGGGATCCCAGATTGGCGCGGGGAATGATTGAGCACCTTGGAGATCTTTTGCGCTTGTCACTTGAATCGAAGGACAAGCAGGAAGTTGCGCTGGCGGAAGAGCTGGCTTTTCTGGATCATTACCTGGCCATCCAGAAGATCCGATTCGGGGACCACTTAAGAGTTGATATAAGAATCGCGCCGGATGTGAAGTACGCGTCGGTGCCATGCCTATTGATTCAACCGCTGGTGGAGAATGCGATTCGCCACGGACTTTCGCGGCGATCCTCGGGTGGAAATGTGACAATTTCCGCGCAGTGCGTGAAAGGCCAACTGGAGATTCGCGTTCTGGATGACGGTGTTGGGCTGCCACCCGGATGGACGCTGGAAGCTTCCAGCGGTCTGGGCCTGGCGGTAACGCGCGAGCGAATCGCAGGGCTTCATCCCGATGGCCGAAGCCACTTCGCAGTGCGTCGCCGAGCGGCTGGCGGAACTGAAGTCGAGATACTGCTGCCTTTGCGCGTGGCCCGGGAAGAGGTTCATGTCACCGCTCCCGCCTGAGCGCATCCGCGTGCTGGTAGTGGATGATGAAGCGCCGGCGCGCCAGCGGCTGGTGGATCTCCTGCGCAAGGATTCTCAGGTTGCGAGCATCGTTGAGGTTGAGGACGGAATGGCCGCCGTGAAAGCGATTCAACAACAGCAGCCTGACTTGTTATTTCTTGATGTACAAATGCCTGAGCTAGACGGACTGGGCGTGATCGATGCGGTAGGCGCCGGCGAGATGCCTCTTACCGTGTTTGTGACCGCATACGATCAGCATGCCATCCGAGCGTTTGAAGCCAATGCGCTGGATTACCTGCTGAAACCATTTAGCGATGAGCGTTATGAGGCAACCATGGCCCGCGTCAGGGCACGCGTGGACGGACGCGCCGTACAGGAATTCAACCAGCGCGTGCTTAAGCTGATATCAGCGGCTCCCGCGGATCAACCTTTGGATCGGCTGGTGGTGAAATCCGGCGGCACAACCCGGTTCGTGCGCGTAGTGGATATTGACTGGATTGAAGCTGCCGGGGTTTATGTGAGCCTGCATGTTGCGGGTAAAGAGCTGCTGTATCGCGCAGCTCTGAATGATCTGGCCGCTCGATTGGACCCCATGCGCTTCGTTCGAGTGCATCGATCCGCCATCGTCAATATCGACAGCATTGTTCAGCTCGATCCAATTTCGCATGGCGAGTTCGAAGTCGTACTGAAAAATGGATCGCGAGCGCGCGTCAGCAGGACCTATCGGGCGCAGCTCGAGAGGCGTTTGGGCCAGACACTGTAGCGTCCTTGACATTCACCATCAGGCATCGCTATGATACCCCTATAGCACATATGCCTAAAGCTGAAATGCCTTCCGGCGCCTTGGCGCTATTAATCCTGCGGGTACTGCGCTCTGGCCCGTTGCATGGCTACGCCATTGGCCAGCGCATTCACGTTCTATCCGCCGAAGTGTTGCAGGTGGAGGAGGGCGCGCTCTACCCTGCTCTGCAGAAGATCCTCTTGAAGGGCTGGGTGACTTCGGAGTGGGGGATCTCGGAGACCAAGCGCAAAGTTCGCTTCTACCGGCTCACGGCCAGCGGCCGCAAGCAACTCGAAGCCGAGATTTCCGGCTATCAGCGTGTGCACGAAGCCATCCGGACTGTTCTACGCACAGCCTGAAAGAGAATCCAATGAACGAACTGTTTCGCCGTCTGCGTTATCTGCTGAACCGCCGCCGCTTCGATCAGGAGCTGGCCCAGGATATGGATTTCCATCGGGAAATGGCGGCGCGCGAAGGCCGGCAGAATTTTGGCAACCCGTTGCGGCTCCGCGAAGAAGCTCGGGACGCTTGGGGCTGGACATGGATCGACGCCTTGTTCCAGGATTTTCGCTACGCGGCACGCACGCTGCGTAAGTCTCCCGGCTTTACGTTGGTTGCGATTCTGCTGCTCGCCCTGGGCATCGGGGTCAATGTGGCCGCTTTTGGATTCTTCAATTTGATGGTGTTGCGGCCGTTGCCTGTGCGCCAGCCAGAAACCATTCTCCACTTTGAGCGGCGCGCTCCGGGTAATTTCGCCGACAATTTCCCCTATTCGGAGGTGAGGTTTTACCAGGCACACTCGCGGTCACTATCGGCTGTACTGGCATTGAACTTCGACAGTCTGGTGATGGAAGGCGAAGAGAAACCGCTTCACGCGCACTTTGTTACCGCTAACTTCTTTAGCGAACTCGGCGGCGGGCCAGCGCTCGGAAGAGTTCTGGATCCGGTCCGCGATGAGGTTTTGGAAGAAGAGCTGGTGGCCGTGCTGGATCACAGGTTCTGGGAGCGGCACTTCGCCGCCGACCCGTCTGTCATTGGAAGGGCGATTCGTTTGAACGGTAAGCCCGTCACCGTAATCGGCGTGGCCGGCCGCAAATTCAGCGGACTTGGTTTGGACCCTCCGGACTTGTGGCTCCCGATTTCGCAGTGCGCTTTCTTCAGCAAGAGAAAACAGGCGCAGGAAGACTTCTCCGGCGATGGCATGCAGGTGCAGATGTGGGGCCGTCTACAGCCGGGCCTGAGGCCCCGAGTGGCCGAGCAGGAACTGAGTTCGCTGGCGAAGGAATTGCACGCGCAGCACCCCAACGACACGTGGAAAGATGAAAGTCTTCTCAGCGCGCACGGTGGACGCGCGGTGACCGTGAGGAGTGAGATGTATCCTTTTCTTGGGATGGCTGGAGCCCTGTGCGTGCTGATCCTGGTTGTGGCGTGCAGCAATCTGGGCGGGCTGCTGCTGGCGCGAGGGGTAACCAGGGAAAGAGAGATCGCCATTCGTGTGGCAGTAGGCGCGGGCCGTGGCCGGCTGATTCGCCAGTTACTCACCGAAAGCCTGGTCCTGGCTTGCTTGGGATTGGCAGCAGGCATGGCTCTGGGCTCTATCGTCCTGCGGCTCCTCATCGCATGGACCAACCTTCCGGAATGGCTCAGTGCATGGCCCGATTGGCGGGTCACTGCGTTTGCGGCCGGCATAGGATTGGTGGCTGCAATGCTGTTCGGACTGACGCCTTCGTTGGAGATCTCGAAACAGCGGCATCGCGCGAGCCTGCTGCGGAAATTGCTGATTGGTGCGCAGGTGGCGGCTAGTTGCATGCTCCTGATCGCGGCAGGACTGCTGGTTCGAGCCTTGAACCATGCAATTTACACCAATCCCGGGTTTGAATACCGGCAGATCATTTCGCTCGACCCGCGCTTCCGCGGCTACACGCCGGACCAGGCGCGGTCCTATTTTGCCGCGCTGCGGGACCGTCTTCGGAATCTTCCGGGGGTCGAATCCGTAGCGTTGGCCTCCAATCCCCCGCTCGGGAACCGATGGACGGTAATAACGACCGAAATCGGAGATCGCACGGTTGACGTTCACATTAATCACGTCGATCCGTCCTTCTTTCAGACCATGAATATCCCGCTTTTGAGGGGACGAAATCTGGCGCGCGGCGACACACGCGCGATCATTGTCAGCGAGTCGCTGGCCCGGCGCCAATGGCCGGCCGTGGATCCGGTGGGCAAGCCCTTCCGGATGGGGACAGACAACTACATGGTGGTGGGGGTATCGGGCAGCGCGCGCCTGGTGTCGCCCGAAGATTCGGACGCCGTGGAGATCTATCAGCTGGCGGACGCCGATCTATCGCCTATGGTTGTGATGGTGAGGACTTCGGCGCCGCCGGAGGGAATGCTGCGGCCGGTTAGCGCGGCAACCAAGGCCATCGATCCCCTGCTCTTCCCCGACGTGCAACTGATGAAAGATTCATTTCACGCCAAGCTTCGCCTCTCCGAATATGCCGCGCTGGCGGCGAGTGTCCCCGGCGTCATAGCACTTCTGATTGCGTGCCTGGGCATTTTGGGACTGGTCTCATTCGCGGTCTCAGAACGTACCCGGGAGATCGGGATCCGAATGGCGTTGGGCGCGAAACCTTCGCACGTATTGGCGTTCGTCATTCGTCAATTCTCGTTTCCAATCGCCGCCGGGTTGGTAGTGGGTATGGCCGGCGCGGCTGCGTTATCGCAAGTGCTGCGGCGGGTGTTGTACGGCATCAGCAATCTCGACCCTATCGCGTACTTGGCAGCGTTAGGAGTTTTTGCCGTGGCCGTCACACTGGCGGCGTCGCTTCCGGCGGGACGCGCGCTCGGTATCGATCCGGCCCGCGCCCTTCGTCACGAGTAGGTACTAACAGCTCTCCTATTGACATTGCAAAGGAAGCGCGGTATCTTCTATGCAATGGCCAAAGGAAAGACCGAAGTCTTGCAAGGCACCCTGGATCTGATGATTCTGAAAACTCTCCATGCTCTGGGGCCGATGCATGGATACGGCATCGCGCGCCGCATCGAGCAACTGAGCCAGGAGGTTCTGGTGTTGAATGAAGGCACCGTGTACACCTCACTGGTACGGCTCCAGCAACAAGGCAGTATCGCATCCGGCTGGGGCGTCTCGGAGAACAATCGCAAGGCGAGGTTTTATTCCATCACAAAACGCGGATTGAAGCAGTTGGATCGCGAGACCGAAAACTGGGAGCGGATCTCGGGCGTCATTGGACGGGTGTTGCGCCTGGAAAGCGAGGAATAAGCGGTAGTGTCACGGCTTCAGATCTTTGTCGAGAAACTCAAAGGGCTGTTCACTAGCCGCAAACCGGACCGCGAATTCGATGAGGAGATCGAGGCGCACCTGAAGTTGTTGTCGGAACGGTATATTCGCCAGGGAATGTCGCCCGCGGATGCCGCTTCGGCCGCCCGGCGCCAATTCGGTAATCTCGCACTTTTCGAGGAAAATCGGAGAGAAATGCGCAGCCTTCCGTCCATCGAGAGCCTGTGGCGCAGCGTCCGCTACGGTGCGCGCCAGCTCCGCCTGAATCCGGGATTCACGGCGGTTGCTGTTCTTTCCCTGGCTCTGGGCATTGGGGCGAACACGGCGGTGTTCACCCTGCTGGACCAACTGGTGCTGCGCATGTTGCCGGTGAAAGAGCCGCAACGATTGGTCATGATCTGGCCCACCGAGCCGCACTTGGGAAACAACGAGGGCGATCGGTCCTCCTCCTATCCGATGTACCAGGACTTTCAGCGCAAGGCCGAGGCGTTCGCGTTTGTGTTCTGCCGGTATGACAGGCCGCTCGCGATCACCATCGGAAATAACACCGAGCCGGTCAATTCGGAGCTGGTGTCCGGCAACTACTTCCAGGCTCTCGGTGTGGGAGCTACGCTGGGCCGCGTGTTTTCGCCTGAGACAGACGATCGCGTCTACAAAGGACATCCGGTGGTAGTGCTGAGCTACCCTTACTGGCGCGACCGATTTGCGGGTGACCGCAACATTGTGGGCAAGAAGATTCTGGTGAACAGCTATCCGATGGACGTCGTCGGCGTCGCAGCGCCAGGTTTCACAGGAGTCGATCCATCCAGTTCACCGCACATCTGGATTCCCATCCAGATGAAGCCTCTTATGACGCCCAATGTGGACGGGTTGGGAAACCGGCGCTTGCAAATGGATTCAGATGTTCGCACGTCTGCGTCCCCTGCGCGTACCTACATGAGCCGGTACGTATCGGCGCAGTTGTTCGACGTGACGCCGACGGATCTCTGGACTTGTTTGGTAGCGATTGCGGTTCTGACACTGGTGGCGGCGACGGCGGGGCTCATTCCCGCGCGCCGAGCGAGCGCGATCGATCCCATCCAGGCGCTTCGGTACGAATAGCGAGCTGGCGGGTCTTTGGGAAATCAAGATGGATTAGCCACGTTATATTCGTCACGGCGCAAAGGGTCCACCCTCGGAGGACACCCAAAACTGAAAACCGGACAACGGGAGCGTTGATCCAGGACATTGATGGGACGGCGTGTTCACGCCAATCTTCCCATAGGTCGCGTTCAGCGATAGTTCGAAGCGATCCAACGCCGGATTGGGCGGCGCTCCGGGACATTGTATTTCGATCACCCACGTTCTCCTTTCTCGGTCGCCGCACGCAGGAGTATGTTCTGTCCGACCGCCAGTCGACCGATGCGAGTGACCGCGCCGTAGATTCCCGCGGTGTTCTGGTTCGCACGAACGACCGCTTTCAGCACCTCTGGCGCAGGACTTGCTGAGTCGGGATCAAGGTTCACCATCGAGCAGCGAACGTCGCGCATCGTGACAGTGATGGCGGGGGCATCGCCCCCTTCGCCGAATGAGAGCACACCGCCCACCCACTCGTCCTCCTGGAAGGGAACCGATTGCAGTAAACGAACCACAACATTCGGGCGAAATCGTCGCACGTCCGGGCTCAGCCCTGCGAGTCGCGAGATCTCGCGCACCGTATCGGAGGCGATCACTGAAATGCTCGCTTCATCGAAGATGCCATGATTCAACTGCATCATCTGCACGGGAGCCCCGTACCGGCGTCCGACCTCCGTGGCCAAGTCCTCCCCGAAGGCAGGCATCTCTTCGCCATCCGGCGTGCAAATATGCGTAGGAAGGTCTCCCTGAGCACCGTCTTCACGGCGCTGCGGAGCAAACAGGAGCAGGTCGGGAAGCTTGCTTGCTGTTAGCCATGGGAACCCGCTGCGGTCATCAATCCGCCGGAATGCTAGGCGTCTGTCACCATCGATGCCGTGCCAGCCCAGCTTGGCGACCTCGAGTCGTTCGCCGCCCATGGACTTCACGGGATACCGGAAGATCGCCTCCACATGTCCACAGATCTTGTTCTGGGTCCTCTCCGTTGGCCGGATTTGAGGTGTCCACCGAGGGTCCACGGACGCGAGCATATCATGGGTAAGTAGTGGGAGGTAGCCGGAGAGCCGAAGAAATGGAAATTCCGGGAAGCGATAGCCTGGCGAATACCTTCGATAAAAGCTTTACAGTTCGCCGTGCTTCGACTGCCAAGCGCAAAATTCAAAACCAGTTTCGCGCTAGTTTCGAGTTCGGTAGGCGCATCTGAACCGACCTCAAGCAGTGGAGGCGCTGCGTGCGCACCAACGAGCAGCGATTTGCCCGTACATCTCGCAGCGTCATGGCCTTTGGGATGCTGAATCTTGTACGTTTCGTACGCGATCAGGCCGGCAGCCTAAAGGGGGGACAGCTTTTCTCCGATCCTCACTGCAAGCGATCCGAGTGCGACACGAAACTCGGACGGTGACTTTCACAAACGATCGTACAAACCGTGCGCACAGTGGGCGAACTCTTGGTGTTGATCGATCAATCCGGCGACAGCATAGGCAAATCGTTTTTCCTCGTCCGTACTTTCATCGACGTATGCCCGAACCACTCCTGAATCTCTTCCTAGAGATCACCTGGCGTCGTTCCACTTCCTAGAGCGCCGTTCCGATTCCTTCCGGAATGCGCGTTGCGCTTCGCCGGAAACATCACAACCAACTCCACCTTTGTAGTGGTGATGTCGAACCTACAATCGTATGGGTGCCCAGCATGTGAATCGACAGACTGGTTAGCGGCGATGCAGCGTTGCAGAACTTCTTTAGCCAGTAATAATATGTCTCCCGCCTGGATGAGAATCGATTTCAGCGCGCAGAAACGCGGCGACCATCTCGTAATCATGTGATGGACCAATCTCAATCATGATGTCGTTGTTAACGTTCCTCGACGATTCTACAGGTTGCGAATCGGTTTCGAGTTTTACCGGTTAAGGATGTCATGGGCTTCGTTAGTCGCCAGAGCTTTCATTCTTGCGAGCTCTTGTAACTCCACACCCAGATGAGCTGATGGTATTTCGACAGTGCGGCACGGTCGCCACCGTTTGTCTTGGTCCCTTCTTGCCCATGATCTTGACGAGTTGAATATTGCCCTCCATCCATCGGAGAATGTCAGATCCCGCAAGAAGCTTAATCGGTTTTCCAAGAGTGACATTCCGTGAACTCTGACTGATGAAGCCGTCGTTATGATGAAGCCGTGGCGTGCCCCCGCGTGCATCAGATGTCGCGAACCACGGGCGATCCAACATCAGACTTCCATCGTTTACATTGCGGCACACCTTTCGTCTGAGCGATCTGAAGGACTAAATCGATCCCATCATCGCCTGAGCCCGATCCGATCAGCTCCTCCGGTCTTCACTGATTCCGCAGTCGCCCACGCTCCTCCTCTTTCCTGTGCTCCTCTTCTCGACGCAAGTCCTCAGCACGGGTACGCCGTTCTGATTCACGCTGCTCGGATTTCGGTTGGACGAAATCTTGAGTCTGAAATGGGAGGAGGTGGATCTTGAGCGGAACATCTTGATTAAGTTAGTGCAGAAGAATCGCCGAATGCTCGAACTTCCCTTGAACGAACAGGCGTCGGGCAGTTCTTTGCGCTTGGCAGGGAAAGCGGAAATGCGAGTATCCTCCACACCCCCCGAAACGGGCGGCCGATTCAAAGACCTATGGTTGGACCTAAGGAACGCCGCTCGCAAGGCCGGCTGGAAGGGATCCAATGGCACACCTTCCGGCATACGTTGGCACCGCGGCTCACAAGGGCCGGCGCGGACCTAGCGACAGTCGAGGAGCTGATGGGTCCTCCACGAGTGCCGTGCCCATGCGCTACGCGATGCCAACAGGGAGTCGAAAGCGAGCGCAGTCAAGCTACTCAATCGACCTAATGACAAAGTAGTGGCACTCGTTTCTTCGAGCAAAGATCGGGCAAAGATCGGCGTAGTGACCATCGGCGTAGTACGATAGAATCAGGGCAGTTAGGAAACGGTGAGGTGCGAGAGTGGTTGAATCGGGCGGTCTCGAAAACCGTTGAACCTTTGCGGGTTCCGTGGGTTCGAATCCCACCCTCACCGCCAGTTGGAATCAGCGATTTACGCCAGACAATTAATTTTGTCGGGCAAGATCGGACAATCCGTCGTAGAATGAGGCATGACGCTTAGCCTCTATCGTCGGCATCGACGCGATTGCAAAGCCGGACATCCAGAGGAATTTCACTCCGGGGAATTTGACGAACGGAAAAAGGGCTGGAAGCGTTGCGCATGCCCGATATTTGCTTCGGGAACTCTCTCGGGCCGCTCCCGCCGCCAAAGCACAGGACGATGGGAGTGGAATGATGCCAAGGCAGTTGCACAGGCGTGGGAACGTGTCGGAGCATGGGACGCCACTCCCTCTCTCCCAGCTGCCATCCTGAATGAGCCCGCAAATCCCCAGCGGATCAGCATTGCCGACACCATCAGAATATTCCTGACCAAATGCGAAGGCGCTAAGATCGCTCCGGCCACCCTGCGCAAGTACCGCACGTTCACAAAGCAGCTGACTGAATTCGCGAACCAGCGAGGCTATGTGATGCTCGATCAATTCACGTCTGCCGACATTGATGTCTTCTACTCAGGTTGGAAGCTGGGCGCACGCGCCAAGGGCAAACGGCTCGGCACGCTGCGCGCTTTCTTTCGCTTCTGCATGAACCGTGAATGGTTACCCAAGAATCCCGTCAGCGCCGACATGAAGCCGCCCATCGGTGCCAATCGTGTAGCTAACAAGGCACCATACACCGATGAGGAATTGCAACGCATTATCGACGCCTGTGATCTGATCGGCACCGTCACATGGTCGAACGGTAAGGAACAGGGCAAAGCCTACAGTGGTGACGATCTCAAGGATTTCATCTGGGTCATGGTCTATACGGGGTTGCGCATTTCAGACGCTGGACTATTCAATATGAATCGGCTAAAAGGTAATGAGGTCTTCCTTCGCGCGAAGAAGAACGGCGGAGAAGTGTTCGCCTACATTCCTGACTGGCTCCGGGACCGGCTCAATGACCGCGCAAAGCGCCGCGGCGTCCGTCCATTTGTCGTAGGTCAATCAGACAAGCTCGAAACGGTCACGGACATGTGGCGCCGAAAAATCGGGAAGGTGTTTGAGCTGGCTGGCAAGTTCGAGGAAAGGCCAACGCCGCACAGGTTCCGGCACACGTTCGCGCGAATCCTGCTGCAGCGCGGTGTCCCCGTCGCGGACGTGGCGGACCTTCTGGGCGATGACGAGAAAACGGTGCGTGAGCATTACTCGCGGTGGGTCCCCGAAAGACAGGCACGGCTCACGAAAATCCTCAAGGATGCGTTCGACGACAAGCCGAAACCGAAACTCGTTGCACTTCCGGGCAGGCGCACTCTTGCGACTTAGGCGACGTTCAACAAGCGCGTGTGTATACGCCGTGCGGCGGATTCGGGAATGCTGTAGACCGTGTGAGCCTTCTTCCGTCCCATCCTGATTTTGATGACACCTGGATCGTCCTTAACGAGTTTGCGCACCGTCTCTCTGCCTAAACCCCACATGCGCGAGAGATCGCCAATTCGGTAGTGCTTTTCAAAAGTGTTGTCTACCATTTGCGCTCAGTTCGTAGAGTCAGAAACGTCTGAAAATCTCACCGCTGGAAGCACGCCAGTCGTCCATCCCGTATGGTCCGGAAAATGGATCTGCTTGAAACAGCGCTGGTTCGTCACCGCGGTTCTTGAGACTCGGGATAATGAGCTAACGTGATGCCGAGAGTGCTGGACCCATTCCGGTTCGTCCTGA
>Ga0182024_10005777_pt1 | contig 27516 bp, 20 predicted proteins | sample P32metaG_FD_120480 | JGI IMG/M metagenome (GOLD analysis project Ga0182024, IMG submission 120480) | Permafrost microbial communities from Stordalen Mire, Sweden - P3-2 metaG (Illumina Assembly) | ecosystem: Environmental > Terrestrial > Soil > Wetlands > Permafrost | place: Sweden: Stordalen...
GCGTCGGCCACTTGCTGACGGCGACCACCTCGTCGGCCGACAGCCGTGAACCGTCGACGACCCCCCCCTTGGCTTCGAAGGGGGCCATCTCTTTCAGCGCCTGCAAACGAACGATTTCCTTAGCCAGCACCGGGGCATCCATGTCGCCCCAAATGACCGCCGAAGTTCCGGCCACGCCCTCGAAGGCGGCAGCCAGCGCGGTTCCCTCGGTCGCCCGTCGGGCCAACGTGTTCTTGACGACCATCATCTGCATTCCCTTCTCGCGCAATTGCTTGCGGAGCGAGGAATTCTTGATGGCGTCCAGCCCGACGACGTTGACCAGGAACAGATCCTTGGCCCCGTTGAGGCGTCCCTTAAGGTGATCGGTAATCAGGTCTTTGACCAGTTTGCTCATGATTGTCTCATCCGCGGCGACGCAAGTCGCAGCCGTTTTGGGTTACGCCGTCACGGCTGGCCGAAGGCAGCCGCACCAGGCGTGGCTGGTGAATGTTTTGTGGAGTCAACGCTCGTGTCGTCAGGCGGCCACTCGCACGCCCGGGCTCATCGTGGCGCTGATGCTGATTCCCTTGATGTAATGTCCCTTGATCGTGTGAGGCCGGAGACCTTCGACAAAGCGGATGAAAGCCTGAATGTTCTCGGCCAATTTTTGTGGATCGAAGCTGATCTTGCCGACAATGGCGTGGACGATGCCGCCGGCGTCGTTGCGAAACTCGACCTTGCCGGCCTTGTACTCGCGAACCGTTTTGGCCACGTCGGGCGTGACGGTGCCGGCGCGGGGCGAGGGCATCAGCCCGCGGGGGCCGAGCACGCGTCCCAGCGGACCGACCACGCCCATCATGTCGGGGGCGGCGATGCAGGCGTCGAACTCGGTCCAACCCTCTTTGATTTGTTTGGCCAGATCTTCTCCGCCGACGATGTCGGCTCCGGCGGCGGTGGCCTGCGCGGCCAGATCTCCCTTGGCGAAGACGATCACCCGCAGGGTCTTGCCGATGCCGTGGGGCAAAACGACGGAACCGCGGACCAATTGATCGGCCTGTTTGGGATCGATCCCCAGGCGAATCGCGATGTCGACGGTCTGATCGAACTTCGTGTTGGCGAACTGCTTGAGCAGGGCGACGGCCTGGTCGACCGGCAACGGAGTGTCACCGGGAACTTTGGAGACCATGCCCCGCATGCGTTTGGAGAGCTTTACCATGACGATTCAAACCTGCTTGTCTCTTGGGACGACTTGTTTCCGCCGCTGTCTGTGTTGACGCGTTACTTTTCAACGACCGCTCCAGCGGCCGCGGTGGCTTTAACCTTCAACCTTGAGTCCCATGCTGCGAGCCGTTCCCTCGATCATCCGCTTGGCATGCTCGACGTCGCGGGCGTTGAGATCGGCCATTTTCAGTTTGACGATGTTTTCGATCTGGGCCGAAGTGACCGCGCCGACCTTTTCCTTGTTGGGGACGCCCGATCCCTTGGCGATTCCCGCCGCCTGCTTGAGCAACGCCGCGGCTGGCGGGCTCTTGGTCATGAAATCAAAGGTGCGGTCGTTGTAGACGTTGACCACGACCGGGATGGGCATTCCGTTGGCTTCGCGCGTCCGATCGTTGAACTGCGACACGAACTGACCGAGGTTGATGCCGTACCGGCCCAGCGAGGTACCGACCGGCGGCGCGGGAGTGGCCTGTCCGCCGGGAACCTGGAACTTCGCAGTACCGACTAATTGCTTTGCCATACGCTTCGCTCTCTTTTACTTTTCACGGCCATTGGCGCGATTAAATTTTTTCGATTTGCCAGTATTCCAATTCCACGGGCGTCGGGCGGCAGGAGATGTTGATCATTACCGTCATGTGGCCATTCGCCTCGTCGATGACATCTACTTTGCCTTCGAAATTCTCGAAAATCCCCTCGTTGATTTTGACCCAGTCACCCGGTTTGAAGTCGATTGACATCGCTTTCCACCCGGTGCCGCTGCCGACGGCGCGGCTCGCGGCTAAACTTTTTCGATTTGCCAGTATTCCAATTCCACGGGAGTCGAGCGGCCGAAGATGTTGATCATCACCGTCACGCGGCCATTGGCCTCGTCGATAGTGTCGACTTCACCTTCGAAATTCTCGAACGTCCCTTCGTTGATTTTGACCCGATCGCCTTGCTTGACGTCGATCTTCAGCTTCGGCGCCTCGGCCGATTTCTCTTCTTGCTTGGCGATGATCCGGTTGACTTCCTGCGACGACATCGGACTTGGCTTGCCGGCCGAACCGGTGAAGTCGCCGATGCCCGGGGTCTCGCGCACCAGGAACCATGTCTCTTCGTTGATCTCCATGTGGACGACGAGATAGCCGGGATAAAGCTTTCGCTTGACCACCCGCTTCTTGCCACCTTTGAACTCGGAGACCATTTCGGTCGGCACGATGATGTCGCCGAAGAAACGGTCGAGGCCGGCCACGGCCACGCGGCGCTGCAGCCCATCACGAATCGTATCTTCCCGATTGCTCTGCACCTTGAGGATGTACCAACTCTTCTTGGGCGGCTCGTCGGGGGGAACGAATTCTTCGATCGGCTGGGCGTCTTCGTTGTCGTCGTTGATCTGGGCCGGGACAACCGGCGGTCCGGCCGGCTCCTCGGAGTCCGCGGCGGGGACGTCGGGCTGGCTGGCGTGTTCGTGGCTGGCGTGTTCGTGGCTGGCGGGCGGATGAGTCGCGTGTGGATGGTCGTGTTGGGGCGGATTGCTCGGCGCGTCAGCCGACGCGGCGTGCGCGTCTTCGTGCGGCAGCGCCGGTGCATCGCCGGCGCCATGGGTCGACGGAGCGGACGCGGATTGGTCCGTGCCCGGCTGCGACATGTCCGACTGCGAATTGTGTACTTGCTCGCTCACGCCATAGCCCCCTGCGTGGCACGCGACTCGCGACGCGTGCCAGAAACCCCGTGCCAGAAACCCTGCGTCAATCTCTCCGCCTTGAATTGTCTCTCCGCCTTGAATTGTCTCTCCGCCTTGAATTGTCTCTCCGCCTTGAATTGTCGTCTCGATTCACTCGTCTGCGTCAGCCATCCGCCGCCTTGCCGCGACCGCTGCTCGGCTCAATGCTTCATCACTCCGAGCCAACCGAGCAAGAAGGCCCAAAACGAGTCGTAGCCATACAGCACGGCCGCCAAGAACAGAATCGAAAAGATCACGACGATCGAACTGCGGACCAACTCGGCCCGCGTCGGCCAGGAGACCTTATTCATCTCTGCTTCGACGGCGATTAAAAAATCGGCGAAACTGGGCAGGTTAACCAATCGGTAAGCGATCCAGCCACCGATCAAGCCTATCGCCAGCGGAACGACCACCGATACGGGGACACCCCCCGCCGTTTCGGCACCGGACCCTGTGCTCTTGAGTACTTCTCCCAACCTCCAGGCGCCGACCGCGATCAACACCCAGATGGCCCCGAAGGTAACCTGGCGGGCGATCCGGCCCTGACTGCGCTTGTACATCCCCAATTGAAACAACTCGCGCACCAGCGGGATGGCGGCGGCTGAGTTTTTCTTTTCTTTAGCCATCTTCTTGGTTCTAAGTTGCTCGGTGTCTCTCATGACACGCTGGTCTCTCCGTGACACTGCACTTGCGGTGCAAAGTTGGCACCGCGCCACGCGACTCCGTTACCGCTGCAAATTCACACTCCGCTGCCGGTAAATTTTTACCGAGCACCTGCGGTGCAACTTGATCCTTCGAGCGGGCAAGTGGCCCGGCCGCGCACTCGCTCGACCAAACCTCTCCACGCCCGACCTATTCCTGTACCGCAAACCACCCACCGCACGCATTGCCGCACCGCGCCGCTACTCGACCGGCGGCTTTTGGACTGGCAGGGGCGGCGGGAATTGAACTCGCAACCTCTGGTTTTGGAGACCAGCGCTCTGCCAATTGAGCTACACCCCTGTGAGGAAAATTCGAGGACCGTCGCGCTGCGGGAAAAACAACTCCCGGGCGACAACCGATCCCCTCCTTTCCCTGCCTGCAACCAACTTCCAGCCGGTCCGTCGCGCCCGCCGGCACTCGCAAGGCGAGGCCGCGGCACGCCGATCCGGCAATCTCGTGTCGCCAGCGATCCTGGCCCAGCTTAGGCGAGAATCTTGGTAACGACGCCCGAGCCGACCGTTTTGCCACCTTCGCGGATGGCGAAGCGGACTCCGTCATCCATGGCGATGGGCGTGATTAATTCGACGCTGATCTTGACGTTGTCGCCGGGCATGCACATTTCGGCGCCTCCCAGCAACGCGGCCGAGCCGGTCACGTCGGTCGTACGGAAGTAGAACTGGGGACGATAGCCGCTAAAGAACGGCGTATGTCGGCCACCTTCTTCCTTCGACAACACATAGACCTCGGCCTCGAACTTGGTGTGGGGCGTTATGGAGCCGGGCTTGGCCAATACCTGGCCGCGCTCGATTTCTTCACGCTTGACACCGCGGAGCAGCACGCCCACGTTGTCGCCGGCTTGTCCCTGGTCGAGGGTCTTGTTGAACATTTCAACGCCGGTGCAGATGGTCTTGCGCGGCTTCTCCGACAGACCGATCAACTCGACTTCTTCGCCGACCTTGACGATGCCGCGCTCGATACGGCCCGTGCAGACCGTACCACGGCCTTCGATCGAGAAGACGTCTTCGATCGCCATCAGGAACGGCTTGTCGATTTCGCGGACCGGCTCGGGAATGTAAGCGTCGATGGCATCCATCAGATCGCTGATGCACTTGCTGGCCTTCGGATCCTTTGGATTGTCGTAGGCCGGCTTCGAGGCACCCCGAATGATCGGGATCTCGTCTCCGGGGAAACCGTAGTGCGTCAGCAATTCTCGCAATTCCAACTCGACCAGCTCCAGCAATTCCTCGTCGTCGACCAGGTCGACCTTGTTGAGGAAGACGACCAGCGCCGGCACACCGACCTGGCGAGCCAACAGAATGTGCTCGCGGGTCTGGGGCATCGGGCCGTCGGCGGCGGAAACGACCAGGATCGCTCCGTCCATCTGAGCGGCGCCGGTGATCATGTTCTTGATGAAGTCGGCGTGGCCCGGACAGTCGATATGGGCGTAGTGGCGTTTGTCGGTCTCGTACTCGACGTGACTGACCGCGATCGTCACGGTCTTGGTTTCGTCGCGGACCGTGCCACCCTTGGCGATATCGGCATAGGACTTGGTTTGAGCCAAACCCTTTGTGGCCTGCACGGCGAGGATCGCGCCGGTGGTCGTTGTCTTGCCGTGATCGATGTGACCGATCGTGCCTACGTTGACGTGCGGTTTCTTGCGTTCAAAAGTGTCTTTGGCCATTCTAGCTCGCTCCCTAAAGTTGATTGCCTAGGGCAAATCTTGAACTGGTTGTTTTCCTGCCGGGATACGCTCGCCGGGGGCCACCAGCCCCGAGCGAATCCCCACGAATCTTTTCAAATTGGACACGACTTCAAAACTGCATACGACCGGCCAGGAGCTGCTGAAGGGATTCGGACCCTTGACCTCGTCCTTACCAAGGACGCGCTCTACCAACTGAGCTACAGCAGCCCGAGCTACCCCAAAACTATCCGCCCGGCGGGCGCTCGTCACTGCTCCATCACTCGGTGATCGACGACTCAGTGGCACCAACACCCAGTGGCACCTTTGTTTTATCTCGTGGCACGGTATCTGATGGCACTGTTATCCAGTATCCAGCGACACTTTCCGCCACCCTCCTTGCGCCGCACCGACAAGCGGGTGAAGGGAATCGAACCCTCGTCTTTAGCTTGGAAGGCTATGGCTCTACCATTGAGCTACACCCGCGCTCAACTTGTTTTTTCCCGCTTTTCACCCGCTCCGCGGTTTCATGCCTCCCGTGTCTTGTTGAATGGGGGGTACAGGATTCGAACCTGTGAAGGCATAGCCATCAGATTTACAGTCTGACCCCTTTGACCGCTCGGGAAACCCCCCGTTACACAGCACACCGGAAATGCCGCCAGCGTGCGGGGGAAAGGATTCACCGAGCGGGAAACACCCACGCGGGCCCATCCCACGCGCGGGTTCTGCTACTGCGGCTCAATGCGACGGCGTCGCCCCATCCGCCGATTACACGCGGGAAGAAAGCACAAACCGCCCACGACCCCCTGCACACATCCCTGACCTCAGGCCGACACCAGCGGTGCTTCACCCGGCGAGCGCGTCAATCAGCTAGCGGAGGGACTTGAACCCACAACCTGCTGATTACAAATCAGCTGCTCTGCCAATTGAGCTACGCTAGCCTTTCAAGTCCCGGCCACGAAAACCTCTAAATATAACGATCCACGAAAACCTTGCAAGACGACGGACCCAACAGCGTGTTGAAAAATTGGGACAGGCACCTCGCGATGACCGCTTTTCTCGGGCTTTGCTCAAGGTGGCTCGGAGCCAGTCCCATTTTTCAACAGCCTGCTAAAATTACCCACGCTACCGCTGTCCGTTGCCAATCGACTCGCTCAGGTTCCAAACTGATTGCTAGCAGCCAAGTTACCTTGACGAGCGGAATCGCCATCCGCGCCCGCCGAGCGATCGCTGCCGGGCACCGGCGGACCGGACTTACCACGCGCAAAAAAGCCGGCGGTCGAATAACGTGATTCCGCGGAAAAATCGCGCTGCGCGTCCGGTGAGGGAAAAACCCGAGCCGCTCGCCGGCCAAGAGGCCGACGGGCAACATGCAACCCTCACCACACATGCGACTTACGACGCAAAAACCCGGCCGACCGACTCGATCCGATCTGGTGCGTCTTCAATCGCCTCGCGGCTGCGATCCGTCTCCTTACGCGGGGGGCCGGAATGGCCCGCCGGATACGATCCCCTAGCTGGGGCGCCAATAAAAACCCGGCCCTCCCTCGGTGCGAGGGGTGCCGGGTGCGGAAACCAAGTTTAATGCTTTTCTCGAGTTACGCAACTCGAAACCGGCGCGATTAGTTCAGCCCGGGAATCTCGATCTTTTCTTCCTGGGCGGCGATCCGCAGTTTTTCGAGTGCGCGGGCTTCGATCTGGCGAATGCGTTCCTTGGTCACCCCCATCTCGACGCCGACTTCTTTCAGCGTGAGCGGTTCGTGACCGTGATCGAGCCCGAAGCGGCTGATAATAATCTTTTGCTCGCGCTCGTCAAGCCGTTCCAGGATCTTGCCGATCTGAGCCTGCCGCTGTTGCTGGGCCGACTCTTGTTCGTACTGATCGGAGCGGTGCTCTTCGGTGCTGTAGAACATCTCCGAATGACTGGTGCGGAACCGGTCGCGATGGCGATGTTCGTCGGGAATGGTGCGGGCGAAATTCTTCATGATCGCCCAACTGGCGTAGGTGCTGAACTTGTTGCCGCGGGCGTAGTCGAACTTTTCGGCTGCCCGAATGAGCGACATGTTCCCGTCGCTGACCAGTTCGAAGAAGTTCTCGCCTTGTCCGACGTGTCGTTTGGCGATCGAGACGACCAGTCGCAGATTGGCACGAACGATTTGATTCTTCGTCGCCACGACCTGCTCATAGAGCGACTCGATCTGGTCCATCACGCTGCTCTTGGCCCGCAGCGGGTCGAGCCCCTCGCGCAAATTGACCGCACGATACTTCAGGAAATTGAATTTGCGGAACAGGTGGGCTTCCTGTTCGCGCGTCAACAGCGGCACCTCATACAGGCTGGCCAGGTAAGGGGGCAAGCCGCTGGGAAGCCGGGTTTTCTTCGAAGCGTCATTGGTCGGCAAGGGACCGAGGATTTCCTTCTCGGCGCCGGCCTTGGCAAACTGCGGATTCGGGATGAAATCGAGCGGCAACTCGGCAATCCGGGCTGCCCGCATCTCGTTGATCACACGGTAAACGCTAGTCTTGGTGCGGCAATATTGCTTGGCCAACGTTTCGGCCGGCGCACCGCGACGGTACTGCTGATAGATGCGCTTCTTCGCATCGGCCGACAGCGGACCGGTGCTCTCCGGAAATACCGCCAGACCGGGATGCTCGCGATCGAACTGCTTGAGCGTATAACGGACCGTCTCCACGCTACGACCCACTTTGCGGGCAACGCGGCGAGTGATCTCGGCGGGGCAACCGCCGGCACGGCCCAAACGCCGCGCCCGGTTGACGATTTCTTCCCGCTCGGTGGAGCTCAACTGACTGAAGCGCGAGCCGCGACGGACGCGCTCGCCATTGCGAGCGACGAAGCTGTCGACCGAGCTCTTCAAGAAGCCGACCCGCTTGCGTCCGTCGAAAACAAACCGACGGCTGACCAGACCCTGCTGGCGCCAACGGGAGATGGTTTTGGTCGAAACGTGAAACTGCCGGCTCAATTCCTCGACTGTCAGCACGCGTTCGCCGGCGGCCTCGACCGGCACATCGGCCGCGTCGGAGAGGTCTTCGACAAACAGGAGCAGATCGTGAGCCGCCTCGGCCCCCGAGACCTTGAAGCCCGGGAACGACTCCGGGCGATAGTCCGTGATGCGATAGCAGAGGTATTCGTAGGTATAGACACGCTCGCCATCCAGTTCGGGAATCAGGCGCTCGGCCCGCGCGACCTGTTCGAGCTTTTTATCGCGCGGAGCGAACCGGACCTGCTGGTCACGCAGTTGCTGGATGATCGGGCTGAGATAATCGGTATGCATCACAGATCCTCTTCGAATGCGAATCCGCGGGGGTGTTCCTTGCGATTGCTCGCTCCCCACCAAGATTCAATTCCTTTTCACACGAACCACTCCTAGGCGTGCACACCAGCACAAGGCAAACACAGGCGTTCAACGATTACACGCCAGGCGTGTAATAGATGTACGTAAATCGGAGGCAAAAAGTGCGCTGCCAAGCGATGAAGCGAAGACGTGCGAAAAACGGGCCGAACGGCCATCAATGGAACTGGCATAGAGCGTTATCTGTCTACGCATAGATAACTTATGTCACTTTCCCGGCCCGCAGTGCCGTAACGCACGATTGACTCAATCACGACGCAAATCCCCCGCTTTCACCCCCTTACAATCCGGCCTGCCATTACGGCCGGAATCGACTGACTCAATTGCTCCCACCCGAAAGGTCGATGTAACGCATTGACCCCCGCGCGGCGAGGCGGGCTACCCCGATCCCGGTTTCTCGGAGCAAACGGCATTCCACATGGCCACATTTACGGAACCTAACGATCTGGCTGCTCCTCTGTCGAGCCCCCTCACGCGACCCTATTACCGCTGGACGCCATGGATGGCCAGCCCAATGGCTATCGCTATGGTGGCTGTTGTGTTGCTCCTGAACGGTCGCGCCTGGGGAGGCGAAACGTTCAATTTGGAACCGGTCGTTTCGGCCGATTCTCTCACCCGAGTGGAGATCGTGATGCAGGTCGGCGGCGAGGCGCTGCTGGTCTCCGACGGCAAAAAGACGTCGCTTCCGATGAGTGTGGTCGCCAACGTCACCTACGATGAAAGTCTCCTTTCCGACGGCACTTCCGCCGCTCGCGCCCGCGCTTTGCGTTACTACGACACTGCCAACGTGGCTATCAAAATAGCAGGGGGTGGCCAAAAACCGAGCCTCCGACCCGATCGCCGGCTGATTTTCGCCAGCCGCGACGGAGCGGCCGTCCGGCTGGTTTCGCCCGCCGGACCCCTGGCCCGCGATGAACTCGATCTGATCGAACTCCCTGGCAGCAGCCTGATTATCGATGAAATGCTCCCGAAACAACCGGTGGCCATCGGCGACACGTGGACCCATTCGGCCGACCTGCTGGCCGCGCTGCTGGGGTTGGACGCCACGAGCGACGTCGAGGTCACCAGCCGTCTGGAGCAGGTCGCCGACGGGCTCGCCAAGGTGGTTCTGACCGGATCGCTCCGCGGAGCCGCCGCCGGAGTGGGAACCCAAATTGAACTCAAGGCGAAGTACAACTTCGATTTACAATCCAAGCGAATTAATTACTTTGCTCTGTTGGTGAAGGAGAAGCGGTCGATTGGCCACGTGGGGCCTGGCTTGGACGTCGTGGCCAAGCTCCTGGTTAAAGTCACGCCAATCACCGAATCGGTTCACCTTACGCCCGAAGTAATTGCCCAAACGGCCACCCCTACGGCAGACCAGTCGCTTTTGGAGTACGAAGCTCCCAGTAAAACTTTCGGATTCATGTACGATCGCCAGTGGTTTGTCACCAGCGACGAACCGAATGTGGCCATCTTGCGAATGATCCAACAAGGAGAACTTGTAGCGCAATGCAACATCTCGGCGCTACGGACTGTACAGAAAGAGATCACTCTGGCCGCCTTTCAACAAGACATTCAGCGATCTCTGGACAAGAGCTTCGGCCAGTTTCTCAAAGCGGCGGAAGAAACCACCCCGGAGGGGTATCGGGTCTACCGCGTCGTGGCCCAGGGTGAGGTTTCCGGCCTGCCAATCGAGTGGATTTACTACCTGGTCAAAAGCGCCGATGGCGAGCAGATGGCATCGCTGGCATTTACGCTCGAGCCGGGGCTGGTCGAGCGGTTTGCCTCGGCCGACCGGGAGTTTTTGGCCCGCCTGCGATTCATGACGCCGCCAGCCAAAGAAGCCAAAAAGCCGACCCGGCAGCGCGACTAAGGCGACTGGGCTGTGATGGGCAGTGCTGTGATGGGCAGCGCCGAATCCACCCGGCCGCTGGGGAACGAAACGTCATGGCTGCTTGGCGGCGGGAGCCGGGGCGGTCGGATCCTCCTGGCGGCCACCGTGCCACAGCGGAGCCACGTTCTTCGTGTTCCACTCCTCCCAGTCACGACTTAACTCGGCGACAACCTGCGGCTGCGCCGCGGCCAGATCCTCGCGCTCGCCGATGTCTTTGGACAAATCGTACAACTGCCAGCCGCTGTTTTTCCGCGTCTCGAAGTCTCGCCAATCGACCAGTTTCCATCGGCCGCTGCGGATAGCCTTTTGCGGACCGAATCGCCAGTAGAGCGCCTTGTGGGGCGGCGAATCGCTTGCGCCGGCAAGATGCGGCAGCAAGTCGACTCCATCGCAATCGGCCGGGATCTCGGCTCCGGCGGCGGCAAGTGCCGTGGGCAACACATCGAGAGCGATGACCGGCTCGTCGTACACTTTGCCGGCCAGGAGCTTGCCGGGCCAGACTACAAAAAACGGAACTCGAATGCCTCCTTCGAGTGTCTGGGTTTTATCGCCTCGCAAAGGCGCGTTCAGGCCGGTGTTATACGCCGAAAACGGTTTGTGGCCTGGGCCGCCGTTGTCGCTGAAAAAGAAGATCAGCGTATTTTTATCGCGCCCGGTTTCACGCAGGTGGGCCATGACTCGGCCGAGGCCGTCGTCGAGCCCCAACAGGAGCGAAGCGTAACCGCGCCGGTCAGGATCGGTAATGTCGGCGGGAATGCGGTCTTTGTGTTTTTCAAGCAGTTCCAGCGGCGTGTGGACGGCGTTGTAGGCCAGGTACAAAAACCAGGGTTGATCGCCGTGGCGATCGACAAACGCGATGGCCTCGTCGGTGAGATGGTCGGTCAGATAGCCGTCGAGTTGTTGCACTTCACGACCGCGATAAATCAAGTTTTGGGAATAACCCGTCCCGAACACCGGCTTGGCGTCCTTGTGCAGAACGAAGTTGTGCATCCCGACGAGAAAACCGAAAAAGTCGTCGAAACCTCGCGACTGCGGATGATGGGCGGCGTCGAATCCCTCGTGCCATTTGCCGACCAGGCCGGTGGCATAGCCGGCAGCATGCAGATAATCGGCAAGCGTATGCTGATCGAGCGGCAAACCGAGCTTGGCAGGGTCGCCGTCGTGCGGATTGAACTCATGGCCAAAACGGGTCTGATAACGGCCGGTGAGGAATCCTGCCCGCGTCGGGCTGCAATAAGGGCAGGAGACATAGCCGTTGGTACAGCGGACCCCGGACGCAGCCAGGGCATCAATATTCGGCGTCGGCACCAGCTTGCCACCGTGGACCCCGATGTCGCCGTAGCCCAGGTCATCGGCGACGATCACCAGGATGTTGGGCTTGTCGCTAGCCGTGGCCAAGCTGCCGCTTTGAGCAAGGACGAAACCAAGGACGAAGAAGACCGGCCACAAGAAGTGTTTCATACGATTGCCTGGGCCTTGCTACAGCGCTGGAGGGGACGTACGCCACGACGAGTTCGATGCGCGGGGCGACAGGGGGCAGGTATCGTCGGTTTTGTTTTGAAAGCGTGGTCTTTCGGTTGTAGTTTTTGTCATGACCGTCTCTCACCGGCAACGATTCGATTGGTGATTCGCCGCGCTCGAAGCACCGGCGGGCAGGCCGCTCCGAGTGTCACGGCGCTCGCTCGGAAGCGGCGACTGCCGGCAAACATCAGTTTTGCTTCTTGGCGGGGGGAGCCGGGGCGGTCGGATCCTCCAGGCGGCCGCCGTGCCACAGCGGAGCCACGTTCTTCGTGTTCCACTCCTCCCACTGCCGGCTGAGCTGGGCAACGACCTGTGGCTGGGACGCGGCCAGGTCGTGCTGTTCGCCGATGTCGCTCGATAAATCGTAGAGCTGCCAGCCGCTACCTTTCCCGGTCTCGAGATCTCGCCAGTCGACCAGTTTCCATTGTCCGCTGCGGACTGCCTTTTGCGGACCGAATCGCCAGTAGAGTGCCGTGTGGGGTGGCGAATCGCTTGCGCCAGTAAGATATGGCAAAAGATCGACTCCGTCACAATCCGCCGGCACCTGGGCTCCCGCAGCCGTGAGGGCCGTGGGCAAAACGTCCAAAGCGATGACCGGATGGTCGTAGAGCTGGCCGGCCGGCAGTTTGCCGGGCCAACTGACGAACATCGGGACCCGGATGCCCCCTTCCAGCGTCTGGAATTTGTCGCCGCGCAGCGGAGTGTTCAGAGCGGTGTTGGATCCCGTCAGCGGGGTCTTATGGCCTGGGCCGCCGTTATCGCTGAAAAAGAAGACCAGCGTATCTTTATCGCGCCCGGTTTCGCGCAGGTGGGCCATGACCTGACCAATGCTATCGTCGAGTCCCAACAGCAGCGAAGCGTAACGCCGCCGGTTCGGATCGGTAACGTCCGCGGGGATGCGGTCTTGGTGCCGCTCGAGAATAACCAGCGGCGTATGTACGGCGTTGTAGGCCAAGTACAAAAACCAGGGTTGATCGCTGTACCGATCGACGAAAGCGATTGCCTCGTCGGTAAGGTGGTCCGTCAAGTAGCCATCGAGTTTTTGCAGTTCGCGGCCGCGATAGATCATGTCCTGGCAATAACCCGTACCGAATACCGGCTTGGCGTCCTTGTGCAGGATGAAGTTGTGACAGCCGACGAGGAAACCGAAAAACTCGTCGAAACCTCGCGACTGCGGATGATGGGCGGCGTCGAATCCCTCGTGCCACTTGCCGACCAATCCCGTGGCGTAGCCGGCACTGCGCAGATAATCGGCAAGCGTATGCTGATCCAGCGGCAGGCCGAGCTTGGCAGGATCGCCGTCGTGCGGATTGAACTCGTGGCCGAAACGGGTTTGGTAACGGCCGGTGAGCAGCCCGGCCCGCGTGGGGCTGCAATAAGGACAGGAGACATAGCCGCTGGTACAGCGGACCCCGGAGGCCGCCAGGGCATCAATATTCGGCGTCGGCACCAGCTTGCCACCGTGGACCCCGATGTCGCCGTAGCCCAGGTCATCGGCGACGATCACCAGGATGTTGGGCTTTTCGCTAGCCGAGACCGAGCCCGCACAAAGGCAAACCAGAAACAAGAGAGACCAGAAGTGTTTCATGCGATTGCCGGGGCCTTGCTACCAGCGAGGAAAGCAATTACACCAGTCCAATGCGACGGGCCGTGCGCGCCAATTGTACTGGCTTTCGTTTTGAAATAGTGATCTTTTCGGTTGTCGTTTTTACACGCCCGGTCTCTGGCCTCCGACGGATTCGATCGTGATTCGCCGCGACATCACCGCCGAGGATGGTCGACCCGCCTGGCTGTTGGTTCCCCAGATCGACCACGCCGAATTGGCGGGCAGACTGGCCGACGTTTGGCGATTGGAGGGGTTGCTGCCTGCGTTGCGGCCCGCCGAGATTATGGGCAATCTGCGGACGGCCGTCCATCGCCACGACGATGGCTGGTTGGATTGGGACGCCCGGCCGGGCATCGACCCGAAGCTGGGGCGTCCGGTCAATTTCGACGAAATGCGGTTGGCCGATTCGTTGGCCATTTGGAGCCGATCGATCGTGCAAGCGGCGGCTCGCGGGCCTTTGATCGGCTACTTTGTGGCCGGCCATTTCACACGATTGCTGCGGCGATTCGATTCGTGGCGCAACGACCCGGCGATGGAATGCCTGGCTCGTGAGTTTCTGACCGAATACGACGACGAAATGGACCGCTGGCTTGGCGAGCAGAGACAGAGCCAACCGGCGTCGGCAGACCGCCGGCACGAACAATTGGAGCTCGCCCGGCGGGGTGTTTCCTACCTGCAACTGTTCGATGCGATCAGCCTGTGGCTCTGTTGTGCCGAGCGGCAGGAGCCGTGGCGTGTGGAGATGGCAGGGGGCGAGAATTGGACGTTTTCGCCCGTTGCCAGTGCGGTGCAAGGCCGCCCGCAGGTGAGGATCGAGCCGTGGCCGCTCGGCGAGCCGGAGTGTGAACTGGCGGTCCGTGGCCGGGTGGTTCCCAGAGCGCATTATGCCTCGACCGACGATCTGGTGGCCGCGACGATTGCCGACGACGTAAAGATCGGCTGGCGCCTCGTGGGGTAGGAATTCGAGCGACAGAAACTCGTGCGTTAGGAAACGGTGACCGGTGGTGAAAGCAGCCTATATCGACCGAGTTGGCCCACCCGAAGCGATCCGTTACGGCGAGTTGCCCGACCCCAAGGTTGGTCCGACGGATGTGTTGGTGCGGGTTTCGGCCGTGGCGGTCGATCCGGTCGACACGTACATCCGAAGCGGCAAGTTGCCGATGCGGCTGCCGACACCTTTCATTGTCGGCCGCGACATGGTGGGCCAGGTGGAGCGGGTCGGAGCGGCCGTCAGCCGGCACGCCCCCGGCGATCGGGTCTGGTGCAACAATCAAGGCTTTGACGGGCGGCAGGGGACGTTTGCCGAGCTGTTGGCGATCGACGAGAAGCTGCTCTACCCGTTGCCCTCCGGGGCCGACGAGCGCGAGGTGGTGGCGTTTGTCCACTCCGGCCTGACCGCCCGGATCGGGCTGGAGCGGGCGCAATTCGCGGCTGGGGAATCGATCTTTGTCGGCGGAGGGGCGGGCAACGTCGGCTCGGCGGTGTTGCAGTTTGCCCGAGCGCGGGGGGCGAAAACCTTTGCCACGGCCGGCAGCCCGGCGGGGGTCGATTGGTGCCGGCAGCTCGGCGCCGACGGCACGGCCAATTACAAGATCGACGACGTCGCCCGCGAGGCGGCCCTGGTGGCGCCCGACGGATTCGACGTTTACTGGGACACCTCGGGGCACAACGATTTCGATCAGGCGGTCGGGCTGCTGGCGACAGGGGGGCGGATCGTCGTGATGGCCGGGATGACGGCCCGGCCGCCATTTCCCGTGGGGCCGTTTTACGTGAAGAATTGCTCGCTGTTTGGCTTTGCGATTACCTACGCCAGCGCCGAGCAATATGACCGCGCGGCCGAGGAGATCAACCGGCACGTGGCGGCGGGAAAACTGCATGTTCGCATCGACCGCGTGCTGCGGCTGTCGGCGGCGGCCGAGGCCCACCGGCTGGTCGAATCGGGCACCCGGCTCGAAGGCAAGGTCGTTCTGATTCCGTGAGGCGGCCGCCAGGGTCGACGGAACCGGTCGTCTGTCCCGCGCGGCTCGACGGCTGGCGATGCCCCACATTGGAAGTCCATCCCCATGTTTCATGTTGATCACTTGATTCTCATCACGGGCCTGCTCCTGTTGCTGGGCATTGCCTCGAGCAAGCTGTCCGCTCGCTTCGGGGTGCCGGTGCTGGTTCTGTTTCTGCTGCTCGGAATGCTGGCGGGATCCGAAGGACTGGGCGGAATCGAGTTCGAGAACTACGAGGTGGCCCATGCCATCGGTACGCTCGCTCTGGCCATTATCCTCTTCGATGGCGGCCTCAGTACACCCATGGCGGCCGTGCGGTCGGTCTGGAAACCCTCGTTGGTGCTGGCGACCGTCGGAGTCCTCATTACTGCAGTGGTGACTGGCCTGGCGGCCTCCTGGATTCTTGGCATCTCGCTGCTGCACGGTCTGCTGCTGGGAAGCATCGTGGCCTCGACGGACGCCGCTGCGGTCTTTTCCGTTTTGCGATCGAGCGGTATCGGCCTGCCCCACCGGCTCACCTCCTTGTTGGAGATCGAAAGCGGGGCGAACGACCCGATGGGCATTTTTCTGACGATCGGCCTGATCGAAATTGTGTTGGGACGCATGGGGTTTGGGCTGGGGCTGCTCACGTTGTTTGTGAAGCAAATGAGCTTGGGAGCGCTGGTGGGCCTCGCCGCCGGTTATTCCGCGATCTGGACCGTCAACCGCATTCATCTGCCCGCCGCCGGCTTGTATCCCATCCTGGTAAGCACCTTTGGCCTGCTGGCGTACGGGCTGGCCGCGTCCCTCGGTGGGAGCGGCTTCCTGGCGATCTACCTGGCGGGCATCATGATCGGCAACAGCCGGATTGTGTTTCAGCGAGGCATTCTCCTGTTTCACAACGCCGGCGCGTGGCTGGCTCAGATCGTGATGTTCGTGGTACTCGGCCTGCTCAGTTTTCCCAGCCGTTTGTGGAATGTCGCCGAACGGGGGGTGCTGGTTGCGGCCGTCCTGATGTTCGCTGCCCGACCGCTGGCGGTTGTTCCACTGCTGCTGTTTCGATTCACGTGGCGCGAGTTGGCGTTTGTTTGTTGGGTGGGTTTGAAAGGAGCGGTCCCGATTGTCTTGGCGACATTCCCCTTGCTGGCAAATGTGCCGGCGGCGAGCCTGCTGTTCGACGTCACCTTTTTTGTGGTCGTTCTGTCGACGGTCGTGCAAGGTTTTACGATGCCGCTGGTGGCGAGAAAGTTAGGGCTGCAAACGCCGGCCGAGATACAACCACCACTGACCTTGGAAATCAGCTCCCTGCGCCACGTCGACCGAGATATCGTCGATTTTGCGGTCAGCCCACAATCTCTCGCGGCCGGCCGGTTGATCCGAGAGCTGGCCCTTCCCGATGGAGTCGTCATTGCCTTGATCGCGCGCGGGGATAAAACGATCCCGCCGCGCGGAAGCACTCGAATTGAAGCCGGGGATCACGTCATCCTGATCTTGTGTCCCGACACTCGGAATCTGGTCAATCAAGTCTTTGCCGGTCGAGTTGCCGAAGGCCCGCCGACCATGCCTGTTGCCGACGAAGGCTAGATGCCAAGAACGTCGGCGCACGCCAAACGGCTTTGCGCTGCGGCATCGGCAGCCGGCGCCAGGGGGCGGATCGTGGTGATGGCCGGAATGACGGCCCGACCACCGTTTCTCGTCGGGCCCTTCTATGTGAAGAATTGCTCGCTGCTTGGTTTTGCGATCACGGACGCCAGCGCCGAGGAATATGACCGCGCGGCCGCACAGATCAACCGGCACGTGGCGGCGGGAAACCTCCGGGTACGGATCGACCGCGTACTGCCGCTGTCGGCGGCGGCCGAGGCCCACCGGTTGGTCGAATCGGGCACCCGGCTCGAGGGGAAGCTGGTTCTCACTCCGTGAGGCGGCCGAGGGGTCGGATTGCGAGCTGCGCACATGCAGGGCCGGGGTAGTGGGCGATTCGTGTGTTGCACGATTTTCGGGCCCCGGCTCACTCATCGCGGGACATCTTTTTCCAATCCCACAGTGCGATTCCCACAAAGTACAGCCCCATCAGCAACGCAAAAACCGGCACCATTTTGTGGGGGTCACCTTCCGGGCTGACGATCATTGATAGGTACGCTAGCCCCACCATGTGCATTTTCCAATTGGGGATGAGCATTTTTGAACCTACAAATTAGCTGAATTTCGTGCCTTCCATTCTGATATGGAGGGACCGGTCAAGTCAGTGTTTGGCGTGAAGTCTTGCGTCATTGTGAAGAGTCGACCCAGACTGAAGGCCAGCGACTTCATCAATGGCAGATCCCTTTCTAACGTGTCTGGCGACGCAACGAGGAACATCCGCGCAACGTCACCTCTAGGATAGGAATCGGACGCGACCACTTGTCAGCTCATAAACTCCGCCGACAACTTTGAGGCGTCCGGCGGCAACCATTGGGGCAACGATTTCGTCTGATTGCACGAGAGCTGCAACGGCTTGCCGCACGTTTTCCACAACCACGTTATCCAACAAGTTGCCAGGTTGGTTCGCGACATCTTCAATCGCGGGCCGAATCGCATCAACGATGGCACCGATTGCATTTGCGGGCCGTACCCCTCGCCGCACGGACTCCACAGCGGCCTTGACCGCGCCACACCCCTCGTGCCCCAATACGAGAACCAACGGAATCTTCAGTTCCTCAACTGCATATTCGATACTTCCTGTCACGCCCAGGCACTGCCTGCTAACGATGTTGCCGGCCACTCGAACGACGAACAAGTCACCAAGTCCGGCAGTGAACACAATGTCAGGAGATACGCGCGAGTCGGCACAACTCAAAATGACCGCGTACGGATGCTGAGCGGAGGCGACCTCCTGCCGACGGAGGTTTGTTCGACGAACATCGCCCATGTCAAAGTGTTCAGCGATGTAGCACTTGTTGCCGGCGACGAGACGGGCGAGAGATTCATCCGCCGTTTTTGGAGTCGCGTGCGAAAACCCATGATGATCCCTGGCAGTCTCGGGATACTGGTGGAGCGACCATCCCGCGACGGCTCCAGCACCGAGCAGACCGCTTCCGCCGAGGAAATCACGTCGTGAGAGGCTTCCCATCTGAGTACAGTGTCTCCCGTTACGGTTGATTGTCTTTTTGGCCAGTGAAAAACTCGGCAGCCGTGGCTCCAGCGGCTGACTGTTGCCGGGTCGAATCCGCCATTGCGCCACGGCTGCCGTGTCATCAACCTTTGCTCAGAAATTGCCTAAAGCTTTGGAAGAAGCACCGCGAACGCCCGAAGACAGCCGTTGCTGATTCGCGGCGCGCATCGCGCCGTAGCCAGTAGGCGATTGGTAGGAGTAACGTCGCATGGCTTGCGGCGCTTTGGACATCGGCATATCCATCTTGGAGTGTTCATCCGTGGGGGCGGCAGGCGCTGCCGACGTGCAGGACGAGGCTGCCGCTTGAGTCGAACATCCGCCACAACAAGCTTGTGCTGTGGCGGCCGCGGCGCCGAACATCGAGGCCACGATTGCAAATACGAATAGCTTGGACATAGTCGAAACTCCTTGAAAACATTGGGTCAGATAACGGGTAACCAGACTTTGGGACAGGCGCAGCCCAATCCGGCCAAAAACTAAGGCGAGAAAGGTCGCGCTAATTCAAACAATGCGCGCAGTGGTAGAGTATCGCGAAATCAGGTTTGAATCCGCACATGCTCGGATTGAAGAGTTGGCACAGCGGGAACGTGTGCCAATTCCGAGGATCGATGAAGGCCAGCCACGATTCCGGCAGGCGAGTCAGCCGACGGTGCATCCCAACGCACCAAAATCAGCGGTTTAAAGTCGTTGCCGGTTCGAGCAGGTGGAAGAGTCGGGGCGTCTTGAGAGGAGGAACACTTGCAACACGCCGTGCCACAGCACGTCCCGTCACAAGTTCCCATGCAGCAGCATTTGCGGACGCGCTGTGATGCTGACAGTGTTTGAGCGGCGGGAAACTGCGGGCAGAATGCCAACACAGCAACGCAAGTCGCCAGCGGGGCGATGACCGAAACACGGCGCAAGCGAGATTCATAAATCATGACAGTCTTCGTCAACGACCGATCCGCCTGGAAGTATAGTGTTTGGCGGGGAAGGGGCAAAGTCAACCCCGGCCGCCCTCGACTTCCCTCGTCCAGTTGGCTCGGTTACGCTAGAGCGAGTTTCTTGCACGCGGCATGCCCGCTCCGATATTAACCCGACGCCACCCGCGTTGGCGCGCGGGTGGCGTCGGGTCAGTTTGCAAGAACCGTAGCAGTTGGAAAATGCAGGACGAGCGTTCGCTCCCGCGCCAGCGGCCGGCCGCTTCGGCTCAATCCCGCCCCCACCCCAAAGTTGAACTCAAGAGTTTTGGCATGAGCGACCCCTATTTTCAGCAGTTGTTTGCCGATCGGATTGGCGGCGCCAATTACGGCAAAGGGACGGCGATCTACAAGTTCGAGAAGATCAAAAGGGCCAAGCGCAAGGCGCTGGCCGATCATCCCGAGCGCAAGCTGATCGATTTCGGCATCGGCGAAAACGACGAAATGGCGCCGGCTTCGATCCGGGCCGCACTGGCCGCCGAAGCCAACAAGCCCGAAAACCGGGGCTACGCCGACAACGGCATCGCGGCTTATAAGGAAGCGGTCGCGCGGTTCATGCAGCGCAACTTCGACGTGCGGTTGGATCCGACGACCGAAGTCAATCACTGCATCGGCTCGAAAACCGCGCTGGCCATCCTGCCCGCCACGCTGATCAATCCCGGCGACGTAACGCTGATGACCGTGCCGGGCTATCCGGTGGCCGGCAACCACACGAAATACTACGGCGGTTCGGTCCACGCGTTGCCGCTGGTGGCCGAGCACGGGTTTTTGCCCGATCTGGATGCGATTCCGGCCGACGTGCTCAAGCGTGCCAAGCTGCTGGTGCTGTGCTATCCCAACAGCCCGACCGGCCAACTGGCCACCCGCGACTTTTATCTCCGCGTGATCGAGTTCGCCCAGCGGCATCAGATCGTGGTGATCCAGGACGCCGCCCACCTGATGCTGACCTACGGCCAGCCACCGCTGAGTTTTCTGTCGGTGCCGGGGGCGAAGGAAGTCGGAGTCGAGATCCATTCGATGTCGAAGGCGTTTAACATGATCGGCTGGCGGATCGGTTGGATCTGCGGCCACGAGCGCCTCGTGCAAGCCTTTGCCGACTTCAAGGACAATTGCGACTCGGGCCAGTTCATGGCCATTCAAAAGGCGGCCGCCGCAGCCCTCGACGACCCGACGATTCCGGCGGCGGTGCGGACCAAATACGAGCGGCGGCTGCGCAAGCTGGTCGCCACGCTCGCGCGCGTCGGGTTCGACTGCCACATGCCCGGCGGAACGTATTTCTTGTACACGAAGAGCCTGAAAGGAATCGGCGGCGGGCCACGGTTTGACTCGGCCGAGGCGGCCAGCCAATATCTGATTACCGAGCACTCGATTTGCACGGTTCCCTGGGACGACGCCGGTGCGTATTTGCGATTTTCGGTGACGTATGAGGCGGCGGACGAAGCGGCGGAAGACGCTTTGATGGCGATGACCGAAGAGCGGCTGCGCAAGATTCAGCCGGTGTTTTGAAGTGCGGCAGGCTCCTCCTTTTTCCGAAAGCACAGATCGCATGAGCGCGCCCTCCGTCCGGTGGTACCACGAGCTCAACGGTTATCACTGGTTCGTGCTGAGCATCGCGGCGCTCGGTTGGCTGTTCGATTGCCTCGATCAGCACTTGTTCAACCTGGCTCGCCAACCGGCGATGACGGAGTTGCTGACCAGTTCGGCGGGAATTGCGCCCGGCCCCGAAGTGGTCCAGGCCTATTCGGGTTATGTGACTTCGATTTTTCTGATCGGTTGGGCCACGGGCGGACTGACCTTCGGCGTGTTGGGCGATCGAATCGGACGCGCCCGCACGATGGTCTGGACGATCGTGCTCTATTCGTTGTTTACCGGGCTGAGCGCGTTGTCGGTCGGCTTTTGGGATTTTGCGTTCTACCGGTTTTTGACCGGATTGGGCGTGGGGGGTGAATTCGCGGTCGGCGTTGCGTTGGTGGCCGAAGTAATGCCGGCCGCGGCCCGGCCGTTTGCGCTGGGAACTTTGCAAGCCTTTTCGGCGGTCGGCAACTCGTCGGCCGCGGTGATCAGCATCGGACTGGGCGATCTGGAAGCACGAGGTGTCTTCAGCAGTTGGACGTGGCCCCGGACCGGCGAGCCGATTCAGGTTTGGCGGCTGATGTTCGTTGTCGGAATCTTGCCGGCGCTGTTGGCGATCGTCATTCGCCGTCGACTGAAGGAACCCGAGCGCTGGCAGGCGATTGCCCACGATGCCACGATCGAGAGCAAAACCGGGTCTTACCGCGAACTGTTTGGCGATCCACGTTGGCGGCGCAACGCGATCGTTGGGCTGCTGTTGGCCTCGTCGGGCGTGGTGGGGTTATGGGCGATTGGATTTTTTACGCCCGAGCTGATCGGAATGGTCTTTCGCAAGACGTTCGAAGCCGAGGGAATGGACAAGAGCAAGGTTTCTGGCAATCTCCAGTTTTGGAAGGGGATCGCCTTTATGATGTACAACGTCGGCGCGTTTCTCGGCGTCTATGCCTTCAGTTACTTGACCTATTATGTCGGGCGGCGTCCGGCATTTGCCGCGGCCTTCGTCGCGGCGCTGCTCAGTTCGGCCGGCGTGTTTTGGTATCTCGACACCTTTGCGGAAATCTTTTGGATGATGCCGCTGCTGGGTTTTGGACAACTGTCGTTGTTCGGCGGCTATGCAATCTACTTTCCGGAACTCTTTCCGACCTACCTGCGCAGCACCGGCACGAGCTTTTGCTACAACGTGGGCCGATTCGTGGCCGCGGGCGGCCCATTGATGCTGGGCTACCTGACGGGCTCGGTCTTTGCAGGCCAGGCCGAGCCCTTGCGTTTCGCCGGCGTGACGCTCAGCAGCGTTTTTCTGATTGGTTTGATGGTGCTGCCGTTTGCTCCCGAAACGCGCGGCCGCCCGCTGCCGGAGTGAAGAGGCTTTTTTTAGAGCGAAAAAGAGCATGAGCGCGGCCCGCACGCGGTGGTATCACGAGCTGACGCGTTATCATTGGTTTGTACTGGCAATCGCGGCGCTCGGCTGGCTGTTCGATTGCCTCGATCAGCAACTCTTCACGCTTTCGCGTCGGTCGGCGATGACCGAACTGCTGGCGCCGTCGCCCGGAGCCAAGCCGGGCATCGCTGACATCAACGCCTACTCGGCCTATGCCACGTCGATCTTTCTGATCGGTTGGGCGACCGGTGGATTGGCGTTCGGCGTGCTGGGCGATCGGATCGGGCGCGCCCGCACCATGCTGTGGACGATTCTGATTTATTCGCTCTTCACCGGTTTGAGCGCGCTGTCGGTCGGGTTTTGGGATTTTGCCTTCTATCGATTTTTGACCGGACTGGGCGTGGGGGGCGAATTCGCGGTCGGCGTGGCGCTGGTGGCCGAAGTGATGCCAACGGCGGCTCGGCCGTTTGCCTTGGCGCTGCTCCAAGCCCTGTCGGGAATCGGCAACGGCGGGGCCGCGCTGATCACGATGGGATTCGGTGATTTGGAACAACGCGGAATGTTTGCGGATTGGACCTGGCCCGGCTCGGGAGAGCAGATTCAGGTGTGGCGGCTGATGTACGTCATCGGCATTACGCCGGCCCTGCTGGCGGTAGTGATTCGGCGGCGACTGAAGGAACCCGAGAAGTGGCAGGCCGCGGCGGCCGAAGCCGGCGCCTCGCGGAGATTGGGATCGTACAGCGAGCTGTTTAGCGATCCGCGTTGGCGACACCATGCCACGGTCGGTTTGCTGCTGGCATTGTCCGGCGTGGTGGGCCTGTGGGCAGTCGGATTCTTTTCGAGCGATCTGACCCAATCGGTCTTTCGCAAGACCTTCGAAGCCCAGGGAATGCCGGAGACCGAGATCTCGGGCAATTTGAAATTCTGGGCCGGCGTCACGATGGTGATGTTCCACACCGGAGCGTCGTTGGGAATGTTCGGCTTCGGTTACTTGACCTACTACGTCGGCCGGCGGCCGGCGTTCGCCCTGGCATTCGTCTCGTCGCTCGTGAGCACGGTCTGCGTATTTTTGTTTCTCGACACCTTCAGCGAGATTTTCTGGATGGTGCCGCTGATGGGCTTTTGCCAGTTGTCGCTCTTCAGCGGCTACGCGATCTACTTCCCCGAGTTGTTTCCAACCCACTTGCGCAGCACGGGCACGAGCTTTTGCTACAACGTGGGCCGGTTCGTGGCCGCGGGCGGGCCGCTGATGCTGGGTTACCTGACGAGTTCTGTCTTTGCCGGCCAAGCCGAGCCGTTGCGCTACGCCGGTGTGACGCTCAGCAGCGTCTTTCTGATCGGTCTCGTGGTGCTGCCCTTTGCTCCCGAAACGCGCGGCCGGCCGCTGCCGGAGTGACAGCGCGCGGCAATTTCCGGCAATCGCTGCAAGCCCAAGACAGTTCCAGGGTTAGCCGCTTTTCTTCCCCTCGCCGCCCCCTCCTCGGCCGCACGGTCCAACCCTTGGTCCGGGGCGAGCTAGGCTTGAACTGCAGCAACGCCGCACGGCTGGTCGCCGGATGAGTATTGCTCCATCGGTGTGCACGACCATGCCGGTGATTCAACCACTACGAAAGGGTGACCCTGTGCACAAGAAAGCGATGACCTTCTGGGCGGTTTTAATGCTGGGACTGACGGCTCACGCCCTTGCCGATGAAACGCCGGCCATTGAGACGCGGCCCAATCAATCGTCGGCCGGCGAGGCGGCGACGGATCAGACCGCGGCCGTCGAGCAAGCCGCGCGCGATTTCTACGCGAGCCTCAACGCTCTGCTGGCCGGCGACGGGTCGGGCATGAACCAGGTCTGGTCGCACGGCGACAACGTGACGTACATGGGTCCGGACGGCGGAATCCAGATTGGTTGGGATCAGGTGCGCGAGGGCTGGACGGTGCAAGCCGAAATGAAGCTTGGCGGACACGTCGAGCCGATGAATCTGCGGATCACGGTCGGAAATGACCTGGCCCTGGTCGAAGGCTACGAACTGGGCAGCAATCCGAATGCTCAGGAAGGGCCGCAGGAATTTCGGATCCGCGCGACCAGCTCCTTCCGCAAGGTGAATGGTCAGTGGAAGATGATCGGTCACCACACCGACTTGCTCGATAGCTTGGACAGCGATTCCGACAAACCGTCAAACGGACAGACCGGACCGGGCGCCAGCGAGAAGCCCAGCGGCGATGCCGCTGATGACGACTCGATCGACGTGTCGGACGACGAGGTCACGCTGAAGTTGGAAAGATAAAACGCGGCGCAGGTCGTTTTGCTTTTAAACAGAAAAGGGAATCGGACCGGCGACGGTTCGGTTCCTTTTTTCTTCAGGCCGCGCGAGCGCGCGGCGCGAGCGGGGCGGCCTCGGCGATGTCCGATTCGGCGTCGGCCGGCTCGGAGTCGACCGCCGGGACCGCGGGTCGGTTGCGCGTCATCAATGCCAAAAGCGCCGGCAACATCACCAGCGAACTGAACAAGCAGCACGTCACCGCGATCGTCAACACCCGGCCCAAGCTTTGCAGCCCCTGGTGCGTGGCGATCATCAGCGAGCCGAAGCCGACGATGGTCGTCAGCGCGTCGACCAACACGGCGACGGCCGTGCCTGGGGACATGCGATAGGGCCCCTTACACTCGCGGAACTCGTGGACGATGTGGACGCCGTAATCGACGCCGATGCCCAAGATCAGCGGCAGTGCGATCAGATTTGCCGGATTGAGTGGAATGTTCAAAAAGCCGAGCAGGCCGAACGTTTGCAACACGCCGATCGCCAGCGGCAGCGCGGCGATCAGCGAATAGGTCAGGCTGCGGAAATTGAGCACCAGCACGCCGATGATGACCAGCATCGAATAGATGGCCGCTTGCTGGTAGCTACCCATCATTTCGCCAGACGCTTCGTGCGCCTGCAACGGGTTGCCCGTCACGTGGGGATCGACCGAGCGCACGTCGGCGACGAATTGGGTCAGCGCCTCGGTGTCCCAGATGTTTCCCTTGCCATAAATCTTCAACAGAAAGTGGTGGCCGTCTTTGCCCACGAAACGATCGACCAGGCTGGCCGGCAGATCGCTTAGTTGCGGCGGGTCAGGATTGGCAACTTGCCTGAGCACGTGCAAACGGCTGAGCAGATCGCCGGCCATTTGCTGTTGGAAGAGCGAAATCGATCGATAGCAATCCTCCAGCGGCATGCTGCGGAGCAGGTGGCGAATCTGCTCCAATTGCCGGACACATTTTTCGGCGCGCCCCGTCCGCATGATCATCGCTTGCAGTTGGCCAAGGGCCTCGCCCAACTTTTCCGGCCGGGTGACCGTGAGGACCGGCGGACGTTCGGGCAAGTCGGTCAGACGGTGATTGATGCGCTGGATAATCGGCTGCTTGATCTCGTCGTCGACCGGAAGCAGGGAGACGATCTCCTCGGTCCGTTCGACGGTCGGCAGGGCGTTGAATTTTGCCTTGCGGGCCAGCAGTTGCTCGCGATTATCGGCAATCGACAGCGCGTACCAGACGCTTTGGTTGCACTCGGAGAGCAAGCGGCGTTCGAGCTCGACGCTTTCCAGTCCCACGGCCTGCATGTTGAGCAAGTTATTGTCGTACCACAGCCGCGTCAGTCCCAAGGACAAAAACACCGTCATGCCCAGAGTGACGATCAGCGTCAACCGCGGCAGCTTGATGAACGGCAGGATCCACTTGTGGATCGGCAGGGGGCTGGGCATCCGCACGCCCCAGCCGCTACGGTCCATCAGTGCGATCGCGGCCGGCAGCAACGTAAGCTCGGCGACGGCGCACAGCAGGATGCCGCCGCCGGCAATGATTCCGAGTTCGGCCACGCCGGTGAAGCTGGTCAATCCCGCGGCGAAGAAGGCGACGGCCGTGGTGAGCGCGCCGGTGGTGATCGCCGGGCCGGCTCCCCGCGAGGTTTCCAGCAGGGCCGGCTCGCACTCGTACTTTTCGGTGCGGAGTTGCAGATAGCGGGCAACGTAGTAGATGCCGTAGTCGATGCCGATGCCGATCATCGTCACGGTGAAACTGACGCTGAGGATGTTCAAGTGACCGACGGTCAACGTGACGTAGCCGAAGGCCCAAGCCATGCCGACCAGCAGGATGAGGTTGGCCAACATCGCGTGGCGCAGCCCCCCGAAGCCGGCGATGAACAGCAGTCCGACACCGATCATCGAAACGAGGCTGGACCAGAACATCGACGATTGGCTGGCGTGCATTTCGTCGGCTTCCATGATGGGTAAGCCGGTCAGTCCGATTTTGGTTCCGGGATGTTTGATCTGGATCTGAGCGATCAAGTCGCGCAGCGCGTTGGTCGCTTCGTCGCCAGCCGTGAAGCTGCTGTCTTTGCTCAAGGCGAGCCTGAGCAGCACGAAGCCGAGTTGTCCTCCTTTGGCCAGCAGGTACTCGCTGTTCAGTTCGCTCAGCACGGCGAACGACTGCGGCATCTCGGCAAAGGGGGATTGGTAATGCCCACGCTGGCTGAGCGTGGTGAGCAGGCTGCTGGTCAATCGTTCGAGATCGTCGGTCGAGAGCGAGGCATCGGAAGCCTGCTCGGGGTGCTGCAGGGCTTGAGCCATGGCCGCCTGCATCCGCTGGGTCATCCCGGCGGCCAGTTGACCGACGCTCAAGCGCGACCAATCGCCGGCGACGATCGGCGCGGTCTCGGCCAGAAACCGATCGAGCGTCTCCAACTCGCCGGGGGCCAGATAGTGCAGCCCCTTGGAGCGGATCTTGCTCAGATCGACTTCGTGCAGCACGGCGTGAAACAGACGGTCTTCGCGGGCCAGCGCAGCCGAGAGTTCTTCGAGCAC
>Ga0182024_10005778_pt1 | contig 27506 bp, 15 predicted proteins | sample P32metaG_FD_120480 | JGI IMG/M metagenome (GOLD analysis project Ga0182024, IMG submission 120480) | Permafrost microbial communities from Stordalen Mire, Sweden - P3-2 metaG (Illumina Assembly) | ecosystem: Environmental > Terrestrial > Soil > Wetlands > Permafrost | place: Sweden: Stordalen...
AGCCAGATGCCCGCCGAGCCGGCGAGCATGACCGTGGGCGCCTGCACGAGCAGGAAGTCGCGCCAGCCCATCAGCAGGCACAGCGCGCAGACGAACACGGCAAGCGCGATGTTCGTGCCGATCACGCTGCGTCGCATGCGCGGGCGTGCGTCGCGGGCCACCAGGCGCGGCCCGATGAGCAGCGCGAAGATGGGCCCGATGCCAAACATGATGAGCGGGTTGCGAAACAGCCGGTAGCCGAGCCGCCCGCGACCGGACAGGGCGTTGTATTCGGCGACGGTGAGCGTGCGCACGTCTCCTCCACCCCGCCGGTCGAGGTCCCCGGAGGTCGCGTGATGGATCGCGTGGTCGTGCTGCCAGCGCAGGAACGGCGAATAGACGAGCAGCCCGAGAGCAACGCCGAGCCAGGCGTTGGCGCGCTTGGACGGCAGGAACGAGCCGTGAGAGCAGTCATGGAAGAGGATGAACGTCCGCACCAGGAAGCCGGCGGCGGGAATGGCGATGAGGAGTACGAGCAGATAGGAGACACCCAGCGCGAAATACATGGCGATGGACAGCGCCAGGTAGGGCACGACCGAGGTCGCCAGGTCCAGAAGGCTCCGTCCCATGCGTGGCTGCGCGTAGGGAGCCAGATCCTCGCGCCAGAAGGGGCGCTCTGGAGGGCGATCGCCTCCTGGCCTGCAAGTGGTCTTCGGCTGTTGATCGTCCCGGTGGCCCGGGCGCTCATCAAGGATCGGCTGGACGGAGCCCTGCAATGGATCTTCTTTCCGGTCCCGTTCGGCACTGTTCACCGCGGCGGGGTCCAGTAGGCAACTGTCGGACAGCATGGCACCCTATACGGTCGGCCCCAAGGAGGCGCCGATACACTCAGCCGCTGTGCGCCCGTAGCTCAGCTGGATAGAGCGTCGGTCTACGGAACCAAAGCTCGGGATTCCGACTCCCTCTCGTTGCGCTCACCACGACGCACCACAATGAACCGTTTGCAGGGGATTCGTCGCCAGCGCCGCGTATAGCGGTCACCTCGGCGCACCCCCGCACACCTCCGCTTCGGCGACTTAATCGTGATCTAATCGTGATCTGCGAGGCGGCATGCGCCCTGCGTAATGCTCACGGAAGATGCCCGCGGCTGAGGTTCCGCCGGGATCCTTGAAGGCGTTGGGCGGAATCTGGGCCAATCTCCGCCCGTTGACTGAACGCGGATCTCCCTGGCGCGGCTCGCTGGGCGGGTGGCCCAAAGACATGCGCCTCACCGTTCCTAAACTTGGTTGACTATGGTCCGGCCAACTGATCGCCTCTCGACTACGAGCTCAACCCGTACGGTCGCGGTCAGGGCAACATGACCGATCCTCCGAATCCGACGCGGATCTACCACATCACCCACGTCGATAACTTGGCATCGGTTCTCAGCGATGGCGGGCTCCTGTCGGACGCTGAGATGTTGGCACGCGGCGCCCCTCAGGTTGCCATCGGAATGAGCGAGATCAAGGAGCACCGCATGCGGCTCCCTGTGAAGTGTCACGAGGGCGACACCGTCGGCGAATACGTCCCCTTCTATTTCTGCCCACGCTCGATCATGCTCTATCTGCTCTACATGGCTAACCACCCCGGGCTGACCTACCGCGGCGGACAAGGCCCCATTGTCCACCTCGAATTCGACCTCGAGAGAACGGCCGCTTCGGCGGATGACTCCGGCAGCCGGTGGGCGTTCAGCCTCGCGAACGCGGGAGCCGCATATGCGCCGTTCAGGAGCAGCCTCGCTCAGCTGAGCGAGGTCGACTGGTCGGCGGTCGCGGCTGCGGACTTCCGCGATTCCAAGGTCAAGGAGGGCAAGCAGGCCGAGTTCCTGGTACAGCGATTCGTCCCGTGGAGCCTGGTCGAGCGCATCGGCGTCAGGTCTGAGAAGGTACAGCGCCAAGTGCTTGCGGCGCTTGCGAACGCGGCCCACCAGCCGCCCGTTGATGTCCTAACGCGTTGGTACTTTTAGGCCGACCATGATCCAGTACACGCAAGGCAACATTCTCAAGGCCGATGCCGAGGCCCTCGTCAATACGGTCAACTGTGTCGGCGTTATGGGCCGTGGCATCGCGCTCCATTTCAAGAACGCCTACCCCGCCAACTTCAAGGCCTATGCCGCCGCCTGCAAGCGAGGCGACGTGCAGCCCGGCCGGATGTTCGTGTACGAGACGGGGCTGCCGGCGCCACGCTGGATCATTAACTTCCCGACGAAGCGGCACTGGCGCGGAAAGAGCCGCATCGAGGACATCGAAGCCGGGATGAACGCGCTGGTCGCTGAGATCCGAGCTCGCGACATCAGCTCCGTTGCGATCCCGCCGCTCGGCAGCGGCCTTGGCGGCCTCGCTTGGCGCGACGTGCGGCCGACCATCGAGCGCGCATTGGCCGATCTTCCCGACCTGCGCGCGATCGTGTACGAGCCAGGCGGAGGTCCCCAAGAGACGGCAGTGACCGCCGTGCCCAAGATGACCGCCGGTCGCGCCGCCCTGGTCGGCCTCATCAGGCGCTATCTCACGGGAATGATGGATACGTCGATCAGCCTACTCGAGGTTCACAAGCTCATGTACTTCCTGCAGGCTTCCGGAGAGCCGTTGAAGCTTCGGTACGTGAAGGCGCCCTACGGTCCGTACGCCGAGAATCTCCGGCACGTGCTCCAGGCCGTCAACGGACACCTGATCACGGGCTACACAGCTGCCGGCGATGCGCCGACCGAGCAAGTAGAGCTGCTGCCCGGTGCCATCGACAAAGCCGACTCGTTCCTAGCTGAGCACCCGGAGACAAGTGAACGGTTCGATCGAGTCGGGGAGCTAGTCGAGGGCTTCGAGACTCCGTTCGGGCTGGAGCTGCTCGCAACCGCGCACTGGGTCGCGCACAACGAGAACGCGCACACCGATCAAGCGATCGAAGATGCTTTCTATGCCTGGAATCCGCAGAAGGCACAATTCACGCCTGAACAGATCGCGATTGCTGTCGGCCGGCTCCGTACCGGTGGTTGGGTAGACGACGAGCAGACGTAGCGAAGTGGAGGCGGGCTAGGTGCCGGCAAGAGTCAGGAGGTGCGGGTCGATCAGCTGCCCGGCTTCCAAGGGGTCGACGGCTGTTCGCTGGTCGCCTCAGCTGCCTCCGTTGACTCGGGGGTTGAGCGACTCGAGGGGTCAGAGCGAGCGTTTCGATGCGCGCTCAGCCCTGCCGCCTGGAAGCGTGTGTCGGGTCTTCTGGAACCCTTCGAGATCGGGTTGAGACCCGGCGTCTTCCAATGGCTGTCGGAAGAGAGCCCGATCGAGTGGATCATCTCGGGTGATCGTGGCTGGTAGCGGGCTCTTGCTACCAGCCGCCGCGCGATCCTGAGAGAGAAGGCAGGACCTCAAGGGAGCTTCCCGAATGCTGACGCAGGGGGCGACTGTCTTCCCCGCCGGTCACCCACGTGGCGCCGCCCGACCTGCCGGTGCTACGGCGGCCCCCACGGCCCGTCCTGCATACCGCCGTACCATGGCTTCCGAGGTGGCTGTCCGGGCTCGGAGGACTTCACGCTGCTGATCACAACGAGCAGCACGAACGGGAGCAACGCTACCTGTGCCCACAGGCCGGGGGCGCCCGCGTGCATGGGCGATGGCTGCTTCTTCGGGGGCGATGCAGTCGCTCCAACCGACCCGGGGTCAAGCTGTCGCACAGGACGAAACTCGATAGCCCGGTCTGACCGGGCCGAGACTTCTGCTTTCCAATGGCGGAAGGAGGCGTCTCACCGGAGCCGGACGAGACTGCTCCTCCTCGTCCCAGGCGGTCGTCTGCTCGGTGCCTCATCGTGCAACGATTTCGCCTTCTTCGTCCGTCGTCTTTGAGATGTACCAATGACCATCAACCATTTCGAGCCCGAAGACTGAACCGGGCCCAGCCTCGACCTCGGCTCGGGTCTTGCTCTCGTGGATGAGCGTCGGCTTGAAGTGCTTTAGGCCATCGATCCTGTCGGTGAATTCAAGGAGTTTGTTCTCGCCATCGGCGCAAGACGAGCCGCCCAATAAGTGCGCGAAATTGAGCTGCCTAGCTTGACGGGCTGCCGTACTCAGTTCGCAGAGCCTGCCACCGTCGTGATCGACCACCGCTTCGACCCATTGACGCACAGCTTCGGTCGGACTGTCGGCCGACGAGCCTCCGCAGCCGACAAGCATCAGCGAGAGCGCAATCGCGGCCGCTGACGTCCGCGCTGTCGCTGGATGAAGCCTCACGGCTCGACGATACATCTCCATCTAGGTGCCGCAGCAGCGGCGCCCCCACACGGGGTCGTTCTCCTAGATCCCGTCCGCGGCCGGCAGCGACCACTCCAGACCGAAGTCCACGACCGCGCGCGAGAGAAGCCGACCTCCGGTGGCCCATGTCTCTAACACGGGCGGCGCCAGGCGCAGCGCCTCGAAGTCGCTGGTGCCGACATCGTCTAGCCAGGTCGCACAGACCACCGCCAAGGCCGTCGTAGCGTCGCTCGGGCGCTTTTCGGGATCAAACACCGTCAGGCCGGGCGCGGAGAGCATCGTCTTTGGCTGGCGCTTGCGGACGTCTCCCCCGAGTCCTGCGGAGCGACCCACCCGACCCGCCGGTAGCGGCCAGAGGTTGAGTGCGTGGGCGCTGGGGTCAAGGCGACGCGGCCAGCTCGCCACGCCGGAAGGATTCCGCCGCTCCCAGTAGGCGAGCAGCTTCGGCCACTCCTTGGCAGAGGTGACCTGTCCGAGCAGCTGGACGTCAACCGCGTGGGTTTCGGATTGACGGAGGCGTTCGTTCTGTCGCTTTAGTGCCTTGCGGAGCGCGCTGCGGGCGTCCTGTAGCGTCGCCGCGTTCCTCCCGACGTCGAGAGGTCGCTTCGGGCGGAGAAGTCCTCGCAGGGTCATGGCTTCATTATCGTGCCGCGCCGACCTTCGCATCGGCGCACGCCGAGGGCGCTGCAAGGGAACTGCTTCTGTACGCGCATGACCCACGTTTCTCTAACCGACCACGCGTAGTTGCCCAGCGACGGCGGAGGTTTGCAAGAAAGGCGACAAGCGCCCGGAACTTCTGCGCCGGCACGCCTCTGTACGACGGCATGGGAGCCGCCGGATGGCGCAGCGCGCGTCCGATCTCTGCTTGGCGAAAGACGTTCGGCGAGACCGTTTAGTGGCGGCCCTGGCCCAGGGCTTCACCGAGAGGGCCAACACTCATTGAAGTGGTAACAAGCGCAGCGCGCTCGTGGCGATGCTCATCTTGTTAGAGATTAATGGCTTCAATGCTGAGCGCAGAGCGGGGCGCTGCCCGCCGTCGGCGTGGGAGCGCCGACGGCAAGGCTGGCTGGGCCGGACGCGACTTGGGGACGAGCAGCGACGCCGTGCGGGACCCCAAAGGCATCAAGGCTCCCGCCGCTCAGCGGGCCGACGACAATACGATCTCCGAGCTGGGCCACGAGCGTCCGACTGTCTGGCAGCAATTGGAGGCTGTAGAGGCCATTGGCCGGAGGATGGGATGCGTACCGATATCGCCGAAGAAGTATGCCTTTGCCCCTAACCGGGTGTGATGCGAGGTACAGGCCACTGGGGACGGTCGGCCCTTGGGTGAACACGGTGATAGAGGTGTACAGGACACCGATCGGAGTCCACGCGGCGCTGATGATTAGCGGGTATTTCCCGTGTGAGGGAACAACCCAGTCTGTGGTCTTCCCGGTGGCGACGCTCACGACCAGAGCCTGTTGCTCGAACTGGGTCCCATTTTGTAGCCAGGAAATCTCCCCCTGTCCGTGTTCGGGGTGCTCGTTCACGCGACGCGGCGTACCGCCAGCGATAGGAACCGTCTCCGTGTTCGTCGTTTCTTCCCCATCGCCAAACCTCATGGGCCGACGGTAGGAGGTGCGGGTGAAGGCGACGGTCGTTCCGTCAGGCGAGACCGCTGGCCAACGATCATCGAACGGTCCAAATGTCAACTGCCTGACGGAGCCATCCTGCAGGTCGTACACGAACAGGTGGGCTTGGTTCTTTTGGCCCAACGCGGTCGGGGTCGCCAGCACACGGACGATATAGCGGCTCGTCGGGGAGACGCTGAACTCGCCATCGGTCTGGCTGGAGGCGTCCGTTGGCGGCACTCGGTAATTGTCGAACGCCGCAGGGAGTACCGCTTGCGACGAACTGCCGTCAGAATGCTCCCGCCAGACTTCGCTGCCGGTGCAGTTGATGCCGCCAGGGTAAGACAGATAGTAGATCCACTCTTCGGGACTCACGGCACGCGCGCTGGAAGTCGCCGACACAACGACGACGGTAGCCAGGAGAGCCGTGGCCAGGAGCATCCCTGCAATTCGGCGGGCGGGTGATGCCTGCAACCAGACCGCGGTTCGGCCCGGCGGCCGTGGGGTCGTGCTCGCCAAGGTGCCCATGCGCGTCGAGATCCTACCGTGCGAACCCCGCTTATGAGCGGTACTCCCCTACGTGTCAAGACGAGATCGCGAATCGGCCGCCGCTGCCTCGGGACGTGGCAGTCCAGCTCGGCCACACAGACGGCGGTCAGCTCGGGACGAGCCTCTATGGCCACGCATCCGAGGCGAATACCCGAGCGCGTCTGCTCGCGGCATGGATAAGCAAAGTGGACCGATCCCGCAAAGTGGACCGATCCCGATAGCCGCGCGGCGCAGGCCCATTGGTAGCGCGGTGAGCCAAGAGGTCTAGACGCGCGGCGAGTCGGAACCACGAAGACTCAAGCGGGGCTCAGAGAGTTTAGGCTGTCCGCCAAATGGCGACCTACGAAATCCGGGTCAGCTCGGAAGAAGACGAAGCAGGAATCCAACAGCGCCTGCGGGATGCGCTCGGCGACGATGTGCCCATGAGCGACGCGACAGACGAAGCCGACGTATACCGCTGCGAAATCGTCACGGACCGGACCGAGAGCGCCCTGGAGGCGATGCTTGCTCGGGAGGGCCTTGACGGCGCGGTGGTCAAGCGAATCGCCTGACCGTTTCGGGAGCCGTTCGGGAAGCACGCGAGCTGAGAGCGCCGGATTCATTGGGCGCTGCACCCGATTTAATCGTGTCTCCCCGACCAGTCCAAAGGGCCATGGAAGCCCGACGCCGCGGAGCCTCAGGCATGGTTCGCGGGAAGGCCGAGGCTGGCAGTCGGCCGCGGGAGCATTCCATCCCCCACGCCCAAAGGTTGCGACGTTTCTCGCAAGGTCGGCGTAAGGTTGGTTGCGCGGAACGCTTCTAGGTCGGCTTACTCATGGATGAGCGGCTTTCGACAACCCTCTGGCGCACTCCCGTCCTGCGTTTTCGCTCGGGGCGGACGCGCATGATCCGGCCGTGGCAGCGCAATGGCCGCTGGTCGCCGGAGGAGGCGGCCGCGGAGCTGCACAGGCGTCGCGCCGGGCTGATCGGACAGTTGCGGCGCCGCAGCGAGGCACGTGGCGTCCCCGCCGGCGCGCAGGAAGAGATCGTGGACGACGCGATCACGGCTGTCGTGATGGCTCCGCGGGGTGTCGCCAACGAACACCACCTGCTGGGCGCGTTCTGGCTCGCGGTCGACCACCGGTGCCGAAGGCATCGGGAAGGCCGGCACTTCACCCGCCTCGGCTCAAGGCAACGCGTCGAGTTCGACCTGGCGGCCCAGAAGGCCCCCGACGGAGCCAACCCCTTCGACCAGCTGGAGCTGCGCGACAGGTTCGCCCGTGCCGCTGACCTGATGGCCGACCTCGACCAGCGCGAGCGTCAGGTGGTCTCCGTGATGGCAAGCAACGGGGTCAGCCCCGTCTCGGCGGCGCGCCTCCTGGGGCTCCCGTTGGGAGATGTACGTTCTGCGGCTCGGAGCGCCAACCTCAAGCTCGATCGCGTCGCCGCCATCTCCGCCGCGGGGCGAATGTGCCAGTTCCGTGCCAGCGCGATTGCTGCTGAGGCGGCGGGAGCGGCAGACGAGCACGAGGCGCGACTGGCCCGAGCTCATGTGAGCGCCTGCGTCCCGTGCGGGATGGTCTACCGTCAACTACGCCGCGAAATGCGCGGGCGCGAGTTCCAGCGCGCCGCCGTCGCCGCGTTCCTTCCGTTGCCGGCGGTGTCCCTTGGGCACATCGGGGCCGCCGGCAAGCTCGCGATCTGGATCGAACAACGCATCAGCTTCATGCCCCGCGGAGGCGGCGAGCGCACCGCGGAGGCGCTTGGCGGCGCGGGAATCGCAAAGGCCGCCATCGCGGGCACCGCAATCGTGGCCGCCGGCGGTGCCCTCACCGGCCATCTCGTTCACTCGATCGACGGTGCACAGTCCCACGCGCACCACCGCGCCCACGTCATCCGGCAGGCAAGTCGCACGGTCACCCTTCCCGGCGGCGCAAATCGCGATAGCTCGCTCGCCGCGCGTAGCTCGAGCTCGTCCGCTCAACGATCGAGCGCGGCAGCAACGGATCGTCACGGCCTACCGACACCGCCGAGCAAGAGCCTTGGCTATCTCGCCCTCGGCCGCTCGACGGCGACGCCGGACAGCGGCTCAGGAGCTGGTGGCGGCACTGATCAATCCTCGGCGCGTATCGCGTCAGCGACCAGCACATCCACCAGGTCTGAAAGCACCGCGACGACTGAAACCGCCGCTCCGCCACCGAGCGAAAGTCGCGCATCTTCGACTCAAAGCGGAGGCGGCACGAGCCTCGGATATCTCGGTCCCCGATGAGTCTCGTAACGAGCCGCGCTCCGCTGTTCGGCTCGATGTTCGCGTCGCCGCGACGGGTCGTCCGGGTTCTCTCCAGGGCGATTATTGGCGGGACAGCAATGTTGCTGGTCGCAGCGGCGGCCGCCCACGCCGGCAGATACCACGCCTACTCATGCCGCACGCCATCAGGAGAAAGCGCGCCAACCGACGGATGGAGCGGATCCCTTCCGTCGCAGGGCTCGTGGGACAACTACGCTACGAACACTTGCAGCGAAGGCGGCGCTCTCGTGGCGGCGCTCGGGGAACAGACGACTCATTTCGGCAGCGTCGATCAGGCGACCTGGATACTCGCAATACCGGCCCCCCAGTCATTGACTGCCGCCACGCTCTGGCGCGCGAGTCGCGGGCATTGGACTTCAGGAGAAAAGGCCGTCTACGAGACGTGGCTGTCGGGTCCAACTGAACCCAACGTGATCGACGGATGCATAGCGTCTCAATGTTCCGGCGAAGGCGAAGTCGGTAACCCATTCGCGAGCAGCAATCGCGTCGTGGTGCCCAGCGCCAACCTGGGCGCTCACCTTTACGCCAACGTCGACTGCTTCGGGGCGCTTTCCTCCGAATGCGGACATGGCTTTGGCGATCCGAGCGGATACGCGGCGGCCGAGTACATGTACGCGGCCGATCTCGTGCTCGAACAGATCGAAGGGCCGAGTGCGAGCAACGTGAGCGGTCCGCTCGCGAGCGAACAGCCCCTGCACGGCACGAGCGATCTGATCTTCAGCGCCACGGACCCAGGAGTGGGCGTGTACCAGGCGATCTTCAACGTCGACGGTCACGTGGTGCAAGAAACGGTGATCAACGAAAACGGCGGGCACTGCCGCAACGTCGGACAGACCACGGACGGACTGCCGGCGTTCCTCTACCTGCAGCCGTGTCTGAAATCCCTGACGGCGGACGTCGGATTTGATTCGACGAGGGTAGGCAACGGACCACATCACTTGGTCGTGAGTGTCTCAGACGCCGCCGGCAACACCGCGACCGTGCTCGACCGCAGCATCGTCGTCGAAAACGAACTGGGCACGTGCAACGCGGAGTGTGACCCGCACGCAAGCCTTCACCCAGCCAATGCCCAGCTTTCCCGTCGAACGATCACTCGGCGCTACGCTAACTCCGGGCTCACCCTGACGGGTCAGCTCGTGGATCACGCAGGCGTGCCGATGTCGGGTGCCATGATCGAACTGCGCCAGCAAGCCAGCTACCCGGGAGCACCGAACGCGTTGGTCGCGACCACCACGACCGACGCCAAGGGCGAGTGGAAGCTCCGCGTGCCCAGGGGCCCATCGCGGCTGCTTACAGTCGGCTACCGCTCGCGCAGCAACAACCCGACCTTTGCCACGCAGCTTCAGTACCGCGAGACGGTCGCGGCAGGCGTGCGGCTGTCAGCTCCAAGGCGTGCGCATCCCGGAAGGACGTTTGCCTTTCGTGGAGCACTGGCGGGCGGCTACATTCCACCCGGCGGCGCCCTCGTCAGCTTGGAAATCTTCTTTGCCGGCGAATGGCGCGAGATCGCGCTCCTGCGCACCAACCGCCGCGGAGCGTTCGCCTACCGCTACACATTCGCAGCGATCGGCCCCGCGACATACCGCTTCCGAGCACAGCTACCCCACACGATCAGCTATCCCTTCGCATCAGGCGCAAGCAGGTCCAGCTACATCCACCTGACTGGATGAGGACGAGCTAGGCCGAGCAACGTTGACTTCAGGGCGGGATTACCCCCCCCGGCACGGTGCTGCTTGCCGTGAAGAGGAAGCGCAGCGTCAAGCGTCGGTTGGCCTGATGCTCCCGAGCGAGCACGACCCGGCTTTTCCTCGGACGCCGCCTCGGCCGTGGAAGCATCAGTCTGGCGGAGGTCCTGTCTGAGCAGCGCTGAGTCGCTCCGCCAAGACCGCGGCATAGACCTGCTGCCTCCGAGTCGGGTACGCCGATGTACGCAATTTGCATGTAGTTCTGTGGCTTGCCTCTTGCCATCAGGCGTTCCGTCGGCTACTGATGAGAGACGATAACTGTGCGTGTTGTCTATCGGTCGCCTGGGGTGCCCAGCTCGGACTAAGGGAGTCGAGGATGTACACGGGGGGGAGGGGCGTTACGTGGCGTTTGCTGGTGGGGTGGTTGACGTGTTGTGTCCTAGCTGCCCTGGGATCGATGACGGCGGCCGTCGCCCACGCTGAACGCAGGTCGCCGGCGCGCGCTTTGCTTGGGGAAGGCATCGCGCCGCGTGTCCTCGGTGCCGATCCGCAGGAGTCGGCCGGCGGGTCGCCCGAACCCCTCCTCAGGTTTACCGGCACGACAAGCGGTGGACCTGCTGGCGTCGCGCCGACTGGACCGCCGCTGCTTCCGATCTCTCTTGCATCCCCGTTCCCGCTCGGCGCCGCGCCGATGTCGGCGGAGCAGCTCCGCACCGATGCCCTGTCGCGTACGGCCTTTTCGAACCTCGCTCGACCCGCGGCCGTGGCGCTGGCCAAACGCACGTTTCAAACTGAACGTCCAGCCTGGTCACCCGCGGGTAGCGAATCCGGCACGCGTGTGACGCGCTATCTGGGTACCTATACCGCAAGCGAAGAACGGCCCGGCGGAAGGAATGAGCTCGTGCAGTCTACCGTTCCGTTGCAGGTCGAAGCCAGTCCTGGGCACAAGACCCCGGTCTCCTTGACACTACGCGACCAGGGCAGCACGTTCGTGCCGGCAAACGCCGTGGTGCCCATTTCGATCGCAAAGGACGTCGCGAGCGGGGTCTCCTTTGACTCCGGCGTCACCGTCGCCCCCGCCGCGGCCAACGCCAGCGAAGCGCCCGAAGTTGTCGGCGACCAGGTGATGTTCGCCAACACTGCCAAGGACACGGATTTCATGGTCGAACCGCTGCCGGGTGGAACCGGCGCGGAGCTCTCGTGGCAGCTGCGTTCCCAGGACAGCCCGCAGGAAAACGCGCTGGTCTTCGCGCTCCCGCTGGGCGCCTCGCTTCAGATGAGCGCGCAGATCCCCGGCGGCGCGGAAGTGCGTCAGGGAGATCAGACCCTGCTCACGATCCTGCCCGCCTCCGCACGGGGCGCGGATGGCACGCCGCTGCCGGTCACCTACACGGTCAGCGGGGATACGCTTGTCACGCACATAGACCTCAGCGGCAATGTCGACTTCCCGGTGCTCGTCGACCCGGAAATACTCGGGAACTACGGGACCACCTTCGGCGTTCCGAGCTGGCCGGGCTGGGGGGAACATACCAACGACCCCGGCAAAGCCAACCCCACTACCGGCGAATGCGAACTGCCTCCCGGCTTCTGCTTTAAAAAAGAACCCAGCCTAATCCAAGTGGGCACAAACCCGGGCGCTCCGGTCAATGCCTACGCCGAATGGTACACGGGCGTTGCCGCTTCCAACGCGGCACGCATCACTCGGGTAGACATCAGAGGGGCCATCCACGAACCGGCCAACCAATCCTCCTTTCAGGCGGGGATCGTTGAAAGCAACGGCAGCCCAGTCTACAGCCTGAACGGGCTTGCGGGGGCGAATGGGCCTTCCCCGTATGTGACGCCAACGGCCTTCTCGGGTCAGTCGATCGCCTTCTGCGCAAACGGTAACGCAGGGGGCAAAGACGGAGGTTCACCGGGACTGTGCAGCGAAGGCTACGGCGGCACGCAGTTCTTCGTTGGAGATGATGTCTGGGAAAGCAAACAGACCGTCTTCAACTACGTCCGCATCTCGGGTGCCGAGGTCCACTACATCCAGAGCCAAGCGCCCACTATCTCTACCGCAACCAACGAACTGAACGGCTGGTTCTCGGCAACTCACTCTCCGTGGATCAGCGTGGAAGGTAAAGACGCGGGCCTCGGCGTGTACGACCTCGGGGTGGACGCGGTGGCCGGGGAACAGAGCCAACAGACAATGGAAGGACTGGCCGGTAGCAAACCGGCACCGGGCTGGCCGACATACAGTAAAGCCTGTGAAGACCCGTTCTGCTGGGCCTCGCTAGGCCAGGCCGACTACATATCCGCATCTCAGCTTCAGACCGGGACGTCGACGCTCGGTGCCTGGACTCGTAACGCCGTCGGCCTCCTCGCTGAGAAAACGTACACAATCCACGTCGATAACACGGGGCCAGAAATCGAAACACCCTCGTGGAATAAATCAACGTTCGGCGACGGCTCCCACGCCCTGAGCTTCTCCGCAACCGACGGCTCGCCGAGTGCGCCACAATCCGGGGTCGCCTGGGAGGAAGTCGAAGTCGACGGCCGCGCGGTCCACACAGAAAGTGCCGAAAGCAAGGGCTGCCCCAAGCCCGAAGGAGCGAACCTGATTCCGTCTGTGAACTGCATTGGCCTGGCCGGGAGCTGGACCCTCGAAGGCGAAGACTACGCCGCCGGGCCGCACACGATTACCATCAAGGCACAGGACTGGGCCGGCAACTGGAGCGAACGCAGCTTTGAAATAACGATCGTCCGCCCCGCGGGCGAGACACAGCAGATCGGTCCCGGCACGGTAAACTTGCTCACGGGCGACTACCAGCTGGGCGCGACTGACGTGTCGCTGTCCGACGGCACGGCGAGCCTTGCGATATCGCGCAGCTATGACTCTCGCTCCGGGGCCTCGGGCCCCCTTGGCCCCGGGTGGACGCTCTCAACGCCCGACGCCTCGGCCGGCGGGCAATGGCAGGGCCTTGAAGTACTCCCCAACGGCGTGGAAGCGATGACCACCACAGGTGAACGAGCACTCTTCATCGAAAGCGGTGGCACATTCACCTCGCCCAAGGGCTTTCAGACCTACACGTTGACCGAGCCAAAGACCAGCCCGGCGACCTATCGCATCACCGACTCCGGGGGCGACTACACGCAGTTCACGGAGCCCTCCGGTGCGAGTACTTTCATGCCGACGGCGGTCGCCCAGGCGGTCGGCGCGGGGGGCCTGAACGCCGTCACCTACGCTCTCACCAAAGGCAAGACCACCGAGATCCTGGGACCCCCGCCCCCCAAGGTGGAATGTCCCGCACAAGGTCCCGGCGAAAAGGCCGTGGAACACCTGCCCAAGGGGTGTCGCGCGCTCGTGCTCGAATACGCCAGCACCAAAACGGCGACCGGCGAAAACCGCGGCCAATGGAAAGACTATCCAGGCCGCCTCAAGGAAGTCCTCGCGGTCGCCGACAACCCGTCGACCAATAAAATGGAAGAAATTCCAGTGGCGCATTACGCCTACGACACGCAGGGACGGCTTCGTGCGGAGTGGGACCCGCGGCTCTCCGAATCGCTGGAGACAACCTACGGCTATGACGCTGAAGATCATCTGACGGCGCTGACACCGCCGGGGCAGGAGAGTTGGGCGTTCAGCTACGGCACGATTGCCAGCGATCCTGCGACCGGGCGCCTCTTGAAGGTGACCCAGGCCCCCGCGTCGGCCGCGCTCTGGAACGGTGAAGCGCCGGAACCAACGAAAAGCGAACCGCCGACTCTGTCTGGGTCTGCCGTCCCCGGGATCACGATGGGTGTCTCAACCGGCAAATGGAGCAATGAACCGGTCGCTTACACATACCGGTGGGAGGACTGCAACTCAGCCGGAGAAGATTGCACGCCAATCGTTGGAGCGACGAACCCGAACTACAAGGTGACCAAGAGCGATGCCGGGCATGCGCTGGTCGCGGCGGTGACCGCAACAAACGGCGATGGGTCGGTCGCTGTCTCGAGCGCAGCAAGCTCTCTCGTTCCGACAGAAACAGTCGAATACGCCCTGCCGTCAGGAAGTCATCCCTACTACATTACGCAGGGCCCTAACGGGACAGGCCTTTGGTACACCGACGCTCGCACCGACAAGATAGGCAAGATCGCCACCACTGGCGAACACATCGAATACGCCCTGCCTTCGGGAAGTCTTCCCAGGGGTATCACCCAAGGCCCCGACGGGAACCTCTGGTTCACCGAGCAGGGCACCAGCAGGATCGGCAAGATCACGACATCGGGCAGCGTCACCGAATACGCGCTGCCTTCTGAAAGTAGTCCCATCGGAATCACGCAGGGTCCCGACGGGAGCCTCTGGTTCACCGACGAAGGCACCAGCAGGATCGGCAAGATCACGACATCGGGCAGCGTCACCGAATACGCGCTACCCGCCTACAGCGGTCCCTTCGATATCACGCAGGGTCCCGACGGGAACCTCTGGTTCACCGACTGGGCCAGCGACAGGATCGGCAAGATCACAACATCGGGGGTCGTCAACGAATACCCGCTGCTCGAAGGAGACGCTTACTTCGAAGGCCTCCCTCTCGGCATCACGAGCGGCCCCGACGGGAATCTATGGTACACCGACGACAACGACTACTACGGCACCAGCAGGATCGGCAAGATCACAACATCGGGCCGCGTCACCGAATATGCGCTGCCCTCCGGAAGTTATCCCTTCGGCATCACGCAGGGCCCTGACGGAAACCTGTGGTACACCGACTCTGAAACCAGCAAGATCGGCAAGATTACAACCTCTGGGGAACACACCGAATACGCAGTCCCCACCGAAAGCCGTCCCGACGGCATTGCCGATGGGCCAGACGGTAACCTCTGGTACGCAGACAATGGAGCGAGCAAGATCGGCAAGATCACGACGTCGGGCACGATCCCAGAAAGCGCAGAAGGCACGGAAGGTACGCGCTACGGCCCGCAGCCTGGATCGACGATCGAGTACAACGTGCCGCTCTCAGGGACAGGTCTCCCGACGATGACGAAGAGCGAAGTGGAACGGTGGGCTCAGAAGGAGGACCCAGCCGAAGCGACCGCGATCTTCCCGCGGGATGAGCCGCAGAGCTGGCCCGCCACCGACTACAGGCGCGCGAGCGTTTACTACTTCGACTCAGCCGACCGGCTCGTGAACACCGCCACCCCGGGCGGTGGCATCTCGACAACGGAATACGACAAACATGACAACGTGGAACGTGCGCTCACTGCGGGCGATCGCCAGCGCTCGCTTGAAGCGGGCGGTGAATCGGTGACGAAGTCTGAACATCTGGAAACGAAAAGCACCTATAGCTCGGATGGCACTGAGCTGCTCAGTAGCCTTGGTCCGGAACACGAAGTCAAGCTCGCGAGCGGTGGCACTGCGCAGGCCCGCGCGCATACGCAGTACTCCTACGATGAAGAAGGCGCACCGAAATCGGAAACTCCCTACCGACTCGCGACTACGACGATCGAAGGCGGCGAACTCGACAACGGCGAAGAAGTCGAAAAGCGCACGGTCAAGGACTCCTATGCCGGTCAGGGAGGCCTGGGTTGGACGCTTCACAAGCCGACATCCGTAACGACGGAACCGCAACCTGGTCATACCTCCACGCGCACCACCGTCTATAACGCGGAAACCGGAGACGTGGTCAGCTCCATGACTCCGGCTGGCTCCGAGGCCGCACCGCCACCTACGTACGCCGCGAGCCTCGCCCGCTACGAAGACCCCGCGGTAAGCCTTTCAGAACCAAACGCCGTAGCGGTCGACCCGAGTGGCGACATCTGGGTGGCGGAAGGCGCTCATGACCGGATCGTGGAGTTCAACTCAGAACGCAAGTTCCTCAGGCAGCTGGGTTCAGAAGGCTCGGGCGCAAGCCAGTTCAAAGGTATCGGTGGCATCGCCTCCAACTCCTCTGGCGACATCTACGTCACCGACTCGGGCAACAACCGCGTGCAGGAGTTCGGGCCGGCCGGCGAACACATCGCGACCTTCGGCTCCTCGTCCGTGTCTGGTGGGCAGCTGCTTGATCCAAGCGCTATCGCGATCGACTCATCAGGCGACGTCTGGGTCGCGAACTTCGTCGGCGGATCAGGCGACCGCGTGGTCGAGTTCTCAGCCGGAGGCACCGAACTGGGCAAGTTCGGCTCAAACGGCTCGGGCGCGGGACAGATCGGCAACCCCTCCGGCCTGGCGATCTCAGGCGGGCACCTGTATGTCGTCGAAGAGGAAAACTCCAGGGTGCAGGAGTTCACGACCGCAGGCACGTTCGTCGTCCAGTTCGACGAAAAAGGCTCAGGCAACGGGAAATCCAATAAGCCCTATGGCATCGCCACCGAAGCGAGCACGGGCGACCTCTACGTCACCGAAGTCGGCAACGACCGCGTCCAGGAGTTCAGCGCCGCCGGGGGCTTCATCACCTCCTATGGCTCCGCCGGCTCAGGCGCCGGGCAGTTCTCAAGCCCCAAGGGCCTGGCCGTGAGCTCCTCAGGGACCATCTATATCGCGGACGTGGGCAACAACCGTTTGGAGCAATGGGCGCCAGGCATACCACCCACCTACACCACGAGCCTTGCCAACTACGAAGACCCCGCTGTGAGCCTTTCAGAACCAAACGCCGTAGCCGTCGACCCAAGCGGCGACATCCTCGTCGCCGAGTCAGGGGCGGATCGGGTGCTCGAGTTCAACCCAGAACACAAGTACTTAAGGCAGTTCGGCCAGGCAGGCTCTGCTGAAGGTCAGTTCAAGGGCATCGGCGGCATCGCCACCAACGCATCCGACGACATCTACGTGAGCGACTCGGGCAACAACCGCGTGCAGGAGTTCAGCCCGGCCGGACTGCATCTCAGAACATTCGGCTCCTCATCCGTGTCTGGTGGGCAGCTGCTCGATCCGAGTGCCATCGCGATCGACTCATCAGGCGACGTCTGGGTCGCGAACTTCGTCGGCGGATCAGGCGACCGCGTGGTCGAGTTCTCAGCCAAAGGCGAAGAACTGAGCAAATTCGGCACAAACGGCTCGGCCGCAGGACAGATCGGCAACCCCACCGGCCTCGCGATCTCAGGCGGAAACCTGTATCTCGTCGAAGAGGAAAACTCCAGGGTGCAGGAGTTCACGACCGCGGGCAAATTCGAAAGGCAGTTCGACGAAAAAGGCTCAGGCAACGGCAAATCCAATAAGGCCTATGGCATCGCCACAGAAGCGAGCACGGGCGACCTGTACGTGACCGAAGTCGGCAACGACCGCGTCCAGGAGTTCAGCCCCGCGGGGGCCTTCATCACCTCCTTTGGCTCCGCCGGCTCAGGCGCCGGGCAGTTCTCAAGCCCAGGAGGAGTCGCCGTCAACTCCGCCGGCGACCTTTACGTCGCAGACACGGGCAACAACCGGGCCCAGGAGTGGCACCCAGCCAACCCTGCGGTCCATACCGACGAAACGATCTACTACACACCAAAAAACGAAGCGAGCGAAGCGGCCTGCCAGAATCATCCAGAATGGGCGAACCTCCCTTGTCGGACCCAGCCGGCTGAACAGCCAAGCACGAGCGGGCTGCCCAAACTGCCGGTCACCACCACGACCTACAACATCTGGGACGAGGTCGAAAAGACCGAACAGACGGTCGGGTCGGAAAAGCGCACCACCACCGTGTCCTTTGATCCCGCGGGCAGGCCCCTGAAAAGCTCGACCATCTCTTCGACGGGCAAGCCGCAGCCGACCGTCACCGATACATACAGCGAACATACCGGGGCGCTCATCGAACAGGCCGCCGAAGGAAGGACGATCACGAGCTCCTTCAACCCAATGGGCCAGCTCGTGAGCTACACCGACGCCGACGGCAACACCTCGACGTACACCTATGACGTCGACGGCCGCCCGCTCACCACGAACGACGGCAAAGGCACGCAGACCTATACCTACGATAAAACGACCGGGGATCTGACGGAACTCGTGGACTCCGGGGCACGTACTTTCAGCGCCACCTACAACGTCGAAGGCCAGCTGGAAAAGGAGACCTACCCCAACGGGATGACCGCGACGCACATCTACGACTCGATCGGTGAGGCCACTTCTCTCGCTTACGCCAAGGGCTCCTCAACCTGGTATGAAGACCGGGTGAGCCCTTCCATCCACGGCCAGTGGCTCTCCCAGCAGAGCACCCTCTCAGCCGAGAGCTACGCCTACGACCAACTCGGTCGCATGACCGAAGCGGCAGAAACACCGCAGGCCAAGGGATGCACCACCTCCCTCTACGTCTATGACGAAGACTCCAACCGCACAAGCGAAACCAAGCGCACATCCGAAGGCGCCTGCGCAACGCAGGGCGGCACGACGACCGCACACAGCTACGACGAAGCTGACCGTCTGACGGACCCCGGCACCGAATACGAACCGTTCGGTGGCGCCACCACCGTCCCAGCCCAAGACGCCGGCGGCCATCCCCTCGAAAGCAAATACTACGCCGGCGGAGCGCTCTACAGCCAGTCCCAGAACGGCCAGAGCAACACCTACGAACTCGACCCAGCCGGCAGAGTCCGCGAAACCACGACCGTTACCAGCCTGGAATCCAAGAGCACGATCTCGCACTACTCTGGTAACGGCTCAAGCCCCGCCTGGACAACCACCGGAGGCATATGGACTCGCAACATCGTGGGCATCGGCGGCGGCATCACCGCCACCGAAACACAGGGCAAAGAAGCCGAAATCCAGCTCTCAAATCTCCACGGCGACGTCATCGGCACCGTGAAGGATAACTCCGGAGCCCAACCCACTCTCACAAGCGAACCTACCGCCTTCGGAGTGCCGACGACGACCACGCCATCGAAATACTCCTGGCTGGGCTCAGGTGGCCTACAGACCGAATTCTCAAGCGGCGTGGCCGGCGGCACCAGCGGCGTATACGTGCCCCAGCTGGGACTTCACCTGGAACCCGCAGGCCTTAGCAGCGCGGCCGAGCAGGACCCGGTGAACGAATATCTCGCGAACGAGAATGAGGCTGAGCCCACCGGCACATGGTCGGGGGGCCAGGTCGACGCGGTCATTCCGCCGCCGGTCAACACGATGGTAAGCCGGGAATTCTGGGAAAGCGAGCCGTGGAATAAGGCGCCGGTGAACGAGCCGGAAGCGGTACCGGGCGAGTACGACCCCGAAGGCCTGGCGTCATACAAGAGGACGATGAGGCGCGCCCAGGAACTCATTAACGACGCCGCGCGGGGACTGAGCGCGGGCCTCCTCGCAGACCTCATTCTCGCGGGAGCAGCAGAGGGTGGCGCTGACTACGCCGCTGGGCTGGTGACTTCCGCGATGAATCTAGAAGCGTGCGTTGCCGTTGGTGAGAGCACCCCAGGCAAGGCAGGGAGGTGGGGTACCTGCTACATCAACGAAACGAAGTATTTGGGAGTGCCAATCAGTGCGAGGGCCGAATTCTGCGAATACGTGGAAACACGACAGTGGGGCAAAAAACCACATAACGTCTACTACTGCACCGGCACGGGAGAGGATGTTTGGGGCCCGTGGTACTGATGCGCGTCCTGGCCCTTGCGGGTACCGCGCTGGGGCGCACTCGCGTGGCGATGTACACCCGCGAGCTTCGTCGTGCGCGGCGAATGCATGTCGTGCCCGTTGCGAGTACTTTGGCCTTGCTACTGTCGCTGAGCGGATGCGGTGGCGCAAGCACGCACGCGCGACCAGCGGCACAAGGCGCCACCGTGTTAGAGCAAGGGCGGGTTAGTGTCGGGGCGGCTACGTCTTCCAGGTATATGCTGATCGCCATGAGCGGCACGCATGAGATACGGAGCACGAGCGAGGCAGTCGCGGCGCAGCAGCGAGCCACACTAACCGAGTTGGCAACGGTACCCCTTCTCGATGAGTTGGCCCGGCCAGACCTAAGCGAACGCGAGCGCGCCGAAAAGAAGCATGAGATCAACAGACTCAGAAAGCAATACCACCGCGAAATGGCGCCGGTCGCGGCGTTCTACAGGGGATTGGCGCCTAAGCTCAACGAGGCCGAACGTGCATTCGAGCTTAAAGACCCGGAGATCGAACACCTGCGCCAAGATCTAGCACGGATACTGGAGCGTAAAGGCACGGATAAACGTAGCGAAATCTCGCGTATACAAAAGGAATTTGATCGCAGACTCAACGAACTGGCACGCAAATAGGTGCACCGCCAATTTATCGCGCCGGTCAACGCGCCTGAACGACGGTTCACCCGAGGCTCACGGTGATTCTCGGGTGTCATGACAACCGTCGGGTGCGACAAAAGCCGGGCTAACGACGATGCCACGGACACCGGTGTCGTCTACGAAACGTTCGGCACTCGGTTGTTTATGTGATGCGCGAGCCAGGTCTCTCGAGTCGCAATGGCGGCGCAGCACGAAGCGCGGGCGCAGCTGAGTGTGTCCAGCGATTCAGCGTGAAGGAAACGGCGGGACGATTAGTAGGCCTTGAACCTACAAGCGCCAGAACAAAAGCTTTGCTGGCCAGGTTCGCAGGTCGCGCTGAAAGCCCTAGCCTAACTTGCAGCGGCCTCCGCATCGGCTGGTGGCGGGTTCGTCTGCGCACCGGCACCGATAATCCCTGAGCCTCCCCCGAGGCCGCTCGGCTCTCCCCGCATATCCCGCGACGCACTCACGGCCGCAGACGACATCGGCTTAAGTTCGTTGTCGAGCTCGAGCGCAGCGTGGCTTAGGAGGCATGAGCTCCTCGTCGGCCGCCCGTGTTCTTGATCTCCTCGCAGCGCCGGAGGAGACCTTCCTGGAGCCCGCCGTGTCCGTCGCGAGATTGCCGCGTAGCGAGCGGACAGCGCCCGATGTGACGGCCATGCATGGCGCGGAGGCGGTGGCGATCGTCCGGGCGGGAGGGTTCGTCGCCGCGATCGAGCCGGTCGCGAGCCAGCTCGCGGAGGGCATGGTCGTCGAGCAGGAGCCCCCGCCGGGTGAGCGGCTGGAGCGCGAGGGGGTCATCACGCTGCGGCTCGCCACACCGCCACTCGACCCAGTACAGCTCGCGTCAGACAATGACGCAGGGCTCGCTTCTGAGCAGGCGGTCCGAAGTGCCGACCCGGACGACACCGAGGAGTGGTTTCGGGCGTTGACGCCCAGCGGGCCCGATACCGCTGCCGGTGCGACGTCCGGCAAACGCCATCGCAAGCATCGCCGTGCGACACCGCCGGCTCGTGAGCTGTTCTTCGATCCGCCGCCCGTGCCGTCGGTTTGGCCGAGCGAACCGGCACGCACCGTCCCGTTGTTGCAGCGCACGCGGGGCCAAGCCGGTCTGCGGTCCAACGTCACCCCAAGCGTCTGCGCCCTTTCGCCGTTGCTCGCGGGATTGCAGTGGCGACGGGCCAGCGCGCTCCTCGCCGGAGTGCTACTCGTTGCGCTGCTCGGTACGCGGCTGTTTGCCTCAGGTGACCGCCGGGCGCAGACGGCGCATCCTCGCGCGCTCGCACGCACCACCTATGCGTACGCGCCAGCGGGTAAGCCAGCCAGCGCCAGGCGGCCCTTTGCGCGCCGGCGCATTCGTCGATCGCCCGAACCACGAGCTGGCCGCTCCCGGATGCGCAACGGCGCTCGGCCCCGCAAGCGCAACACAGCGCCGGTGGCGCTCGTTGCAGCTCGTCCCGTTCATCAGGCCCACGCGGGCGCCCCGCCAGCGACCCCACCGGCGCCGTCCGCGGGCGGCCAGTTCGCCTACCTCGGGCAGTGACAGAAGCCTCGAACGAGAGCCCCCAAACACACGACATGAAGGAGACACCGATGCTTTCGATTATCACAACACGGATACGCAGGTTCACCGCCCGCGACTGGTGCTCGACGGCGCCGCCGCCGGGCTTCGCCCGACGGCTGCTCGAGGTTGTGCCCCTCCTGGCGCTCGGCGTGGCGGTCGCTTTCCTCACGGCTGCAGCGGGGCACGTCGAGTTGCTCCATCGAATGCCGATTTTCTCTGGTGCCCAGTCGATTGCGGGGGTGACTGAATTCCTGGACAACATCAAGGGTTATCTGCTGTCGATCGTGCTGGCCGGATTCACGGTCGCCGGTATCGCGGTGGGCGCGGCGAAGCTGGCTGGCCATTCACGCGCGAACGACATGCTGTTCAACGTCGGCGTCGGCATCGCAATCTTCGCAGCGCTACCAACCCTCGTGGCGTAGCCGGCATGACGCGGCGTCGCATATGCCTGGTGCTCCTTCTCACGGCGGGAGTGGGCGCTGTGATGCTGCTCGGCGGCGCTCCCGCGGCGCAGGCCAAGGGGGTTCTCGGAACGGGCGTCGGTCCGACGGTCGGCCCGGACCTGAACCCGCTGCCCTCGATCGGCGAACTGCTCAACGGTGTGGTGAAGGGCGTGTTTGGCGCGCTCCTGTCGGCGCTGACGCCCAGCTTTCTCAAGGACGCGGACATTCACACGCTGGAATGGCTCATCGCCCTCCCCAACGTCGCGGACACAGCGATCTGGCCGACGGTCGGCCGGCTCGAGGGAAACATGGTGTGGGTCGCGGGAGCGATCCTCCCGACGACGCTGATCATCGCGACGACCCGCGACACCGCGCTCAGCCTCAGCTTCCGCGCGCACCCCGGGAACGCGCTCCTGCGGGTCATCGGCGCCGTGTTCTGGCTCGTCCTCTACCGCTTTGCCGTTGCGAATGCGGTCGCGTTCGTCAACGTCCTGACGCACACGATGCTGTCGTGGTCGATCGTCGCGCAGGGCCTGCGCCGCACGGTCCTCGTGATGTTCGGCGGCTCGGTCATCGTCGGTGTGGGCGGCGCGTTCCTGGCGCTGCTCGGGCTCGTCGCGCTCGTGTTCGCGGTCTGCCTGTTTGCGCTGAAGGTGCTGCTGTTGATGGTGCTGGCCGTGCTGTTCGTCGCCGGGCCGTTGCTGATCGCGCTGACGCCGCTGCCGACGGTCGGCTATCTCGCACGCGGTTGGCTGCTCGCGCTGGTCGGTATCTGCCTGATTCCCGTTGGCTGGTGCATTATCTTCGCGACTGCGGGTGCGATTAGCCTTGACGTGACGAGCCTCGGCGGCGGTGCGCACATCGGCAGTCGGGTGGTGGGGGCCTTCGCGGCGCTCGCCACGTTCTACATCGCGCTGAAGTGGCCGCTGATGGTGCTCGGGCACGTTCGGGGCAGCCTTGGCGGCCTCGGCGTACGGCCCGGTGCGTCATCCGCGGGCGGGAGCGTCGTGAGCGATGGGGCGCTCGCCGCCAAGGCTCAGCGCGCACGGACGGGGCTCCAGGCGGCGATGCTCGCCGGCGGCCGAGGCATCGGGCTCGCCGCGGGAGCGCTCGGAGCGCCGCGTGGCGGACTGGCTGGTCTCGCGGCGCGAGGAGCACGACCACATCTTGCGGGTGGCGCCGCCAGCGGCGCGATTGCCGTCGGGCCACCCGGAGCCCGACCTCGCCCGACCGCCGCTCCCGGACGCATCGCCAAGGCGGGGGATGCCCTCCGCGACACCCCGACGCGGATGCGTGACGCGTGGCGGGCCGCCAGCACGTCACCCACCCAACGGGGTGCCTCGGGAGCGCAAGCCCGACCGAAGCGGCGCAAGGGGGGCAGGCGCGCAGGTGGGCGCGCGCGAAACGGGCCGAGCGGCGGTGGTCAGCCTCGCGCCGGACGGGGCGGCTCGCCCGCATCTGCCGGCCCCGGGCCCACGAGCTTGCGTGACTCAAGGCGCGCGCCGCTCGTGCCTCAAGCCCCTTCCCATCGCGTCAAGGCCCCGGCGCCGCCAGTCCCAGACAGCGTAAACGCCGGCCCCGGAGGAGCTAAGTCTGCTCGCGCGCAGGTCAGCGCTACGGCCCAGCCGCGCGGCGGTGGCACACGTGTGAGCGGCTCTCGCTCGGCTGCTCCTCGACCCGCTTCTAGGCAGCCGCCTCGATCCGCGCCATCGCACGCGCGCTTTTCGCGGGCGCCGGCCCCGCCGCAGGGGAATCGCTCCTCTCGTCGGTCCCCGGCTGGAAATCGACCGAGGAAGGGGAGGAAGGGGTGAGTCATCGCACCTACCGACACGTCGATACTCCCGTCCCCTACCTGGGCCTGACGTGGCGGCAATGGCTGCTGATCGTCAGCTGCGCGGCGCTCGCGCTCGCAGTCATCGACCTGTTGCATCCGCCGACGCCGATCGCGCTGTGGCTCGGAACGGTTCTGCTGACCGGGCCGGTCGCAGTGAGCTACTTCACGAGCGGCGCCACCGTGAGCTTCGGAACGATGCTCCTCGACCACGCACGGTGGCTGCTCGCGCCCCACGAGCTACCACCCTCGCGCGCCGTCGAGCACGTCCGGGCCAGAGGCTTCATGGTCGCCGCGCAACCCGCTCGCAGACAACGATCGCGGCCTCGCCGGAGGGCTCGCGTGCGCCCATCGAGCGGCGACCTGCTGCCCCTGGAGGCCCTGAGCGCCGACGGAGTCGGCGTCCTTCACTCGGGTGCGCTCGTGCGCTGGATCGAGGTGTCCCCGGTCAACCCCCTGATCCACGACACCGAGGGCTCCGAGGCCATCTCGCGCGCCTTCACCTCGATCGCCGCGCGCCTACCCGACGACCGCCAGAGCCTGCAGCTGATCGCCCAAGCGACACCGCTGCCCGTCGAGGCGATCCTCGCCGCGGAGCGAGCGGACTGCCACTCCGCGGCAGACGACGCCCGCTCGCGAAGCGAAGAGGAGCTGGCCGTCGCTGTCGAGCGACTGGGACTCGCACAGGAACAGTCGATCCGCGCTCAGAGCAAGGCGCTCGCGGCGCTCGAGCTCCGCTACTTCGTCGTCGCGCCCTGGCAGCCGGCGCGAACGGGAATCGGCCTGCGGCGCCCACGGCGCCGGGCAGGACCGTTGACGCTCACCCCGGCCGAGTACGAGCGCGCCGCACGCGAAAGCGCCCGCCACACAGAGGGAATCCGCAGCGACCTTGAGTCGATCGGGCTCGCGGCCCGGCTGCTGGGCGGCGAGGAGGTCGCCACGTTGATTTGGGCGCGCTTCGCCCCGGCGCAAGCGGACGCGACAGGCCCGTCTGATCTGCGCCTTGCCCTGCCCGGCACGCTCGATCAGCTCGCCGACCCAGAGCGGGCAAGGGACCACGCGGTCGAGCTGCGACGCGCGCTCTGCCCGGAACCCATCGACCTGACCGATAAGACCGTCGTGCGCGTCGGCGGGCACGTCGAGCAGGCGCGGTACGTCGGCACGCTCCCCGAGCAGACGTGGCTTGGCTGGCTGCTCTACCTAATGTCCGCGGACCGTCCATTCACGGTCTCCACGCACGTTCACGCGACCGACCGCACGCGGGAGCGGCTCTTTCACAAGCGGCGCTACCGGCGGATCCACGGCAACAACCGGGGAACCGAGATGAAGGGCCGGCCGCTCGACCCCGACCAGCAGGCACAGGAGGCCGAGGCAGCCGACCTGAACGCGGAGCTGGCGCTGACCGGTGCCGGCATCTACCGCGTCTCAAACTACCTCTCGATACGCGAACCGGCCGGCGACGCCGAAGCGCTCGTCGAGGTGCTCGACGCGATCGCCCGCGAGCTCTCGGGCGCGAACGAGGCGCATCTGTACCCCGCCGTCGCCGCCCAGCGCGAGGTCCTCAGCTCGAGCCTGCCGACCGGGTCAGACACGGCCAGCCGAACACGCAAGTACGTGTCGGTGAACGTGGGCGACACGACCCCGCTCGTGGGCGCCCGCTGTGGATCGCCCTGCGGGATCCCGCTCGGCTACTCCTCGGTCGGCCGCACGTTGGAGCGCCTTGACCTGTTCGACGCGGCGCACAGCAACCACATGCTCGTCGTCACCGGGGAGAGCGGGTTCGGCAAGACGATGATCGTCAACAACATCTACGCGCGCGCCCTCGCCCGCGGGGACCACGGTGCCGTGATCGAGCGCGGCGGCCACTACCAGTTTCTCGCCTCGCTGATTCCAGGTGCCGCGAACGTGAGCCTCGGATCCGGGACGGACGCGATCTGCCCGTGGGACACGCCCGACCCCTCCTCAGTCGCCGCCGAAAAGATCGACTACCTGATCGCCCTGCACGCGACCCTGATCGGCACCGGGCGCAGGGAGGAGTACGGGCTCACCGCGCTTGAGGAGAACCTGCTCGGTCGCGCCATACGCGAGGTCTATGAACGCTGCGTGGTGACGCGCGAGGCGCCCCGCGAGCTGCTTTTGCAGGAAACCCTGTCGGCGCGGGCGGCCGGCGAAGCGCAGGCCGGCGCCGGGCAGATGGCCGACGCGCTCAGGGATCTCGCGGCCCGGCTGCACAACTTCTGCGGCGAGGGCCCCTACGCCTACCTTGCCGACAGGCCGACCACCGTTCCTGTCGATGCGCCGCTCGTTGTGTTTGACACGCGGCGAATCCCCGCTCACTTCGCTGGGGCGGCGATGTTCGAGATCGTCGAGCACGTCGCCGAGCGCGTCGCGCGAAACGTCCAGCGACATCTACAACAGGACGGACGCGCACCCGACGGGTCGCGCCTGCGGCGGCGAGCGCCCCGTTACTACCTCACCCTGGAGGAGGTTTGGAAGCTCCTCGAACACGAGGCGACCGCCCGCTGGGTCAACGAGCTGCCGAGACGCTCAAGGCACGACAACCTGGCGCTCATCGGTGTCAGCCAGCAGCTGTCGGACTTCAACAACGCCTGGGGCAGGGCGTTCATCGACAACTCGGCGCGCAAGCTGACCTTTCACCAGGCGCCCCGGCAGATCGAGTTTCTACGCGAGGAGCTCGGCCTCACGCCTGAGGAGGTTCAGGCGATCGGCCAGCTGAAGACGGTCAAGCGCGACTACTCGACGGCGTACTTCGACAACGGTCCTCGCGGACGCGGCACGATCACCGCCCGCTACTCGGACCTCGAGTACTGGATCTGCACGCACGACCCGGAGTTCGACGAGCCCGTCCGCCAACACGCGCTCAGAGACGCCGACGGCGATCCGTGGCGGGCGCTGCGCCTGCTCTCAGACCCCGCCTGGCATCAGCGGCTCGCGGGACAGGAGGCGTAGATGGACGCCGCCACAGCCGGGCAGATCATCCTCTCAGACCCTCGGGCGCGACGATTGGCTGCGCGCGCCGCCGCCATCGCCGCTGCGGTCATCGCGACCCCGCTCGTCCTGCTGCTCGCCCTGGTCGTCGCGATCTCGGGCCCATCCTCGCCGGGC
>Ga0182024_10005779_pt1 | contig 27505 bp, 21 predicted proteins | sample P32metaG_FD_120480 | JGI IMG/M metagenome (GOLD analysis project Ga0182024, IMG submission 120480) | Permafrost microbial communities from Stordalen Mire, Sweden - P3-2 metaG (Illumina Assembly) | ecosystem: Environmental > Terrestrial > Soil > Wetlands > Permafrost | place: Sweden: Stordalen...
ATTGAAATCCTGCAGGCTTATCTCCCTTCTCGGACCTCGGGAGTTTTGGATATCATCAACAACACGCTTGGCACCTATCTGGGCGCACTTCTGTTCAGATGGCCCCTAGTTCAGACGTATGCTGCGCAATTACTCCGCGAAACCTCCAGCGGACTCGCGGCCGAAACAGATTGACTCCTCGTTCGGCTCGGATTGCTAGGCTCCGGCCCTTCACCGCTGCTACAATGCATTCACCTTTATGGCAGATTGGAAGCAAATAACTGCACGAATACGCCGCGCGCGGACTTCTAAAGATCCCGCTAGCCAGCTTGCGGCGCTATACGAAAAAACGCACGACGCCATGGTCGCATTTGAACTAGCGAAATACTTTGAAACATCCGCGATGAATCCCGATGCAGCGAAATGGTACGGCATCGCCGCGGAGCGCTTCCGTCGCGCTGACTGGAAAACGAAGGCACAGGAAGCTGCGGTGCGTTTGGGCGCAGAACCTGGCTCGGCTGGTTCCTCAGAAGAAACCGACGCTATAGTGTTAAGTGTCCCGATGCCCGAGCCGGGCATGCCATTTGAACAGAACGCTGCAGCGTTTGAAGCGATTGTTTCTACCGATCGATCTGAAGCACTTCAAAATGCCGATCCCTCCTCGTCTGAAGCGCCTGCGGAAGCGGCCGAAGAGTCTGGATCAGATTCAGACGATAAGCGGCGCCGGAGACGTGGTCGGCGTGGCGGACGCAATCGCCGCAAACCCGCTTCCGGATCAGAATCCGTGGGGTCTCGCCCTTCTACGACATCCGCTCCACGCCGAACCACCACTACGCCCGCCGAGCAAGAACAAGCCGAGCCTCAACCGCGCCACACTTCGCGTTCCATGCCCCCTCTGCCGGTTGAGCCGCTTCCGGAAACCAGCAGCCCAGGCCCAAAGGGACGTTACGGCGACCCCGGCTTGTCTTCTCGAATTTCGCTGTTGGAGATGCAGTTTCGGCGTTTACTCAGCTGCACGGCGGTAACGCTGGAAGAAGCGAATCACGCGCCTGTTGGTCCGGGAGTTTTTGTTCTCACCGATTCAGATCTGACCAGCTATTACTACGTGGAATCCTGCCAAACCTTGCGAATCGCGGTGGCGAACCTTCTTCGGGGAAATGCCAGCCGCCGCGGAGCTGAGTCTATTACCAAGCAACTCGCAGAACATCTGGGAATTACGGAAGCACGTGTCCCAAAGTATCTCGCTGAACACTGCGTTGTCCGCTGGCTGCAACTGGATGAGGGCGCGTCGCACTTCGCACATTTCGTGATCGCCGTACTACGCCCCGTATTGAACGAATAATCAGACAGAATCCCTCAGCGGCTACGATCGCGACCCTTGCGGCTGGCAGCCGCTTTCCTCGCTGAACGACGCAATTCCGAAGAGCCCTTGGTTCGCACTGCGCGTCGCGCCGAAGCGCTTCTGGCTTGTGAGCCTCTTCGACGCGCCACGCTTTTGGCCTGACGCGAGAGGCTGGCCGCCGATGCCGCGGAGTGTCCTTCGCGCTTGAGCGCCTTCGAAACTGCTACGGAGCGAGTCCTCGATGGTTTGGATCCGTTTCCCTGGCGACCCTTTGCGCTGTCGCGTTTCGCTTGCTTACGAGTGCGCGCAGACGTACCTGGTCCGCTTGGCTGGCTCAGTTTGACGCCTGCCCGGCGCGCCTTGGAAAGGCCAATGGCGATTGCCTGCTTCGTAGAAGCGGCGCCATGCTCTCCCTCGCGAATGTGATGCATTTCTTCGCGCACAAATTCGCCTGCCTGCGTACTCGGTGATTTTCCCTCTTCGGCGTCTCGATGGGCGCGCTCGATGGTTTCTTTCTCAGGCATTTCAATCTTCCGATTTAGTGGAATCTACCCGCGCAGGTGATGTTCTCAGCTGGTCTTGAGCAATTTTTCGATACGGACTGGCAATTCGCGAATGCGCACACCTGTGGCGTGAAACACCGCGTTCGTGAATGCAGAAGCGCAACCCGTCAGCCCAATTTCTCCGATTCCTCGAGCGCCGTATTCGTTTAGTTTGGTATCGGGGAAATCCAGAAAAATACAATCCATTTCTGGAATGTCAGCATTCACGGGCACAAGATAATCCGCGTAGTTATTGTTGATTGGCTTGGCATTGCGCTGGTCGTAAATCGTTTCTTCCAGCATAGCCATTCCAATACCTATGACCACGCCGCCAAGTATCTGATTACGTGAAGTCTTGAGGTTAATCATCCGGCCTCCGTCAATCACCGTTAGCCAGCGGGATACCTTAAGCCGCGCGATTCCCGGATCCCAAGCAATCTCGCAGAAATGCGCGCCGTCCAGCAACGTAACTCGCGGCTCGATTTGTAGCCGCCTCGTCTCTCCGTTGATTTTTAGCGCAACCGGCACAGTCCCTGATGGCGTCGCCGCTTCCGTCGTCTCGGTTGTGGTCGCCTGGTGAGTGCTTGATTCTCCTACCTGAAGGAGCGGGCCAGCTGTCGTCGCGATTGCGACGGTCGCGATATTTCCGAGGAACGAGCGCCTAGATACGCGGCCAGACACTTTATTCGGCGCTTCGGTGGTTTGCTCGGCGCACAGCGATTATTCTTCAGAACTTTGTTTCAAAGCCAGCGCTCTTCGGTGCGAAATTTGTCACACACCCATATATGTAGAAGAAACTGGAGGCATGCAATGCAGGAAAAACCTTAGAAGAGAGCACTTTTGAAATGCCGTACGACCACCCTGGAGGAACCAGATCAGTTCGGTGTCTAGGGAACCCCAGGTGCGTTCACAAATTCAACACTCAAACGGGCCTTAGAAGTGGAATACGAGCGCCAGGGCTCCTTGGCCGTTGTTCTGCCATTGGCTGAACATGCGGGTGCGCACGTAGTCGACCTCTAGCCGCAGGGATAAGCGGGGAGCGAGTCGATAGTCGGCGCCACCCCCTAACTGGATTGAAACGCCATTCTGGCTGTTTCCGGCGGTTTGCGGCAGAGCATGAGATCCGCCAAAAATGCCGTGGAACCAGGGTTCCCAACGCGGACGGCGCCAAGTGATCCTGGGTCCTATACCATAATTGACGAGCTTGATGTGCTCACCATGCCCGATGCTGGGAGCGAAGAACGTCAAGATGTCACCCTCGGCACCGAGCCAATCGTTCAGGAAGTAGGTCAGGCTAGTGTCGGTACCGACCGCGCTGGCGCTATATATGGAAGAGCGGAAGCGCTCGAAGGAAACACCAAGGCCGAGCTGCCAACGGTAGTCGTCGCGGTCACTGTAAATGAATCTGGGCGTAGGCTCGGGCGAAGGCTCCGGCGTGGCCTCCAAGGGCAGCGCTAAAGCTGTGGAAACCACAGCGGATGCGGCGGGATTGGCGGAGGCCAAGTCGAGAGTGTCGGCTACGAAGAATGGCTCCGGCTGCGGAATCGGCTTGATTAGCGGTACGCTAGCGGCACTGCTTACACTAAAATCCGCAGCTGCGTTCGCCGTTTGATCCGCTTCCGGCGATATGCCAGAAATATTTTGCGCCTGAGCCGTGCACACAATAGCGGAGAGTAGTAATGACGATACCAGTAGCCTCTTCATGATCTTCCCCTTGAGGGCTGACCCCACGCATGGAATCAGACCACTAAGCTAACTACGGTAAACAACAGCGTGCCTGTTTGTCTATGGCTTTGAGCAGGTAAAAAGCAGTAGGGGTGACCGGATAGCAGTCAGGAATCGTGACAAGTGCACTGCGGCTAGCGGCCGTGACGCAGATAGTCATCCGTTTTGTTGAGCCAGTCCTCTCGTGGCGGATTGAAAACGTCGAGGTCGACGGTATCTTCTTCGGCCCACGCCTCGTGAGGCATGTTGGGCGGAATACAGAGAACTTCTCCCGCGCGCACAAGGATTTCTTCCCCGCCGACGTTGAATTTCAGCGCGCCTTCGAGGATGTAGGTGACCTGCTCGTTGTGATGATGATGAAGCGGGACATGGGCGCCTTTCTTCATCAGCACGCGTGCAAGCATGATTTTATCTCCTACGACCATTTCCCGGTCAATCTGGGGATTGAGATGTTCGCGTTCAACGTCTTTCCAGGGCGTGTATTTCAAGCCCGATTTTGGTTCCGCGGTGCTCATTTTTTGTCTCCGTAAAGTTTGCTGGCATTGTCGTGCAGATACATGCGTGCGAGTTCCAAGGCTTTGGATTCAGTAATGGCGTTTTCGGAGACCAGTTCGGCCAGAGCCTGGGCGACGGCCGTTCGGGCGGAACGTGCCGCGAGCCAGAACGTTTCCTCGGCCCCGACCGCGTCATTGAAAGGAAACGCATCGGAGCCAAACATTATTTTTTCGGGATAGAGAGAGATCCATTGTTTCAGAATGTTTTTCAGCTCGGAGGGATACACGTAATAGCCTACCAGCGAGGAGTCGGTGTAGACGTTTTTGGCGGCGGTGAGCCAGATCATCTCCAGAGTATAGGGGTAACCACCGTGGATCAGTACAAAGGCGACATTTTTATAGCGTGGATCACGGATCACGTTTTCAAGGTTGAGCGGATTTCCATTGCGCAAGCTGAAATAATCGCCGATTCCAACAGCGCTGTGAAAATGGACCGGGAGATTGAGTTTGCCGGCTTGATCGATGAGGACGCGGAAGATGTAATCCTGAAAAATGCGGTATTCGTCGTCGGAAGGCACGCCGCCGGAATGATATTTGGTGTAAATGGCCTCGGCTTTTTCTCTTGGCGGGTCGCTGAAATACAATGAGCGGAAATATGCGGCTTCAAATTTCATGGCTACGCCGCCCTTTTTCTGATTGTCAATTACAGTTTGACGCACGAAGGATTCGTAGGCGGCTAGGTCCGCAGGAATCCCGCTTATACTTTTCTGTTTTTCATAACGCTGGAGAACCTTTTCCTGAAGAGGAATATAGACGCCCAGGTCGCCGTTCTTGCTGGACACATCTCGATTGTTAAATGGAAAAAGGAAAGAATCGACGAAAAATACCCAGTGGAAGCGTTTGGGATCGAGGTAAGACGCTAGGGCTACGCGATTGGCAAGGCAGGTTTCGATGTTGAGCTTATCGAGAATACTGTCCCAGTAGGCGGTGTTGCCGGAGGCTTCGGCAGCTTTCTTTTTGTCGATGAGCCACCTGGCGTGTTCAGGAGAGAAATCGTCATAGGGATAGTCAAAAAGCGATTTGGCGGCAGCCACAAATTCGGGGTTCGTGTCACGCAGGCGCAGAACCGAACTTTCGTCCGGAGGGGCGGCTTGCGCGTCCATGTCGGAATCGTCTGGGAACGTGGCGTGGGAGTGATTGTCGTAGATGGGAATTTTATCGATCTGAGGAAGCAGGCGATCATAGATTTTCGCGACTTCCGCCTGTGAGGCTGAGGGCTTGGCCTGAGCAGCCGCAGTACAGGCAGCGGTTAGGGGTAGGGTAGCCAGCAGTGCGACGTGAATCAAATGTTTCATTTTGTAGGTCCTTCGGCGCAAGCGACAAGATTCAGAATGAGCATGATAGAGAGAGCCAGGGGGAGCATAGCTCGATATCCAATGCGAATCCACGAGCAAGCTCTGAGGCGATCTAGCGTGCTACGGCGGCGCGCCACCGGACAGAAATGCGCTCGATACGATCGAGGGCTTCTTCCAGAAGATGGCGTGCACTAACCAACGAGAACCTCAGATAGTTTTTCCCAGCGTCGCCAAATGCGGCTCCCGCAATTCCAGCGACGCCCGCTTCTTCGAGCAGCAATTTGGCGACTTCTTCTGCGGGGAGACCGGTTTCCTCCACATTGACCCACGCATAGAAGGAGCCCTCAGGAACCTGGCAACGAAAGCCAGGAATGCGATTGAGGCGAGCCACGAACAAATCGCGGCGTTTACGATATTCCACGACCATGGCGTCGACCGCGTTGGTGGAATCGCGCAGTGCTTCCACGGCGGCGACCTGCGTAAATTCGGCGACGCACGTAAAAGTGTTGAGCACGAGCATATCCATTGCATCGATAAGGCGCTTGGGAGCCACAGCATAGCCAAGGCGCCAGCCGGTCATGGCAAAACTTTTTGAAAAGCCATCGATGATGACGGTGTGCTCGAGCATGCCCGGAAGCGAACGAATGGAAATGAATTCACCGTTAAATACGATGCGGGCATAAATTTCGTCAGCGATCATCCACAAATCATGTTTTTGGGCGAGAGCGGCGAGTTGCTCGAGAGTTTCGCGGCTGAAAACGGTACCGGTGGGATTATTGGGCGAATTAAAAATCAGCACGCTGGTGCGCGGCGTGATTTTTGCAGCAATTTCCTGGAGGTCGGGCTGAAATTTGTTTTTCTCTTCAAGACAAAACGGGATTGCTTTGGCGCCGAGGCCGCGGGTAAATGATGGATAGATCGGGAAACTCGGATCAGGATAGAGAACTTCATCGCCGGGCTCGATCAGTGCCATCATGGCGAGGGACAATGCCATTTTGCAGCCCGGGGCCACCAAGACTTCCTCATTGGTGACCTCCAGATGGCGAGTGCGCTTCAAGTAATGGGCGATGGCGCTGCGCAGCGGGGCGATTCCGCGGGTGGAGACGTAGCGGTCGCGGCCGGAAGCCACGGCATCGCGCAGCGCGTCCACAACTGGCGCAGCGGGATGGAAATCCGGCTCGCCGAGTTCCAGGTGAATGATGGAATGGCCATCGCGCTCAAGTTCTTTGGCGCGAGTAAATACGGCAAGGGCCCCTTCGCCGTTCAACTTAGAAACGCGTGTTGCGATAGGTCTCATATACAGGAATTATCCGCGGAGAATATTATCATTTCGCCGGAGACGGTGTCGTGGGAATCCGCAAACCGTCAATGAAGCGTGGAAACATTTCGAAGGCTGCCGCGGTGAGAAACAATTCCACCAGTTCGGTGTCGTCGAAGGCCGATCGAAGCTGGCTGTAGAAGGCGTCATCTATGTTGCGGGCACCGCCGTGCAAGCGATCGGCCAGGTGAAATCCTAACTTTTCTTTCTTAGAATATGGGCCGTTTTCGTAGTCGTGGACGCCATTAAGGTGAGCTTCGGAGGCACCCTTTTTCTGCGCGGAAATGGTATGAGCGCGAATCGCGTATTGTGATTCACACAGGATGGAAATGCGAACGGCAATGAGCTCTTTGTACCAGCCTTGAAGCGCACCGTCACTGAGCAACGGCTTTAATAATCCGGCGACGCCGTTGGCGATGTTCGGCGAATACGCGAGGACTTTGAACATGTTGGGGACCACGCCGCGTTGAGAGAGTAAGGCGTCGTAAAGTGCGACTGCTTCGGAAGTAGCGTCGTCGCGTTCTAGTAACTTGATGCGGGGAAGTTCCTCGCTCATAAGAAGCCTCAGGTCGATTAGCGGGTTCGAAAAGACGTTCTATTAGCCCACCTTTCGCGGAGTGCGCAAAGGGATGGGCTGCTGCATTTCAAAACCTTCGCGACGCGCATTCTATGGCGTTGGACTTCTTTAGAAGGCATAGCGCAGGGAGAATTGAATCAGGCGCGGTGTCCCCACGGTGGAAAAAATTTTGCCGAATCCGGGGTTAGAGATGTCCGTGAAAGTCGGGTTCGCAAAATTAACGTGATTCCAGATATTAAAGAAGTCGGTCGTGAAGCGCAGTTCCTGGCGCTCGGTAATGCGGAAGTTTTTGATCAAGGAAAAGTCCCAATTTTGCTGGAACGGTCCGCGATAAATGTTGCGGCCAAGATTGCCGAAGGCGGTGACGCAGGCGTTGGGATTGGCCGCGCAGCCAGCAGGGTCAGCGGGCGGCGCATGAGTGAAGTCGGCGAGATTGAGGTAGCCATTGTTCACGCGCGAAGTCAAACTGCCGGAGGTATAGCCGGCAGCAATGGTACCGCCGGTAACAAGCTGCGCGCCGGAAGTAGGCGATTCCAAGCCGCCGCCGATATAGGCGGTGCCTGCGGAGCCATCCAGAACGGAAAATGGCGTGCCGGATTGCGTGATGGTAATTCCGCTGACGGCCCACCCGCCCAAAGCGGCGCGCACGAAACCTGTGGTGTCCTTGAAAAATGGCAATTCGTAGCGGTAGCTCCCGACAAACCGGTGGGTGCGATCGAAGTCTGAAAGACCGCGCGAGTCCGCCAACGTGACTTCATTGTTGAAAGCAGTATTTAGAGCGGTATTGCCAGTCGACGTGGCATCAGTGGATTTCGAGAAAGTATACGCAGCCTGGAAATATCCTGCTCCCCAGCGCCGCGAGAGGGTGGACTGCATGGAATGATAGTGGGAGTAGGCATCGTCGGCAAAAATCTGCATACCGTTGTAATAGTTGATGCCTGGGTTCGGGGAACGCGCGGGACCGTTGGCGGCGGTGCTCTGAGTGATGGTGTACTGCGTGCCGTCCTGAGCAGTAATGGTGATGGGGTTCGCCGCGGTGGCAAGTTCCGCGCCGTACGTACGCGTTTCACGCAGGTGTACCGCGTGGGTTCCGACGTACCCAATTTCAAAAACCCAGTTGTGGCCGAGTGACCGCTGAATGGTGAGGTTCCATTGTTGGGTGTTGGGCGCTACAAATTTTCGCGGCACCACCAGACCGAAGAGATCCTGCGAAGGAATGACGCCTGGTCCGCTTCCGCTGCAGGCATAATTGGGTACCTGGGTGGTGTCGCCGCCGGGAAATCCAGTAAAGGCACCGAGGCAAGGAACAAAGTTGGAGTCGAGCACTCCCGCAGCCGGTAGCGCGTTGGGATTGGGGTTGGGGCAACCCGGCGCGGGTGTGGCGGCAAAGAAAGTAGATAAGCACCCAGCCGGTCCTCCACCAAAGGCGATCGGCAGGAATGGGCCCTGAAAGGAAAGCTGGTCGGCGGTGCCTACGTCTTCGCGCACGTAATAGATACCGTAGCCTGCGCGAACGGTCATGGTGTGATGGTCAAATACGTCGTAAGCCATCCCGACGCGCGGTCCCCAACCGGTGGCGTAATTATTGATGTACGTAGTTTCGTTGCCAGTGGGAATGAGACCGGAAACATTCAGATTTTTTGCGCACAAGCCGTAGATGAAGGGGTACTGCCCGCTGGCGGCCAAATCCTGATCAAGATTTCCGATGTGGCAAGCGTCGTCGCGAAATGCGCCGAGATCTTCCACCCGCAGTCCAAGATTCAAAGTGAGGTCTGGACGGACCTTCCAATCGTCCTGCACAAATTCCGCGAAGTCGTTGGTGCGGTATTGGTGGTTGTAAACGCCGCCTCCGCCGAAGCTGCCGTCCGGTGCGCCTTGCAGAAGATTTTGAAAATCGGTCAAGCCGCCGACACTCGGAGAGTTGCCAGTGGCGGGAGAACCTGGCGAATTGGCGAAGAACAGCTGGCCGTTGAAAGTTTGGGGAAATAATTTATCAAGATTGACGCGCGTATATTCGCCGCCGAAACGGAGGATATGCGGGCCCTTCACCCAGCTCAAAGTTTCCACGAAGTTGAAATTATTCTGCGTCTGATATTGGTTAGCCGGCGGAGTGGGACCCAACTGAAATCCCGCGGAGCCGAGCTGCGTGAATTTGTAGATGGAGTCGGTGATGTTGTTGGTGGGGCGATTGATGCCCAGATCGGCAGCGGTGACGGGCGCAATGTTCAGCAGGCTGTAATTGATGCGAACATAACCAAAGCGAAATTCATTGACGATCGTGGGAGAAAATAAGTGGGTTTCACTGACGCTGAAAAAGCGGCCTGTGACCGGCAGGTCGTAAGGAAAATTAAGATCGGAGGCGCTGATACTGCTGGCCAGGGTGCCCCCGAGAGAGGCCTGTAAGCCGCCGGCGCCGAACGGCAAATAGGATTCGGCATTGGAGAAAAAGAAGCGGGCGCCAAGCTTGTCCCGGCCGCCATGAAATTCGCGGTCCCAGTTGGTGGTGAATTGGTCGTCGGTGTATTTACCAGGACGGCTGATGATGAATGGACCGGAATTGAGGCCGACGGCGCAGGTGTCGGGATTTACGGTGACACCGGGGGTGCCGGCGATCGATGGGATCAGGTAGCCGTTAGCGTTGCCGCCGAATTGATTACTTTTAAAATTCAAAAGCTTCAGAATGACGGGGTCGATGCTGATAGGCACTGCCGGACAGCCTCCCGGATTCGCCGCGGTAGGGGCGGTGGCTGGTGTGCTGAAAATTGCGGACAGGTTAGCCTCTGACCTGTCGGCTGGCAAAATCGGGAATGAAGGATTGTCGATTTCCGTGCCAGGTGAAAGCGCGCTGCGCTGGCGGGTTCCCTGGTAATTGACGAAGAAATACCCAAGATTTTCTTTTACGACCGGGCCGCCCAAACTGACTCCAAAAATATTCTGCTTGACGGGAGGGCGAGGCTCGCCGGCGGCGTTCAGAAAAAACTCATTGGCGTTTAATACATTGTTGCGGAAATATTCGTACGCGTCGCCATGCAAACCCTTGGAGCCGGAACGCAAGATAGCGTTCACGTTGCCGCCGCCGTTACGGCCCTGGCTGGCGTCGTACAAGGAAGTTTGCACCTTGAACTCCTGGATCACGTCGGGATTGGGCAACGGCACGTTGGTGGATTGCGCAACGTTGTAATCCGTGGAGCTGATCCCTTCGATCAAGTAGTTGTTGTTGTCTTCGCGCTGACCATTGACGATGATACGGACGTTCCCGCGTCCAAGCTGCGCGGAAGCGTTAAGCTCGCTGCTGGTTCCCGACGAGAGCGAAAGAAGTTGCTGGTAGTTCTGTGTAGCCAAAGGAAGTTCGCGAATCGTGGCGGTGCCGACGGATTCACCGGTGGTCGCATTGGTAGTCTCCACATTGGTGACTTGCGCGGAAATTTCGACTCGCTCGTTGACCTGTCCAGGCTTTAGAGCGATGGTGACGCGCGTCGTTTCGGTGACGCGGACTTCAATATTGTCGGCTCTCGCTTGCGAGAATCCCGATTTGTTTACGACGATGTAGTACGTGCCCGGGGGCAGCAAAGTGGCGGTGAAAGAACCGTCAGAACTCGCAGCGAGTTTTCTGGCCAGCGCTTCGGTGCGGCTGTCGGTGATTTGCACTTCGGCGTCGGCAACGCTTGCTCCAGTGGTATCTACTACGACGCCCGTGATTGCGCCCGTGGCACCGCCTTGTCCGCAGAGGCGACCAGTCATAAAGCCCGCCAATAAAAACACTACGACTATGAACTTGTACGCACTTCGCATGGAACCCCCTCAGTTAAGGACTGCGCCGGGTGGCGGAAGTGAGCAGGTTATGGACGGCATTCCTGCAAATTGGCGGGAAAACATCCCTGAAACTCACTCCGTCCGAAGAAAATCCTGAAAAGAAACTAACGTTACAGTCCAAGTCTGTCAAGAAATCTGGAATTTGATCTTTGATTGCTGCGAACAATAAATTCAAATCTTAGTGGAATATTCAAGGTATCCGCGATATTCAGGCACCGATGTAACGGGCGTAAAGCGAACGGGCTACGGCGGGTTCAGTGGTGCCTTTAACGATCGCGCGGCCGTCGGCGAAAACAGTTATTTCAAAGGGAGCAATGCAAAAGCGAAGGAGGAAATCGTTGTGACGCACTCCATCAACGGTGCGCGAGAGGCGCTGCTGCAGTGCGCCAAAGTCGAAAGAGCGACTGTGCTCGTGAATCTGGACGGAATCGCGGCCACACATGGTGATGTGAGGTTGGGCCTGTCCTTCTAAATAAGAGTAGTCGCGTTTGGCGCAGGCGCGGCAATCGGGATTGCGACTGACATGAACGGATTGAAAATGGCCGGTCCATACATCGCAGGAAACGAGTCGACCGTGCAAGGCCGCGGGATTGCCGGATAGGAGCTTCATGGCTTCCGACACCTGCAATGAGGCAATCAAATTGACGATGGAGCCGAGCACACCAATGGTGTCGCAGGTCTCCTCCATTCCAGTGCCAGCGTCGGGCCTTTGGAGCAGGCAAGCAAGACAAGCGGTGACACCGGGCAGAACGGTCATGGTAAGGCCGTAACTTGCGACAGCGGCAGCATAAATCCAGGGCCGGCTTTGCTTGACGGCAAAGTCGTTGATCAAAAAGCGGGTTTCAAAATTATCCGTACCGTCAAGAATGAGGTCGAAATCACTGAGCAACTCATTGATGTTGCGTGGGTTGATATCGGCAATGAGGCCTTCGACAGAAACGCTGGAATTGATCGCCTTTAGCTTGCGGGCGGCCGCGACCGCCTTGGGCAAAGCTTGGCTGGCGTCGGCCTCATCGAAAAGAGTCTGGCGCTGCAAGTTGGAAGGCTCGACGAAATCGCGATCGACGATGCGAAGGCGGCCGACGCCTGCGCGGGTCAGAAGATTAGCGGAGGCTGCGCCGATGGCTCCGCAGCCGACAATTACAGCGCTCGAAGCGAGTAGCCGCTCTTGGCCGGCAAGGCCAAGGGCCTCAAAAAGTATCTGTCGCGAGTACTTTCCCTGGAGAGAGTCTTGCACGAATGGACGGCCCCGGGCGGGTATCACATAGGAGCCCGCAGGAGCGATGATAACGCCAAACACAACCGAAGGGGCAACGCTGCTGTGCTACGCTTCGTCAGAGATTACTAGGGCATGAAATTGAGTTGGGCCAACGGGTTGCGGGGAATCCTCTCGCTCGCGCTCCTCAGTGGAGTTGTGGGTGTGCGCGCGCAAACTCCGTCGAGTGGCCCCCCAAACGAACCGCAAGAACCTGTGGTAGTCGCGACAAGGATTGCGACGGAAGACGGACACATCCTACAGGATCCCGCCAAGGGCATAAAAGTGGAAGCGGGAAAGCCGCTCGATTCCGGCAAAGTCGCAGAAAGCCTGCGATTGCTCTATCGCACTGGCAATTACTCGGACATACGCGCGACCACAACAAATGTTCCAGGCGGAGTTCGTCTGGATTTCGTCGTGACGGAAAGCCTGTTTTTTAACCAAGTATTGATTGAGGGCCTGATCTCGCCGCCCAGCGAAGCATCGGCCGCGGCCGCCACGCAACTGAATCTGGGGCAACCCTACCAGCGGGATCTGGTGGAAGAGGCGGCAGAGCGATTACGCGACACACTTCGGCAGGACGGGCTGTACACAGCGTCGGTTACAGCAGAGACGGTGCCGCATGCTGAGACACATCAAATGAATGTGATCTTTCACATAATACCCGGGCCGCGTGCCAGAGTGGCAAAGGTTCAGCTGAAGAATGAAACGGAATTCCCGGATGCATTGATTCTGAAGCACTTCAAGATGAAAGAAGGGCGGGAAATTACTTCCGCGCGACTGCAAAACGGCACTGATAAAATACGGAAGTTCCTGGTGAAAAAAGGAAATCTCATTGCGCGGGCGGTGGTGCGCCGCGGCACGTATGACACGGCCACCAACACCATTGCCCTGGACCTGGATGTAGCGCAAGGGCCGCGCGTGAAACTGTTGGTGACCGGAGCGAAATTCTCAAGGGGCGAGTTACGAAGACTAGTGCCTGTTTATCAGGAAGGCGCAGTCGACGCCGACCTGCTTGAGGAAGGCAAACGCAACCTGCGAGAGCGACTGGAGCGCCAGGGATATTTCGATTCCAGTGTCGATTACACGACGGAGACGCAGCAGACGGCAAGCAATCCCAACGGATGGAAAGGCACGGAAGAGGTCATTACCTATCATGTCGTTCGCGGGGACAAACACAAGCTGGTCAGCATCGAGATAACCGGCAATCATTATTTCAGCTCGGAATTGCTGCGGAGCCGACTGCAGGTTGCCAAAGGCGCGTTCGCGACACCCGGAAGATTCAGCCGGCGGCTGGTGGAATCAGATTCCCAGTCCATTCGCAACCTGTATATGGCAAACGGATTTCTAGACGCGAAAGTCAATGCAGTAACCGATGACAACTATAAAGGCAGAAGCGGTGACCTGGCGATTCAGTTCAACATTCAGGAAGATAAGCAAACGCGGGTGGCTTCACTGAAATTGGAAGGGGTGCACGCGTTCAAGGAAGAAGAATTACTCGGAGACATCGCATCAACCCCGGGCCAGCCATATTCCGATTTCAACGTGGCGACGGACCGTGACGTAATTCTGGCGCTGTATTTCAACGATGGATTTCCAGAAGCGAATTTCACGTCAACAGCGGAACGCCTGAAGCCTGAAGTGGCCGCCGGAACAGGGACTTCCGAGTCTGTGAAAAGAAAAGAAAAAAAGCAAGAAAGCGAGAAAAAGTCCAACAGCGCCATCGAACAGGCTCCGCCAGTACAGTTGACTTACCACATCGAAGAAGGCCCTCAGATACGAGTGCGCAAAGTGCTGTATTCCGGATACGAGCACACGCGGCTCGGGGTCATTAAGCGCGAGGTGGAAGTGAAACCGAACGCGCCGCTGCGGCAAGGCGAGGTGGTTGAAACGCAACGGCGGCTCTACAACATGGGAGTGTTCAATCGCGTGACGATCGAGCCGCAAAATCCAGCGGGCACCGATCTGGATAAAGACATTGTGGCGCTGGTGGAGGAGGCCAAGAGATATACGCTGGCTTACGGCGGCGGATTTGAAGTTCAGCGACTGGCGAGCACGTCCAATCCCGTGGGTGGAGAAGTGCAAGCGGCACCGCGCGGAGTTCTGGAAATTTCAAAACTGAACTTGACGGGGCACGGCGATTCGTTGTCGCTAAAACTGCGGGGAAGCACGATTGAAGATCGCGCGCTGCTCACATATACCGATCCCGATACGTTTGGGCACAAGGAATTCAGTTTTCAAGCCAACGCGTACACCGAAAAGACACAAGACATCAATACATTTACGGAAATGCGATACGAAGGCTCGTTGCAGTTGACAGAGCAAGTTACACCGCGAACAACACTCATCTACCGCTATGTGTTTCGCAAAGTTTTGGTGTCCAACATCAATGAGACCATCAATCCGCTGGCGATTCCATTGTTTCAGCAGCCAACTCTGGTTTCCCAGTTTGGCGTTACGTGGGTGCTGGACAGACGCGATAATCCAGCAGACGCGACGAAGGGCAGTTACAACAGCGCAGATTTTGGAGTGGCGGACGGGTATATCGGATCGAGCGCTAGTTTCCTGCGATTTTATTACCAGAATTCGACGTATTACCGGATCAAACGGCGATTTAGTTTCGCGCGATCGATTCGAATCGGCGGATTGATTCCCTATCGCGATACGGTGTCCTTGACGTTTCCGCCGCCGACGACGCCACCTTTGCCGACAGTCATCCCTTTGCCGGAACGCTTTTTTGCCGGGGGAGGCACATCGCTGCGCGGATTCGCGTTAAATCAGGCAGGACCGCGAGACCCGGTGACGGGTTTTCCGGTGGGCGGACAGGCTTTGCTGGTGCTGAACCAAGAACTCCGCTTTCCGATGCGCCTGCCGTATTTCGGAACGTCGCTGGGCGGCGCATTGTTTTATGACGGTGGGAATGTTTACAGCCGTTTGAACCGAATCAGCTTTCGAGCGTCAGAGCCAAAACCAACATTTAATGACAGCGATCCGGCGAACGAGACGTGCGTGACCAATTGCACCAACGAGCTGAATTATTTTGCGCACACAGTGGGCTTTGGACTGCGCTATGCCACGCCGGTGGGGCCGATTCGAATTGACATGGGCTATCAGCTAAACCGGCCAGTTTTTGTGGTGCCATGCACCACACTTACCGGAGCAGTTCCAACATGTCATAAGGCTGGGCAACTTCCCGGCTTCCAGATTTTCTTCAACCTGGGGCCAAGTTTCTAATGCCTCGCAAAACATTTCGCAAACCGGCGGTTTGGTTGTGCGCATTAGTTATGGCATTTGCGTCCGTAGACCTTGGCTTTGCCGACAAGACTTTGGCGCAGGAGATCATCGACCGCGTCGCAGCGCGAGTGGAGAATGACATTATTCTTTTGAGCGACGTGAGGCAACTAGGGCGCTATCAATTTCTGGTAGACGGAAAATCGGAAACAGAACCGCAGTTACTGGATCGATTAATGGATCAATGGGTGGTACAAAACGAAGCCGATGCTTCGCAATTTCCAAAGCCATCGGACGCGGAAATCGAGCAGAGCCTGACGGCGCTGAAAAAATCATTCAGCTCGCCGGAACAATACGAGGCACGAAAAAAACAAAGCAATTTGACTGATCTGCAGGTGCGGGACAAGGTGGCGACCCAGCTGTATCTCACAAATTATCTGGATTCGCGGTTTCGTCCCACGGTGCAGGTAGACGCCAAAGCCATCGAGGATTTTTACAACTCGGCGGTGCTTCCGCGAGCGAAAGCACGTGGGCAGGACCCACCAACGCTGGAAGCGTCACGCGAAATTATTCAGGAAGCGCTGATCCAGGAAAGCATCAACGCACAGGCTGACCAGTGGTTGAAGGAAAGTCGGACACGTATTCACGTGCAACGGCTGCTGGAAGAAGAATCGAAATGACACGGGAGAGCCGCGTCCGGAGATTCCGGTGGTTGCGTCACGTTGCCTGGGTGGCGGCGGTAAATGTTTTTTTCGTGCTGGCGGCTGTAATTTTCTTTTTTGGAAGCGGGTTAGGCAATCCGCTGATCCGCAGACTGCTCGTGAAGCGACTGGAAAGGCTAACTGGCGGACGCGTGGAGTTGCGGACCCTGTCGATTAAATGGCTATCGTTACGAGCCACAGTAAAAGGGATCGAGATTCACGGCCTGGAGCCGGCGGGAACAGAACCGTTATTTACAGCGGAAGAAGCGCAAGCCGGGATACGCATCGATTCGTTGTGGGGACACAAAGTTTCGTTGGATGCGCTAATGGTCAGGCAACCGCGAGTGCACATTCGTATCGAAAAGAACGGAAGCACGAACGTGCCGAAGCCGCGCAGTCCGCAGGGAACCAAGCCGTTCACACAAACCGTACTGGACATGCATATTCGGCACCTGAAGCTGACAGACGGCTGGATTTTATATAACGACGTGCAGACGCCGTTGGCTATAGAAGGAGACAACCTGCAGTTGACGGTGGACGCTAGCGGACCACTCGAACATTTACTGTATGTTGGAAATCTTGACTGGCAGAACGTGACGTATACAGCGAAGAGTTTTTTGCCGGTGCCCGTAGGCATTTCTGCGAAGTTCACGCTTTCCGAGGATGGATTCACGCTGGAGCAGGGTGTGGTTAGTGCGGCCCATTCGCATGTGGATACGCAAGCGGAGCTGACCAATTTCGCCAATCCCCGATGGAGCATGCGCTATCGCGGATGGGTGGAGCTGGTCGATCTCCGCGATATGTTTCGTCAGCCACTGGTTCCCACCGGAAGAGCCGATGTGCATGGAGAGGGAACGTTCGCCGACGGACAGTTTCATGGAACCGGCAATTACGCTGGGCGAGACATTGCGTTACCCTACGATGATTTCCACGCTAGCGGGCTGACCAGCAGGGGAACATTTCAGATCAATAACAAGGGCCTGGAAGTACGAGACTTTTACGCTGGGGCACTGGGCGGAGCGGTCACCGGCGTAGTCACCTTGCGGTTTGCGGGCCTGCAATTCCGCGCCGACACACACGTCGCGGATTTCAGCCTGGCGACGCTACTGCCGGCTATTGAACATCGTGGGTTTCCGATCGACGATTTGCATTGGGATGCGCGGTTGGACGCGGACACTGTGGAAGTTTGGAGCGGCGCGTTCCTCCACTTTGCCATTTCCGGAAAAACGCAATGGACGCCCGAGGAGCACACCGCGGCGGGACACGAAGCGGTGACTGCGGACTGGCAATTCGCATACAAGTATGACCCCAATCTTTTTACCGTGGTGTCCGGGACGTTTTTAACCCCAACAACACACGGCACTATTTTCGGGCTGCTTGCGCCGCACGATTCAGGAATGGACATAAAGTTCGCGACCACATCGCTGCAAACCTATAAGGATTTCATCAATGCACTGCGCGATGCGCCTGGGTCCGACGATGCGAATCAATCGTTGTCGGGTCAAGTGAGCTGGGATGGACAGTTAACCGGTCCGTCGGGCAAGCCGACATTTTCTGGACATGTCAGCGGAGAGAACGGCCGGTACGGCTCAGTCATTCTGGATTCGCTGGATGGCGATCTGATTTATTCACCGTGGGAATTGTCGCTGTCGCGGGGGCATGCACGGCGCGGAGAAACTTCAGGTTCCGTTGAGCTCAAGTTGGAACTTACCGATTGGAGTTTTCTTGCGGATAATTCCTGGACCGCGGATGCCAGCCTCGAAAAAACGCCCCTAGAAGGATTACAGCAGCTTGTAGGGTTGTCGTATCCCGTGAGAGGCAGTTTAACAGGTGATTTCCACGGCCGCGGAACACGGAACGAGCCAATGGTCACCGGACTTTTTGATCTGGCAGACGGAAACGTTTATGGAGCTTCTTTCAACCGGCTGCGCGGACAACTGAACGCCAGCTCAGAGGAAGTTCGCATCAACAACGCGGAGCTGCGGTTTTTCCCCATCGGACAGGAAAAAGGACGTGGAGCCGGCATCGTGACGGGAAGCGCAGCATACCGCTTCGGAGGCCGCACCATTTCCGCGGATCTGGTAGGCGCGGCACTGCCATTGGAAAGCGTTGGCATGCTGCAAAAGACTATTTCGGTTGGCGGACAAGTTACTTTCCGATTAAAGGCGGAAGGCCCGGTGCAGGCGCCCACGGGAAACGGGACATTTCGTGTGACGGATTTGCGAGTCGGGCAGGAAGTGATTGGAAGCTTTGATGCGAATTTAAGTTCGGACGGGAAAACAGCGCGAGTAGCGCTCAGCTCAGCGATGAGCACCGGGGAGGTTTCCGGAGGCTACACGTTGGGGCTTGTGAGTCCTTTCCCAGTCGAAGGAACAGTTTCCATCAAGAATATAAATCTCGATCCATTCCTGCTAGCGGCACTGCATTTGAGACAATTCAGCGGACATGGCCAAGCCGAGGGCGACATTTCGCTGAAGGGCTCATTGAAAGAACCGCGGGGAATTGTAATGGATGCAAATTTCTCGCGGCTGGTACTGAACTATGCGAACGTGCAGCTCGAGAATAGCGGGCCGGTGAAATTTCGCTCTTCGCGAGATAGCCTGGAAATTGAACCAGTGACCATGCACGGCACGGATACAAATATCAAGATTGGTGGGTCGGTGCAGTTCACGGGGAAGCGCCCCGTTACACTGCGGCTCGATGGCGCCGTTGACTTGCGACTCCTAAGCCTTTCGATTCCGGATATGGATGTGCATGGCGCGGCGCAAATCAATGCGGCGGTGGAGGGCACGCTGGACCGGCCGCGCGTCACCGGCCGCGTGCACGTTGATAATGCTTCGCTGCGCGCAGCGGATTTTCCCACTGGCCTCAGCGCACTAAAAGGGGATCTGATTTTTGATACTACCCGGCTGTTTTTCAGTGACGTAACCGCGGAAGTGGGAGGCGGTACGCTGCAACTTTCGGGCAGCGTCAATTATGGAGAAGGGCCATTCCGGTACGACTTGACGACCACCACGGGTCGCGTGCGCATTCGCTATCCCGAAGGGATGAGCTGGCTGGTGGGCGGATCGCTGCGGCTGAGCGGATCAACCAACTCGGGAGTCATGTCGGGAAAAGTTATCGTGCAGCGCGTGACGCTGACGCAAGGATTGGAAACCGCGGGCGTACTCGTGTCTTCGAAGCAGGGGATTTCGGGACCAACCACGAATTCATCGTTCCTGCGTAACTTACAGTTCGATATTGAGGCTGGCTCCACCCCGGACGCACGCATGGAATGGCCTGGCGCAGAGTTAGAAGCGGACGCGAGCCTGCGGGTGCGCGGGACCTGGGAGCACCCGATTATATTGGGACACATTCACCTTCTGTCGGGCGATTTGTATTTCGCAGGCAATCGCTATCGCGTTGCGCGAGGCGATGTGAATTTCGCAAATCCGTTCCGGCTCGATCCAGTGTTGAACGTGGAAGCGTCCACCCGAATTCAGCAATATGAAATTACGCTGAACTTCAGCGGACCTTCCAGCAAGCTGGCGCTGGCGTACCGCTCCGATCCTCCACTGCCTTCAAATGATATCGTGACGTTGCTGGCTCTGGGGCAACCCAGCTCGGAAGGTACCTCACGCAGCGGCACTGGCCAAAGCGCATCTTCGGGCGCGACAGCGATCCTTTCCGAGGCGGTTAACGCGCAATTGGGCGGAAAGCTGGAGCGGCTATTTGGAATTACGCGGCTGCGAGTCGATCCGGGCCTGACCACCATTGGATCGCCCAGCTCCGATCAAAATGCCGGAGCGCGGGTTACCGTGGAACAGCAGGTGGGACGCAACTTGACGATCACGTACGTGTCCAACGTAAGTTCGACGCAAGAGCAGGTGATTCAGGTGGAGTACGTAGTAACTCGCAACGTTTCCGTTGTTGCCCTACGCGATTACAACGGGACATTTGGCATCGACTTGATCTTCAAGAAGCGGTTCAAATAGCCAAATGCCGGTGCACAGCCCGAAAAATCAGGGGCGTTGGGAAACAGGCTTTATCTGGTCCTGAATTGTTGCCTGCGGTTTATTGCCACTAATGAACCCTTTGTTTCCGGCATCTTCCGATTGCAGCGCTTCCAGAGAATCGTGCGCGGCGTTAACTGCGGCAGCTTGTTGAACGGCCGTGACCTCTTTCGCAATTTTGGGTGATTCCGCGGCGAATTTCTGGCCCAGCGGCGAAGAGAAGAAATCCAGCAATCCTTTAATTTCGTCGTTGGTAAAGTGCTTGTCATAAATATTCGCGATCTGCTGCAAGGCGTGTTGCTGGTCGAAATTTTTCTGGAATGTTTCTGCGGTATGACTGATCAAGGACTGGCGCGCGGCTTGATTCGAAGCATCGGGTGACGATGCCGGAGCGATGGTGCGCAGCTTTTCGCGGTACTGAGCGGCGGATTCGCTAGAGGCGGCTTGCAGTTGATCCTTGGCACCTACGAATTGCAATAGCGCGCGAAGGTCCGCGTCCTTGGCAGGATCAATGGATTTAGACGTTGTCGTGACGGCGGCGTCAGGCGCCGAGGCCTGCACGGGATTTTGCGAGCCTCCCTGAGTAGCGATGATAAATGCCGCGACATAAATTGCGATAAGTGCCAGAACCGCCTTCATGACTTCCTCCGTGGCCTAGGTCGTGTCCCTGCCACTGAAGCAATTGTAGAAAATGCGCGCGCTTTAGCCATGGAACGCGAGGCCAGTCATGCCCCGAGCTTTACCGCCGTTTCGTTCAGGTTGAGGAACTGACCTTAGGTCTCAGTCAAAAATGAGAAGAAACTAAGCCAAATATTCGCGAAGGATATGCGGTTGCGATGGTTGCCGCAGAGTCTGTTAGGATGCCGCTCCATGAATAATGAGTACGTAAAGCTTCGGCAAAACCGTGAGGTTGCGAATGGCGATCAAATCATTGATCGCGAGGCCGGGCTGCATCGAAGTTTGACGTCCCGGCAAGTGGCGATGATTGGACTCGGTTGCACGATTGGCACCGGTTTATTTTTGGGGAGCGCCATCTCGGTAAAGCTGGCTGGGCCCGCGGTGCTTGTAAGTTTTCTTTTGGGCGCTGTAATTACTGTCCCGGTTATGTGGGCGCTGGCGGAAATGGCGGCTGCGCATCCGGCCGCAGGTTCTTTTGGGTTGTACGCGGAAATGTACGTGCATCCATGGGCAGGCTTCGCGATTCGTTACACGTACTGGTTGTGCTTGGTTTTCATTGTCGGCAGCGAAGTGGTAGCGGCTTCTATTTATTGCAAATACTGGATGCCTGCGGTGCCCGGTTGGGTGTGGATTGCGGCGTTCTCGGTAGGAATTCTCTTTGCAAATACGATCAGCATTCAAAGTTTTGGCTCGTTCGAATATTGGTTCGCAATGATTAAGGTTGTGACGATTGTAGCTTTTCTGATCCTGGGGGCGGCTCTTTTGTGCGGTGCGGGGTTTCCGCGCATCGGCGCCGCGAACTACACGCAGCATGGCGGGTTCTTTCCTAACGGGTGGAGCGGAGTAGGGCTGGGGGTGACCATGGGGATTTTCAGTTACCTGGGACTGGAAATTGTAGGCGCCACGGCTGGTGAAGCAGCCAATCCCGAGGTTGCAGTGCCGCGTGCGCTGCGCCGCACGCTTGCGGTGCTAGTGCTTTTTTATTTAGGCGGGTTGGCCATTGTGGTGGGAATCGTACCGTGGAACGAACTGGAAGTAGCTGAAAGTCCGTTCGTGCGCGTGTTCCGGTCGGTTGGGATCCCGGGAGCCGCAAGCGTGATGAATTTTGTGGTGCTAACGGCCGCTCTTTCCAGCGCGATGTGCAATTTGTACTTCACGTCAAGGCTGCTGTTTTCGCTGGCGCGGGGCGGATACGCTCCAGAGGCGCTGGGAAAATTAAGCAAGCGCGGAATGCCGCTGGCGGCAGTGATGACTTCTGGCCTCGGCTTGGTTATCGCGATTTTGCTTTCACGATTCCTTGATGGCAAGGCGTTCGTGTACATGATTGGGGTGGCGTTTTTCGGCGGGCCCTTTGTATGGATCATGATTCTGGTGACCCATCTGGCGTTTCGGCGCGCCAACGAACGCGCGGGAAATGCTGTGTCCAGATTCGCGCCGCCCGGGCCGTGGAGTTCCCTCTTTGGGTTGGCAGCGCTGGTTGCGGTGTTGATTTCCACATGGTGGGTGCCGGGATTCCGCGTGACCATGGAAGCGGGACCCAATATGGCTGGGGTTCATTACAGTGTGTTACTTGGTCTGGTCGCGGGTCGAGCGCGAGAGGCACAAGGCTTAGGGTTGCGCTCAGGAAGATATTTAGATCATCGCCATATCCATTGGACATAACGTTTGCCCACGCCCGCTTATGACGGCATGATTGAGGTGCGAAGCCGCGCGTGTTGTGGACGCGCCTCCTTTAGTTGGGAAACCATGACTGACCTTCTCGAGTGGCGCGGCGAATTTCCCATCCTGGATAAATCTACGTACTTGATCAGCAATTCGCTGGGAGCGATGCCGCGCGCGGTATACGAGAGCATGCGCGAGTACGCAGATTCTTGGGCCCACCGCGGAATTCGCGCATGGGAAGAGCGCTGGTGGGATATGGCTGTGGGCGTCGGCGACAAGATCGCTCCACTGATCGGCGCGGGGAGCGGAGAAATATCGCTGCACCAGAACGTCACGATCACGCAGGCGATTATCAGCTCTTGCTTTGACTTTAAGAGCCCGCGAAACAAGGTGGTGATGGTGGAGCAGGAGTTTCCGTCCGTGCAGTATTTTTATAACGAGCAGCGCCGCCTGGGAGCACGAGTCGAGACCGTTCCAAGCACGGACCCAGTACGGATCGATCTGGACAAGCTATTGACCGCGATTGACGAAACTACGCTGCTAGTGCCGATTTCTCTGGTTCTGTTTCGCAGCTCGTACATCATAGATGCGCGCGCGATTATTGAACGCGCTCACAAGGTCGGGGCCCATGTAGTTTTGGATATTTTTCAGGCGACAGGCGCCATACCTGTGGACGTTCACGGCCTTGATGTGGACTTTGCGGTAGGTGGAGTTTTGAAGTGGCTTTGCGGCGGACCGGGTGTTGCGTACTTGTACGTACGTGAAGATTTGCGTCCGAAGCTGAAGCCGGCGCTGACCGGCTGGCTGGCCCACCGGCGGCCGTTTGGATTTGAAACTGGGGCGGTAGACCGGCGAGACGATTCGTTTGGATTTCTGAATGGCACGCCACATATCCCCGCGCTATACGCTTGCCAGCCGGGACTGGAGGTTTTAAACAAAGTGGGCGTCGCGGCGATACGCGAGAAATCGATGCGATTGACTTCACGGCTATTCGCGGGGGCGAATACCCGCGGATGGCGCTTAAATACTCCGGAGAACGAGCGTGAGCGCGCCGGGACGGTCTCTGTAGAATGTCCGCAAGCGGCCAATGTTTCCCGTGAGTTGGTGGCCCGAAACATTCTTGTGGATTACCGGCCGAAAGCAGGAGTGCGGATCTCGCCGCACTTTTACAACAGCGAGAAAGAGTGCGACTTTGCTCTGGAACAGATGGACGAGATTGTGGAGACGCTGGGTGGCGCCGCGGCGTTGCGAAACGGGGCGGCATGACCACGTCCAACTTCGACCTGTCCATTGTGATTCCGTCTTACAACGAAGAAATGCGTTTGCCGGCAACGCTGGAACGCATTGCGGAATATTTGCCGTCGCTTGGGCTCCGCACGGAAGTGCTGATCGTCGATGATGGCTCTCGCGATCGCACGGCGGAGGTGGCGGAGTCGTTTCGCAGAACAATATCGGGACTGCGCTTGTTGTCCAATGGAAAGAATCGCGGAAAGGGCTACAGCGTGCGCCACGGAATGCTTGAAGCACAGGGCGACATGGTGCTGTTCACCGATGCTGATCTTTCAGCCCCCATCGAAGAGTCGGACAAGTTAATCGCGGCGCTGAAAGAGGGCTACGACGTAGCCATCGGATCACGGGCCTTGAATCGCGCGCTGATCAGCACCCACGAATCACCATTTCGAGAGTTCGCCGGAATTATTTTTAATAAAATTGTGCGTATCATGCTGCGGTTGCCGTTCGTAGATACCCAGTGTGGCTTCAAGGCTTTCCGGCGGGAGCGCTGCCAGATTATTTTCGAGCAGCAACGTATCGAAGGATTTGGATTTGACCCGGAACTGTTGTACCTGGCACGGCATCACGGGTTGCGGGCCATTGAGATTCCTGTGCGCTGGGGACATTCACCGGCAACAAAGGTCAGCATGCTGCGAGACAGCCTGAAGATGTTTGTGGATATTTTCGTAATCCGCTGGAATGCGTTAAGTGGACGGTACGCTCGCGAGAGCCGAAGCGTGGTCGCTTCGTAGGGTGACCTAGAAAATCGCATTACGGCGTAATACTTTATTATATAAAGTACTTGACAACCATTAATCGCGTTTGTTAATTTTCTTCCATGCTGAAAACCAGCTCGGTATCGGTTCACAGACCCGGACCGATTCCTATCGATGCGCGGGCGGCAGATCACCTGCGGTACATCCGCGAAACGATGGAGTCGGCTGCGGAATTTACCGCGGTGCCGGGATGGGGTGGCGTGGCCATGGGGCTTACGGCGCTGGCGGCCGCAGTGGTGGCGTCGCGACAAACTTCTCCGCGGGCGTGGTTTGGCGTGTGGCTTGTAGAGGCGGTGATTGCCATAGCAATAGCAGCGCCTGCAGCGGCAACCAAAGCGCATCGAGCGAACGCGAAATTGTTTTCCGGTCCTGGGCGGAAGTTTCTTTTGAGTTTTGCGCCGCCGATCATGGCTGGCGCCCTGCTGACCTTTGCGTTCTACGGTTCGGGCTGGATGGCAATGTTGCCAGGCGTGTGGCTGCTTTTATACGGTGCCGCGGTTGTGACCGGTGGAGCATTTTCCGTGAGAGTGGTGCCGGTGATGGGGCTGTGCCTGATGGCGCTGGGCGGATGCGCGTTGTTTGCGCCCGCAGCATGGGGAGATTTTTTCATGGCGGGAGGATTTGGGTTGGTACAAATCGCTTTTGGCATCTGGATCGCAAGGCACTACGGAGGGTGATGAAATGGCAAAGTCTTCTGTAGCTCCTCAAGACCGGTTACCACGTTCCAAGCAACGTGAAGAAACTGTTCCAGCGCCGCGTGAGCACACACATGAGGTGGTGTCGCCGGATCTGGACCGGCTGATTCACGAACGCATCCGGTTAGGGATTGTAAGCGCGCTGGCGGTGAACCGGTCTTTGACGTTCAACGAACTGAAGGCGCTGCTGAAGACTACGGATGGGAACCTGAGTGTGCACGCGCGGAAGCTGGAAGAGGCAAATTATATTGTGTGTTCAAAATCGTTTGATGGACGGTTACCGAAGACCGAGTATCGCCTGGCGGGCGCGGGTCGAAAAGCGCTGGAACGCTATCTGAATCATATGGAAGCATTGATCCGGGCTACGCGAGAGGGATAAGCGGGCGCCCGCTGGTATGGGCAGCCCATTTTTTTGGCCAGCATGCTTTGTAACACAGAGTAGTTTGTAAAAAGATTAAGAATGCCGGAGTCCCGAGATGGCGATCCTAACTTCGATTGAAGCGGCTGTCAGCGCCCGCCCCCCAGAGGCCGGAATTCATGTAGCGATTATTTCCGACGGAAACGGACGGTGGGCGACATCGAAGGGACTGCCACGCTCGGCCGGACACCGGGCCGGGGCTGAGGTAGCGCGTGAGCTCGTTGAGGCGGCGCCAAGTCTTGGGATTCATACACTGACGCTGTTCGCGCTGTCCTGCGCTAACTGGCAGCGTCCTTCTGTAGAGGTGGCGGGTATTTTGCGGCTGTTTCACGAGTCCCTGCTAACGGAAACTTCGCACTGCGTGAACGAGGACGTGCGGCTAAGTGTGATCGGGCGCCGCGACCGCTTGCCGATGAATTTACGTCAAGCGATTCACGATGCGGAAGCGGCCACAGCTGGAGGGAGGAAGTTGCATCTTCGACTGGCTATCGATTACTCGGCGCGAGAAGCAATTTTCGTGGCAGCCTGCCGCTTTTATAAGGTAACCGAGCTTTCTTACGAATCGTTCGGAAAATTGCTGGAGGAGTTCAATCGGGGGGGGTCTACAGATGTGGATTTGCTCATTCGCACCGGAGGTGAGCAAAGGATTTCGGATTTTCTGTTGTGGGAATGTGCATTCGCGGAATTTGTGTTTTTGCAGACGCGGTGGCCGGACTTTACGGTGGGAGATTTGAAGATGGCGGTGGATGAATTCGACTCGCGAGATCGGACTCGAGGAACGTTGCCGGCGGCAGCGTCAGGATGAACATTGTTGATTAAGGTCGCAAACAATTCTTGATTGTGCGAAGTCATCCCGGAGATTTGAACAGACCTTCTCTAATCAAGGGTGTACATCCTTCGCGTCTCGATAATTTTCAGAGAGAGAACTAGAGTTGGACCCTATTTGGTTTCGCCGCGGCCGCGCTCCATGGTGAAGGCTTTGTGCAGGATACGCAGAGCGGTTTCTGTTAAATGAAAGCGGGATAGCTCGTCTTCGTTAGCGAATTCAAGGGCGGTGACGTCGCTTGCGGCCGCGTGATCACCGCTGATGCGTTCGCAAAGATAATCTGCGATGACATAATGGTAGCGCGGCTTGGCTCGCGCATCGGTGGCGCCGGAAATCTTTTCGGCGTAGACGATACGTTCAAAGACCTCGATGAGCTCAAGTACTCGGACGTGGAGGCCGGTTTCTTCGAGAAGTTCCCTGGCTACCCCCTCTTCCAGAGTTTCACCCAATTCCAGCATTCCTCCCGGTATCGACCACTCGCCACGAAGTGGCTCGCTGGCCCGCCGGATCAGCAGGGCCCGGCCCTGGTCGATCACGACACCGCCAACACCGACGAGGGGGCGTTCAGGATATTCGCGGGAGGAAGCCATGTTTGCTCGCAGGCACTTTCCATGCCAGAGATTTTTCTTGGCGCACAGCCACTTCAGGTACACGGTTGACTTCGCGCAGCGGAGTATATAATACGATTCACGGCAGCCAGCGGGCTTCGCGAGTTGCCGGGTTCAAAACTTGATGGAGGATGAAGCCGTGATTCGCTGCCCTGAGTGTTCCACCGAAATTGATGTCGACGAAGACGAAGTGGAAGAAGGCGAGATTTTGAGCTGCCCGGAGTGCGAATCGGAGATGGAAGTCTC
>Ga0182024_10005780_pt1 | contig 27504 bp, 26 predicted proteins | sample P32metaG_FD_120480 | JGI IMG/M metagenome (GOLD analysis project Ga0182024, IMG submission 120480) | Permafrost microbial communities from Stordalen Mire, Sweden - P3-2 metaG (Illumina Assembly) | ecosystem: Environmental > Terrestrial > Soil > Wetlands > Permafrost | place: Sweden: Stordalen...
CAGCGATCGTCCTTCCCCGGCGAGCTCGTAGCGACCCGCACGAAAGAACTCGCTCGTGGCCGGATCCAAGCAGATCGCCACATCGTCCCCGGGCCGGTAGCCCGCGGCCTCGATCGCGTCGACCAGCAGCTCCAGCGGGGCCTCATTGGAGGTCAGCCGGGGAGCGAAGCCGCCTTCGTCGCCGACCCCCCCGGAGAGCCCGCGCCCCTGCAGCGTGGTCTTGAGCTGGTGGTAGACCTCGGCTCCGATCCGGAGAGCCTGGGCAAATGAGCCGGCTCCAACGGGAGCGATCATGAACTCCTGAAAGTCGATCGGATTGTCCGCGTGCACGCCCCCGTTGAGGACATTCATGGCGGGGATCGGCAACAGGTCCGCCTGCTCGCCGCCCAGGTATCGCCACAGCGGCTGGCCCGCCGCGACCGCCGCCGCGCGCGCGGCGGCCATCGACACGCCCAACAGGGCATTGGCCCCCAGACGCGACTTGTCCGGCGTTCCATCCAGCGCGATCAACGCCTCGTCGAGCCCTCTCTGCGCTGACGTGTCCCGTCCCCGCACCGCGTCCGCGATCTCCCCGTTGACGTTGGCGACGGCTCGACCCACCCCCTTACCGCCGAACTCGCTGCCGCCATCGCGCAGCTCGAGCGCCTCGCGAGTCCCGGTGGACGCACCCGACGGGACGGAGGCGCGCCCGGCCGCGCCGCCCGTCAGGCGCACGTCGACCTCGACCGTCGGATTCCCGCGGCTGTCGAGGATCTGGCGGGCGTGGACGGATTCGATCCGGGTCATGTGGAAGCTGAGACGTCGGTGGCGGCCATGTCGGGCCGATTCGGCGGAGCACCATGCTGATCGGGATCCCGGCGCCCGGCATCCGTAGCCGCCCGGCAGGCGGTGCGGACGATTACGTTGAACCGTGTCGAGCAGCTCTTCGCGGATCCCCGGCCCGCCGATCTCTGAACCCGATGAGGCTCGAAGCGATGTCTCGCAGGACTTTCCCCAACCAGGTCCATGCTGCACTCACCCGGGAAACGCCAGCCCGCTCCCTCTAGGACGACCGTCCTGACCTTGTCGCTGCCCGCCCTCAGTGCGTGAACGCCCGAGGAGACTCGCGACCATGAGTGCGGAGGAAAGCCCCTGTGAGGTTAGGCGGACCGAGGGAGCACGAGCAGCGGACAGCGGGCGTGGCGCGCCAGATAGTTCGAGGTGCTTCCGAGCACCAGGCGCTGCACGGGGCCGTATCCACGTGAGCCGATGACCAGGATGTCGACCTCGTCGCCGAACGCGGCGAGCTCCTCGCCGGCAAGGCCCGGTACGGCCCGCCCCGTGACATCGGGCAGCTCGCTCAGACGCTGACGTGCCCGCTCGAGTGGAACCTCGATGGCTTCTTGGTAGGACGGGCCGACGTATCCCCCGTAGACGATCGTCGGCAGCGAGACGACATCGAGCGCATGGATCGTAGCCGTGCTCGTGGCCGCGAGCTCCCGGGCCATCGCGAGTGCCGCCATGCTCTCGGGTGACCCGTCGAAACCAACACCCACCGTGGTGAGCGGGGGGTGATGCGTGGCATAACCCGACGGAGCGATGGCGACCGTAGAGGAGGCACCGTTCAGCGCCGCGCGCGTATCGTCCCCCAGCACCGCTCGCCCGAGCGCTCCGCGGCGACAGGACCCCACCGCGAGCAGATCCGCCCCCTCCTTCTCCGCCTGCTCGTGAAGGCCCCGACCCGGGCTCGCCGAGAGGACGCTGACGATGCCCGCCTCGACACCGGTCTCGCGCTGCTCCCGTTCGAGCAGCTTCCGGGAGTTCTCGTCCTCCACCGCAGACTCGCGACCGCGCACGTGGGCAAGTGTCAGTGTTCCGTCGGGGTCGACGAGCTCACGGGCCAAGGCAATGGCGTCGCGGCCGGTCGCCCTTCCATCTACACCCACGAGTACGTTCGTGAACATCGGGCCTCCTGATCGGGATCGGGTTCACGGTAGACCGCGACCGTGGCCGGGACATCGGGAATCGCCGTAGGGCAATCCGGGATCCCTACTGATCACACCCGACCGGGAACACCTGAGGTGCAGGACCGGGGGGACGGAGGGCGTCGTCGGTGATGTACTGGGGCGGCCCTCGTCCGTCAGCCTTGTCCGAGCGCGCGGGCCCGGCAATACGTGGGCACCCAGGGGGATCGCATTTGAGCGTGTACGCCGCTCAGCGCCGCGCCGTGCGGCCCGGCTGCGGTCGCGCATCAGGATCGCTGCGACACGTTGTTGTTCTTGCGCAACCGCCAGACCCGCTTGTTCGCGCTGGCGCTGCCGGGGTTGTTCTGCCTCGCAGGCCGCGTTCGCTGACCGGCGCCCCCCATTGCCGTCGACGAGATGGATAAGGCCCGTAGAAAGGCTTCGGACTCGCAGCCCACGCGCTGTCGCGCTCCGATCCCGTCCTGACGGCGTCTGCTCGCTCCATGCTCCGTGGTTAGGGCACGTCGCATGATGCATTCCCGGGAGCTGGCGCTCGTCAGCTGGTGTGAGGCTGGTCGTAACTGGTCCAATCCATCAGTGCGGGCCGGTCGCCGCTGGCGTCTGGGTTGCGCGGAGCGCGCCGCGCGACAGTGGCTCCGAAAGCAGCCGCCAGCAGGCAGGCAAGTGCACCGAGGACGAGCCCGTAGCGAGGGCTGGACTGCTGGGACACGAACCCGATTATGGGCCCCCCGATCGGCGTACTGCCCTGGAACGTGACCGCCCACAGCGCCATGACCCGCCCGCGAAACCTCGGATCGCTGTTGAGTTGCAGCGTGCTGTTTCCCGTTGCCATGAAACCCGTGCTGGCGCCGCCGACGAGGAACATTGCCGCAAGCGCCAGCGGGAGGGTGGGCGCGGCCGCGGAGGCCAGCATCGCCGCTCCGAAGCCAAACGCAGCGGCACTCAGAGGCCGCAGACCAGTCGTGCCCACCGTTGCCACGACTAACCCTCCAGCCACGGCGCCTGCCCCCATCGCCGAGGTCAGGAAGGCGAATACATCGGCGCCGCCGTGGAGACTGCGATGGGCGAGCAGGGGCAGCACCACCGGGAACTCGTAGGCCAGGGTGCCGATCAGGGCCATCATGAGCAGCGGAACGAGCAGCCCTGCGTCGGCCCGGACGTAGCGAAGGCCCTGGCGCAGCTGCCCACGACTGCGTTGCAATGGCACCGAGGGATGTAACTCCCGCGATCGCATGAGCCACAACGCGACCAACACGGCTAGGAAGCTGGCGGCATTGACCAAGAAACATATGGCGACACCGACGGTCGCGATCAGTCCTCCGGCCAGCGCCGGTCCCACTGCCCGGGACGCATTGGTGAGAACGCTGTTAAGGCTGATCGCGTTCTGAACCCGCTCGCCGCCCACCATCTCGGTGACGAACGACTGGCGGGTTGGAGTGTCTGCAGCGAGAATCACCCCGAGCGCGGTCGCGATCGCAAACAGCATCCAGAGCCTGACCGAGTGAGTGATCGCGAGCACGCCAAGCAGCAGCGCCATCACCCCGAGTCCCGTCTGTGTCACCATCAACAGTCGACGCTTGGGTAGTCGGTCGGCAATCACTCCGCCGTAAGCGCCCAGCAGCAGCACAGGCAAGAACTGCGCAGCCAACACGAGACCGATGGTCGTGCCGGAATGACTGAGCTCGAACGCCAGCCACGAAAGGGCCACGGACTGCATCCACGTCCCGATGAGGCTGATCGCCTGACCGGTGAAGTAGAGCCGGTAGTTGCGCACCTGCAGGGCTGCGAACGTCTCCCCTCGATGCCCAGCGAGCGCGCGGCGAGGGCCGCGTCGCAGGGGTCGACGCGTCGGAGCCTGCATCTCAAGGCAAGGCGCAGGCCGGAAACGAAGCGCGCGTGCTCCGCGCCCGTGCGAGCCCACCGCCGGACGCGAGCAGAGCCGCCGAAAGCGTGATCACGAGACGGCGGGCAACCGTTGACATGCGCTGAGGCTGTCACGGCGAATTCGTGAGACCATCAGTAGGACACCGCACGCGAGCCAGGCAGGGAACCTGCCCCGCCACAGCACGCGCGCATACGGCGGCCACTCGGTAGTTACGGACCTCGGCGTGCCCTCGATCACCGATGGCGAACCCGCCTCCCGATGCCACATTCAGCAGGTGAGAAAAGTGCTTGTCGCCTACGCCTCGCGGCACGGCGGGACGGCCGAAATCGCCGAGACGATCGCTGACAAGCTGCGCGAGTACGACCTGACCGTTGTCTGCCTTCCCGTCGCCTCGGTGACCGGCCTCTCTTCGTATGACGCGGTCGTGCTCGGAAGCGCCGTCTATTTCAACCACTGGCGCCCCGACGCCGCCCGGTTTTTACGCCAACACGGGCACGAGCTCTCGCAGCGGCCGTTCTGGGCGTTCAGCTCCGGTCCGGTAGGCGAGGCCCAACCAGGGCCTCAATGGCACGAACCTCACCGCATCATGGCCGAAGTCCGCCAACTCCACGCTCGCGGGCACGTCGTCTTCGGAGGGCGGGTCTCAACAATCCAGGACGGGCCGGTTGAGTGTCTGATGGTCCAGCGGCTCCCACCGGCCTCCAGGGATCGCCGCGATTGGGGTGACGTTCGCACCTGGGCGTCGCAGATCGCAAGCCAGTTGGACGCTCGCCGGAGACGCTCGCCGGAGACGCCCGCCGCGCGGCGACACGGCGCCCGCCAGCCAGACCGGTCACCCGGCTTCCGGGAACGGCGGCCATGACGTGCGTCCCGGCGTCGACACGACCCCTGCGACGGCGGATGGGCGAGACGCAGTGACCCGGGACGACGGTCCCTGAGGACGCGTTAGGCGTTCGATCACCGCAGCGCGGCAAAACACCGACTGCGGAGACGGAAGGTCACCGATGGATGGCCGGTGGGCGGGTGCGACGCTGCCGACGTGACCAGCGGAGGTAAGAGCCAGACCCCGCGGATCGGAGTGCCACGAGAGACGAACCCTGGCGAGCGACGTGTAGCGCTGGTACCCGACGTCGTCCGCCGCCTTATCACCACTGGCGTGGAGGTGGTGGTCGAGCCCGCTGCCGGAGACGCCGCCCTCATCCCCGACGAACTGTTCGCCGCGGCGGGCGCGCGAATCTCACGGGACGCCTGGAGCTGCGACGTCGTGGTCAAGGTCGCGCCGCCCACACTCAAGGAGATCCAGCGCCTGCGGGAGGGAAGCGTGCTCATCGGCTTTCTGGCGCCACGGAGCTCGCCTGAACGGTTAGAAGCGCTGGCCTCTCGCGGTGTGACCGCGTTTGCGATGGAGTCGATCCCGCGGATCAGTCGCGCTCAGACCATGGACGCGCTGTCCTCGCAGTCAGCGCTGGCCGGCTGCAAGGCGGTGATTCTGGCCGCAGATCGCGCGACCCGGCTGTTGCCGATGATGACCACCGCGGCGGGCACGATCCCCCCGGCACGCGTCTTGGTGATGGGGGCTGGGGTCGCTGGGCTCCAGGCGCTGGCCACCGCCCACCGGCTGGGGGCTCGCACCACCGGATATGACGTGCGACCGGAGACCGCCGAGCAGGTGCGCTCCGTCGGCGCGGCCTGGCTCGACCTCGGGGTCGAGGCGGTTGGCGAGGGTGGCTACGCTCGCGAGCTCACCGATACCGAACGCGCCGCCCAGCAGCAGGCGCTCACCGATGCGGTCTCAGCTTTCGACGTCGTGATCACGACCGCGCTGGTGCCGGGGCGTCCTGCTCCCCGACTGGTCACCGCCCAGGCAGTCGCCCACATGCGGTCGGGGAGCGTGATCGTCGACCTCGCCGGCGAGACCGGCGGCAACTGCGAGCTCACCCAGCCCGGTCAGGAAATGGTCAAGCACTCGGTGCTGATCCTCTCGCCGCTGAACCTGCCGGCCAGCGTCCCCGAGCACGCCTCCCAGCTCTATGCCCGCAACGTGCAGGCGCTGCTAGCGCTCATCGTGAGCGGCGGCGACGACGGGGCTGCCCGGTTGAGGCCCGATTTCTCGGATGAGATCCTCGCCGGCGCGTGCGTCAGCCGCGGCCAGCCAGTCGCCGTCGCCTCCGGGGTGTCGTGATGCTGGTCACCAACTTGGGAACGCTGGTCCTGGCCGGATTCGTCGGCTACGCGGTGATCTCCAAGGTGCCGAGCACGCTGCACACGCCGCTGATGTCCGGAACCAACGCGATCCACGGAGTCGTGATCCTCGGCGGCATCGTCCTCCTGGCCACCGGCGTCGCCTCGGGCCCGATCAGCAAGGCGCTACTGACCGTGGCCGTCGCCTTCGGGACCATCAACGTGGTCGGCGGGTTCCTGGTGACCGACCGGATGCTCGAGATGTTCAAGCCCCACCCCCGCAACGACGAGGACTCCCCCGACCCCCAGCATCCCCGATGACGCTGTACGCGATCTTTCTCACCTCGCCGAGCTTCCGAAACGTGCTCTACATCGCCGGGTTTGGCCTGTTCATCTACGGTCTCTCGGGTCTCACCCGGCCCGGCACCGCGGTGCGCGGCAATCGACTCGCGGCCCTCGGGATGCTGGTCGTGGTCGCAGCGACCCTGCTGCGTCCGCAGGTCGATAACTGGACGCTCATTCTCGTCGGTGTCGCCGCTGGCGCCGCCATCGGCATCCCCGCCGCTCGCGCCGTGAAGATGACCCAGATGCCGCAGATGGTCGCCATCTTCAACGGGGTCGGTGGCGGCGCCGTCGCGCTGATCGCCTGGGCGGACTTCCGCAGCTCCGCCGGCTATGCACACGACCCCACATACGTCGCGATCTTCAGCACCGGTGCGGCGATCATCGGAAGCGTGTCCTTCTGGGGCTCCGGGGTCGCGTTCGGAAAGCTCCAGGGCCTGATCCCCGGGCGGCCGCTCACACTCGGGCGCATCCAAACGATCGTCAACGGACTGCTGGCCGCCGCCGCCATTGGCTGCGCCGCCGCGGTCGTGTCCGGAAACCACAGCGAACTGCTCATGGTCACGCTTCTGGTCGACGCCGCGATCCTCGGCATCCTGGTGGTGCTTCCCATTGGCGGCGCCGACATGCCCGTGGTGATCTCGCTGCTCAACGCGTTCACCGGCCTGTCGGCCGCCGCGACCGGGGTCGCGCTCAACAATCCGGCGCTCATCGTCGCCGGAATGCTGGTCGGAGCCTCGGGAACCTTGCTCACCCAGCAGATGGCGGCCGCCATGAACCGTTCGGTGCGCTCGATCGTCGCCGGCGGGTTCGGCGGCAGCTCAGACATACCGGCCGGCAGCTCGGCCACAACCGCCTCCGTGCGGTCGACCAGCGCCGCCGACGTGGCGATCCAGCTGGCCTACGCCCAACAGGTCGTGATCGTCCCCGGATACGGGCTGGCGGTCAGCCAGGCGCAATACGCGCTGCGAGACATGACCAAGCTCGTGCAATCCGCAGGCGTGACCGTCAGGTACGCCGTGCACCCGGTCGCCGGACGGATGCCCGGCCACATGAACGTGCTCCTCGCCGAAGCCGAGGTCCCGTACGAGCTGCTCACCGAGATGGACGACATCAACCCCGAGTTCTCGCGCACCGACGTCGCCCTCGTCATCGGCGCCAACGATGTCGTCAATCCCGACGCCCGCACCAACCCCCAGAGCCCCCTCTACGGAATGCCAATCCTCGAGGTCGACCAGGCCCACTCCATCATCGTCCTCAAACGCTCGATGCGACCCGGTTACGCCGGCGTCGAGAACCCGCTGTTCACCAACCCCAAGACCGCGATGCTGTTCGGCGACGCCAAAGCCTCGATTCTTGAGATCACCGACGAGCTCAAGGCCCTCGCAGGCGGCGGTGCGCCGGCCGCCGCACACACCCGCGCATAGGCCGTCCGAAACTGGCGCGCGGAGCCGGGCCTCACGGCGCTCCCGACACGACGGCTGAGACACCGCAGAGACGTTGATCTCCCCCAACGCAGTCACCCCCGCGTCGTTGCCACGCGCCCAGGGGGCGAGTTGAACCTGGCCGAGGCCGCCGATCTGACCCCCGACGAGGTGCTCGCACGTCTCGGAAGCGGTCCAGACGGGCTCTCATCCGCCGACGCCGCGGAACGCCTGGGCCGGCTCGGAGCCAACGCGCTCGGTACGCGTCGCGTTCAAGCCGGGACCGTCCTGTGGCGACAGATCCGAAACCCGATCTTGATCCTCCTGCTCGCGGCGGCGGTCGTGTCCGGGCTGACCGGAGGCGCCACCAACGCAGCCATCATCGCCGTGATCGTGGCGCTCAGCGTTGGACTGGGCTTCCTCAACGAATACCGGGCGGAGCTGGCAATGGCGGCGCTGCGCGCCAAGATTCATCAGGAGGCAGAGGTCCGGCGGGACGGAAGGCCCAGCCGCATCCCCGTCACAGACCTCGTCCCCGGCGACCTGGTATCGCTGCGTCTCGGCGCTCTGGTCCCGGCGGACGTTCGGCTACTCGACGTCGACGAGCTCGAGTGCGACGAGGGCGTCTTGACCGGCGAATCCATGCCGGTCACCAAGGCAGCGATGCCCGGCACCAGCCATCAGGCGCTGGACCAGCCCGGGTGCGCCTTCATGGGAACGGTCGTACACCAGGGGTCGGCGCTTGCCGTGGTGGTTGCCACCGGGGCTCGTACCGCCTTTGGACAGATCGCCTCGGGCTTGGCCGAAAGGCAGGGACAGACCGCGTTCGAGGCTGGCCTGTCGAAGTTCTCCCGGTTCTTGTTTGAGGTCGCGGCCGTCCTGACGGCATTCATCTTCGTAGTCAACGTAGGACTGTCGCGGCCGCTCATCGACGCCCTGTTGTTCTCGTTAGCGATCGCCGTGGGAATCGCCCCGGAGATGATGCCGGCCATCGTGACCGTGAGCCTCGCCGCCGGCTCGAGGAGCCTGGCCGCCAAGAAGGTGCTCGTCAAGCGGCTGGTCGCGATCGAGGACCTGGGGAACATCGAGATCCTGTTCACCGACAAGACCGGCACCCTGACCGACGGGGTAATCACGTTCCAGCGAAGCCTGGACGCCAACGGGCACGAGAACGCTCACTGCCTGGAGCTCGGACTGGTGTGCAACGAAGCAACGGTCTCCGAAGACGGACCGGTGGGCGGCAACGCACTCGACCAGGCGCTCTGGCGTGCCCCGGCGGCGGCACCGCGCCAGGCGGCCGCCAGCGCCGCCGCCGGCTACCAGCGGCTGGGCATGCTCCCCTTCGACCACGAGCGACAGTTCGGCTCGGTGCTCGCCAAGAATCCCTCAGACAGGTCGCTCCTGATCACCAAGGGGGCCCCGGAAGTCGTGATCGACCGATGCACCAACATCCCCCACGAGGCCCGGGCAACGCTCGAAGGCCTCTTCGCCGAGGGCGCCCGCGTGGTCGCGGTGGCCACCCGCCCGGCCGACGATAACGAAGACCTGACCGCCGACGTCGAGCACGAGCTGGACCTCGTGGGGTTCTTGACGTTCGCCGATCGACCCAAGGTCGACGCCGGGCCCTCGATCGCCCAGCTTCAACGACTGGGCATCGAGGTCAAGATCATCACCGGGGACAACGGTCGGGTCGCGGCCAAGGTGTGCGCGGACATCGCCGTCGACTGCACCGGGGTACTCAGCGGCGCCGAGGTCGAGGCGCTCGACGACGACAAACTGGAAACCGCGATACCCGCCACCACCGTGTTCGCCCGGATCGGCCCCGATCAGAAGTCGCGGATCATCAAGGTCGCGCGCCGCACGGGCAAGGACGTGGCATTCCTCGGCGACGGGGTCAACGACGCGGTCGCGCTTCACCACGCCGACGTCGGGATCTCGGTCGACTCGGGAACCGACGTGGCCAAGGAGGCCGCCGACGTGGTCCTGCTCGACAAGGACCTGGGCGTGCTCGCCGAAGGGGTGATCGAGGGCCGGCGCATCTTCGTTAACACCATGAAATACGTCTTGATGGCCACCTCCTCAAACTTCGGCAACATGTTCAGCGCCGCCGGCGCCTCGGTGTTTCTCTCCTTTCTCCCCATGCTGCCGTCGCAGATCCTGCTCAACAATCTGCTCTACAACACCGGGCAGCTGTCGATCCCGACCGACCGTGTCGACGCCGAAGCGCTCGCGCGACCCGCAGCCTGGGACATGAAATTCATCCGCCACTTCATGTCCGTGTTCGGCCCGGTCAGCTCGATCTTTGACTTCCTCACCTTCTGGGTGATGCTCTCCATCCTCAACGCCGGCCACACCGAGTTCCGCACCGGATGGTTCGTGGAGTCAATCGCCACCCAGACCCTGGTCATCTACGTCATCCGGACGCGACGGGTGCCGTTCTTCAAAAGCCGACCCAGCCTCGCAATGCTCTGCGTCCCGACAGCAGCGGCGCTCATCGGCGCCATCCTCCCCTACACGGGACTAGCCCACCTGCTGGGCTTCACACCACTGCCGACGACGTTCTTCCTCCTCCTCTTCGGCATGGTGGTCACCTACCTGTTGCTTGTCGAACTGGCGAAGACGCGGTTCTACCGCGCCCCCCATGCTCGGACCCCTCGCCGCGCCTCGACCCAGGCCCAAAGGCTGGAACACCAGATCCGCCGCCGAGCGTCCCGGTTCATCCGCCACCCCGCCATATGATCAAAGACGAGAGAACGAAGCCAGTAGCCGACCACCTGCAGGTACGGCTCATCACCGAGGGGCGTGGTGGCAGCACGCGGGATGGTGACCGGGTGACTCCAGTTCTCGTCGCCTACGCCTCCAAGGAGGGGATCGACGGCTGAGATCGCCGACGTGATCGCCGATGGTCTGCGTCAGATCGGCCTCGACGTCGATTGCAAGCCCGCCGGGAACGTTGGCAGCCTCGATTCCTAGCTCCGGGCTGCGGCCCTGGAAGGGGCGAACCCGGTTGTGACTAATCAGCCAGGACCACACGTCGGCGGCGGGCGCTCGATGTCGATGCGCGGCTGGAGACCGAATCCGGAGAACGAACCGCGCGAGGAATCCGTGGTCGACTCGGAGGACCTCCGCGGGTTCCTCGCCTTGGCCGGCGGGCAGCGCCCCGCCAAGCTCGTACGCGACCCCAGCCCGAAACGAAAGGCTCGCCATGTTCAACAACGTCATGTGGGCAACCGACGGCTCTGAGAACGCCGATCAGGCCCTGGGCTGCGCCGTTCAGATCGCCCAACGCGAGAACGCGCACTTGCACGTCGCTCACGTCGCTCACGTCGCTCACGTCGCTCACGTCGTCGAGAAGCTAGTCACCGGACGCGTCGCCGGACAGAACGTCCGCCTGGACGAGCCGGAACTGGAAGCCAAGATCGAGGCTCAAACCGCGACCGCTGCCAACCAGGGCATCAAGGCGACGCTGCACCGGCACGTCGGGCCGGCCGCTCACGTCGCCAAGGAGCTGGCCAAGGTCGCCCAGGAGTCAGACGCGGACCTGATCGTGATCGGTACCCGAGGCCGCTCCTCACTGACGGGGCTGATGCTCGGCAGCGTCAGCCAACAGCTGCTGCACGTCGCGCACTGCCCCGTGCTGGCCGTGCCACCGGCCGCCGTCACCCAGCGCGAACCAGGCGAGCACGAAGCCGTCGCCACGACCACGAGCTGACCAAGCTCCCGAGAGTCGATGAACCCGACCACTCCACCCAGCACGACCGCGACGACCCGGATGCTCACCACCTCGGTGGCTGACGCCATGCATAAGCAGATCTTGACCTGCAGCCACAGGTCGACGATCACCGAGGTCGCACAGCTCATGACCATCCATCAGGCCCAGTGCGTAGCGGTGGTCGACAGCGCGGAATGCGCTCCCGGGCACCGGGTGATCCGCGGGATCGTCTCCGCAGGCGACCTGCTCAGGTGGGCCGCCGGTCCCTACACGCACCTGTCGGTGTCAGAGCTGACTCACGACCCTGTCGTGACTGTGGCACCTACTCGATCGATCCAGGACGCCGCAGAGAGGATGGCCGGCCACGACATCGACCATCTCCTGGTCATCGACCCCGATCACCAGACCCCGGTGGGCATCCTCTCAGCCCTGGATGTCGCCAGGGTCCTCGCCCACGGAAATTCCTGACCAGCGGACCACCCAGGACACCGCTCATGCGAACCCGCGAACCCCGCCTGACTCAACCCGCGATCCCACAGCTGCCGGCGATCCAATCGGGCGACCGTCACGACCCAGGTTCACGCCGGTGACCAGGTTGTCTGCACCGACGTCGCGGTACGACGAGCTCACCCGGTCTGAGTGCCTAGAGCGGCTCGCCGCCGGCGATCTCGAGCGTGTCGTGGTGGTCTTCGGCGCCCACCACCAGCCGGTAATCAGACCCGTCAACTACGCCTTTGACCAGCCGTCGCAGTCGGTGGTGTTCGCGACCGGGCCGGGCTCCAAGCTCTACGCGCTGTCGCGCGCGACCCGCGCCTGGTTTGAAATCGACGCCGTCGACTATGAGCGCGGCACCGGCTGGAGTGTGATCATCGACGGAGTCACCGAGCCCGTCCTGCGGGCCGGCGACCTTTAGCGCCTCCAAGGTCTCAAGCTGCGCACCTGGGCGTCTGGACACACCAGACAATGGGTGCGGATCCGGGCGTGGACGATCTCGGGACGGCGGATCCACTACGCGGACTAGCGGCTCACCGCGCCCAGCTGCGTCATCGAAGCGGCCCCGACCGAGGGACCGGGCGAACGTCAGTCGAGAAGGCCGCGCTCGCGGGCGTAAGCCACGAGCTCGGCGCGGGTCGTGACCCCGATCTTCTGCTGGATGTGCGCGCGATGGGACTCGACCGTGCGCACGCTCAACACGAGCGAAGCGGCGATCTCGGTGTTGGTGTGGCCGAGAGCGATCAGCTGCAACACCTCGATTTCGCGCGGCGACAGATTGTCGTAGCGGCTCTCAGACGCGGGCGGTTGAGCAGCCAGCCGGGGTCCCAGCCCCGGATTGAGATAGGTACGGCCGACGGCCGCCAGCAGCACGGCGTCCAGGAGCTCGGTGTCGGCGGCATCCTTGAGCACGTAGCCGAGGGCGCCGCCGCGCAGCGCCCCTTGAGCAAACGCCGGATCCTCCTGCATGGTGAGGACCACGATCTGGGTCTCTGGGATCTCTTCGCGCAGCTGCGGAATCGCGTCTAGGCTCGAGTCGCCCCCCATGTTCAGATCGAGAACGAGCACCCGCGGGCGACATGCGCGCACCTTCTGCATCGTGGTCTGGCCATCCCCGGCCTCATCGAGAACCGCAAACCGGCCGTCTGCCTCCAGTAGCACGCGCAGCCCGGAGCGCACGACCTTATGGTCATCGGCCAAGACGATGGTGATGGGCGCGGAGGTGTCCGGTTGGGATGAACTCACAGAGCCCACGCTACCCGTCAGCCGCACCTCAGCGCCAGGCATGGTGTTTGACGACATGGCCAAACCCTAGAGTCGCCACCCCAGGCGGCCATCGGCGCGCGCTACCGCTCACCGTCCGTGCCCTCTGCTGACCCGCCGACAACGGCGTCCGCGGGGCGAGGGTCAGCTTTGCCCGGCAGCTGGCATTGACGCCGGGTGGTCGGGCGCGTCACGATGCTCTACCGGGAGGAGCACGGTGACTGTGGCCCCCGCCCCCGGCGCCGAGCGGACCGTGAGTGTGCCTTCTAGCATGCTGGCGCGCTCGGCCATCCCGACCATGCCGAAACCCTGGGTGGCGGCCTCGGGGTCAAAGCCGGCGCCGTCGTCACGGATGGTGATGCTGACCTGCCCGTCGCCCTCGATGACCTCGAGGCTGGCTCGGCGTGCGCCGCCATGCTTGACCGCGTTGGTCAACGCCTCCTGGACGATCCGGTACACCGCTGTCTCGAGCTCGGAAACCAGTCGGGTGGGCGCAGTTCCGTGTTCGTAGGCCAGGCTGATGTGGGCGTCCACGTCCAGCCCCCCGCCTCTGACCCGTTCCATGAGCGCCATCAACGCCGGCCCCAGGCCGAGTTGATCCAGGGCCGCCGGTCGCAGCTCGGTGATCAGGGCGCGCAAGGTGGTGATGTCGAAGTCCAGTTGCTCGAGGGCTTGGGTGATCGCGGCGGACATCGCCTCGGGGCCCCCCTGTCGCCGGGCCCCGGAAAGCACCAGGCGGAGGTTTCCCAGCGCCTGCAGCGTCTCGTCGTGCAGCTCGCGGGCCCACCGGCTCCGCTCGGCTTCAGCCGCGGCCAGGCGCTGGCGACGACGCTCATCCGCGGCTGACTGTGCGGTGGCCACCGCGGTCGCGGCACTCGCGGCAAAGGACTCCAGCAGCCGCTGATGCTCCTCGTTGAACTCGGCTGCCTCCAAGCAGTTAAGGACCACCAACACGCCGTAGGGCCGACCCCGGAACACGAGCGGAACCACCATCCCGTCTTCGGCGGTCAACCCCAGGTGCCCGATGCCGTGCTCCTCGAAGCGCGCCCGGTTGAGACGATCGGTCAACCGCTGGGTCTGACCGGTGCGCAACGCGGCGCTGGCCACCGTGTTCTCCAGGCCCACGCGCTGGCCGAGCAGGCCCTCCGGGAGCTCGCCGGCGCCGGCGGCCATCTCCAGCTCATCTCCGCGCAGCAGCTCGATGATGAGCGTTCGGGCCGCCACCAGGGCACGGCCGCGCTTGGCCACCAGCTCCAGGATCGCGTTCAGGTCGGTTTCGCCGCCCAACGCTCGGCTGATCTGCAGCGTGGCGTCCAGCGCATCGACGGTTCGCTGCAGCTGAGCGCGCTGGGCCTCTGAGCCCGAGAACCGGCGGGCGTGATCGATCGCTAACCCCGCAAACCCAGCGAGCAGCATGACCGCCTGCTCGTCATCCTCGCTGAACTCCGTGGCGCTCTGCTTCTCGGTCAAATACAGGTTGCCATACGGCTGGCCGCCCACCAGGATCGGTACTCCCAGAAACGAGCTCATCGGCGGGTGGCCCATGGGAAAGCCGTACGAACGGGGGTGGCTGCCGACATCGGCGACCCGCAATGGCCGGGGATTGCGAATCAGCTCTCCCAGCACTCCGCGGCCGGTCGGTAACCGGCCGATCTGGCGGCGAGAAGGCTCGTCGATGCCCAGCGTCAAAAACCGCCCGAGCTGGCTGCGTGACTCATCCAGCACTCCCAAGGCGGCAAATCGCGCCTCGGTCAGCTCGCGCGCCGCTTCGAGCACCCGTTCGAGCACCAGCTCGAGGTCGAGCTCCTCGAGCACACTGCTCGCAACCTTCAACACTCCGTGGGTCGCTGGGTCCATCGGCTCCGGCTCTCGTAGAAGGACGCCGCCCGCAGCCACGGTATCGGTTCGGGCGCTCCCTGGCATTGACCCCGAGCCGGCGCAACGCCCACCCGGCGCTGAGAAGCCGGGGCTCAAGAAGGTCGGGTCGCGGTGTGCCCGGCGAGCGCAACGGCGCTCGGCGGACGAGGCCGGCGCCTCGGTGGCCGGGATGACGAGCCCCGGACGGACGGCGTCTTGAACCAAGGCACGGAGACACTGCCCACGACGACCGACTTGACGCAGCTCTGGCCGCGGGCACCGACCACGATCGTGTCGGCCTCGACCGGCGGGAGCGGGATCCAGGATCGTCTCCGAGATCGTCGACTGAGCTTGGCCGCCCGGGAGCCGGCGGGCAGTCCCGCCGCCCGCGCCTAGCCGCACCCCTCCTGGGCACGCTCGTGAGCGGCGCGTTCACACCTGGCGTCGATCTCCTCGAAGTCAAGTGAGCCGTCAGGCAGACCCGAGCTCGACCGGGCGGCGAACCTCTCCCACACGGTCAACACGACCCCGGTCGCGTCCTCAAACCGGCCGCAGGTCGTGGTGATCGCGGCCCTGGCGTCCCAAGAACCGTCATAACACAGCGACCGCTTGATGACCGCAGCCTAGATCCGGCCCCGCGCCGCGGTCGGGACCGGCGTCACCGCCGTCTGTGTCCTCGGATTGCTGATGCTCAGTCGCCTCCTGCGCGGCCGCCAGGAAGTCCGGAGCCTGCGCAAGGAGAGCAAGCGCCGACACTGGGCGATCGACCTGAGGGTCGCGCTCGTGGTCCTGTTCACCCTGGCGTGGGTGGCCGAGCGGACCGGCGCGAGCGTCCTGATCGCCGGCTTCGGGGCCGGCCTGATGGTCGCCGCCGTCGGCGGCCCCAAACGGATGTCCACCCAGGTCCTGGGGGTCGCCGGCGGCTTCTTCATCCCCTTGTTCTTCGTGCTCCTCGGGGCCCGAATCCGGCTCAGAGGGTTCGTGGAGCACCCATCGACGATCCTGCTCATCGGACTGCTGGTGGTGCTGACCGTAGGGGTCCACGAGCTCACCAGCCTCCTCACCCGACAGCGGCTGGCCGCCGGCCTGGTGGCCAGCGCCCAGCTGGGCGTCTCCTCCGCGGTCGCCGCGCTCGGGCGCTCCGAGCACCTGCTCACCGCCACCCAAGCCGCGGCGATCATCACCGCGGCGATGATCACGATCGTCATCGGCGGCGCCGCCGCCGCCCGGATGGCGCGAACCCACGGACCCCCGCGTTCAGCTGCCAGGGCAGCGTCCACCACGAGGTTTGACGCCCGAGCGATAACCGAGTGATGCCCGCGCGGTTCCTGGTCGTGGACGACGACCAGGACGATGTCGAACTGATTGACGGCCTGCTCATGGACGGCGGATACGTGGCGCTGCTGGCCAGTAACGCCGAGGAGGCGCTCCGCGTCGCCATCATGCAACACCCCGACATGGTTCTCCTCGACCTCCGTCTGCCCCGGATCGACGGGTATGAGATCGCCGCGCGGATCAAAGACGAGCCCCGGCTCGAGCAGACACGGATCGTGGCGGTGACCGGCGCCGGCGATGAGAGCGAACGGGTGATGGCCGCCGGGTTTGACGGTTTCATCTCAAAATGGGTCGATCCCGCCGCGTTTGTCGGACAGGTCGAGAACCTCCTGGCGCAGTAGCCCGACCGCCTTGGCGGGCGCCCCACGGTGAGTCGCTGGTAGCGGCTCGGGCGAGCCCGGTGGTGGGGCCCTGCCCCACCACACGTCGGTGTATGACCGCGCCCGGGAGTGGCTCGCCACCCGGGCCGGTGATGGGACCCCTCGCCGGACCAGCGAGCACTCCGCCGGTCGGCTCAGCCGCAACCGGCACACGCTCAGCGTACGCACCGCCACGCGCGCCCTCGAGCGAGCCGCGAGCCGATCGCGTCCAGGGACGATCAGGCCGCGGGCGGCCGAGTCGGCCAGGGAAACCACGGATGCCGACAGCGTTCCGCAAACGGATCCGCTGAACGGTGAGACGCGGATGGCAACCCGCCTGCAGGATGCAACCGTGGGCATCCGCCGGCGCCCACTGCCGCCGGAATGCCTCGAGAAGGAGACACTATGACCATGGCGATCACCGAACACACGGGCACCTACGAGGCGCCTGGGAACATCGGCAGTCCGGTCGAGCTGCAGGACCGCTACGACAATTTCATCGGCGGCGAGTGGGTGGTGCCGTCCACCGGCGCCTACCGGCAGAATCCCACCCCGTCAACCGGCGAAGCGTTCTGCGAGGTCGCATCCTCGGCGGCCGCGGATATCGAGCTGGCGCTCGACGCCGCCCACGCCGCCAAGGCGGGCTGGGCACGCCAGTCGCCCGCCGAGCGCGCCGCCGTCCTCAACGCGGTCGCGGATGCCATTGACGCCAACCGCGAGATGCTCGCGGTCGCCGAGAGCTATGAGAACGGCAAGCCGGTCCGGGAGACCCTGAACGCCGACATCCCGCTTGCCGCCGACCACTTCCGCTACTTCGCCGGCGCCGTGCGCGCCGAAGAGGGACGAATCTCCGAGATCGACGAGCAGACCTACGCCTACCACTTCCAGGAGCCCCTCGGGGTCGTCGGCCAGATCATCCCCTTCAACTTCCCGCTGCTGATGGCGGCCTGGAAGCTCGCCCCGGCGCTCGCCGCTGGCAACTGCTCGGTTCTGAAGCCCGCGAGCCCAACGCCATGGTCGATCCTCAAGCTCGCCGAGGTCATCGGCGGCATCGTCCCCCCCGGAGTCCTGAACATCGTCAACGGCCCCGGGGCCGAGATCGGCAAGGCGCTGGCGTCCAACAAGCGCATCGCCAAGGTGGCGTTCACCGGGGAGACGGTGACCGGACGCCTGATCATGTCCTACGCGGCTCAGAACCTGATCCCGTCGACGACCGAGCTCGGGGGCAAGTCGCCCAACATCTTCTTTGCCGATGTGATGGCCGGCGACGACGCGTTTCTGGACAAGGCGATCGAGGGCCTGGTGCTCTACGCCTTCAACAAGGGCGAGGTCTGCACCTGCCCGTCGCGCGCGCTGATCGAGGAGTCGATCTACGACGAGTTCATGGGCCGCTGCCTGGACCGGATCGCAGCCATCACGCAGGGCGATCCGCTTGACATCAAGACGATGATCGGCGCCCAGGTGTCGACCGCCCAGCTGGAGAAGATCGAGGGCTACGTAGAGATCGGGCGCCGGGAGGGCGCCGAGGTGCTGATCGGCGGAGAGCGCACCCCGTTCAGCGGACGGCTCGCGGGCGGCTACTACTACGAGCCGACCGTCCTCAAGGGCCACAACAAGATGCGGGTCTTCCAGGAGGAGATCTTCGGGCCCGTGCTTGCCGTCACCACCTTCAAGGACGAAGCCGAGGCATTGGAGATCGCCAACGACACCATGTACGGACTGGGGGCCGGCGTGTGGACGCGCGACGGGAGCCGTGCCTTCCGGATGGGGAGGGCGATCCAGGCCGGCCGTGTGTGGACCAACTGCTACCACCAGTATCCGGCGCACGCCGCCTTCGGCGGCTACAAGAGCTCGGGCGTGGGACGCGAGAACCACCGCATGATGCTTGAGCACTACTCGCAGACCAAGTGCCTCCTGGTCAGCTACGACCCCAACCCGATGGGGCTGTTCTGAGGACACGGCTGTGCCTGTGAGCGCAACTCCGGCGGCCCTCGAGGCGATTCGTCGCCTCGAGGCCGCCCACGGGCCTTTGGCCTTCTTCCAGTTCGGAGGCTGCTGCGAGGGCAGCTCTCCAGTCTGCGTGAAGGCAGGCGAGCTCCCGACCGGGCCGGGTGACCTACTGCTGGGAACGCTCGCCACGTGGCCGTTCTACGTCGACGCCGAGCAAAACGAGCGGTGGGGACGCCCAGCTTCGTGATCGACGTCTCCCCGGGGGAGGGCGACGGCTTCTCGCTGGAGGAGCTCGAGGGGATCCATTTCGTAACGCGCACCACGTGAGCGCCGGGAACCGTCGTGCGAAGCAGGACAACCGCGGCGCAATGCGCACTCCGGCCACCCGAGGAGGACCTCCCACGTCAGCTCGTCGCCGAATCGCTCACGCGACGAACGGCAATGTGGGCGGCGAGCCGTTCGATCTCCTCACGGGTGCCGGAGCCAAGGCCTCGACGGGTGGCGTTGAGGGCTCCCGCGGCCGCTCCCAGGCGTAGCGCGTCGACCATTCCCAACCCCCGGGCCAGGCCGACGCCGGTGGCTGCGAACATGGAATCTCCCGTCCCGTGCTCGTCGAGCGGTTCGAACACCGGGCCCACGAGCTCAAGCGCAGTCGCGCTCTCCCCGTCGCCGACGACCAGCGCCGGGGCGGCAGCTCGGGACACGAGCACGAGCCGCGCCCCGGCCGCGCGCAGGGCGCGTGCCCCCTGGAGGAGATCGGGCAATGAAGCGCTGGCTGCGTATCCCGCCCCGAGCAACTCCTCGTGACTGATCTTGAGGAGCTCGACGCCGCCCGCCAATGCGCCCTGCAGAGCCGCGCCCGTGAGATCGGCGATCACCAGCTTGCCGTTTGAGCGAAGGTCGCTGGTCAGCCGCCGGTACATGTCGGGATCGACGATGTGCTCGGGCTCGACCCCGGTCAGCAGCATCAGGTCGGCATCCAGCCCCGTGCCCAGAGCGATCCCGTAGAGCTCATCGGCGGCGTGGCGCGCCAGCGGCGCGCTCTCCACGCGGACGATCTCCCGTCTGCTCCCGCCGCGCCGATCGTGGATGTAGACGCCGTTGGCCGACTGCGCGGTCACGGCTCTCAGGGACAGCGGCTCGGCCTCGAGCAGCCCCCGCAGCACCCGACCGGGTTCTCCGCCCAGAGCACAGCAGAGCACGACCTCCGCGCCCAGCGTGGCTGCCAGCCTGGCCACCCAGAACCCCTGGCCCCCCGCGTGAAGGTGGACCTCCTCACGATCTGACCCGGGCTCGATGGTGATCGTCAGCAGGGGCGACGGCGCAAACACCGCAACCCGCCCCGACCGGGCCGGTGACGGCCGAGCGACAGACGCGTCAGGCTGGTCACGAGGCTGGCGGCTGGAGTCCCTCGCATCGCCTCCCTGACCAGAGCGCCGGTGTGACCGCCGGCCTGCTCCCGGCGTGAGGTCGTCGACCAGGAGCCGAGCTCCGACGTCGACGGCCGGCCCGGCCGCGAGCACCACACCGGCGTCGCTGCGCCACGGTTCGACTGAGCTGGTCACCCTGGGTCTCCTTGCTGGACCGCAGCGACGATAGGTATCGGACGCCGAGATGGCGTCGGGCCAACTCCGCCAACACCTGGGTGGCGGCCACGGATGGCGGTAGCGACACCACGCCTTACGGTGAGCTCACCGTACAAAGAAAAGGAGGCACTTCATGCCTGCAAGCCTCACCCGGTGGGACCCGTTCAGCGAGCTCGGCGAGCTTCGTATGCGGTTTGACCGCCTGTTCAACGATCTCACCGACGCTCCCCAGCGGGCCTGGACGCCCGCCATCGACGTCGAACGCGACAACGGCAATCTCGTGCTGCGCGCCGACGTCCCGAGGATCAGGCCCGACGAGGTCAGGATCGAGGTCGAAGACGACGTGCTCACGGTGTCAGGCGGACACGAGGAGACCACCGAGCAGAAGGACAAGCACTACGTGCGCCGCGAGCGCAGGTACGGGTCCTTCATGCGCTCCATGGCGCTCCCGTCAGGCGTCGACCCCAAGCACATCAAGGCCCGCACTCACGACGGCGTCGTCGAGGTGACGATCCCGCTCCCCAAGCAGGCCAACAAGGAGAAGGTGACGATCACGCCGTCCGCGGAGTGATCGTCTGGCGTGGTTCGGCCGGCTCCCGGTGTCCGGGGGGCCGGCCGGCCAGCGCCCGAGCCTCCCGCCCCGCGGCCGCAACCAGCCGCGGAATCGCTCGTGCCACCGAATCGCTGAGCTTCGCTCCGGTCTCAAAGCACGCCCCCTCCACCCCGTGGAGGACCACTCTGTAAGGAAGTCGGTCAAGCCCTCGGGCGAGCTCGATGGCGTCGGCGACGCCGATGGCATGAGTCGAGCCTGCGCTCAGGCAAGCCGGCAGAGGCTCGGCGCTGGCGTCAATCCTGTGCAGGGTGCCGACTCGAGCCCCCGAGCGGACGGCATCGATCAGCACCACGGCTCGCCTCCGGCGCCACAGCTCGAGCAGTCCAGAGCCGTCACCCTCATGCAGCACCACCTCGACGTCGGTCATGCGGGCGCGAAGCCGGAGCGCCACCTCCAGGCCGGCGGCATCATCTCCGCGCAGCTGGTTGCCAACGCCGATCACCAGCACCCCGGTCATGCCCTGCTGCCGCCCATCAGCGACGGTTCACCGTGAGATCCAGGAAGTGCGTGGCGCACGAGATGCACGGATCGTGGTTGCGGATCGTCTGCTCGCAGCGCTGGCGCAGCTGGTCATCGTCGAGATCGACGTTCTCGGACACCACGGCGCGCAGCTGCTCTTCGATGACCAGCTGATTCTGAGAGGTCGGCGGGACGATGCGCGCGCTGACGATCGTGCCCTGCTCATCGAGCTCATACCGGTGATAGAGCATGCCCCGCGGCGCCTCGGTGACCGCGTGACCGATCGATGCCCGGGGGATCACCTCCACCGCCGGACGGTCGGGAGGCTCGTAGCCCGCGATGATCTCGAGCGCCTCGTCACACGCCTGCACCACCTCAACGGCCCGCACGATGATGCTCTGAAACGGGTTGACGCAGCTCGGGCCGAGTCCCGCTTCTGACGCCGCGTTGCGGGCCACCGGCCGCAGCTGGTCAAAGGCAAGGTTGTAGCGGGCCAGCGGCCCGGTCAGGTAGGTCCCCCGCTCCCGGATCCGCGCGTGCAGCGCGGTGGAGTGCTCCACATGCTCCTCGACGAAATGCCGATCGAACTCGTCCGCCCCGATGTCCAGTCCGTGGTCGGAGACGATGCGTCCTCGGTCGACTGGGTAGCGGCCCGGGTCGCTGAGGGCGACCAGCTCGGGTTCGGCCGAGAAGTCAGGGAACGAAAATGCGGCCACCCATTCGACGGTCTCGACCGCGCTCTCCCGCGCTCGCGCCAGCTGATCGACGAGGCCGGCTAGCTCGCGGCGGCTGGGCGCTCGGTAAAAGCCACCCACGCGAACGTTGATCGGGTGCACCTCCCGTCCTCCGACCAGGGCCATGACGGCGTTGCCGACCTGCTTGAGGGCGAGGCCCCGCTCGGCGACCGCGGGATGATCGCGGGCCATCTCGACGAATCCCGGGTAGCCGAGGAAGTCGGGGGCGTGCAGCAGGTACACGTGCAGGCTGTGGCTCTCGATCCACTCGCCGCAGTAGATGAGTCGCCGCAGGTCGCGGATCGGTCCGTCGTCGATCGCCACCCCGCAGGCATCCTCCATGGCCCGCACCGCGGTCATCTGGTAGGCGATCGGGCAGATCCCGCAGATCCGGGCGGTGATGTCGGGGGCCTCGGTGAACCCCCGGTCGCGGAGCAGCGCCTCGAAGAACCGGGGCGGCTCGTAGAGGCGCAGCTTGACCTCGCGGACCTCAGACCCATCGAGCTCGACGTACATGGCGCCCTCTCCCTCCACCCGCGCGAGCACATCGGTGCGCACCGTGCGTCGGCGATCAGCCGGGAGGTCGCTCATGATCCTCACTGGCTTCTCTGAACTCGTCGGCCGCGGCGTTGAAGGTCCGGTAGATCCTGACCAAGTCACGATCCTGCATCCCGGTCCAGGCGTCCAGGGAGCTCGGGTTGGGTGTCTCCTTGGGTCCGTAGCAGCCGTAGCATCCGCGGTCATAGGCGGGGCACAGGGCACCGCAGCCGGCGTGAGTCACCGGTCCCAGGCACGGGGTGCCGTGCGCGACCATCACACACACCGTCCCGCGACGCTTGCACTCGATACACACGCTATGCGCGCGCACGCGGGGTCGACGACGGTTGACGTGGGCACTGATCACCTCGAGCAGCTGATGCTTGTTGATCGGGCAGCCGTGAAGCTCGAAGTCGACGGGAACGTGGGCGCTGATCGGGGTCGAGTCCGCCAGGGTCGATATGTAGTCAGGAGACGCGTAGACGGCGCGGGTGAACTCCTCGACGTCGGCGAAGTTACGCAGCGCCTGGATTCCCCCGGCGGTGGCGCAGGCGCCGATCGTGATCAAGGTCCGCGATTGGGCGCGGACCTCGCGGATCCGTTGGGCGTCGTGCAGGGTCGTGATCGAGCCCTCGACCAGCGAGACGTCGTACGGTCCCTGCACCGAGGCGCTGGTCGCCTCCAGGAAGTAGGCGATGCGCACGCGTTCGGCGAGGGCCAGCAGATCATCCTCGAGGTCGAGCACGCTGAGCTGGCAGCCATCGCAGGAGGAGAACTTCCAGACCGCGAGGGTCGGAGCGTCGGCCCGGGGGGCCATCACAGCTCCCGGATGGCCAGCCACGGCGCGATCTCCGACCACCGGTACACCGGGCCGTCGCGACAGATCAGTGTCGGACCGAGCTGGCAGTGGCCGCAGTGACCGATCCCGCACTGCATGTTGCGCTCCATCGAGGCGTACACGCGAGCGGCGGACACTCCGGCTTCCTGGAGTGCCGCGACCACGAAGCGCATCATCACCTCGGGGCCGCAGGAGATCGCCACGGTGCTCCCAGCGTCGAGCTCTGCGCGGCCAACCAGTCTCGTCACCACTCCGACATGTCCCAGCCACTCCGGTCCGGCGCTGTCGACGGTGACGTGCACCTCGAGTCCGCGCTCGGCCCACGACCGGACCTCCTCGGTGTAAAGGAGCTGGTCGGGCGCGCGTCCCCCGTACAGGAGCACCAGCCGGCCGTAGCGTTGGCGGCGAGCCAGCATCCACAGGATCGCGGGTCGCAAGGGAGCCAGGCCGATGCCTCCGGCCGCCACCACCACGTCGGCGCCTTCGATCTCCTCGACCGGCCACCCCGCTCCGAACGGCCCGCGCACGCTCAGCCTCCGCCCCGCCGTCGCCTCGCAGATCGCCTCGGTGGCCAGGCCCACGGCGCGGACGGTGTGGACCAGGCGAGCGGGACGGTCAGGATCGCCGCTGATCGAGATCGGGACCTCCCCGGCCCCCCCGGCGGACACCATCGTGAACTGCCCCGGGCTGAACGGGAGCGGCCCCCCCGAGCACGGCTCGAGCTCCAGCGTCCAGGTATCCGCGGTCTCGCGTCGCCGTCGCGTGACCACGAACGGCGCGGGAACCATCGTCGCGCTCGACGAGCGCGCGGGCTCAGACGTGCGCATGACCATAGACGTCGAGCACCTGCAGGCGGGTCGCCTGCAGGCGACCCACCAGGTTGGCGGCAAACTGGCTCATCAGCTGGTATCCGAGCTCGTGATCGGCTTGGCACTTGCCGCGCAGGCAGAGGCCGTCGAAGGTGACCAGCGCGCACGGCTCGACGGCTCTCGCGTCCAGCTGCCAGCGGAAGGGAGCGAACAGCCACGACCAGCCCACGACCTCGCCCGGGTACAAGGTCTCGATCACGATCGGCCCTTGGCCGGGGCGATGGATCTCGAGCGCCACCGAGCCACTGCGAATGAAGAAGAAGCTGTCCGCGGGGTCCCCCTCGCGCAACAGGTAGGCGTCGCGCTGCACCCGCTGGTTGACGGCACAGCCCCCCACCAGCTCGAGCTGGGACGGGGTCAGGGACGCGAACACGGCCGCGCCGGCGATCAGCTCCTCAAGCGTCTGCATCGGCACCGCCATCCGTTTCGCGGATGACGCGTGCCTCCTCGGTGAGGTCGATCCCCACCGGGCACCAGGTGATGCAGCACCCGCAGCCCACGCAACCGGAGCTCTCAAACTGGTCATGCCAGGTCGCGAGCTTGTGGGTCATCCATTGCCGGTAGCGCGAGCGAGCCGAGCCCCGAACGGCCCCGCCGTGAATTTGCGAGTAGTCGACGGTGAAGCACGAATCCCAGCGCTGGGTTCGCTCCACGCGCTCGCCCTCCAGGTCGGTCACGTCCTCGACCGTTGTGCAGAAGCAGGTGGGGCACACCATCGTGCAGTTACCGCAGGTCAAGCAGCGGTCGGCGACCTCCTGCCAGCGGGGGTGCTCGAGATTGCGGTACAGGAGCTCCTTGATGCCGGCCGTGTCGAGCTCGCGACCCATCTGCGAGGCGGTCCGGGCGTGCACCGCCGCCGCGGCTTCGCGATCCTCGGCGCGGGCGTCGCGATGTGGGATCTCGGCCAGGACCTCGGCTCCGCGATCGCTGCCCACCTCGACGATGAAGTGGTGGCGCCGCTCGGGCTCGCCGGCGACAGGGACACCGAGTCAGTCGCGACCGATCACATCTCCGCCCCCGCGTCGTCTCCCCCTGGCGCACGGCTGGACGCTTTGAGCCCGTCCTCAGCTGGGAGGCGCGCGGTGAAGATCTGCGGAGCAACCACATTGGCAGCATCCCGGCCGCCGGGCCGGCGAATCCCCGAGAGACGATGCGCGGAACCGCGGTTTGCTTCGCACATGTCCCCCCATCACACCTAAGACAGCACCACCCGGGCTGGAGGGCGGCGAGCGTCGCCCTCCGGCCGCCCGGCATGATTCGTCTCAGTCGGTCGAGACCGCCGCCGACATATTCGCCTCCAGGTGCGGTCCCAGGTAGCGGGCCGCGATCTTCGGGGGAGCGGAACCGGGCGCCACCGCCGTGAACACCGAGTCCTCGCGGGACCGCGGGAACGTCGGATGGCCCGGGAACGTCGGGTAGCCCCGCAGGTAACGCGGGCGCCCACCGGTCATCAGCACTCCCTCGAGCACGGGCGCGAACGTCCGAGCGTCAAACGATCCCCCCGCCACCACGGCGATCGACCGCGCAGCGGTGTCGGCCAACTGGGCGGCGATCCCCCCCTGCTTGACCGGAAAATCCGCAGCGTCGCCCGCCGCCCACACCCGGTCCGCGCGCCGGACGCGAGCGTACTCATCGACCGGAATAAACCCGCCGCCATCACAAGGCAAACCCGGCACGCGCGGGCCCTCCAGACGCGGGAAAGCCACGATCCGATCGGCCTCCAAGCAACCTCCACCCGGGCTAACCACAATCTTTTTGGACCGAGGGATCTCACAGTAGGCCGAGGTGATGACCTCGATCCGACGCTCGGCCAACAACGCCGAGAGCTCCCCGCTGACCAGCTCGCCGAAAGCCGCCAGCGGCGCAGCCTCCGAGGTCAACACCGTGACATCCATCGAGATCTGGGAGTCCCAGGCACGCTCGGAGGCCATCAGCGCCAGCTCATACGCCGGAAGCGGCCACGGCATCGGCGCCGGGATGACGATCGCCAGTCGGCCGACATACCCCGCCTCGATGTCCTGCACCAAACCATGCAGCAGCTCGTCGCTCCGGGCGTCGTCAAACCTGGTCGCATGCTCGTACGGATACTCCAGTCCCGCCCCGACAGCCACGATCAAAGCGTCATAGCCAAGCTCGGCCCCGCTCACCGTGCGCGCCACCCGGCGCTCGACGTCGACCTCGGCAAGGGAATCTGTGACCAACTCCGCATCAGCCTGCGCCGCGAGTCGCGCCAGGGAATAGTGCTCGGCGTGCGAGCGGGAGAACGGCTCGCCGATCGACAACGGCCGGTAGACGAACTCGGCATTGGGCGCCAGCAACCGGAGACCGACGCGATCTCCCAAAAGCTCGCGCAGCGCAAACGCCGACTCCAATCCGGCGATCCCGGCCCCGGCGATCAGGACATCAAAGCGTTTGTCGCGCTGATCGTGATCTTCTGCAATTGCCATCTGTACTGCTCCTCTTGAGTTGTGGTGCCTTTGGTCTGTCGCGAGTTGGCGGTGACGAGTCAGCGCCTCAACCTCTGAGCGGGCACGCCTGCAGGCTAGGTAGGCCAGGCTGGGCCGCCATCCGCAGTTCTCACCGTCCATCATCGGTTCAAGCCCGCCAGGGCGAGCTCCGTAGTTCGCGCAGGCACCCACCGACACCGTTATGCGCCACGACCTGACACGACACCTCGGCGACCCGCGCTCATCGGCCTCCGCTATGGAGTCAACCGCGTGATTTGCCGCGTTGTCCCCGAGACCAGATCCAGCGATCGTATGGTCATGACAACAACCACTGACACTCAGACGCTGAGTCAACTGATCGACCTCAGCGGAAAGACTGCGATCGTCACCGGCGGAGCGATGGGCATCGGGCGCGGAATCGCCGAGCGCCTGCACGAAGCCGGAGCCGACCTGCTGATCGCCGACCTCGATGGCTCCGAGGCCGGCAAGGCGGCAGATCATTTCAACGCCACGCGCATGCACAGCGCTCTCGGCCTCCAGACCGACGTCAGCGACGCCACCGATGCCAAGATCATGGTCAACGCCGCTGTGCGCCAGTTCGGAGGGGTGGACATCCTGGTCAACAACGCCGGGATCTACCCCTTCTGCAGCTTCCTG